>Ga0181533_1005900_pt1 | contig 11432 bp, 8 predicted proteins | sample PEATcosm2014_Bin_45_FD_119772 | JGI IMG/M metagenome (GOLD analysis project Ga0181533, IMG submission 119772) | Peatland microbial communities from MTU Mesocosm Facility, Houghton, MI, USA - PEATcosm2014_Bin11_60_metaG | ecosystem: Environmental > Terrestrial > Soil > Wetlands > Peat | place...
GGAAAAAGTGCTGGTGGCGAGGGCGGGCAAGGGTAAGATTTTGGGATGCGCAGTCGCGGCGCTTGGCGGCACGCTGGCCAGCGGTTCTTCGCTGGCCAAGGGCTGCGCGCCGCGACAAGCCACAAATTGGCCTGTCGATCGCGGCTTGGATTCGATGTAGCGAACAGACCTGTTCCAACCGGTTCTCATCTTCGCATTCCATGGTCTTGGTGGAGGTTATGGAGGGCGCGTTCGGGAATAACTTTGATCCCGTGCTGGAGACTGGGGCGAACGCGCTCCAGCGCGAGTGATTTCTCGCGATTACGCCCCACCGCCAAGGAAAGTCTGGCACGGTCGTCTGTGTACAGACTCACCGCATTCCGTGCCCGGCTGATAGAGACGTAAAACTGCTTGCGGTTCACCAGTTCGGGCGAGCGGTTGGTGTCCACGTGTACGATGACGCGATCGACAGTGGCGCCTTGGCTTGAGTGTGAGGTCGAGGCGTAGCCGTAGTCGATGTGCCGAAGTCTTTGGACTGCCGCAGTGACCTCGCGTCCGCCGTCCAAGCGGAGTAGGAATTTGCGGTGGTCGATTGCTACGACAGTAGCGAACTCGCCATTGGCTATCCCAAGCGCCCGGTCAGGAGCGCGGAACTGAATCCGATCGCCCTTGGCGAAAACGCGTTGCTCACGGCGGAACACTTCGACGCCAGAGAGTCGGCGCGGATTGTAGGCGATGCGTTGGCCATCGGCGGTGTGGACCACAAGCCGGTTGGCGTCGCGATCAACCGCTTCGATGCTGGCATAGCTGCCCTTCTCGAGCGCCGTCTTCTTGCTCCCGCGAGTGAAACGGATAACGTCGCCGATCTCGTAGCTGTGCGCTTGACGCCGTTGCGGGCGCGTAAGGTCGCGGCTCACAAAGATGGTTTGGTCGACGCCCTGCGAAGCGACATGGCCACGCGCTCTCAGGGCTTCGCGGATCGCGGTATTGAGCTGCCTACGTTCGATGTTGGCGGGGCTTACGACCAGCACGCGCTCTCCCGCCGCGTGCGCGACGGAGTACTCCACAGCAATCGCGTGGTGGCGCTCGCCGATATCCGCTATCTCGCGGATGCGACGCTGCCGGTCGAGCAGCGTGAGCGCATCGGCGATCTTGCCCGCCGCCGCAAACCCGACCGCCTCGCGCAGTTGTGGGTCGCGCTGGCGGCGGATGGTTTCCAGCCGGGCAACAGTCATTCCAGCCTGCTGCATCTGATAGACAGGCCTTCCGGCCTCGATGGCGTGATGCTGATGCTGGTCGCCGACGAAGACAATGCGCTCGACTCCGGCCTCGCGCGCTTTGCGTAGCAGGCGGTTGACCTGGCGGGTTGCGAGTAGGCTCGACTCATCGACGATCCAAAGTTGCCTCTGACTTGGTTCGGGAAGTTTATTTTCCAGCAGGCTCGCCACCGTGCGAGCGGGGAGACCGGCTTCAGACAGGGCCTTGACGGCGCGAGTGGTCGGCGCAAAGCCATACACCGAATAGCCGTGCCCTTCGGCAAATTCTCGAATCGCGGCGACTGTCGTGGTCTTGGTACTGCCGGCGCGCCCTTCGATCGCCGTGAGCCAGTCGGTCGCTGTCAGGGTAAGCTTCGCCACCTCCGCCTGGTCGGCGAGCAGTCCTTTTCTGGTCGCCCACGCCTGAACCTGGTCGGTATTCGCGATGGGGTGTGTTCGGCGTTGCCCCGCGAGCATGAGGTCGAGGTTGTCGCGCTCCAGCGCGATCATCTCGGGCGTGGTGTATGCGCCTTGAGACGAAAAGACCGAAGCGCTCGCGCGAATGAGTCGGCCGCTTCGTTCGGCGCGCTCGCTCTCATCGCGTACGCGGGAGAGATCGGCTTTGCCCATCGCGTGCTGAAGCGCGACGGTCTCTAGTGCGCGGCGATCGATGACCGCTTCACGCTCGATGTTGTGAGCAACGCTGTAACGGAGCGAATCCGTGACGGATTCCTGCTTGTCGAATGCGAGCGGACCCCGTGTGTGCGCCTCGTCAGCAACGCGTTCGATCGCAATCCCGTAATGGCGCGCGCGCGTTTGCCATTCGGCGCGAAGCGCATCTTCGCTGCGGGCGTCCTTCGAAAGTCTGCTCTGATGGGCGATATTCTGCGCTGCGGCGGCGCCGTTTACGCCTCGGCGTTCCATCTCCTCCTCGATGTCCTGGCGCCGGCGCGAAAACGCCATTACCTGCTCGCGCGTGTAACCCCCAAGCTCCCACCGGCCGTCGGCTCCGGTGACATCGATGCGGTATCCGAGATTCCGCACCTCGCGGGCAAGCTCGGATCGGTAAACGGCGCTGGCAAACGCCTGCGATCGGTAGATCTCAACCGGGTCGAGTCCGCGCCATTGGCCGTCGGGACGGCGGGTCATGTTGGCAATGACGACGTGGGTGTGGAGGTGCGGATCGGGACCATAGCCGTCATCGGCGCCTTTGGCCGGCCGCGCGGCGATATGGTCGAACCGGGCCGCCACAATGTTTTCGGTGACGACCCATTCGCTGCCGCCCCGCTGGCGCGAGAGTGCGTAGCGCTCAAGCTCGGCAAGCGCACGAGTGACGGCGATGCGATGGGCGTCAGCAAGTCGCACGTCGCCGCCGCCCAGCGCCTGGATGCTGACGGACTTGGGTGCGTTGAAGGTGGCGTCCCATCCGGCGCGTCTTTCGCTGCGGCCGTTAGCGGTGCGGACTATGACCTCGCCGGTTGAAGGCCGCAGGCCGTGCAGCACGGCGCGGAAATCCTCCGACGCGATCTCGCTCGCGAGCCCAAGCGCGGTGGCGCCTTCGCCGAACCACTGGCCGACGACACCGCGCTTTTCGGTGTAGTAGTCGTCCTGCGAGTATTTCTCTTCGTAGTAGGTTGCGGCCTGCGCGGCGCTCAACGCCCCTTTGGACATTACCAGCATAGTTCAAGCTCGAAGGCGGCTCGCCGCAGGCGCGACTTGGCGCGGAGCCGGGCCGTTGTCTCGATCGCTCTGGACCGGAACCTTGCCGCTACTATTTACGATCGCAGGCGACTCATTCCCCGTGAGAGTTGCGACTCTGGGAACAAAGCCGGGCCGGCGTCCTACTGCAGCCAAATAGGGTATGGTCACCCGCGCGCGATGATGGCCAGTGATGCAGAGATAGCCCTCGAACGGCGGCAGGAGCAGAATCTCGCTACCAAGCACGGCGCTCTCCGTCACTCGATGCGGGTGTATACTGAAGCTGTCGCGCGAGTCTCTAAGCGCGGTGTTGGCGCCGATTTCCGCTCGGGTGACTTCGCGCTCGCCGATTTGGGCGCTCGACCAGCGCGCCGTCTCAGACTCACCGGTGCGCAGAATCAGTTTGGTCGCCGGCGCCGCGGCGAGCGTTGCGGTTTGCTCGTGACCATAAATCGCTCGAAGCTGGGTAATCGCCTGAAAGCCGAGAACCGCGCAGAGTCCGCGTTTACGCCCGCGCACGACCAACGCCTCAAGCTGGCTTTGGCGTTTCAGCACCGGAATCTCATCGGCGATGATCCACACCTGTTCGCGCCGATCCTGCGCCGCCATCAGGCGGCGGATGATGCAATCGAGCCAAACGCTTTGCAGCGGCAGCGCTGCGTCGCGCGAATCTTCGGTCGAGGTCAGGAACAGCCATCCCTGGCGGGCTTGCGCCCATTCAAGCGCACTCCACGTCCGCTCGCTTGGCGCGGGCAGAAGGCGGAAGGAATTGGTCGCGTTGTAGGCCGTGGCGACGATGCCGGCGCCCTGCTCGTGCGCACCGGGATCGATAAGCGCCTCGGCGGTCGTGCCCCGAAGCGACTCCTTGAGTTTCTGCCTCGGCAGCGCGAGCAACTTCGGGATGTCGCCCGGCTCGCGCGACCCGATGCCGTCGAGCAGCCCGACGATCAACGTGCGCGCCGACTGGCGGAAGAAAAAGTCACCGCCGCTCTGGCCAAACATATTGGGCGGGTCGGGGATGAGCGCCGCCGCCAGCGCTTCGGCCTCAGTCGCTTCGCTCCCCGGTCTGAGCTCCCACCACGGTGACCAAGCCGGGCAGCGCGCATCGACCGGATTCAGGATCAAGTCGCCGCGACCGGAGCGGTAGAACTCCGGCACGTACTCGCACTCCGGGTCCAGGACCACGGCTGTTTCTCCGCGCGCGGCGATCTGCCGCAGCATGTGCCTGATGGCGGTGGACTTGCCCGAGCCGGGCGCGCCTACGAATAGGAAATGCTGTGATTCAAGCATACGCGGAATGCGGATGCCGCCGACCTCGATGCCGTCGCCCGAAAGCGCGCGGCCCAGGCGGCGGGTTGAAGTGACGTTGGCACCGCGCACATAGCGATCCTCGGTCGGATCTCGTTCCGGCCCGAAGAAAACGATGATGATCACCCCCATGATGAGCAGAGTTAGGAACAATCCCCACCACGCGTAGTGCCAAAACCAGCCGGGGAACGAGCCGCCGAGGTAATACTTGTAGCAGAGGAACCGGTACATGCTCGGGATCGTGTAGCGTCCGCCGCGGTACGGCACCGAACCGAACGGCAGCGGTATCTCTTCGGTAAAGAACCACGTCAGTATCCAGGTGCCGAAATAGTTGTGAGCGGCCGGGCCGCCGTAGCGGCCGGTCCAGATCCAGACCATGGCAAGAGTCAGTACCGCCCACAGCGTAACCGTGACGGCAAGTGCCCGTGCGGCAAATTGCGTCCAGACCGAAAGCGATGCGGTTTCGGTTCGCCATCCGACCGCTCGACGGATGTGGGGCCTCATTGCTTGGCCTCCGCCGCTCCGGCAAGCCGGGTGATGTACTGCTGAGCGCTCTTCTCCGACGCCTCGATGATCTCGTCCACGACGGGAGCGCTGAGATTCTGGTCAAGCGAGTGGAAGAGGGCCGAACGGGTCTTGACCACCTCGAACAGCAGTTGACCGTAACGTTCGGTTTCCGTCTGTCCGAGCAGCTCGCAGGTCTTTCTGAGCGCGTCGAGTTTTTCGCCAAGCTTCGCCAGCGCCGCGGGATCAAGACCGCCCCGCTGGGTCGCGCCGTTCTCGAATTGACCGCTGATGAGCGACTGGATGAGCGTGGTCGGAGCGATGCCGAGGCCCGTCGCCTGCGCTTCGATGCGTGCGGCAACCTGCTCGGGAAGCCTGATCGTGTATGTATGTCTCGCTTCGGTCATGTAACTGAACCTCCTCGCCTGCAAGCAGCGGTGGACCGCCTGTTTGCATCACAAAATCAAGGACTTGGGCGCCCACTGTCTTCCACTCTGAATTCTGTAAGCGCGTCACGAATTCTCCTGCTTGCACAATAAAAACGCGGGCGTTTGCGCTTTCCGCCGATCCTTTGCTGCAAGCAGCCTTCATTCGGGAATGAGTGACGTGTCAACAAATCCCACGTGCGAGGCTCTGGGCCGAGCACGTCTGCGGCAGCCTCACTTCTCCCAGTCACCCTTGCGCCTTCGTGCTGCCGTTGGGGGAAGACATGTCGGTGTTATTACCAATGCCGTCACGAAGTCCGGATTACTGAGCACACCTTCGTGCTGCCGTTGGGGGAAGACATGTCGGTGTTATGGACGTGACTCCTGTTGCCGCCGGAGCGCTGCCACACCTGGAACTCACGGTCGGCGTCAATAAAGGCGTGGAGAATTTCCGGGATGAGCGCCTTTGGCTCCACCGGTTCGCCGTGGACGTGCTCGCAGTAGCGCGCGTAACTCTCCAGCGCGACGTTGAGATCGCCGCCGAGCGTGACGCGCACCTGTACCGAACGAAGCGCCTTTTCGATGCGGGCGAGTTTCATAGCTTGCCTCCAAAGATTGCCGGGACGTTTGCCCGTGTTGTCTGCTGACGTTGCTTCATAACAAGGCTGGATTAGGGAACGAGATAGTTCATCAGCCGGAGCACGCCGAGGGCGACACTGACTCCGAGCCCAGCCTTGGCAAGGCGCCGGGCAATGTCACTGTCGCCAAAAATCGCGTAAACGAAGACCGCGCCTACAAACGACATCGCAATCAGCGCGTGCGCCACCTGACCGATCAGCGTCTGTTGCAGTGCTTCGAGCGGACGGTCCCATGGCAATTCTGCGGCGGTCGCTGCCCAGGACGACGCGGGTTGAAGCGCCACCGCTGCTGCCGCCATAGCGGCAATGAGGAACCTGTTGATTTGCGCGGACGCCACCTTCATTGCGCGGCCTCGATGTCGTTTCTTTGCCTGCGGACTCAGCCACGACTCAATCACGTTCCGGCTGCTGGTGTGTCTTTTCATGCCGCATTTATCCTCCCATTTAGTAGCTACTGGCCTAGTTCGCTAGATAGCTAGCGCTCCGGCGCGGATGTGTCAAGCAGGGAAGAACTGCCGAGGCGGCGGGACCGGTGAGGTAGCGAAATTACTCGGTCAGATAGCCGAGCTGGGAGAGCCGCACGGTCGCGGCGTCCACGGACACATCGAAGGCGAGGGAAATTCGGTCGCTTAGTCCAGGGGCGTCAGGTGAGGTCCTTGCAACCGGCGGCTGCTCTTTGCGGCTACGAAAATACGCCTCCACCGCGCGCCGCATGAAGCTCTCCGGCATCAGCAGGCAGCCCGAGGCGTAGCCCGCCTGCCACTCGAACCAGTCCACTACCGCGCTGGTCGGAAGCATGCTGTGCCAGTAGCAGAGCTGCGGACCGCTCGAAGTGGCGTATTTGTCGTAAAGCCATGTGTGCAGCAGGACGTGTCCGTACTCGTGCGTGAGCGTCGTCCGCAAGCGGTTGTTGCGATGCTGTTGCTCCCACAGCTCGCGGGCGATCGTTACCAGCGGCTTCTTGCCACGCTCAAACTTCGTGTATCCGAAGACCTCGTAGCGCTCGTCAGAGAGATTCATCGCGAGGTCGAGTTCGGCGGCGTCACGCTCGATGAGCACTGTCAGCGCTTCGGTCGGAACCGGAATCCGCTCAAACCCGTAGCGCTCGCGCAGGAAGCCGATGATCGTTTCCTCGCATTGCTGCTCAAGCTCGGAGATTTCCCAATATGGCCGCTTCTTGAAGCGGCCCGTGCGATCCGGCACCATCTTCACGGCTTTCTCTCCCGCTTGACTTCCCGGCGAAAAGCCTTAAAGGCTGCTGCCAGTTCGTCGGGTTTCAAGCCCTTAGCGTTGAGGTCTGGCGGCATCCGGCCGGCCAGAAAGTAGAGAATGTCGGAGTCCACTTGTAGAACCTTCGCCATTTGCACCAGCACTTCGTCCGAGGGCTTCCGGCGGTCGTGCTCGAGATCGACCAGGTACGGGATGGAGATCGGTTTCCCGTCGGCGTTACGGATACCCGCGACTACCTCTCTACCGCTTAGCCCAAGCTCTTTGCGCCGGTCAACGATGAATTGGCCAAAAGTCTTCATTCCTAGCTATATAGCAGAATAGCTTGCCATTCGGAAGAGACAGCGCCCTACTAGCCCACCGGTAAGACACTCGAACCTTCTGCAAAGATTTCGGACGAATGCCTGTCCGCGAGACAGTACCAGGTGAGCTCGAAGATATTGCGAACGTCCTTTATCGCAATCGGTCCCTGAAGATCACGAGGTCGCCGAACTTTTTTACTCTATGGACTTGGAACTGGAACTTCGTCTTCCCTTGCCGGAGCCGGCCAAGGATAAATGCCCTTTTTCACAATGTCGTAATTCGCGTCCAGCTCGGGTTCCATGAGCAGGATGGCGGTGACGCGCCGCGCGATATCGGTGACGGCGCGTGCTTCGTCCATCTTGAGCGCGCGGTCCAGGATCTCGCGCTCGCGATAGCTGAGCCATTTCTTGATCACTTGGTAGCCGCCGATCGTGTACTCCCAAACGCAAACCGGAATATTTCGCCAGTACGCGATATTGTTCAGGTACACGTCGAGCGTGCGACTACCGAACAATTTGAAGATCTGTTCTTCGGGAAGGCCGAGCGCGGCGGCACCCTCAGCAATCGCTTCGCGCTCCTTCGCAGTGTAATCACGCTCGACGATTTTTCCCTTGCCGGGCATCACGGCGCCGCCGTTGCCGAAATGGCCCCATCCGGCGCTTATTTCGAGGTCGCCAGCGTCGGGATTGAGTGAGCCGCCACCATCGCGGGAGATTAAACCGATCACACTCAGTTCGGGCCGAAGTTTTCCGGCGGTGACCCTTTCGACGGGTATGTCGGCATCAAGCAAGGCTGCGAGCGAGCGCCCAAGTTTCGCAGATTCAAGAAGCGTCCGTTTGGAGGCTGGGAACGGAATTCGCGGCCAGTCCTGTCGCAATGCGCCGGCGTTCTCCCTTCGGTAGGAAGGCGCATGCAGTACTGCCGCGCAGTGCAAGAAAAAATCAAGCGGGTCTGCCTTGAGAGATTCCAGATATGTCTCAAGAAGCTTACTCAGATTCGGCGTAGATGTGGGCTGAACGCTCGATTTCGTGAAAAGCGTCGCCGGCGTGCTTCCCGCCTTGAAATAAAGCGGGAAAAAGTTGGAGAGCCCATTACCAAAGTTGTCTGCCATTACTCTGACAACATATCCGCGATCGAAGCGTTCCATCGGCTGTTTCTGGCGGCCTTCGATCCAAATGTTTTGCTCAAACACCTGCGGGAAATATTCGGAGCGCTTCTCATCGAGGAGCTTTGTCTCAGGCTCCCAATAGAGCCAACGATTGTCGAACGGCCGGTAGCAGTAGCGGACAATATTTTCCGGCTTGAAGCCGCGTTGAACGAGATATCGCCGCGTTTTTTTGGCATCGAACCGCGCCGTGCTTGTCATTGCGGTCGGCATGAGCGCACGGATTTCCGCATCCCCGAGCTGCGGATCGAAATATTGCTTCATCCGGTTTATGAGCCGGTCTTTATCGACATCCACGACCACGTCGTCACGGCTGGTCTTCACGCCGGGGAAGGAAACAGGGAACAGCTCTGGCAGCAGAGGCCATGAAAGATAGTTGCTTTCGACAGCGCCGGGTTGAAAAGGCAGTCCGAGTTCCAATGCGGGATGCAGTTCCGTGTATTCCGGTGCGAGATTCTTCGCGGCTTCGTCGAGAAGTTGAGCGCGTTTCTCTTTGCCCCACAGATTGCGAAAGCTCACACTCTGAGCGCCACGCGATTTCTCGCGACGCGTGAGCAACGCGATCGCGGTCCCGACCTGAATACCTTCTCGATTAAACTCCGTTGAGAATATGCTCGGGTCAGATTCGCCCTCGGGCGTCAGCTTCCCGGTTTTGTATTTGTCGCCGTTAAGACAGTCGATCCAGATTCGGTCGAACCGCTCCAAATAGCGTTCTCGCATTCCGGTGAAGGAAAGCCCGTCGAGCCATGAATAGTTTGAAATGAAGCAGATGATCCCTTTGCCGGTCTTCTCGACGATTTTCCTTTCGGCCATGCGATAGAAGCGCACGTACAGGTCATTCAGACCCTGTCCCTGCGGCTGTGGTGCGCGTTTCGCGGTCCGATAGGCCTGGGATAAATCGCGTTCTTCATCAACCGCGAGTCCGGCAAAGCCGTTGTACGGTGGATTTCCCAATATCACGAGGATTGGCTTTGCCTGCTTCACTCGCTCGGCTGCATCTCGCTCCTGCAAAAGTTCGGGGAACGCCAGGAGCATCTGCGGTTTTGATCCGTCAGGCGGTTCCCAACCTGTCAGAGCGTTGGTCAGGTAAACGCCAGCCCGTTCTTTCTTGGTCTCCGAAAAGGGTGCGCCGAGCGACTGGAGGAGCAGGCCGATCTGCAAATGCGTCACTACAAACGGCGCCGGTAAAATCTCGAAGCCGAACACGCGCTCCATCGCGGCACGCTTTATCTCCTGCGCCGTGAGCGCATCGCCGCCCTTCTCGCGAAGAGTTTCGGCGATCCGGTTAAGGACCTCGATCAGATACGAGCCCGTGCCACAGCACGGATCGAGGACATAGACGTTTGGAGCCGCCAAGCCGTCGGCAAGACCAAGCTCCTCGCGGAGCACTTGGTCAACGCGCGCGACCATGTAGCGCACAACTTCGCGCGGCGTGTACCAGACGCCAAGCTGTTTACGGAGTTCCGGGTCGTAAGCTTCGAGGAAGGGTTCATAGAAATATTGGACCGCGTGATGCTCCTCGAAGGCGGTGAAAAATGCGGCGCGATCTACACGATTGAGAACGGTTCCCGTCCAGTCCAAGACCTCGGGCAATTCAAGGCCGGCGAGCGAAGCCGGATTGCTGGCTTGATGGAATAACTCCGCCAAGACAGGAACGCGTAGATAGTAACCCGCCGTCCGCCAGTCGAAGCGTGCCTTGCGATCCGACGGCGGATGGTCGCGCGTCCAGAGCACCCACGCGGAAAAGACGCCGTAGAAAAGAGTCTGGACCAGCGTCGAGCGAAAGAAATGCTCGCCCTTCTTGCCTTCGAATTCGATACCGAGCGCCTCTTCCAGCGCGCTTCGAATAGCTGACAGCGCAGGCACCCCACTCTTCTTCTCGACGCGCCTGAGTGCCTCCCGCGCATACGAGGCCATGAACCAAGCCACATCCTTGGGCGCTGCCAAAGACGCGGCATGGAGCATCACGCGCTTGAGGAAATCAACGAATGCCTCACCTTGCTCGGCTGCGATCGGTCGCGGATGGCTCGCCGCCGTCCAAAAGGCCGCCTCATCCGGTGCGAGACGATAGTGTTCGAGCTTGACGGGCTTCCCCTCGGCATCGGCACCCACCAGCAGGAAGTCGCGGAAATTCGTGACGAGAACCTGGCGGTACTCCTTCCAGTATTTCGATACCTGCGCGCCATCGGCCGTTAGAAAGGCGTCGTTGCTGGTCGGCTTCGCCTCGACGACGCCACGTGACGGCTTCGTCCCTGGCAGAGGTTCCTCGGCCGAGGCTTTCTGGAATTGATCGGGCGTGAAAAGACCTACATCGGGGATGCCGGCGCCATGGCTCGGGTTGACTATGCACCGGACCTTGGGCTTCAGAGTTGCGCCAACGGCATCCAATAGCGCGGCGAGCGCCGGATAATAGGAAGTCTCAGGCACAGCCGAACCGGAACGGCGGATGTCGCGAAGTTCACGGAGGTAGTCTTCTAGGGAACCTCTGCACAAGTGTTCCGGTTCGGGTATAAACAGTTAGCTGGATCGGCAGGTGTGGAGGTGAGGAGATGGGTAATCAGCGGACGTTCGCATCGATGGCGTGGAATGCGAAGGGCAAAGTCACTCGGCGCGAGCGGTTCCTGGCCGAGATGGATGGGGTGATCCCGTGGTCGCGGCCGGTCAGGCTGATCGAGCCGCACTACCCCAAAGCCGGGCAAGGCCGCCAGCCCCTGGGACTGGAGAAGATGCTGCGCATCTATTTCCTGCAGCAATGGTTCAACCTGTCGGACCCGCAGGCCGAAGACGCGATCTACGACAGCGAGTCGATGCGTCGCTTTGCACGAGTCGAGCTGGGCGACGAGGTGGTGCCCGACGAGACCACGATTTTGCGCTTTCGCCATCTGCTGGAGCAGCATGGGCTGACCCAAGCGATCTTCAATTCGATCAC
>Ga0181533_1005901_pt1 | contig 11431 bp, 11 predicted proteins | sample PEATcosm2014_Bin_45_FD_119772 | JGI IMG/M metagenome (GOLD analysis project Ga0181533, IMG submission 119772) | Peatland microbial communities from MTU Mesocosm Facility, Houghton, MI, USA - PEATcosm2014_Bin11_60_metaG | ecosystem: Environmental > Terrestrial > Soil > Wetlands > Peat | place...
CGATTTTGGGCTGGCTATTGTCACCTTGGCTTAACAAGGTGGCTGCATAATTAAAAGTGCCGCCCTTTACCTGTACCAGATACATTCCTGTCTTTAAACCTGTAATGCGAAAACGATACGTACTGCGGTTAATCGGCATGCTGGTTTGGCATATGACCTTACCTATTGCGTCAAAAATATTGATGCTGACGGCTCCGCTTTCGGGTGCGGTAAAATTTAAAATTGATTGGCTGGTCATCGGGTTGGGATAGATTGACAGCCCCGCCGTTGCGTTCAATGATTTAACGCCCGTGATATACAGGCTGTCGCCAAGCAAAAGCAGCTTTTCACCGTTTCCATATAACATGACAGTACCAGCGTTTCCCGAAAGAGAATCAAGATTGGTAACTTTAACTGCGCTGATTGGCTTGTTTCCAGAGAAACTGATGTAAATTGAATCCTGTTGAGCCAGCGTAATTGCAGAAGTTGCTAATAGCAAAAAGACTGAAATCAGTGCTTTCATAATTCTAAAAGTTTGATGTAAAGATAGAAATAAATTTATTACCGTTCAATATAATTGGTCATAATAATACAAAGCATCCTGTTGTAAATCAAAAAATATTTAAACCTTCAACATTAAAAGTAAAAGTAGAATAGAAAACTTCATTAAGAAGTGCGCCTTATTTATCGTACTATTTTTTGGTATTATCGTATCTAAAAAGTGATTTAGCGATTTTAATAATTGGGTCATATAGGGCGCCAATAAACAAAAACCATTTTTTGATGCCAGTTTTATTAGAACATTTTCCAGAATATTTTTATGAAATGTTTGGGAAGCGTATAGACACTATTTCCAAACTTGAAAAATTCTGCTCGAATAATGGTTTATCCGACGTGCCAAAATAGGTGACCTTGTGGTGAACGGTGCACTTTACCCTAAAATGTTCAGGTTGTTCCATAATCTGGGTGAACCCTTGGAACGAAAGATGACCCCTGACGAAAAGGATATGATTAAAGCAAATTTTTACCTGTTGCTATTTGGGAGAGATAATGACATTAAACGTATTTCCGCCTTTAAAGATGCCCTTGCCAAAGCAAAGTTCAAATTTGACTATGTCACGCTTAAAACCGAAGGATTGAGCAAGGAACTCGAGAATACTCCACCCGAAAGACTACAAATTGTCAGACTTGAATGACCATTGGCTACAATAACAGTTTCGCTTCGCCAATGATAGCTGCAATGTCAATTGATTGCCCAACAATCTTGTGGCACATAGGGTCAATTGATGATTCTCCAATTACAGCGAGTCGCTTGATAAGCCAAATCTTAAAGTCCTGCCCGTATTCTTCATTTTGAAGTCGTGTTCCAGTGGTCAGTATTTTAAAGAAGTCCACTCCCTGGTCATTCTGTGAACAATAATAATGGGGTATAAGCAACCAGCCCTTTTTTAAAAACCCTGCGGCAAAGATATTCGCGTAGTTGACATTATGGGTGAAGATAGTATCACTTCCTTGGCACAATACTCTGTAGTTCACCCCAAAATACCAGTTCCCAGACCATTGTTGGGGTACCCAGTTAACATTCAAGTTATACGGATTATCATTCCGTGAGTTTTGCTCGGTTCGGCGGTAAAACCCAAAACTCAATGTCTTTCGCCAGTAAGGGCTTTCGTTCAGGTGAATAAGTGTCACCTTCTCGTCCTCGGTGCTGTGATTTGCAAATTGTAAATTTTTGATTATCATTTTGCGTTATTTTTGTTTCGTAAAACCAGTAACAAATCAATTGCAAAGATACAAAGAAAAAATGATATAAACAAGTACATATCAAATATTTACAAGCGTTTGTAAAATAGTTTGTAAGTTCATTCCTGATTTTACTGGCATTTTGGAGATTGTACTAATGAAAGCCATTGCCACATAAGGCTTTCAACATTATTATTTGTAAAATATAAACAGCCAAAGGCTGTCAGAAAGACCGAATAGCACGAACTTTAACGGAATTATCATCTTTATAAGCTCCATAACCAAACTCCCCAGAAGGGAACCCTCCGACCCCTACCGCATTTGCATCCCACTCGCTGGAACTCCAATAGTTGTAAAGATCTAAAGAAAAACCTCCAATAATCCACATTTGGTTATACACTTCTCTAAGTTCCCATTGTGAAGGCAAATACCAATCATTGTATCCGTTTAACACAAGGTCAGCACAAATTCTTGCTGCAATGCCTGTTGTTGGACATCCACCTAAAATAATTTTTGTATTAGCCTGTCCTGTTCCAATATCCCAGGATGTTCCACCGATAAATTTACCTTTACAGCCCCAAGGTGCTCCTGAACTTTGGTCTATAGTGGCTGCAATAAGCCCGTGCTGACCTGTGTTATCTAAATAAAAGATTACTCCACCTCCATAACTTTTACCAATAAAGAATGGAAGTGTTGAATTTGAAAAAGCAACCTGATTTCCGTAAGTTGTTCCATTTTGGTTTACTGCATAGGCGCGTACATAATAAATTGTATTAGAAGTAAGATTTGTTAAGTTACTTATAAACGACCCAATTCCACTTCCATCCTGCGTGTAATTTTGGTTAGCTAATATGGGAAAAGGTGATGTATCCCAACATACACCTTTTGAGGTGACAGCAAACCCACCATCATCTGTTACATTTCCACCACTTGTTGCTGATGAAGGTGTAATATTTGTCACATCGGTAGTCGTTACAGTCAATACGCCTAATGTTTTGAATATCACTTCATTTCCATAGCCAGTACCTAACCGATTTGTAGCATAACCACGCACATAATAAGTCGTATTAGGTGATAATCCTGTAAGATAACTACTATATAATCCCGCTCCGCTACTATCATTTGTCTTTGGCGAATCTGTTGTTGGATTGTGCGAAGTACTCCAACAAACACCTTTTGTTGTGACGGGAGCACCAGCATCGCTGCAATTTCCACCACTTTTAGCGGTGTATGCAGTAATTTCAGATACTCCACTCGTGATAATTTCTGGAACTTGAGCAATTGGATTTTCAGGTGTTGAACCTTTTTTCGTACAACCAAAGGCTGCAATTAATAAAATTCCCACAAAAGCAGGCAGGCAAAACCGAAAAATGAATTTCTTTCTCATATTACGTATTTTATTAAGTATAAAGAAAAGTTAGTATGCAATGTTACAGGGAAGAACTGACAATTTTTCAACGACTTATTATTCGTATTAAAAGCGATGTGTTTCGTCCTTTCCTACTGATGTATCGTATAAAATGAAACTTTTAAATAATTCTTTTCAGAGCATACGGATTTCACATGTTGCCATTCAATCAAAGAAAAAACTATTTTTGACTGGACGCTAAATCGGTCTACCCACACGAATAATAACCCGATTTGTAGAAGCGATGTCAATAACAGACCTTTACATAAAAAATTACAGGATGTACACCGCTATCATAATTGACGACGAGATTTCAGCCATTGTGTCATTGAGATTAGTTATTCAGGAGTTCCTTAAAGAGAAGATACAGGTTGTTGAAACGGCAACCAGCGTGAAAGAGGGTGCCGAAAAGATCAAGAAACATAAGCCAGACTTGGTGTTTCTCGATATTGAGCTACCTAACGAGAGTGGATTTGAGCTTTTCAAGTATTTTGAGCAGGGCGTTAATTTTGATGTGATCTTCACGACTGCATATGCCCAGTATGGAATTCAGGCGGTTAAATGCGCAGCTTTGGACTACTTGCTCAAACCAGTTAATCCCGTTGAAATCCGCGATTCATTGAAACGGCTGGAACAGAAGAAAACGATGGATGTCCCCTTGAAACAGATTGAATTGCTATTGGCAAACCTTCAACCCAATTACGACACCAACAAGATTGTCATTCCGACTTCAACTGGACTGGAATTGTTTTCAGTCAGGGAAATCATGTATTGTGAGGGTGACGGCAATTATTCAAAGATATTTACCACGGGCGGACGTGATATAACCATCAGCAAGACCCTGCAATGGCTGGAAGAAACCCTGCCAGCCGAATATTTTTTCCGCATCCATAAAAGTTATCTGGTAAACCTTGGGCACGCTCAAACCTATGACAAGGCATCAGGGAACGTGCTGATTCTGGATAATGGAAAGTCGCTTGAAGTTTCACACAGGAATCAGGGCGACCTCGTAACCAGACTGCAAAACAAAAGGACTTCATAGAGAAAAAAAATGGCTGGCGAAATAAGAAAAATAAGAGCGGGCATAGCCCAACACGACAGAAACAAAGCGACCTACGGAATAATGATTTGGGAAATAATCATTTGGAGCGTTGTTCTTGCTTTTTTCATTGCGTACCTTATTAAATCAGATATGGCGTTTGTTTGGATGTTTTTTACCCTGATATTCGTATTTGTAATCGGAATAAACCTGCCGAACTTACGCTTTGTCGTATTCACCCTGTTTGGGTGCGGCTGGGGGGCACCATTCTGGTTCTTGGGCGCGTGTGGATGGGGCGGGATGTTCTACGTATTATCCGTTATTGCGTTCTTTTTCAGCTATTGGGTGCACTACCAAGGGTTCCAGTTTGTTCGTGACCTTACGCGCAAAGATGAGGATTAGTCGATATGCGGATAATAGCACCTTTCAAAGATCCCGAAGCATTATTGTTGTTGCTTTTTCTTTTCCTTCCCTTACTGGGCTTTTCTCAACATTATTTCACGCGTACCTATACAGTTGATGACGGTTTGCCATCCAATCAGGTGAACTGCATTTACCAGGACAGCATTGGAAGGCTCTGGGTTGGAACGGATGCTGGTATGGGGATATTTGATGGAACGACATTCGAGATCATCAACAAGAAGGACGGGCTGGCTTCCAACGATGTCAGGTCAATAACACAAGATGAATGTGGAAACTTCTGGTTCGCTTGCTACAATGGCGGTCTGACAGAATACGATGGCAAAAAGTTTACCATCTACACCAAAGAGAACGGGCTTCACAGCAATTTCATCCGACGGCTTTATTATTCAAAATCCTACAAAACCCTGTTTGTCGGGGCAAATGACGGTTTCTACACCTATAAGGATGGCAAGTTTGAGTACTTTGGAAAAGACAATGGCAAGCTTGCACAGGACTGTATCATACTTGGTTTTCTTGAAGGGAGGGGATTCGTCTATGTCCTTCCGTTCAAGTACAACCTTATGAAATACTTTCCCGCTTCTAAGACGATTTCCAATGTTAAAGATGACATAGTTGATACACTGACATGGCGAAATATCACATCTGCCTTCGTAACATCAAAAGGTGATACAATCTGGGGAAATCGATTCAATGTCGTTGGCAGGAATGGAATGAAAAGATTGCAGACCAAAAACCATGGCAACGTCTACAACATGTGCGAAGATGAACAAGGCAACGTGTGGTTCCCCATTTATGGTTCGGTGAACTACGGGATATTGAGATACGACGGGGTTAACCTTGAAGATTTATCAACAAGTTTTGGACTTGACGATATCAAGCTGAATTATGCCGTATTCGATAAGAACACATCAACGCTCTGGCTTGCAACCGATAAAAAGGGGTTAATTAAAATACCCAGAAACACCTTCTACCAGTATGAACTTTCAAAGATAGCTCCTGACGCACATGAATTTCGTAAGCTTTATGATTTAAATGGCATCAAGCATATGGTTTTCAAAGACCAGGTCGTCAGGATGATGCCTGATGGTTCGGTTAATTCCATCCCAGTCAGCTTTATAACGCAATACCCGCCACTGAAAAGGGTTCTTGATAAATTGCCCGTTGATTCACGCTGGCGGAAACCAGAGTTCAACGAAATGGCGAGGGATAATGCAGGGAACTTATGGCTTGGTTCAGCAAAGGGCATCTTCCGTTTATCCGCTGATGAACATCAGATAACCCATTCCATCGTTTTTGAAAAATATTTTAGGTGGGGTTCCATTGCTTTCGATAGGAATGATGACCTGTACAACTGGGGATACTGGGAAGATACTCTGGCGATAATTCGGCAGCCCAGTGAATCTGAAAAGCTGAATATCGAAAAATACACGCTGGTACAGGTTGCCATTCCACGGGAGATAACCAGAATGCTACCCGTAGGCAACGAAATGCTGTTTTCAAGCCTTTACGGCGGGATTTACCTTTCAGACGGCAAAACCTTCACCCATTTGAACAAAACCTGTCCTACGCTTTCAGATCACGTTTCGGACATATGTCAAGACCTGAATGCGAATATTGTTTACTGCACCAACACGGGTGAAATTGGAATTGGTTCCCTATCGAACGGCACGTTCAACCTGAAATATCAATTGGAATCGCTGAACCCAGCCTATGGCAGGAACTTCATCTGGCTCGTTTGCGACAATAAGAACAACCTGTACGTTGGCACCAACAAGGGAATGCTTCTGGTTAATCTGCCAAAGCTCTATTCCGATGGAACACGGGAAACACGGTTTTTCACGAATACGGAAGGGTATTCTGATTACAGCGTAACAAGCCCGATAGTTGATGTTGGCGGGAATGTCTGGGTGGCGTCGCAAAACACCCTGATAAAAATTGACACCAAGTCAATTTTATCAAGCACGGCGGGGAAAAGTATCATTGTTCTGACAAGTCTGGAAACAACGGATTCAACATATTGTTTTTCCAGTATTCCTGATGCAGTGGTGCCTGCACAGAATGAAACTGGCTGGGTGTTCCCTTATCATTCCAACAACCTCACATTCCATTTTAATTGCGTAAATCTGCTCAATCCCGATAAAGACCAATTCTCTATCAGGCTGGATGGCTTCGACAAATCTTTCAAAAATATTGGAAACGACAGGAAAATAACATACACAAACCTTCCTGCTGGCAGATACACGTTTCAGGTGAGGGTTTATAACCTCAATACCTTGCAGGAGCAAACGCAAACCATTTTTAAGTTTAAAATCAAGACACCATACTGGCAGACCTGGTGGTTCATTGCTGTTTGCTTTGCTATTATGGTGGGAATGGCAATATTATTTTATTACTGGCGGTTGAACAGGGTCAGGAAAGCTGCTCTAACAAAGCTGGAAATAGCAGAATTGGAAATGCAAGCCCTGCAATCCCAGATGAACCCGCATTTTATTTTCAACGTCTTTAATTCACTTCAACGCTATATTCTGGAAAGGGATGCCCACAAAGGCGTCAGGCTCCTGTCCGATTTTTCAAATATGATTCGCCAGACTTTCACATTATCATCCAAGAAGGTCATCACGCTACAGGAAGAGATAACCTATCTGAACAGCTACCTGAAACTGGAGCAGGAGAGGTTTGTGGGGAAATTTCAATTCGAGATTGTGGCAGACCCCGACCTTATCCTTTCTGAAACTATGCTTCCATCAATGCTCATCCAACCGTTAGTCGAAAACGCGGTCAAACACGGGCTGTCACCAATGGAAGGAACGAATGGACTTCTGAAAGTTATCTTTTCAAAGGCAGGCGAAAAAGCACTCAAGTGCATCATTGAAGATAATGGTATCGGGCTTGAAAGGTCACTGGCTCAAAAACGAGAAACATCGACACGGCTTTCCAAAGCATTAAGCATTACCCAGCGGCGCATTGAACTGTTCTCCAAAACCTCTAAAACAGGAAAGTACTCCGTCACGATGAAAGACAGGGGCGGGCTTATACCAAAAGAAACGGGTACCATCGTTGAAATTATCCTGCCGATTTAAGTAGACTGACTTCCCCAGAGATATTCACTGTCATCTATTTCCCATTCTTATTCATCGCTTAATCAGTATATCATAACACTCTCACAGATAAAGTAGTCGTTTAATAAGTCGGTCAAAAAACTCAAATTTTCTAAATCAACTTTGTATAAACGATCCAAAAGCCAAGTGTTATGAAAAAAATCTCCATATTAATTTGTTTATTGTTAATTTCAGTAATTGCCTTCCCGCAATGGATTGCATTATCAAACGACCTTCCTTATACACCGAATTCCACTTACTTTACTGATGCAAATACAGGTTATGCGGTGGGTAGTTTTGGAGAAATAGCAAAAACTATCAATGGAGGTACAACTTGGACAACTTGCTCTTATGGTGGAAGCCCATTATCATCAGTTTTCTTTCCCAATGTAAATACTGGTTTTGCTGTGGGTGCTAATGGAGCAATAGCAAAGACCAACAATGGAGGCACAACCTGGACTTATTTAAATAGCGGAACAATTCAATGGTTAAAATCTGTTTATTTTACCGATATTAATACTGGTTATGCTGTGGGTACACTGGGAACCATTTTAAAAACCATTAATGGAGGCACTACTTGGGATACTTTGTCGAGTGGGATTACAGATGTTTTAAATTCTGTTTACTTTCCGAATTCCAGCACAGGTTATGTGGTGGGCGTTTATGGAATTCTCTTAAAAACCATCAATAGTGGTATGACTTGGACTTATATTTGGACTGGACAATTATACGAATTATATTCAGTTTATTTTACCGATATTAATACTGGTTATGTGGTCGGTGATAATGGAACCATTTTAAAAACCACCAATGGGGGCACATCTTGGACTACATTAACAAGTGGAACAACAGAAACCTTATTTTCCGTTACTTTCCCAAGCGCCAACATTGGTTATGCGGTGGGTACGTATGGAACCATTTTAAAAACCACAAATGAGGGAACATCTTGGACTACTCAACCAAGCGGAACAAGCTTTCAATTATATTCAGTGTACTTTACTGACGTCAATACAGGTTATATTGTTGGTAATGGTAATTACGGAACCATTCTAAAAACCACGGATGGAGGGGGTTTCCCATTTCCAGTTGGAACAAATAACTTATTATCACAATCCATCACATTAAAGATATACGCGAACCCCACATCCGATTACTTAACCATCGAAACATCCGCAACGCCAGTCAACAGCCAATTATCCATAATAAACCTGAACGGTCAGGAGGTGCTGGCACACCAAATTACCGAACCTAAAACTCAAATAGATATCAACAATCTGCCAAGCGGGGTCTATTTTGTACGGTTGAGTAATGGCAGAACGTTGGATGTTGGAAAATTTGTAAAACAGTAAAGATTTAAGGAACCTACTTGGTATTCTCTGGTGGTCATCCACGCATCCAGTAGGAAAAGGTTGATGCTATCACAGCGCGATGTGTCCAAGATTTATCATTGCATAAAAACGCAAAGGAAGTCAAGACAATTCATATGAGGGTGGCACTTTACTTGAATAATTAGTTGGTCAAACACAAATAAACCTGCTCAAAATAATCATAGGTGAGTTTTTATTTTAAAAGGCGATGCTTGCCTTACTGACTATCTATTATAAAATTAATAAACTAAAAAACCTTAATCACTGTCGCATCCCCGCCAATTAATACCTCTTCAACATATTCAATATCATTACCGAAACAATCAGTCCAATTTGAGCCTGCGGTTCCTACCCAATATAAATCCAATAATGCTTTATTCTCTAAAAGTAAAGGTGGCGGCAGGTGGCGTAAGAAACCACCAAAATAGCTGATGATTTTAAAATTATGTATATTAAATGGAGTAGCTGGGTCAATGTTTAGCTCATAAATCTTTGAATTTTTTCGAGCCATTGCAAACCCTTCCGCGTGTCCAGAATCATTGAAAGCAAATAAACAATTTAACCTTGAAACCAGCGCGGGGTCTATTTTCAATCGCGTTTCTTCTAAATACAAATCCATCCAAGCCCTAAAATGATTGGTGTTTAGTGATTTGATTGCATTGCCCCAACTACCACGTGTAATTGTATCTCCGATGTTATAATTCTTATAACTAATATGATATAATGCCATAATGAAAATATTTGTTAACGAATTCGAGAAAATATTTCAGTGCAAGGTAATAATACTTTGCATATACGTCGGTTTATAAAACAATAAAATGGCTATTTAACCATAATGCCTTAAAACCTGCGTAAGGATGCGCTGGCTAACCAAGTCCTAATATTCAGGGTAAGTTCATCCTGGAGATCCGTAGGCGCTGAAAACAATAGTTTTACCCCTTACCCTATTTCTCTTCAAGTGCTGGTGGAATCGGCGGCGGCACGGTATCCAAATTCAGCTTAATATACCTGTCCTGTGGTGGCAGGGGTGGTGGCTGAACTGAATTATTATCGCCCCGTGTTTCCCTATCTTGTGGTGGTTTCGGCGGTGGGTGTGGTGGTGAAGATGGTTTAGATGCAGGCGCTGGCGTCAGCGGATTCTGTTTTTCATTACTATCTGACATATCTCAACTTTTATAACATTTGTGAATGTGAACGCAAGGCATTATTTATGAAAAAAATTTAATATGAAAGGTACTAAAGCCACAACCAGGCATACAATCGCACGTAGGATGTTACCTTTTGCCCTATATAATGCTTCTGCCTTTTTATCATTGTTGCGCACGTTGTTGTCAATGTATTCGGTCAATTTAGCAATCAAGTACTCTTCAAACTTATCTTCACCTGAGACGCCAGGGAAATTGTCTGCTTGCTTCTGATAATAATCAATTAATTCCAGCTTGTGCTTACGTAGTTCTGTGGCGAACGGGAATGCTTTATCTATGTACCCTTTGAAAATTCCGTAGTACGAAACGAATAGAAAGAATGTAGAGATACAAGAAAAAATGAACGAAATTCCAACCACTGTTAACAAAAGGATGTTCATTAAGTACGCCGATGAGCCATAATTGTAATGAATCAGCAAATAAAAATCCGCGCCAAAAGTGACGGATAGAATGCCAATAGGAATGTTCAACGAATTATCAAGTGCTGTCTTTCGTTCAGCTTCTTTATTATACCAGTTTAAATAAAATTCAAAATCGTTCATTATTGTTAATATAATAGACCCAAGTTTAGCTCTCTAAACAGTACAAGTTACTATCCCACGTCTGTATAAGGTCGTAACGAAAGCCAAAATCCTGTGGTAATTTTGCCACAACTGCAATCTGGTCAAATGTTCTTATAAGGTGACCACGTAGGATATTCAATGCTTCAAAATACTCTTTACGGTTAAAATCTGTATCGAAGCTCTCGGTGTAAGTAAGAAACTTATTAACCCCAAATAAAGCAAAGTCAGTTAATAAAAACAATGGGGATTCAAGATCTGATATTTCCATTTGCTTCATTACCAAGAAATTTTTTATTTCCAGCAATGATTGTAAAGAGTTTTTGATACAAGTATCGCAACATTCTTTATAATCAATCACGCGTTTATGGCGAATAAACAAAATAATTTCTTTTGCAATTAACTTTTCCTGTTTCGTTGGAGAAAGTGAAATCGAGATTCCAGGCAGACGTACAGAAACACTGTCCACCTTAACTTTTTTACTATACTTGTCGAGTCGTTTGGAAAATTCTGTAAAATCGAATAAAAGCTTGTCGTCCATAATCAATAATTTTATAATTCACCTTTAAATGCTGAATCCAGCAGGCTCGACTTTAACGCTCTAAGTTC
>Ga0181533_1005907_pt1 | contig 11423 bp, 9 predicted proteins | sample PEATcosm2014_Bin_45_FD_119772 | JGI IMG/M metagenome (GOLD analysis project Ga0181533, IMG submission 119772) | Peatland microbial communities from MTU Mesocosm Facility, Houghton, MI, USA - PEATcosm2014_Bin11_60_metaG | ecosystem: Environmental > Terrestrial > Soil > Wetlands > Peat | place...
GTTATGAGGTGTGTCGCCGCCTGAAAGCCGACGAACAGAGCCGCCGGGTTCCAATCATTTTTATCAGCGCTTTTAGCGAGACCGACCAGAAGGTCAAGGGGTTCGATGCGGGGGGCGTTGACTACGTCACCAAGCCCTTCGAGCCGGAAGAAGTGCTGGCACGGGTCAGGACCCAACTGCGTTTGCGCGAAGCCGAAGAGGCCTTGCGCCAGGCCCGGGACACGCTGGAAATCCGCGTGCGGGAACGCACCGCCGAGCTCCAGGCCTCCAACCAGGCGCTGCGTGAGAGTGAAGAGAAGATCCGCGGCGCTTTCGAGGAAATCGAGCGGCTCAAAGCGCAGCTCGAACTGGAGAACACTTACCTCCGGGAGGAGGTCAAGGAGGCGAGAGAATTTGGAGACATCATCGGAAAGAGCGCGGCCCTAAGGCAGTTGCTCCGTGAAGTGGAAACTGTCGCCCGGACCGATGCCAGCGTGTTGATCCTGGGGGAAACCGGCACCGGAAAGGAGTTGGTCGCCCGCGAGATCCACAAGCACAGCCGGCGCAGCGACCGGCCGCTCATCCGTGTCAACTGCGCTTCGATTCCGCGGGAACTCTACGAGAGCGAGTTTTTCGGCCATGCCCGGGGCGCCTTTACCGGCGCCCTGAGGGATCGGGCGGGCCGGTTCGAGGCCGCCAACGGAGGCACCCTGCTCCTGGACGAGGTGGGCGAAATTCCGTTGGAATTGCAGAGCAAGTTTCTTCGGGTGTTGCAGGAAGGCCAATATGAGCGGGTTGGCGAAGAGAGAACCCGGAGCGTGGACGTTCGCATCATCGCCGCGACGAACCGGAATTTGCAAATGGAGGTCGAAGCCGGGCGCTTTCGGCAAGACCTTTACTATCGCCTCAACGTCGTTCCCATCGAAGTGGCTCCCTTGCGTAAACGCAAGGAGGACATTCCCCTGCTGGCCGCGCATTTCCTTGAGCGAGCAGCCCGGAAATTAAAAGTGCGGCCGGCTCGGCTAACCCAGGCGCACCTCGTTCAGTTGCAGGATTATGATTGGCCTGGCAACGTGCGCGAGTTGCAAAACCGAATCGAGCGGGCATTGATACTCGCGGAGCACGGCGTGATGTACCTGGACATGCCGGCTGGCGGAAGCCCGGCGGGAGTGGCCGCCGTGCCTCTCACGCCCGAAGCTCGGGCAGCCGACGCGGAAGTCCTAAGCGACGTCGAATTCCGGCAGCGGGAGCGCGGTAATGTTCTGGCGGCGCTCAATAAAACTGGCTGGAAGATTCACGGGCCCGGCGGCACCGCGGAGTTGTTGGGGCTAAAGCCGACGACGCTGATTTCCCGCATCAAGAAGTTCGGACTCGTGAGGGAGATCCACGGGGTGCCCCCCGCCTCTCCCGGCCAGGGCAGGCCGGCACCGGCGTCGTAGAGGAAAATACGCGCCCGGGCTTTTCGCAACCGTATTCCCACTTGTCTCATTACCCGGCGAGACGTCTCATTAACACCGCGGCTTCAGCCCGGTGTAAAGGGGCGCTTGAGGCGTTGCAATCGTTTCAACGGTTTACCCCGGGGCGGGCGGAAAGCCGTTGAAACGGCTGGGACGGCTCGCCCCATACGTACACCGCGCTGAAGCGGCGGTGTTAATGAGAAGGGCGGCTGTGGTGGCACTGCTCACGCCACGGTCTCATGAACGAGCATGATCCGGGGTGCCGCTTCGCTCTGCCCTACGGAGCTTGAAGGTGGGCATGTGCGGCTGGCTTGCTATAACATGTCGCTCCTAGCGGAGCTTGGCCGAGCGGCTCCCGGGCTTGCGAAGATCCGTGTAAGGTGCAGGCTCTGCGAGCGCACTCCAAGAGACCACCTTGTTCACCGCCGTGGGCTCCTCCTGAGAAAGAACGCAACTTCGCAGTTGGCTTGCGAGATCCTGCAATCTGCGAACCCTCGCAGGGGATCTGAATGCGTCTGGCGTTGCCGCATCGCGCTACGCGCCAATGACTTGCATCCAGAATGGAGGTTTGGCACGGCTCTTGTAATGAGAAAAAAAGACGTAACCGTTGCTGCCTGAAAAAATCCGGCGGGCAGGCAGGGCGGACAGATTAATTTACCTGCCGATTGAGAAAGGCTCGACAAATGAACGCAGTGACACGTTGGGACCCAAGCAAGGAAGTGGATGAATTCCAGAACCGTCTGGCCAGGTTTTTCGGATTGACGCCAGCCCGCGCGACCAGCGGCGGCGAAGAGGTGATGACGGTGGCCGAATGGGCGCCGTCGGTGGACATCAGCGAAGACGACAAAGAATGGCTGGTCAAAGCGGACCTGCCGGAGGTGAAGAAGGAAGACGTGAAGGTCAGCGTCGAGGATGGGGTTCTGACCGTGACGGGCGAGCGCAAGTTCGAGAAGGAGGAGAAGGGCAAGAAGTACCACCGCATCGAGCGGTCGTATGGCAACTTCTTCCGGAGCTTCACGCTGCCCGAGGGCGCGGACGGGGCCAAAGTCAGCGCGGACTTCAAGGATGGCGTGCTGAAGGTCCATCTGCCCAAGAACGAGAAGGCGAAAGCCAAAGCCATCGAAGTCAAGGTGGCATGAAGGGCCGATCGCTGCCGCGGCGATTTGAGGATCGCCGCGGCAGTGGGGGAGAATGGCTGCAATGAACCGGTGGCCAATGTGCCGCCGCTTGGAGAGAAAAAAGAGGTCCCCGTTTATGGCAAGCGACTTGGAATTGAATAAGGCGGTGTTGGCGGAGCTCGAGTTTGAGCCAAGCGTGAGCCTTAACGATATGGGAATCTCAGTCAGGGATGGGATCGTAACGCTCACCGGGTCGGTGAGCAATTATGCGGAGAAGCTGGCCGCCGCGCAGGCGGCCAAACGGGTTGCGGGACTGAGGGGCCTGGCGGAAGACATAGTGGTTAAGCTGCCCGAATCCTCTCGCCGCACGGACAGTGATATTACTGCCGCCGCAGTCGATGCCATGAAGTGGATAACCACGGTTCCAGCGGACAGTGTGAGGATAACGGTCCGTGACGGGTGGCTCAGCCTCGCAGGCGTCGTGGGCGAGTGGCACCGGAAGCGCGCCGCGGAAGAGGCGGTGCGGAACCTGGCGGGCGTCAAGGGAGTGGCCAACCTCATCCTCATCGAACCAACAGTGGCTCCCGTGGACGTGAAAGGGGCGATCGAAGCAGCCTTTAAGCGCCACGCCCTGTTGGATGCGCGGCAGATTTGGGTCGACAATAAAGGCGGCAAGGTGGTGCTCCGCGGCAATGTGCGCAGTTTTATCGAACGGGAGGAGGCCGAGCGGGCGGCCTGGGCCGCCCCGGGGGTGACCAACGTCGAGAATCGCATTGTTCTCATAATCTGATGCCATTTGGCCGTTGCTGCCTGGAAAGATCGGCGGGGCGGGCAGCACGCGGTTGGATTAAAAACTCCGCCAATTTAGAAAGGTATGATGGTATGACAAGCAAAACAAAGAAAAGTGACACGGAACTGAAGAATGACGTGCTCGCCGAGCTCAAATATGAGCCCAGCGTGCGGGTCACAGATATCGGCGTCCTGGTGAAAGACGGGGCGGTGACGCTCAACGGCTATGCCACCAGCTATGGGGAGAAATGGGACGCGGTGCGCGCGGCCAAAAGGGTTGCCGGAGTCAACGCCATCGCTGACGACATCGAAGTCAAGCTGCCGGATTCCCTGAAGCGGACTGACGGAGACATCGCCGGCGCGGCAGCACGGCAAATCGACTGGTCCACGACGATTCCAACAGGAATGGTGAAGGTGACGGTCCGTGAAGGCTGGATCACCCTGGAGGGCGAGGTGGAGTGGTGGTATCAAAAGACCTCCGCCGAAAGCGCCGTGCAGTATCTGGCCGGTGTCAAAGGGGTGACTAACCTCATCACGATCAAACCCAAAGTGGCGCCGGCGGGAGTCGAAAACGCCATTAAATCGGCCTTCGAGCGAAGCGCCCTCCTGGATGCCAAGAAAATCCAGGTGGAGACTTCCGGAAACGCGGTGACACTCCGTGGCAAAGTTCGGAGCCATGCTGAGCGCGATGAGGCCGAACGGGCGGCCTGGAACGCTCCGGGGGTGTACTCGGTGGACAATCAGCTCAAGGTAGCGTGGTTTTGGGGAGATTAAGGGTGATTCGCTGTCCTCGACGGGAAGGACTTCGCGCATGAGCCTGCTTGGGAAGGGGGCAACCGATAGAATGGACTTAACATCGAGGTAGGTTGAAATGCGCTCGCAGCGGCAGTTCTCGAATTGCCGCTGCGGGGCGGGCAGGGGACAAGAGATCGGCCAAGACGAAATCGGATTAAGGGGCAAACCGATACTCAACTCGGCCCTCCGGGCGCGCCGGGAAGCAGTGGAAACGCTGCTGCCCCCCAATCATGGGCCATTGCTCCTGGCCCGGCGTCTTTCATCGAACGGGTTTGACGCGTTCAAGGCGGCACAAGCGAAGGGCTGGGAGGGAATCATCGCTAAAGATGAATCTTCGCCCGAGGCTGGTTGCCCAGATTGCGTTCGCTGAATGGACGCGAGACGGCAAGTTGCGCCAACCCTCCTTTCTTGGCCTGCGGGATGACAAGAAACCTGCCGATTGCCAGTGGAGGGAACGTGAACGATAGTGGACCGAACGAAATAAGAAGCCACGCCTGATGAATTATGAGCAAGGCCCATGTTTTCCGACAAAAACTTAAGCGGCTGGGGCCGAGTCCGGAGGGAGCGATCCCTAGCCGAAGGCCCAAAAAGCGGGACAACATTTTTTCCAGGTCCCGGGACCTGCGGGAGGATCGCGACGAGCGCCAGATGAAGACGTCGCATCCGCAGACATTTCCACACGGACGGTAATTATGAGCCCATGAAACGGAAGTTTGTCGTTCAAAAGCATCAGGGCCGGAATCTTCATTACGATTTCCGGCTTGAGGAGGGCGGCGTCTTGAGGTCCTGGGCAGTCCCCAAGGGGCCGTCGCTCGATCCGGCCGTCAAACGGCTGGCGGTGGCGGTTGAAGATCATCCGCTGGAATACGCGGATTTCGAGGGCAATATCCCCGAAAGCGAGTATGGGGCGGGGCCGGTCATGGTCTGGGACCGGGGCACTTACAGCCCCGAGGATTCGGACGACGTTGCGGCGAGTCTCGAGAAGGGCGAATTGAAGTTCGTTCTGCATGGCCGGAAGCTTCGCGGTTCATGGGTGCTGGTTCGCACGCGGAGCAAGAACTGGCTGCTAATCAAGCATCGCGACGCTTACGCGTCCACTGAAGACATCACCAGGCTTGAACCCTTGTCCGTTCTGAGCGGGCGGTCGCTTTCGGAGATTGAGGGGACGAACCAGAATCCATCCAAAGGCCGGCGGAGGGAACGTGAAGGATAGTGGACCGATGATAGCCAAAGCGGGAAGGCAGGACACGGGAGTCGCCAGTGTGGCCGGCATCCCGATTAGCCATCCAGGCAAAATATGGTTTCCAGGAGAGCGAATCACGAAGCTCGACGTAGCTCAGTACTACGCGGCCGTTGCGCCCCGCATGCTCCCCTGGCTGGACAAGCGCCTGCTTACGGCCGAACGCTGTCCGGACGGAATTTCGGCCGGCTGCTTCTTTGAGAAGAATTTCGTGAAAGGCCTTCCTGCCGGTGTTCCCACCTGCTCCGTTCCGGCCGAGAGCACAGGAAAGACCGTTCACTACGTAGTGGGCGGGGCGAAAGAAACTCTGTTAGCGCTCGTCAACCTCGGTTGTATCGCGATTCACATCATGAATTGCGAGGCCGGCTCGCTGGACCGCCCCGATTGGCTGGCATTCGATCTTGACCCTTCGTCCGGAGAGTTTTGCGACGCGGCAAAGGCGGCCGGTATCTTGCGTGAGGTCCTTGAAGAACAGCGGATTCGCTCCTTCCCCAAGACCACCGGAGGCCGGGGGTTGCATGTCCTGGTCCCGTTGCGAGGAGGGCCCAATCAGGAGCGAGTGCGCCTGGTTGCCCATAGCGTGAGCCAAGAGATGGCCAGGCGCTCGCCGGCGATGATCACCGTTCAAGCGCGAAAGGCCGAGCGCCAGAATCGCGTTTTTGCCGACTGGCTCCGGAACGCATTTGGCCAGACCATCGTGGCGCCTTATTCGGTTCGTTGCCGTCCGGGGGCTCCCGTTTCGACACCGCTCCACTGGGACGAGGTCAGCCCTCGATTAGACCCGTCTCAGTTCAACACCCGAACGATTCAGCGGCGCCTGGAGGCCGCCGATCCCTGGGCTGATTTTTGGCAACATTGCCAGGTTTTGCCGGAAAACGCCAATGCCCCCGCTGAGCGGCGGCCATAAACTATGAATGAACAAACACCTGTTTCCAACCTGATATCCCCCTCCAGACGAGGAGAAATCGAAGGCTTCGATTCCTTGGAGGAACTGGCCCTGGACCTGCGTTGGTCGTGGAATCACTGCGCCGACGAAGTATGGCGGGAGCTTGACCCGGCGATGTGGGAGTTCACACAAAATGCCTGGGTTGTTCTGCAGACTGTCTCGCGAGACAAGCTCCGGGGCGCGTTGGCCGACCCCAAGTTCCGCGAAAAGGTGGACGCTCTGTTGCAAGCCAGGAACCAGGCGGCAGAAGCGCCCGCATGGTTTCAGCAGAAGCACCCGCAATCTTCATTGACTGGCGTGGCCTATTTCAGCATGGAGTTTATGCTGAGCGAGGCCCTGCCCATTTACTCGGGCGGGTTGGGCAACGTGGCCGGAGACCAACTCAAAGCCGCCAGCGACCTGGGTTTGCCGGTGGTGGGCGTGGGTTTGCTTTACCAGGAAGGCTATTTTCGCCAGGTCATCGACAAGGATGGGGCACAGGAGGCCCTCTTCCCGTTCAATGACCCCGGGCAGTTGCCCATCAGGCCCTTGCGCCGGCCCAATGGGGAGTGGTTGCGGCTGGAAGTCGCATTGCCCGGCTACCCGGTATGGGCGCGGGCGTGGGAGGTCCAGGTTGGCAGGGCGAAGCTTTACTTGTTGGACACGAACGACGCATCGAATTACCCGGCGCACCGAGGCATCACCAGCGAGCTATACGGGGGCGGACCGGAATTGCGTTTGAAGCAGGAGTTGCTCCTGGGCCTCGGAGGGTGGCGGCTGCTTGAGGCGCTCGATCTCCGGCCTCAGGTATGTCACCTCAATGAGGGGCACGCCGCCTTCGCAGTCCTGGAACGCGCCCGCAGTTTCATGAAAGAGACCGGCCAACCATTCGATGTCGCTCTGGCCGTTACGAGGGCGGGCAACGTCTTCACGACCCATACCGCGGTGCCGGCTGGATTCGACAGTTTCGACCCGAGTCTAATCGAGGAGTACGCGGGCAGCTATGCCAGGAGGCTTGGTATTACGCTTCACGATTTGCTCGCCTTGGGCCGGCGCAACCCCGATGACCCGTCGGAGAGTTTCAACATGGCCTATCTGGCGATCCGTGGGAGCGGTTCGGTCAACGGGGTGAGCCGCTTGCACGGGAAAGTGAGCCGGCAGATTCTTGCGCCTCTGTTTCCGCGTTGGCCGGAGGAGGAAGTGCCGGTGGGCCACGTCACCAATGGGGTTCACATGCCGACTTGGGATTCGGCCCAGGCCGACGATCTCTGGACGGAGGCGTGTGGGAAAGACCGCTGGTCAGGAACCACCGAGGCCCTGGCACAGGACATCCGCCGCGTCCCTGACGCCAGGCTCTGGCAACTGCGCAACTCGGCCCGCAAGTCCCTCGTTGAGTACGCTCGCAGACGTTTATCTCAACAATTGGCGGCCTCCGCTGGGTCCGCCGAAGGAGTCGAGGAGGCGAGCCATCTCTTTGACCCTGACATGCTGACGCTTGGCTTTGCGCGCCGGTTCGCAACCTACAAGCGGCCCAACCTGCTTCTCCATGACCCAGCGCGCCTGCTGCGGCTGCTGACCGACCCTCATTGCCCGGTCCAGCTTATCATCGCCGGCAAGGCCCATCCCGCAGACGGTCCGGGTAAAAAGCTCATCCAGGAGTGGATTCACTTCATCCGGCGTCCGGAAGTTCGGCGCCACGCAATCTTCCTCAGCGACTATGACATGCTGCTGACCGAACGGCTCGTGCAAGGGGTGGATGTGTGGATCAACACCCCACGCCGGCCTTGGGAAGCCAGTGGAACCAGCGGCATGAAGGTCCTCGTCAACGGGGGGCTTAACCTGTCGGAGTTGGATGGCTGGTGGGCGGAGGCCTACACCCCTGAAGTGGGGTGGGCCTTGGGCGACGGCAAGGAGCACGGCGAGGATCCGGCTTGGGATGCCGCCGAAGCCGAAGCCCTCTACGAGCGGCTCGAACGCGAGGTGATCCCCGAGTTTTATTCCCGCGACGAGCAGGGCATCCCTCGGGCCTGGGTCACGCGGATGCGGGAGAGCATGGCGCGGTTAACACCGCAATTCTCCGCAATCCGCACCGTGCAGGAATACACCGATCAACACTATCTCCCGGCGGCGGATGCCTATCTCAAGCGCGCCGCCGACAAAGGGGCCGTTGGCCGGCAGGTGGTCGATTGGCGGCGCAACCTGGAAGAGAAATGGCCGGCGGTGCGCCTCGGCGAAGTGAAGAGTGAAACCAACGCAGCCCGGCATGCGTTCGAGGTCCAGGTCTATCTGGGCGACCTCGACCCGGAGGCGGTGCAGGTGGAGCTTTATGCTGACGGAGTGAACGGAAGCGCAGCGGTGCGACAGGAGATGATGCGTATCGGGCCGCTCGTGGGGGCGGTCAATGGCTACGCCTATCGCGCCGAGGTGCCGGCCTCGCGCCCGGCTGCGGACTTCACAGCGCGCGTGATGCCGCATTGTGCCGGCGTGTTGGTCCCCCTGGAAACGGATCGAATCCTATGGCAACGATGATTTGTTCACAGTTTGCCTGCGAATATTCGGAACTTGCGAAGTCTCGCAGGGAACGGCGCCGCGCCCGAGACCGTCAAAAACACCTGCATCCCTGCGATTTGCGACATGCGGCGGAGTTGGCACGGCTTATGTATTCAGGAGGTCCAAATGAACAGTGTCAAACAGGTCAACGTCCCACTCTCAGAGCCCGACGAAGCCCACGGCCGCGCGGGTAGCGCAGGCGCGGCGGAACTTCCACCCCAACAGACACAATCTCTCCTTGAAACAATACGCCGCATCCGAGCGCGGGCAGGGGACGCTCTGGCGGATGATGAGCTTACGTTTTTCCTTCAAAGATGGGACCTGCCCGAAGAGGAGGGTTTTACTTTCCTGTGCTTTCATGACGGGTGCGTAACCCTCGCCGTTCCCGCGCAAGACCAGAGTACCCGGCATCCGCGGTCCACATGGATTACCCCTGCAAGAGAGAGAATCGCCGCTGAGCTGGCTCGAAAGCACGGGCTGTTTGTTTGTGAACCCCCCGATGCTCCGCCGGCTTTTGTTGCGTCCAGCGCCTGGGAGACCAACCACCACCTTCGGCTATCGAATCGCAAAGAGACTATCGTCATCGCGTATCCGGAGTTTTTGAAGATTCGGTTATACGCCACGGGCAGGCATCTCGACCTTCACCTTCCGCCGGACCTTTTGAAGGACCTGTCAGCGCTGTATAGGGAAGGCTAAGCCCTTGATGACGCCGGCAAGCCGATGCGTTCCCGGTTTGATGATTTTATGAGTGCCGTTGCACTTCGGCGAGGGACTGACAGATCAACCTATGGGCCTCGACAACATAATATCAATGGAAAACCAGGCGATCGTCGCGACGGACCTGACAAAATGGTTTGGCGAAGGCCAGACCAAGGTTGTCGCCGTGAATGATGTCGGGTTTGTCGCTCACTTTGGGGAGATGCTCTTTATCGTCGGCCCCTCCGGCAGTGGGAAGACGACGCTGCTGAGCATGATCTCCGGCATCCTGCGTCCCAACGCCGGCAAGGTGACCGTCAAAGGGGCCGACATCTGGACCCTGGGCAATGACCAGTTGGCTGATTTCCGTCTGAACACCATTGGCTTCGTCTTCCAGGACTACCATCTTTTCCCGCGGTTAACCGCGGCGGAGAATGTGGCGATTCCATTGATCCTCAAGAAGCGCGATTGGGACGAGTCAATCGCCGAGGCGAAGAAATACCTCGAGATTGTCGGGCTGAAAGACCGGAGCGACATGCTGCCCGTGAAGCTCTCGGGCGGCGAGCAGCAGCGCGTGGCGATTGCGCGGGCGATCAGCAGCAGTCCGGAGATCCTGATTTTCGACGAACCGACCGCCTCCCTGGATGGCGATACCGGGAGGATGATCATCGCCTTCGTAAAAGAGCAGATTCTCAATGAGAGCCGGTCGATCCTAATCGTCACCCATGATGCGCGGATCAACGAGTATGCGGACCGGATCCTCCGGATGGAAGATGGCCGCATCACCTCATCGGAGAAGGGTACCGAATGAACGCAGCCCAACCCAAGCCTGAACCCAAAGCGGCCGAGCATAAGCCCGACGCCGAGGCAGCCAAGCCTAAGCATGAGATCGGGAACAAGATCATCTTCACCCTCTCGATAACGGGCCTGCTGGCCGCACTGGTCGCCGCCTGGTTCTTTGCCAGGGAGAGGAAGGCCCAACCCCCCGTATTTAAACCAGTCACCAACCCCTACGGCTCCGCCATATATGCCAACGGCATTATCGAGAGCGACCAGTCGAGCGGTGAAAACATCAACATCTATCCTGAAGTTTCCGGCCCGATCACCAAGGTGCTGGTGCGCGAAGGCCAGCAGGTCTCGGCTGGCAGTCCGCTGTTCACCATCGACGATTCCGTGCAGCGACCCACCACCGAGCAGCTCCGATTGCAATCCGAAGCCTCCCTGGCCCTGCTCAATGAACTCAAAGCGGAGCCGAGAATGGAGACGCTGGCGATTGCGGTGGCGCAGGTGGGGCTGGCCCAAGCCAACCTGAAAGCGGCCCGCGACCAGTACGACAAGGACCGCGCGTCCTATGACATCGACCCGAAATCGATCAGTAAGAACGCGCTGGATACGGCCCAGGACGCAGTCAGTCAGGCGGCGGCCGCGCTGGACGTAGCCCAAAAGCAATATGAACTTACCAAGGCCGGCGCCTGGACTTACGACATCGAGAACCAGGAGAAGCAGTACCAGGCGCTCAAGCAGGCTTACCAGGCAGCTAACGCGCTACTGGCAAAGTATTCCGTCAAGGCGCCCGTGGACGGGGTCGTGCTGGCTGTCAACGCAACGGCCGGCAGCTATGTGTCGTCGCAGGGCGCCTACGAGCCTTATACGGGGTTATTCGGCCCGTTAGTGATAATGGGACCGCCCCAGGACTATCTGGCCGTGCGCTGTTACGTGGACGAGATACTGGTCTCACGGCTGCCGTCTCCGTGGCACATTCGCGCACAGATGTCGATCCGCGGGTCCTACACCAATCAGGTGCCGCTGGAGTTCGTCCGGGTGCAACCTTATGTTTCGCCCAAGATCGAGCTGTCTAATCAACGCCAGGAACA
>Ga0181533_1005916_pt1 | contig 11405 bp, 9 predicted proteins | sample PEATcosm2014_Bin_45_FD_119772 | JGI IMG/M metagenome (GOLD analysis project Ga0181533, IMG submission 119772) | Peatland microbial communities from MTU Mesocosm Facility, Houghton, MI, USA - PEATcosm2014_Bin11_60_metaG | ecosystem: Environmental > Terrestrial > Soil > Wetlands > Peat | place...
CCAGCCCTATGTGCTGTCGTGCGAAGAATAGGATTATACCGAACATGCAAAGCAGATCAATTTAAGGCAGCGACCACCGTCTCCCCCGTTTTTGATTTCGCCACTCCGAATTGGCCCACTTTCGTCCGGTGGGTGATGGGGCATTAGAATGTTGCTAAGAAAAAAGAGTCGCTTGAAGTGGCTGCTTTCGCCTGATGTTCCCCTTACGTACTTTCGTAACATTGCATTTGACTCCGCTGGGTGCTATACAACTTGGGCAGGTTACCCAACAGTTTTTTCTGGCTTTGGCAAAGCGGGCGTGACAATTCGAGGCTCTGGGATTTGCTGAGGGGCTGGAGGTGGAGCAACGTTAACTATTGCGGGCAGAGCGGTAACCATTGCATCCTTAAAATCTCGATCTAATAAGGCTAACGAGACAAGAAGCATCAGAAGAATCAAGGGGCGACTGGTTACCCACTTCCAAACACGAGGCCAGCGGCCTTGTATTAATTCGGCGCGACCAACCATATCAAGTAAAAACATAAGTCCCGCAATTACAATAAGAACCGCAGCGACAACCAAACTGACTATTGGCATGGCAGCGGCATTATAGATCACACGATTAGGCCCGGCAACACGCTAATGCCCCATCACCTGGAGGATCGAAGATGAACGACTGGATGTATACTGATTGAAATCTGGGATGCCAAAATGGAAATCCCAGACGAAGGGAACCTTGCCGCCAATGGAAAGAACCAATATTCACCGTATCCTCGCGCGGATTCGAGAAGCGCTGGAAGCCGCTGGTGTGGCCCTCGCAGATTTTGTTCCGGGTGCCGTCGCGTCATCAGAGAAATCTTCCGGTCGAGGTCCCGTCACCGAGGCTGACCTTGCGGTGAACCGTGTGCTCCGCGATACACTTTTGCGTAAGGGAGAGGGGTGGCTCTCCGAAGAGAGCGTGGATGACTTTGACCGTTTGAGGAAATCTCGCGTGTGGATCGTCGATCCCTTGGACGGGACCTTGGAATTCATCGCCGGGGTTCCCGAGTGGTGCGTGTCGATTGGATGGATTGAGGATGGGCGTTCCGTTGCCGGGGGTATTTACAACCCTGTGACTCGGGAACTATTCCTGGGTTCCCTCGAAACCGGCGTTACGTACAATGGGACCTCGGTCACGGCCAGCAAAACGGCCGATCTTTCGGGCGCCGTGGTACTCGCCAGTCGAAGCGAGGTTAAACGCGGCGAGTGGGACAACTTCGAGGAGGCGCCTTTCCATATTCGACCGACAGGATCGGTGGCGTACAAGCTGGCGTTGGTGGCGGCAGGGTTAGCCGATGCCACGTGGACCCTCTCTCCCAAGAACGAGTGGGACATCGCCGCGGGCGTGGCGCTGGTCGAATCAGCGGGAGGGTTTGTGCAAAGTCTGGAGAATTCTCTCCTGACCTTCAATCGCAGGTCTCCACGGCTCCCTGGTCTTATTGCCGGCGGAGCGTCCTTGCGAGCGGAATTGTCTGAATTCCTGAGTAGTCGCTGCCGTAACGCCCAACCAGTCCCTTTCCGCAGCAGATTATAATTAGGTCAGTACCTACTAGGCTAGCTACTTGACATGACTCTGCAGATGTAGCATACCCATAGTTCTCGGTTATCCATATTATGGGGGTCCTCGACGAAGACCTTATGGATTGAACTCTATATCCTTGTTCACCTTCTCAACTACTTGTGAGGCGCGCAGTTCGGGCGAAACTCCTCAGATAAAGAACAAAGTCAAGGTTCCAAACAGTCCAATTCCTTTCCGTTTTGAAAGCGAGGCAAGTCAACGCGTACCGTGCCGAGAACAGTGGTACGGACACTCAGGTCCTGGGCGCTGGCTACTCCAATTCTTATACTCCAATATATTGCAAATTTATTACGGAAATGTTACAAGAATGCTAGAGGGAGGAGGTCGTTTTCGAGAGACGGTGCGGCTTCATATGCTGACAAGTGCAAACGAGGCCGGACGCCAGCCGGAAGCCGAACCTGAAGTTTCGCTGGGGCGAGTCTTCTGGATTACCGGGTTATCTGGCGCCGGCAAGACAACCTTGGGGCAAGAATTGTGCAGTCGGCTGCGTGCCGCCGGTCGTCCGGTCCACTTCCTCGATGGCGACGCGCTCCGTGCTGTGATCGCCGAAGATCTTGACCACAGCGCAGACAACCGGCGGCAATCGGCGATGCGCAATGCGCGGCTGTGTCGGTTGTTGGCTGGGCAGGGCGCCGATGTCGTCTGCGCGACCATCTCGCTGTTTCATGAGGTGCAGCGTTGGAACCGCGAGAACATCCCCGGTTATCGCGAGATCTACCTTCGGGTCCCGATAGACGAACTACGGCATCGGGATAGCAAGGGCATCTACGCGGGGGCTCAGCGCGGTGATACGCGCGACGTCGTCGGCCTTGACGTTCCGGCGGAGGCTCCCGAGGCGCCGGACCTGGTCCTCGACAATTACGGGGCGCTCGACGTGGCCACGGCGGTCGACCGCATCTTGGCGGTATGCGACAGGCGGGATGGCGCGGGTGCGGCGCAGCCGGCGCCCCTCGTCGCCTTCAAAACGAAGGCGGAAACTCTGGAAGCCCTGGCGCCGCTGCTGCGCAAGGGGCGCGTCCTGCCCGAGGTCCGGTTCTCGGTTGGCGATTGGCGCTCGGACGCCGCTGGCGTGCTCGCTGCCCTCACCGCTGCGCCCTGGGGTTCAGGGCGGGTCATCGTGCGGAGCAGTGCACGGGTCGAGGACGGCGCCATGAGCAGCCAGGCTGGGAAGTACGATTCCGTACTCGGTGTCGTCGGCAGCGCAGCAGTGGCACAGGCCATCGAACGGGTCATCGAGTCGTTCGCCGATGACAGAAGCGACGACGACCAGATCTTCGTGCAGCCCATGCTTGACCACGTGGCGATGGCCGGGGTGGTCTTCTCGCGCAGTCCCAGCGGCGGCCCCTATTACATTATCAATTACGACGACCGTTCCGGCCTGACCGATCGCGTGACCGCCGGTACCGGCGACAATCTCGAGACTTTTTATTGCCTCAGATCGCGGCCGGATGCCTGCCCACCATCGCTGGCGCCGGTCATCGCTCTGGTCAGGGAACTCGAAAGCCTTCTCGCGTGTGATGCCATCGACGTGGAATTCGCGGTCGGCGACGACGGGCAGCTCTACCTTCTGCAAGTCCGCCCGCTCGTCGTCGACCGCCAGGGGCGGGAAGCGGACGAGAAGGTCGAGTCCGCGCTCGCGGATGTCGCGCGCAAGATCGAACTGCTCAGCCGCCCGCATCCCTACCTGCACGGCAACCGGGCGATATTCGGCGTCATGCCGGACTGGAACCCGGCCGAAATGATCGGGTTGCGGCCGCAGCCCCTCTCGTTGTCGCTCTATTGCGAACTCATCACCGACGCCATCTGGGCCTATCAGCGGGATAATTACGGGTATAAGAATCTTCGCAGTTTTCCCCCGCTGGTCAGCTTTCACGGACTGCCCTACATCGACGTGCGTGTCGACTTTAACTCCTGGATACCGCGCGACGTATCCGACGATCTCGCCGGGCGTCTGGTGAATTACTACATCGATCGCCTCCTCGCCGAGCCACATCTCCATGACAAAGTCGAATTTGCGATTATCTTCACCTGCTACACCCTCGATTTGCCCAAGCGGATGGGCCGGCTTACCGAGAACGGATTTTCTCCCAACGACCTGGCCGAACTTTCCAGCGCCTTACGGCGCCTCACCAATCGCATCATGCATGGCGAGACCGCGCTGTGGCGGGGCGACCGCGCGAAGATCGACCTGCTGGCACGGCGGCTTCCGATAATCTGGAACGCGAAGATCGACAAGATCAGCCGCATTTACTGGCTATTCGAAGACTGCAAGCGCTACGGCACGCTGCCGTTCGCCGGTCTCGCGCGGGCGGGCTTCATCGCGGTTCAGCTCCTCCAGTCCTTCGTGGATGTGGGCGTTCTCAGTGCCGAAGAGAAGGCGACATTCATGGCGAGGGTCGATACCGTCGCGTCGCGCATCGGGGGAGATTTCGCGCAACTTTCGAAGGCAGACTTCCTCGCGCGTTACGGCCACCTCCGTCCGGGGACCTACGACATCCTGTCGCCGCGCTACGACGAGGCGCCCGATCTTTATTTCGACTGGTCGAGTGCCCGACCGCCGGCGTCCGCGCCGCCGCGCTTCGCGCTCTCGATCGAGCAGTTGCGCCGCATCGAGCAACTGCTCAAGGAACATGAGCTCGAGATCGACGTCTTGAGTTTGATCGAGTTCATCAAGGCCGGCATTGAGGGCCGCGAATACGCGAAGTTCGTGTTCACGCGAAGCCTGAGCGACGCTCTGTCGCTGATCCGGCAGTTGGGCGAGGAGCATGGTCTTTCGGTCGAGGATTGTGCATATCTGGACTACGACGCCATCCGCACGCTTTATAGCGAGAGCGGTTCGGTGCGCGAGGTGTTGCGGGAGAGTGTCGCGCAGGGCAGGGAGCGTCACGCGCTCACGCGCAACCTCGTGCTTCCGCCGGTCATCACGTCGCCCGACGAGGCGATCGCATTTCACCTTCCCCCCAGCCAGCCGAATTTCGTTACGCGAAAAAGCGTCACCGCGCTGGTCGCCTCCGTCAACGACCCGCCGGAGAGCTTCGCGGGACGGATTCTTTTCGTGCCCAGCGCGGACCCCGGCTTCGACTGGATCTTCTCTCGTAATATCAGCGGATTGGTCACCCAGTTTGGCGGCGCCAATTCGCACATGGCGATCCGCGCCGGCGAGCTCGGCATACCCGGGGTCATTGGCGCCGGCGAAGCCCTGTTCCGGCGATGGCAGACGGCGCGCAAGCTGTGCCTCGATTGCACGAACCAGCAGGTCCTGATCATCGCATGAAAGTGGTCGCCCTCACCCAGCGGGTATCGGTCGTTCCGGCCTATGGCGAGCGCCGTGATTGTCTGGATCAAGCATGGACGAAGTTCCTGGCGGCCTGCGGGTTGCTTCCCCTGTTGCTCCCCAACGTCACTGAGACGGCTCTGGCCTTGTGCGAGGTGGCCGGCATCGCCGGGTTGGTGTTGACCGGCGGTAACGATCTTGCGGAGTGGGGCGGCGATGCCCCGGAACGCGACGCCGCCGAATATGCCCTGCTCGATTGGGCGGAGCGGCGCGGGCTGCCGGTCCTGGGCGTTTGTCGCGGCATGCAAGTGATTCAGCGGCGTTTCGCTATTGCGTTACGCCGCGTCGAAGGCCATGTGGCCGAGCGTCAGGTCATCCGAATCGACGGCGAGCCCAGAGAGGTCAACAGCTATCATCACTTTGCCGCCTTCGACTCGCGGCCACCACTGGAGGTCTGGGCGGTCGCCGACGACGGCGTCGTCAAAGCCATTCGCCATTCGGCCCTGCCCATAACGGGGATTATGTGGCACCCTGGGTCCGCCCCGTTCTCGCCTGCCGACGTGGCCCTATTCCGCCGAGTCTTCAGGGTTGAATGATGCGCGCAGTTATTCTCGCGGCCGGTCGCGGCAGCCGTATGGGGCATCTCGGGGGCGACCGCCCCAAATGCTTGGTCGAGCTCGAAGGCAAGCCGTTGATCGTGCGCCAGATCGCGGCGCTCCGGCGTGGTGGGGTGGGGGAGATCGGGGTCGTCCGCGGCTATCGCGCCGAGATGATCGATTTTCCGGGCCTCTCCTATTTCGCCAACGAACGATGGGCCGAAACCAATATGGTGATGTCGCTCGCCATGGCCGCCCCTTGGCTGCGTTCGGGGCCGGTCATCGTCAGCTATGGCGACATCTTCTACCGCAGCGAGTTGGTGCGCGGTCTCGCCGGTGCTCCAGGCCAGTTGGTCATCAGTTACGACCGGGCTTGGCGCCGCTTGTGGACCCGGCGTTTCCCCGATCCTTTGGCCGACGCCGAAACCTTCCGGGTCGATGCCACGGGCCAATTGCTGGAGATCGGTGGCAAGACGACGCGGATGGAAGATATCGAGGGGCAATATATGGGCCTCTTGAAATTCACGCCACCGGCATGGAGTGCCGTCGAGGCGCTGCTCAGTACACTCGACGCACCGATCCGCAATCGCCTCGATGTGACCGGATTGCTGCGCCGGCTGCTAACCGGAAAGGAGCTCCCCATCGGTACTTTCGCCACCGATGGCCAATGGGGCGAAATCGACAACCCGGAGGACGTGGCGCTGTACCAGGACATGGTAAGGGAGGGGAATCTCCGGCTTGAGGATACGCTATCCGGCAATGAGCCGACGGCATGATGACGGCGCTCGATCCGCGTGGGGAGTGCGGTTATCCCGAACTTTGCATTTATCGAAACCGCGAGGGGAGGGCCGCAGGCTAGTCGGTTCTTACGACGGCCAAAGGAGCAAACCATATTTTAGTCGAATACGGGACATCGATGACTTCATAAGGCGTTAGAAGCTTTTGAATGCGCTCCAGCACTGATGCAAATTTTTGACCAGCTTGTCGTTCCAGGGTCGCATGTGACTTCCAGCCTTCAAAAAATATATTGGAGGGCATTTCTACTTTGAAGTTCTGTTCAAGATAACTCACCTGCCCAAACAATTTGTTCTCATCAATTATTGCAGTGGGGCCTTCACGGCGGCTTCCATAATTATAACCAGGTATCATCTCTCGAATTATCTGTTCAATTTCATTCTGCAAACGATCATTTAGATCCCGGTGATTCCACATACACACAAAATATCCATCTGGAATAAGGATCCTTGCAACCTCAGAGAGCGCAGCTTTCTGATCGACAACGTTAAACGAAGATCCGAAGAAGGCGGCATGAACAGACGATTCTCGAAGACCTGTTTTTTCGCCAACTCCCTTCGTCCAAGTAACTGACAGGCCTTCTGTATTCTTGATTCCAATAGCCATCATTGCATCATTTGGCTCAATCGCATGAACATTAAGCCCATTCAAAGCCAGAAGCTTAGTTAGTTTGCCAGTACCAGCTCCAATGTCAGCCACTGGTTTCCCAGGAACTGCCTCAATTTCTTGGAGTAATGTCTTTACGACTTCTTTGGGATAATCCGCCCTCTTGTCGTAATGTTCAGCCCGATCAGTGTAATCCCATTTATCGGTAGCCATCCCGAACCTCCTTGCCATCGATCATTTGTCTTTACGGCACATCCGCAACATAGGAATGATAATGGAAGTGTGGGGTGGCAAAGGCAACCAGATTCTCTTGCCTCACATTCGGGCGTGCTGACCTGCCCCCCGTTTTTGCTCTCTTGGTGTGCCCACGAAAACGGCGCCGTGGCGCCGCCTGACTCCGGCCCAGATAGTCCAGTAATCCCAAATATACTCAACTTAGACTCTCACAAATTATAGCCGATTTTCTCGATCCGTCTCTTTGTCTCCGCATCCAGCCCATTGATAAAGTCTCTGAATCGAGGAACTTTTTCTTTAACAGCCAAATAGCGATAAGGCTTGGTCTTCGGAGGGGCTATATGTAAACGGCTCACATCCAGATTAACCGACATGACTTTAACGATCTTGGAAAACTCCTTGACCGGATCGATCATGAAGTCCTCAAGCCGCAACGTGAGCGTGGCGGATTGGAGAAAAAGCTCGGTTTCCTCAACAAATTCCGCGAAAGACAAAAACCGCGGGCCTCGTACGGCCGCGAAAAAATCAGACTCGCCTTCAGCAAAGGCCTTGAATTCTAAAAAATTCTGCTCCAAATCGGCACATAGATCGTCCGTGTTCTTATAAGCGCGCGAGATAACAAGCGCCCTGTTGTCGCGAATGTATGTCCGATACCAAATCCAATTTGTCAGCAACGAATCGAGGGGATGACGATAGATAAAAATCAAATCGGCTAATCCCGATCTGGCCGCTTCCACTACACGGCCCGTTCCCGCTGGCAACGCCTGATCGCGAGAAACATGCCTGATGGTGGCATGGCCGCTGTAGATCATCGATGTCCGACCTGGACGGAAGCGGATCGGCATCCTAAAATAGATTGTCCTTTCTCCAAGGTGCTGCAGTATCAGCTCAGTGATGTAGTCCCGTCCCGAGCCGAACAGCCCAATAACATACGCTGTTCTGTCGTTCCCCGGACTATGGACTTTCCAATACCAATCCATGTCCCCCAAATTTCTGCGGATGCTCCGCAATTTTTCGCGAGGGGATCTTCGCGCGAATCTGATGAGCTTTTGAAGTATCTCCATCTGGCTCCCCTGATCCAATAATGAAGTAGTTTAGGGTTATATTTGGTTTCCGTCACAAGGTCGTCGAAATCGAGCTTGGCTCAGCGATGAGAACCATCGACGACACCATAACGACACGCGCCGCCCCCCGATAAATAAGCTATCGGCTGAGCGGGAAAGATATTCAATGAATCGCCGGCTGCTTTATTTCTCGGGATGCGCCATCAACCAAGCGGCGCTTCGATCCCGCCAGAGCGCACGCCTGACATATCACGCCCCAATCATAGACCATCAATCTCAAATGGGCAAGTAGCGGAATCGAGTCGTGTTAAATGTTACTAGTGAGGCGTCGTCAAGCCATTTAGAAATGTTACCCGTCAAGCCGTCCATGATGCTACCAAGACTTGAGGTTTTCTCCTGGAGGTGGCCATGGGACGGCAAAGCAAGTGGGAATACTTCCGGACCGTTTTCGCTCGCTACCGGCGGGCCGAGCGGGAGACGAAGCAGAAGATGTTGGACGAGTTTTGTGCGAACACGCGCTATCACCGCAAGCACGCTCTGCGGCTGCTGAATGGACCGCCGCCCGGTGGCAGGCGGCCCCAGCCGGCCCACCCGGTGCGACAGCCCACCTATGGCAGGGCGTTGGTGTCGGTGCTGAAGGCGGTCTGGAAGGCGGCGGGCTACCCTGGTCGGTGCGCCTGAGGGCCCTCATCCCCCTCTGGATGCCCTGGGTGCGGAAGCATTTTCGGTTGAGCGCTGAGCTGGAGCGACAACTGTTGGCGATCAGCCCGCGCCAGATCGACCGCCGGTTGCGAGCCTACAAAGTAGCCGACAAGAAACGCATCTACGGCGGCACGCGACCGGGTCGCTTGCTGAAGCACCACATCCCCCTGCGGGTCGACCGCTGGGATGCGCGGCTGCCGGGTTTTACCGAAGTGGACCTGGTGGCGCACTCCGGCAACTCGGGCCAGGGAGAGTTCGCCTACACCCTCAATGTGACCGATGTCTACAGCGGCTGGACGGAGTCGCGGGCGGTGTTGGGTCGGGGGCAAGCCGGAGTGGTGCAGGCGCTGGAGGAGATTGCTCAGGCCCTGCCCTTTCGCTTGCTGGGGATCGATACCGATAATGGCTCGGAGTTTCTCAACTGGCATGCGGGCCGCTGGTGTGCCCGGCGCCAGATCCAGTTCACGCGCGGACGACCCTACAAGAAAGACGACAACGCCCATATCGAACAGAAGAACTGGACGCACGTGCGCAAGCTGCTGGGTTGGGAGCGCTACGATACGGCCCAGGCGGTGGAGGCCCTGAGCGATCTGTATCGCCAGGAGCTGCGCCTGTGGATGAACGTGTTTCAGCCCTCCGTGAAGCTGCTCCGCAAGGTGCGCGTGGGGGCTCGTCTGCGTCGGGTCTATGACACGGCCCGCACCCCGCTGGCGGGGGTGAAGGACTCTGGCGAGGGCCAAGCCGAAGCGCTGGCACGACTGCAGGCTCAACAGGCGAGTCTGGACCCCTTCGAGTTGGATCGGCGCATCCAAGAGAAACTGGGAGCCATTTACGAGCTGGCGCACCGGAAGCTGAGCCCCTCGCGGGTACCGCTTCCCCGCCGGCTTCCAACTCGACGCAGTCGCTGAGTCATAAGCACAACGCAGGTAGCCTCGGGTAACATCTTTGATGGCTTGACGGCTCATGCGAAAGTAACATTCTCAAATGGCTTGACGCGGAGAGGCCCATGAAAATCTCATGCCCGCATTGTGGAAGCAAATCTTTCAAAGTTCATCAACGGAATGGTCATGCGGCGAACACACTCTATCGCTGTCTTGATTGCGAGCGCTGTTTCTCAGAGCGGCGCTTTACGCCCTACTCCGGCTTGAAGCTTGCGCCTGAAAAGATCATTCAGATCGTGAACTGTTTAGTCGAGGGCATTTCGATTAGGAGCACGTCCCGACTGGTCGGCGTCCACAAGAATACCGTATCCGCAGTGCTGCTACATGCCGCTAGACTATGCGAACGCCTCATGAACTCAAAGCTGCGCAACCTGCAACTCCGCTATCTACAGGCGGACGAGCTATGGTGTTTCACAGGAAAGAAAGAGGCTAATTGCACTGTTGACGAAAAGAATAACGGACACCACGTCGGCGACACATGGGTTTTCCTTGTGACCGATGCGGAAACGAAATTGGTTCCTTGCTTCACCGTGAGTCCCGACCGTGGGCTTTCTGCCGCAGAGCACCTTATGACCGACCTTGCAGAGCGGCTCGCCAACCGGCCTCAAATCACCACCGATGGCCTGCGCTCATATATCTGGGGTGTGGAACGGGCGTTCGGAGCGGACGGGGATTACGGGATGCTGATTAAGAGCTATGCGGAGGAAGATGGCCGCTTGATGCTCACGGGAGCGCGACCAAAACCCATTACTGGCAACCCCGACCCGTGGCAGATCAGCACAAGCTACGCAGAGCGGAACAACCTCAATTGCCGTACCTTCCTGCGAAGGCTTACAAGACTGAGCAACAGCTTTTCCAAACGAGTGGAATGTCTAGCGGCCGCTCTCTGGTTATACTTCGCACACTACAATTTCGTGAGGATTCACGGGTCGCTGAGAATGACGCCCGCGATGGCTGCGAACGTCACCGACCACCTGTGGAGTGTCGAGGAAATGCTGCTGGCCGGGGCTTCAAGTTAAAATAGCCCATTACCCACCGGACGGACGCGGACGGACGCATTGCTGGGGCGGCGAACTCATGATAGAATCACACTTGAGGCATTTGCTTCACGATTAGAGATTTTGGCACCGTTGAAGGCCAATGGAAGAGTCTCCGTCCACTATTGACATTGTCATTTCGGATCCCTACCCCATATTTCGGGAGGGCTTGCGGAAGCTGCTGGAAGCTGAGCCGGGGTTGCGCATTGTCGGTGAAGCTGCGGATGGTGAAGAAACTGTAAGGGTCGTTCGCAAACTCAAACCGAAGATCCTCCTGCTGGATCTCTCGATGCCCGAGGTGACTGGCCTCGAGACCCTTCGAGAGCTGGGCAAGCTGAGGACTCAAACACGTACCATCGTAGTGACTACAGCCATCGGGAAGGCACAGGTCATTGAGCTGCTTCAATTGGGGGCTCACGGCATCGTTTTGAAGCAATCGGCACTACAGCTCCTTCTCAAGAGTATTCGTTGCGTGAGCCATGGTCAGTATTGGGTCGGCCGTGAAAGTGTTTCAGACCTCGTCCAGGCACTTCGCCGGATGATGCGTGACCATCGCGCG
>Ga0181533_1005918_pt1 | contig 11400 bp, 15 predicted proteins | sample PEATcosm2014_Bin_45_FD_119772 | JGI IMG/M metagenome (GOLD analysis project Ga0181533, IMG submission 119772) | Peatland microbial communities from MTU Mesocosm Facility, Houghton, MI, USA - PEATcosm2014_Bin11_60_metaG | ecosystem: Environmental > Terrestrial > Soil > Wetlands > Peat | place...
GGATTGACTGTGATGAGGCCTTCGAACGCGGCGGTCATTCCGCCGCCCAGAAGCGGAGGCTAGCTGCAATGGACGAAGCGGATGTTTATGCTGCAACCGACGGTTTGATACTCATTACCTCACCAAAAGGCAAATACGTACCTGGGGGTAAGCACGTGGAAACTGGCATGGCCTTGGCGCACGGTGTACCTGTGTACGTCCTAGGACGGCAAGAGAACATCTTCCACTGGCATCCACGCGTGCGTGTATTCTCAAGTTGCAGGAAACTGCTCGCGCATCTCCGAGAGAGAAGGCTTAACAGCAAGGCGTCCTTCACGTCACGTGGAGGCAAGGCTCATGAGCATAAGGTCACATCCCGAATGACTACGAGGCTTTCGCGCACCATAAACTCAGGGCATAGATAAAGCCAATTGTGCAACCACCTGCGGCCAGAAGTTCGACCGATCTTATCCAGACTTTTACCTTTGTCACTGGATGTCCCGTCTTCAAATCCATGTTTCCTGCTGCTTCTCTATCAGGCTCGATACGCGCAAGTCCTAGCTGTTTCTTCTTCTCGGCAGAAATGGCTGTACCGTGATATCCGTATCCATCGGGAAAGATGCATTCACGCTCTAAGGTGTCGAGAACATCCAGCGCCCTTTCGACAAAAGCGAGCATTCGCATATCGAAGGCGACGAATGCAAACGACGTCCACAGCCCAAAGAGGGACACGAAAGCGGCCAGAGGATAGAACTTTTCCTTCAACGCAAAGCCATATGCGCTTGCCAGGATACCTACAGCGATGAGAAAATAATTAAAAAAGAGCATGCGTTGGTTGGCAGCCGACTCAAAGTAACGCCATGCATATTCGAAGCGGAGTTTTGTGAGATCGTCGTAACCTGGTTTCACGTCGTTGGTCATACGGGGACCCTCCGAGCAGGCCGCTTTAACGGCACATCTTTCCCACAGAAGTCGTTGCTGAGTATACCGCGACGGAATCCAAATTGCAAGATTACGATGATTCAGCAAGGATCGCCCGTTGGCGAGAATTGGCCGCCATGGTATCCGGTCATGTCCGTTTCGGCTGATAACTCTACACAACTCTCACTTCCCGGTGACACCGCAAAACATAAAAGCCTGGCCAGCGTTTCACATTTGGGATCAAGTGTGAAGAAAATGGGGCAAAATGAGATTATTCCAAGCGTAGAACCTCCACCTGAGGCGGCCAAAACGTCAAATGTGAAGTCTTCTCGAAAATACGACCGTTTCGGGGAGGTGATACGGTACCTGACCTATCAGGAACTCCAGCAATTCTTCGATGCCGCGGAAAGCTACCGGCACAAGCTAATGTTCCAGGTGATCTACGAACTGGGGTGCAGAGTCGGCGAGTTCGTGCGGGTTCAGCTTAAGCATCTGAACTTTTCGCGGTCGACCGTGCTCATTCCCGCCGAGAACACGAAAACCCGGCATCGCCGCTTCAGCTACCTGCCGGTTGGCCTGATGAACGAGATCAAGAGCATGCTGAAGGCCGAAGGCCGGATGTCGAAGCGCAAGGAAAAGCTGGAGGACGAAGAGGACTATCTATTTCATCCACCTAGCCGCTCCAACTCTCACTATACCGAAAACCGCATCAGACAAATCTTTCTCCAGTACGTCACGAAGGCGGGGTTGGACAGGGAGTATGGGCACGACGTCAGAGGCAGGAAACTGCATCAGTTCACGGTTCATTCCATGCGGCATTCACATGTCATGGCGTACGTGCACCTGTACAAACTGCCGCTCCCGGTAGTCCAGAAGCAGGTCGGCCATCGCAGTCTGAGATCAACGAGTGTCTACCTGAACCCCTCGGAGGAGTTGGTGGCGCAGGCCTACTCCGAGGCACGTCAAGCCCCGAGACCTGACGAGAAGGTCACCGCAAGGCTTATAAAAGACCGTGTCGTAATGTCAAAATGACAACACGACACGAATACACAGACATTGGAACGTTGGCGGAGGTCATCTGCAAGATGGAGGACATGCGAGATTCGCTTGCAGAGATCCTGGAGGAGCTTGAAGCACTCGAAGAGGACTATTCGTCCTATGCGACCGATGCGTCGTATGGGTTGCCATTGGATGAGGAAAACGGGAACGGCGACTGAAGGACAAAGTATATAAGAAGCCGATGGCTGATGCAGGAATGGAAAAGCGATATGAGGAATCCTTGAAACAACTGGTCCGAACCATTCAACAGGTCGAGAACCTCGCGGCCTGGCTGGAGCTCGAAAAAAGTGAACGCAAGCCAGATGCCGAAGCAGGGTTTCGGTGGAGCAGTTCAACCGAGCAGGACCTTCGAACACAGGTAGGGGCCTTCCTGAGTCAGTACTTCGACATTCTGGACGAGCTGAGCAGGAAACGGCAGACCCCCGAGACCAACAGAATGAGGGAACGGCTGCAAAGGTTGCACAACCGGTTCGCGACGGTGTCAGCGCCAAAAGTTTTATAAAGCCCGGGTGGCTGCTTTACGCGTGCAGTGGAGTTAAAGCGAACATGGATATCAGGGAGTACGTCACACAACGCGAAGGGCAATTCATCAAGAGCGCCAGGCAAATCCGCGACTTCAAAGTCTTCGACTTCAATTACATTCCTGACAAACCACTCATGCGCGAGGAAATCAAGCCCATAGCGGACGCCTTCCTGCGGTACCAGAAGACTGGTATTGCCAATCATCTTCTCATCTTCGGCAGCCGTGGCTCCGGCAAAACCTTGACGGTCAAGTACCTGGCCGGTTTGCTCAGAGAAAGCGGCCTGGACAGCGTATACGTCAACTGCCGAAGCCATAACACCAGTTTCAAGATTCTCGCGTCACTTCTCGGAGTCAAACCGCGGGGGTGCTCGTTGACCGAGCTATGGCAGCGATTCTGTCAAGCCCATCGCAAGAGGACAGTCATCGTGCTCGACGAGATCGACCTTCTGTCGGACAAAGACAGGAACAAGGACATCCTGTATCTGGCCAGCCGTTCGCCAGAGAACTACATGGCCGTGCTGCTCAGCAACAACCCGAAACTCCTCAGCATGCTCGACGAAAGCATCCGCAGCACCTTGCAGTCAGAGGTGGTCCACTTCAGGAACTACGGCGCGCCGCAGATTCTTGAGATTCTCAGAGAGCGCGCCGCTTCGGGACTGCATTCATGGGACGATGGCATGCTCCAGCAAATCGCTGCGATGACCGCCAAGAACACCAACTCCGATGTTCGGGTCGCAATCAAGACGCTCTACTATCTTTCCCTGGAACCAGGCGATTTGCTGGCGAACTTCGAACGCGCGCGCCGGGATATCCTTGGCGACGTGATCCAAGACCTCAACGACAAGACACTACTTATCCTGAGAGCAGCCCTTGACAGCGGCGAGCAACGCGCACACTCGGTCTATGAGCGGTACTGCGCCGTGAGCGCTCGGATGCATGAGGAACCCTTCTCGTATGTGCACTTCTACTCCGGGCTCAGCTATCTCCAGAGCCTTGGGCTGATCCTGCTCATCTCAACAAAACTCGGCAAGACCTACACCAACCGGATCCAGCCGCTGTTCGATAAGAGCCTGTTTGAAGCGGCGTGGCAGGCCAGGTTCGGGTGAGGCAAGATTTCGATATGCCGGCAACTGTGGCTTGCCTGAAGGGGCCTTCAAATGCGTCACTGGATTGGGTACAATTGGCGCCATGAGGTGATGACAATCCGTTGGTCCCCCGGGGAGAAGGTCCGAATGCTCCGCGAGGCAGGTTTGACGGAACTGAAGATGAAGCGCGTGCCGGCCGCGCAGTGTGTTTTCGTCAGTCGGAAGCGCGGCAATGACGAGTTGGCTCCCAGCGATGAGCTCCTCTTCGAGTTCAAACACCGCGCCCATGAACTCTGCGAGAAAATGGGACTCCACGACATTGAAGCGCACAATCGTGCATTCCGGGACTGCGAGTACGAACGCCATTTCCGCAGTCAGATTGTCACCAACCCAAAGGCATTAGCGAAACTACAAGACATCAGCCGGCGTGCAGAAACGGAAGATATCTACTTCGTCTGCTATGAAGGCCCACGCAAGGCGTGTCATCGCCGAATACTACTGAGGATTTGCCAAGAGCAGTTCGGAGCGAGGGTGCAAGTGGATGGCGTCGAGCCTTGACACCCGGACAGGTTGGTGGCTTTGCGGCCATCCACTCCCTTTAGGATTGCGCGTGCGACTTTCGCCGTCGCCGGCGACGCATGGAGAAGGGGCGGGGACAGGCGGCGACATGAAGCTGGCACTACGGCAACAAGCCTTACGACCTCCCATCGCAACGATAACCTTATATAGCTGGATATTCTGTCTATCTCATGGAAGGGAACTATCAAAGCAGGGCTGAAACGGCGATAGCCGCCATGCTGCGCCAGTATTCCATGAGCTTTCGCTATGAGCATCCCATGGCAGTGATGGACCGCGGGCGCCTGCGATTGTGGTACCCGGATTTCCTTCTGCCCGAACAAGGGGTTATTATTGAATACAACGGCCTGCCGGAAAAACCGGAGTGCCGGGAGCGCCAGGAGCACAAACGGCTTGTTTTTGCGGAAATGGGACTGCCGGCTTTGTTTCTCGAACCACCCGACCTGCACGGCCAGTATGCCGAGAGGGTCCTCAACTGGATGGAATCCGTCCAGGAGAAACGCCTCGGGAAGATGCGGCAGGCCCAAAATATGGTGAGACGCTCATTCTGAAGTATATGTAGAGTTTATGCGTAGAACGTTGTGCGGCATTCACTACGCGCGGCTGTTGCACCACTTGGAAGTGGCACCGGCAAATATATAAACGTCCGGCCCCTGACAACCGCGGAGAAGGCCATCATCATCGGTCTTCTTTCGTCTCGTGGCGCGGAGCGTGAACGTTCCAGACAGCGATTGCTTTCTTCCGTGATATGAGCTCTTTGATGCCTTTTCGAATCAGCCACCCCTGCCCGCAACGCGTAAACTGCACATACTCTCTGTTCGAGCCGGGAGACTTGCTCTGGATCGCCCTGTTCGAGCTATTTCAGCCATACCGGCCGGTTCACCCGGCCAGCCTGAGCAACCAATTCCCCCAACTTCTTGTAGGCCTCGTCCGTGAGCCTGTTCCGAGCGGCCAGCCTGAGCAACTGCCGAAGCTCTTCTCTTTCAGCGATGACCTTTGCAAACTCCGCCGGCAGGTAGCCGGCTGCCAGCTCCAGTTCCATTCGGTCTATGTCCAGCGCCACCGCCAGGGACCCGATCACTTCCCGAGAAGGCCGCTCGTCCCCGGCTTCCAGCTTGGAGATGTACGTGTGATGAACGCCCACCTTGGACGCCAGCTCGCGCTGACTCAATGACCGCTGCCGGCGGACCGCCCGAAGCATGCTGCTGAACTTCTCCGGCATATTTCTCGCCCTCAGGAGTGTTGAGAAAAAGCTCTACACCATTATCACCATGTTGAGGCCGGGGTCAAGTCGACGTTGAGAAAAAACTCAAATCCTCAGTCAGGAACTCCTCTGACCGGTTGAGAAATAGCTCAACGGGGCCGAAATCCCATTGTTGAGCCAATTTTCAACTCTCCCGTAAGTCCTTGGAGGCGCGCATGTTGACGAGTTACACGAGTTGGCCTCATTATCATTCGCACTTCTCACTTTCTTCAATCCCCACCATATCAATTCTCACTAAACTCGTCACCTCACCATAATCATCACTCTTCCAAACTTCTCACTTCTCCTCTCTGCCGTCAGCTACACACTCCGCCCGGGCGCAAGTCGCAACGAGCCCCGGGCAGCTCTCTTGGCTGCTTGCCCTCTTTTCCTATGTCTATTCTCATCTCGGGTACTCCAAGTCCCTCCTGCATCTCTTCCTCAACGCTTCCGTCGGACCATCGTCCGCTCGCCGCGTATACTCGCCGAACGATGCAGTCTTAGCCGCTAGCGCCTCGCGCCTCAGCGCGTCTCCGGCATCCATGCCGCCGGGGCGGCATCAGCCGCCCATCAATCGCGGTGCGCACACCGCGCTCTCTGCGGCGGATCACCGCCGCTATGCGTGCCGCAGCACGCGCTTCGTCAAGACCGAAACGGTTTACTGAGCCGGACGCCCTCGGATCGGGCGGACGGATAGATAAACCTTTCGGTCGAAGACCGTATCGTGTTAACGACTCCCTCCTGTCGAGCTGGATTCCGACCTCGCCGATGAGAGCGGAGCGAAGCGACCTCCATCGGCAGAGCGGATGGAATCCCTCGACGAGCTGGAGTCATAACCTCTTTTTGTCCAACCTTTCTTCGTGGCTCCCGCTACCTCCATCCATCGGAAGACGAGGGGAGGGGCGCCCCCTCCCTGTCCTCCGGTTGGCTTTCTCTTTCAACTCCTGGTCTCTGCTTACTCCCGAATCTCTTTCCGCCTATTCAGTTGGATCGGATGCATTGTCGATAAGCCTGGATGCCTGCTTCTTGGTCAGTCCTGGGGCTATCTGAACGCCCAGGGTCTTGAGATACTGCAACTGTTTCACAGTTGCTGGCTCTCCATTCATCGACTCCCTTTCGTCGCGCATCTGCTCCATTCGCACGTCCTTGGCGACTTCGCCGAGGATTCGGACAGCAGACGCTTCATCTGACACTTTAGCCTTGATCTCGTTCAAAATCTCAAGGTAGCTTTCAACCTTTGTCTGTACGCTTGCTTTCATTTTCTCACCTCCTTTCAGTGTTTCTGAACATGTCATATAACCCCGGGGGTCCCGAAGTCTTTTCACGGCAACCCCGGGGAATGTCATCCTGCTGTCAGTCCTCCCCCGGCAGCATGATGGTCACGACAGGCTCCCCGTCATCTCCTGGCCCGCATACTGCCTTGAGCTCAACCTCTCTGGGTTGCGCTCCATCGCGGACAAGCACCCCATACTGGATGACCTCCCGCCTCTCGCGGGATGCCTGGAGAGCTGTTCGTAGCATCCAGAGCAGATCCCACAGCCTGCCGGTTTCGCTCTGGCCCTCCTTCTTGGCCTGGTCGCTGGGCAAGATCACCTCTGACCATACCCGCGACGTCACAGCCACGGGGTAGCGAATGCCAGCCTCCCTGGCCATCCCGCTTACGTCCACCAGCACGCCATCCTCTATGGCCTGCTTGCGCGTGTGCTGGAAGATCAGTTCGGCACCGTCAAAGGGATTGCTTCCCTGGTCTTCTTTGTTGTTTGTTTCTGTCATGTTGATTCACCTCCTGATTATGAATTGAGTGTGATGGCTCAAAGGCCCATAATCTCTATGTGGGCCGCACTGAAGTATGCCTCACACTCCCGCGAGCCCCCGGTGTCGAAGCAGAAAAGCCTAAAAGGTTAGCTGACCCGAAGCGCCTTTTACGCTTCTTCAGGGGGTGAGCGGCTATCGTTTCGTCTCGATTCCTGAACGCGATCCTTATTACGAGCCCCGTGCCGATAGGCCACAACGCCTTATATGGTTAGCCGAACATCGCTGGGTGAGGCGCCTTATATGGCTTGTGAGGGGCGAGACATGATTTTCGTATTGGCTTTAGGAGACGGCATCAGTGCACCTGGAAGACATAAGCTCTGCCGTTAGTTACCTGTAGAAAACTTTATAAGGCCATGTCACTTTGGAATGACACCATGATTGACGTCTACACACTCGCACGAATCAAGAGCAAGTATCCTGTCGATGATAGTAGTTACTCCCCTCGGAGGTTTGCGGCCGACTACATGTTTCAATCGCAGTCGAGCAAATACGCCGGCACGTGGGAGAAGGAGCGATATGTTCTATCTGCAGCTCTATCCGCCCCTGAGGTGAAAACTGAAAGCCTAGCTGATCAGGTCTTCGGCAATCAGGCCAGGCAGCAAAAGCTTCAGGTAGCTCACGATGGTTCGCTCATTGCAGCCCGATACGAACTATATAGGCGGCATATCAGAGACATTCAGCATCGGCTTTCGGAACTGCAGGGAGAACTCAGCATCCAGAAAATGTTGAGTCCAATGACGCCCTCCAAGCCACAGCTCGACTTGGAAAAGTTGCTGATAAACACGGAGGCGCAGAAACGGGATACCGAGTTAGCATTCTGGTCTGACACGGTGAAGCTCAGACAGCAGATGTTCGCAGGAATCGGTGAATATCAGGCTGCAAAGCATAGAACCGATATCTTCAAGAACCTGGAGGTTGAAGATGCCAATCAAACATAGCGCTAATTCAGATCGCGTCCGAGAATTATGCCGGCAGCTCAAGCCCATTCTCGGCGAGAAGATGGAACAGATCTTCGAGGCATACTTGGCTGAAGACGACGACACTGGCAAGCAGCAGGTGGAAGCCTATTTGGCGTTGCTTCAGGCAAAGTATCTCCCACTACGGCTGGACGATGACACTGCAGTTTTTATCCCACCTCCGTCTGAAGCGGCCAAAGGGGAGTTTGAATTGGGCACCATCGTTTATGGTGGGAAGGCCTATGGAACGTTCGGCCTTAGCAGGCGGGAGCTCACAGAACATTGTGCTATTTTAGGGAGGTCCGGTGGTGGGAAAACTAATGCCGCTCTGGTGCTCCTCGAGCAGCTGATTCGTAAGAGGAAAGTCCCTGTCTGGGTTGCAGATTGGAAGCGAACATATAGAGCCGCACTGCTTCATCCGAGCTTCAAAGACGCCCTTGTATTCACTGTCGGTAGATCCGTAAGCCCAATCGCGTTTAATCCCTTGCGACCGCCGCTAAATACCGATCCGAAGGTCTGGGTTTCTAAAATTGCGCAAATCGTTTGTCACGCCTATTCGCTGGCAGATGGCTCTATGTACATCCTGCAGAGGCTTACGGACGCCGTTTTTCAGGACGCGGGGGTTTACTCTGGGCAAATCGAAAGGTGGCCAACATTTCAAGACATATATGACCGTGCGAGAACTCTAAAGGTAGGTGGCCGTGAGAATCAATGGCTTGCTTCGACACTCAGGGCACTCTCGGCCATCTGCTTCAATGGTCTTGGGGATGTGGTGAATAGTCCGAATCCGCTGGACCTTGAAGAACTCCTCGGCAAGACGGCAATTATGGAATTGGAGAGCCTCAGTACTACCGATAAAGTGTTTTACATTGAGTCACTACTCGCCTGGGTCCATTCATACCGCCTTGGCCAGCAACAGCGTGAGACGCTCTCCCACGTGTTTCTTCTAGAAGAATGCCACAACATTGTTAATTCTTCCAGGGCCTCGTTACTTGGCGGGCAGGGTATCGTCGAAACTGTTCTGCGGGAGGTCAGAGAACTTAATGAAGGTATCATCCTTGTCACGCAGCATCCCTCGCTCATGCCTCTTCCAGCTTTGGGAAATGCATTCTGCGTTTTGGCCTTCAATATGAGGCATGCGTCCGATGTCAACGCAATGGCGCGCTGTTTGCTCCTGGACGAGCATCAGAATGATGCCCTAGGTACGCTGCCTGTGGGATTTGCTCTCTGTAAGATACAGGGAAGAATCACGCGTCCCTTCATGCTTCACGTTCCTGAATTTCCGGTCCGCAAAGGTGCAGTCACTGACGAAATGGTCCGTGAATGGATGGCATCCAAGGGCCAACTTGCTTTGTCTTTGGCCCGAGTTGAGGGGCCAGGGGCACCGCGCTCTGCAGAATCTTCTTCGGTCTCGGCCCCACTGCCGACCAATGCCGTTGATAAGTTGGCGTCAGCTTTTTTGAGAGACGTTGCCGCATACGCGGAGAGCGGCATAGCAGTACGGTTCAAGAGATTAGGCATCAGCGTCCGGAAGGGACTTCAGCTTCTGTCCCTGCTTGTGGATGCGGAGATGATCCAAGACCACGAGGAACTCACACATGTAGGCAGGATTCGAAGGATTACGCTGACCGACAAGGGCCGGCATTGTCTCGAGAAAAACAAGCCGGTCAACGAGGAGGCTAACTCGGATTCGCCATGAGAAGGGAAACCTTTATATAGTGCGCGAAAATCAAGCATGTATGAAACCTCTCCTCGTCGCAATTCTGGTAGTGTCGCTTCTTTCCATGGCCTCAGTCGCGCAGGCCGGGCAACTGGTCGCGAGTCCAGGTCAGCTCTTCTGGGTGAATGGCACCTGGATTCCCGCAGACCAGCTTCACCCCGGAGACAAATTCATGACGGCCGATGGTCATGCAGCCGTCATTAAGACCATACAGGACGTGCCATTACATCAGAATGCCTCTTGTTTCAGCCTGGCCACTTCGCCTCCACAGGACTTCTTCGCCAACAATATGCTCGCCCGCGATATCTCACCCAAGACCGGACAACTACTCTACACGACGAAGCCTCCCAGGATCCGAAGCCCAATCGAACTTGTCGTGAGCAAGTTGCGCGATTTCTTCTCGCAATTATGGCGCATGAAAGCAAGCAATATCTGAAGTTCAATGGTTTCGAGCCGCTCGCTTGCAGCGGCCACATCAACTGCTAGACGCGCCACCGGACCGCCTGCAGCATCCGAGTGCACAGACCGCGCTTTTCACGCGTGTCGAAAGGATCCGGAAAATTGGGCTGACGGAAAAAAGGCGCACGATTTCCATTAAAGAGTGCAAGGGAATAGAATGGTACGCTGCAATTGAAGTCAAGATGATCGGTTATACGGCTTTACGTCTCATCGGCCGCTCGATCAGTGGTTGCCCCGTGGGGTGTCATCAAGCCACCACATACGGCATCAACTGCCTCTAGCGCACGTGGATGACCCGCATGGCCCGGCAGTCATCTTCGTTGTATTCCAGGATGCCCTGGCGAATGCCTATCCCTTGGAAGAGCAATACCTTTAGGACTGGTACTCACATATTCCGCGCTCGGAACCGTACACGGCGAGGGGGAGGTGATAGTTCAGATCCGCCGCCCTTCCCAACTGGGTGATACTTCCAACCCTGACAGTTACGCCTCCCGAAACCACGAAGATTAGAGCCTCTGAAGCACCCGACCACTATGACTTCGGAGCCCGGTTGGCCGTCTTCACCTTCCGGCCCGGAGCCATGCCAGGGAACCCAGCTAGCTGCCCGAGGAACCGCCGACCTGTAGCCAAGCGCACGAGCACGATGGCCGCCGCAACAAGAGAACTGTCTAGATCTGCGCCCTTAGCAACACGCCTTTCCACCTGTCTTCGGGCAGACGCCATGAGCTTTTCAATCCAAAAACGCGGTAACCTGTCATAAGGGCAGGTAAAGATCTCCGGTACAGACTTAAAGTCGACATCTCCTACGTCCGGCGTCAGCACCGCCTTCAGGAGTTCCATCCACGACCTGACGGTACGAAAACGCTGCTCGCTGGCTAGCTTAGCCTTAGCCCGCCTGTTATCTTCAGCGCGGAAACAGTCTTCGACGGCGCGCGACCTTGGAGCGAGACTTATCAGTCTTCTCAGATTGAGTGGGATTGCTTCGTCAGAGACGACGCGGAGCAGGTCCAGCGGCTTTCTAACCCGATCGACCCGTTGAAACCACGCTAATACATCGCATACCA
>Ga0181533_1005920_pt1 | contig 11399 bp, 10 predicted proteins | sample PEATcosm2014_Bin_45_FD_119772 | JGI IMG/M metagenome (GOLD analysis project Ga0181533, IMG submission 119772) | Peatland microbial communities from MTU Mesocosm Facility, Houghton, MI, USA - PEATcosm2014_Bin11_60_metaG | ecosystem: Environmental > Terrestrial > Soil > Wetlands > Peat | place...
ACCTGCTGTAGGTTGGGATACCAGATACGTTTGGTCTTGTTATTTGCATGGCTGACGTTGTTACCTACATGAGGGGTTTTGCCGCAGAATTCACATACTCTGCTCATGATCCAGATTCCTTTCCACAGAGCTGGCGCAGCTCGGGTTGATTGGTCAAAAAACTATAATATAGCAGAATGCGCTTTGAATAACAAGGATATTCCCTTATCGACCCACTATCTCTACAGCCTCAGCGCCGGGCTCCCGAGGCACAATCTCTCCGATGATATGGACCCCGGCGAGCATGCCGCGAAGAAGAGCCACTATATCTTCGACTTCGGAAGACCCTACGACTACTATGAATCCAATCCCGTTATTGAAAACATGGTCCATTTCTTCCGGCGAAACATTGCCCTTTTCGCGAAGGAAGTTGAAGATGGGAGGTATGCTCCAGGAATCCCCCCGTATGAGCGCCTTGCAGGCGCCCGGCAGAATCCTCTCGACATTGTCGTAGAAACCACCCCCGGTGATGTGAGCCATCCCATGAACCCGGTACTTGCGCAGAAGCTGCAGAACGGGTTCGACATAGATGTTGGTGGGTTCGAGAAGTTCCTCGCCAACGGTTCGGTTCAGTTCCGAAACGAAGCTGTCGGGTTTTAGGCCCAGTTTGTCGAAGATAATGCGCCGCGCAAGGCTGTACCCGTTTGAATGCAAACCGCTCGAGGCCAGTCCGATAATCCGATGCCCAACCCGGATGGCAGAGCCGTCTATGATCTGAGAGTTGTCAACAAGGCCAACTGCGAAACCGGCCATGTCGTATTCATTTTCTTTGTAAAAATCGGGCATTTCTGCCGTTTCCCCTCCGATCAGGGAACAGCCCGCCGTTCTGCATCCGGCAGCGATCCCCGCAACAAGCTGTTCGACCAGACCGAGGTCTATGCTTCCCATGGCAAGGTAGTCCAGGAAAAAAAGAGGCCTCGCGCCCTGAACCACTATGTCGTTGACACACATGGCCACCAGGTCTATTCCGACCGTATCGTGCCTTTGCGTCATGAATGCGATTTTAAGCTTGGTCCCCACTCCATCGGTGGAAGAAACCAGTACGGGGTTTTCCACATCCTGGAGATGCAGGGAAAATAACCCTCCAAAACCGCCAATATCTGTGATGACCCCGCGGCGGTAGGTTGAACGAACTATCGGCCTGATTCGCCGGACAAGTTCGTTTGCCTTGTCGAGGTCAACTCCAGCTTCCCTGTACAGATCGCCAGGCATGAGAATACAAACCTTTTCGAACAGTTGGAATACAATTCCAGCTCTGTCCATCCGCAGCTCTGCAGCTTCGAAAGATCGGGCCGGAAAAAATATACGTCAGGGGGACTTTCCAGTAAACTATATGCAGTCTACCATGCGCTCCGCTTTTTACAATTGATTTCCACTGGGATTATCCATCATCGGAATCGGCCAAGATTGCCAAAACCCGAACTCCTGTGTTAAAGGAGACCCAGTGCCGGAGGTTAGCATGTCCCTACTCAAGAAGGTCTGCATAGCGGTTTCCGGATTCTTGCTGATCCTTTCCTGTCTTATGACTGTTACTGCAATCCTGGGTTCTTTTCATTTCTGGCTCTTTTTGCGCCTGCCTGCAAAACCTTTTTCCGAGAACAAGCAGTTTTTAGTTCCCAAAACAAGCGCCTATGGAGTCGCCAGGCTCCTTGAATCTCAGGGGGTCATCAGGGATGCGCGCGCGTTTTATCTACTGGGCTGGTTGAAGAATTCCCTTCACCGCATGCAGGCAGGCGAATACGCTTTTTCCACCCTTTACACCCCGGAACAGGTCCTCGACCGGATCGTAAATGGAAGGGTGGTGATCCATACTGTTACCCTGCCTGAAGGATCCACCTTGTGGGATGTGGCGAGGATTCTCCATCAAAAAGAACTTGCGCCCGAGAGTGAAATCATCGAGGTTGCCGGCAGCGCCACATTTGCCAGATCGCTCGGAGTTGAGGCGAACGGCCTTGAAGGTTATCTTTTCCCTGACACCTATCAATTCACAAAACCTGTCTCGAGCGCTTCCATCGCAGAGAAAATGGTCCGGCGGTTCTGGCAAAGGTTGCCCAAGGAGTGGCCGGACCGGGTGAAAGAACTCAGGTTATCTCTGCATGAGATCATTATTCTGGCTTCCATCATAGAAAAGGAGGCTGTGGTCGATTCCGAGCGGCCGCGCATTGCCGCAGTCTTCTACAACCGGCTCAAAATCAACATGCCGCTCCAGAGCGACCCAACAGCGGTTTACGATATCCCGGGCTTTTCAGGACCGGTTACCGCCACGCATCTTACGAGGCAAAGTCCCTATAACACTTACCGCATCAAAGGCCTGCCGCCCGGACCGATTTGCAGCCCTGGGGCGGAATCCATCAAAGCGGCGCTCAATCCTGAAAAAGGGGCCCCGTACCTCTATTTTGTAAGCAACAATGATGGTACTCACCACTTTTCGGTTACCCCCGAGGAGCACCGAAATGCTGTTTCACACTATTACGAGCTGAAAAAAAAGACGGTGGAAGACAAAAGTCCCACAATTGGCGACTCACTGGAAACGTCGCCCCAGGATGGCCGGGCCGGGGTTGAACCCCACCGGCAAGCCGATGGAGTTAATACCAACAGCCCTTAAATCCGAAAGGTCGAATTGGATAAAATGAGCACGGTCGCCAGCCTCCTATTTGCCGCAGGAAGAGGGACCCGCATGAAGGGGTATTTCGGCAACAAAACACTTCTGCCTCTGATTCCGGCAAAATCCCCCTATCAGGGCGCCCGTCCTCTTATCAGGGAAGTCCTTGATAACCTTCCCGCCGGTCCCAGGGGAATCGTGGTCAATTACGACGCAGAACAGGTGCGCCGTGCCACCGAGGGCCAGGGGATATCTTTTGTTTACCAGCCGGTTTCGAACGGCACAGGCGGAGCACTGCTTGCGGCGCGCTCCTTTCTCAACTCCGCTGATGCAGACCGTGTGATAGTTACAATGGGGGATGTCCCCCTCATCCGGTCGGCTACTTATTACAGACTTCTTGACCTGCTGGGACGCTTTGATCTCACGCTCCTGGCATTCGAAAGCAAAGACAGGGGACAGTACGGCATGATCGAGATGGAAGGCCAACGGGTAACCAGGATTGTGGAATGGAAATACTGGAAGGATTTTCCTTTAGAAAGGCAGAGCAGGCTCAGGTACTGCAACGCCGGAGTCTATGCCGCCGGGAAGACCACCCTGCTCCGCTACCTGGACCAGATGGAAAAGAGGCCGCACGATGTCAGAAAACAGCAGAACGGGCAGTGGATTACCATCAAGGAGTACTTCCTCACGGATTTAGCTGAAATGATGAATGAGGATGGCTTGCTGGTGGGAATGACGCCTACGCCTGAAGAAGAGGTGGTAGGGGTGGACACGCTTGAGTCGCTGGAGGCAGTGCAAAAGCTATACGCAAGGCTCCAGGGTTCAGAGTGAATAATAAGTCCTCCACATTATCACGGATATGAAGAGCAGTCCTCGATGAAAAAAGCATACATACACGGGTACAATTCGCGGGAAAGCATTCGGCTTCACGACCAGGCCTCGACCCTGGCCGGCCTGCTGCATTCGGACTCTTATTTTCCGGCCGGGAGCCGAGTTCTCGAAGCCGGATGTGGGGTTGGGTCGCAAACGTCAATGCTTGCCCGAAACAGTCAAGGCGCCGAAATAATAGCAATCGACGTATCCGAAGCGTCCCTGGCCGAAGCTCAAAAGAAGCTGGATTCAGAGGGGATCGCCAATGTGACCCTTAAGCAGGGCGACATCTTTAGACTGCCTTTTGAAACGGCATACTTCGACCACGTTTTTGTCTGCTTCGTGCTCGAACATCTCGCAAATCCGGTCGAGGCGTTGAAATGTCTGAAACACGTTATAAAACCCGGCGGAACGATCACCGTTATCGAAGGGGATCACGGCTCAGTTTATTTCCATCCTGAAAGCCATGACGCTCGCAAAGCCATAGATTCCCAGATCGCCCTTCAGGCCCGGGAGGGCGGGAATGCTCTGATCGGACGCGAGCTTTATCCCCTGCTGACAAAGGCCGGTTTCAGGAACTGCCGTGTCTCGCCCCGCATGGTTTATGTCGACTCCAGCAGGCCTCATTTCGTTGAAGGCTTTACCAAAAACACCTTCACTGCAATGATCGAGGGCGTCCGGGAAAAGGCGGTGGCTGCGGGACTCATGGATCGGAATTCCTTCGACAAAGGAATTCGCGACCTGTACAGGACGACGGAACCTGACGGTGTCTTTTGCTACACCTTTTTCAAAGCCTTTGCCGAGGCATAAGACCTCGTATGATAGACTTATATAATACCCTGTTCGAAAAAAAATGCGCCTGACATGACAAGAGCGCCGACCGTGCGTGCAGCCATGCAGAACGCACAGACATTAAACGTGGTGCGTTTGAAGGCAAGCCAAATGTTAAGCGCATCGGAAAGTAAAGTGACAATGGTGTCAATGTCTCGCTTCGCGGGGCTTCGCCCTACTTCACTTTGTGAAGTGGGCCTTTTCAGGTTTAGGGTTAGCGGCCGCGCCCGAAAATCATCTCATCCACATGGGCGCAGATTATATGCCCGACGGTGATGTGACACTCCTGCACCCTGGCTGTTACCAGGGACGGAACATGAAGGATAATATCACAATACAGGTCCATTTCAGTCTCAGAAGAGCCGCCCAGACCCATTGTGAGAACACCGTTCTCTCGGGCCCATTTGACTGCCCTGATCACATTGCGGGATCGGCCACTTGTGCTTATCGCTAAAGCGACGTCCCCAGGCTGCGCTAAAGCCCACAGTTGCTTTGCGAATATGTCGTCGAAGTCGTAGTCGTTTGCTATGCTCGTCAAAATTGATGTGTCAACTGTGAGCGCCATTGCAGGTAAAGCAGGTCGTTCTATTTGAAAGCGGTTTACAAACTCGGCTGCCAGGTGTTGGGCGTCTGCAGCACTGCCGCCATTACCGAAAAGAAAAAGTCGATGTTTGGCAAGGAAGGCCCGGCTGATCAGCCCGGCCATCTCCAAAATGGTTTCTTTCGCCATGTTACAGAGAGCCTGTTTTACCTGGATGCTTTCTTGAAACATCCGCTCTGTAGCAAGCAAAAATTCTTCCTTTCCAATCAGTTCCATACCTTTTCACCTCGCATGATAGACTCCCAGATATCACTTAAATAGCTTCACATCGCGGAGCGCGGAAGGCGACCGCATCGCGTGTCTATCGGACGCGTTGGGCGGGAGCGGGATGCCTTGATTGCCAATATTAATTAAGTGCGAGAGCAAATGCCACGAAAAACTACTTGCTCGACCGCCTTCGCAAATCTTGAGGATTTCAATACTCCGTTTGTCAGCCTGAAAAAATGGCGAAATGCCGGGAAATGCTCGGGAGAAGCCACATCATCGCAAAAGAGTGTTTCCAGGCGCGGTTGAATCTCATTGAACAGCTCGACGACTTTGTATACACTGATCTGAGGATAAGTTTTCGCACGATACCTATATTTTGTGCTAAGCGAATCAATCTTTCGATCAGATTTGACTTATTGGGAAAGGATCAGGCTGGAATGCAAAACAAAGCCTCTAACAAGCTGGAATCTGGCAACGACCTCTATTCCACATGCCCAACTGGTGAGGTTTTCCCAATTCCAAAGCAATCCGACCACCAAGCGGAGTTTGCGCGGATCCGAAAAATTGTCGAGGAGCATCGCAGCTTGGGACGTGAGATCGTAGTGGTGATGGGTGTGGGGTTCGTGGGCGCTGTAATGGCCGGGGTCGTAGCAGATTCAGTGCACAAGGTGACGGGGGCGCCATGCAAGTTTGTCATCGGAATGCAGCGGCCCTCCACCAGGTCTTTCTGGAAGATCCAATATCTTAATCGGGGAATCGCTCCCGTTGAGGCCGAAGATCCCGAGGTGGGGCTGCTTATTCATCGGTGCGTCAAAGAGAAAAAGACACTCATCGCGACGTATACCTATGAGGTGCTTTCACTGGCCGACGTGGTGGTGGTGGACGTGCAATGCGATTATCAGAAAGAGACACTCGGAGATGTTCGCCAGGGCCGCGCCGATATTGCAGCTCTGGAGGAGTGCTTAAAGATAATCGGTGAGAAGATCCACCCCGAATGCATGGTCCTGATTGAAACCACTGTTCCGCCAGGTACGACCCAGTATGTTGCATATCCCATAATCAAGAAGGCTTTCCAAAGCCGCGGCATCGGAGCCGAGCCGTTGCTTGCCCATTCCTTCGAGCGGGTTATGCCGGGCAAGAATTACGTGTCTTCTATTCGGGACTTCTGGAGAGTGTGCAGCGGCGTCAACGAACCATCCAGGCAAAAAGTGCAGACCTTTTTGTCCGACGTTTTAAACACGGAGAAATACCCACTGACCGTCCTGGAAACGCCTATTGAGAGCGAAACCTGCAAGGTGGTCGAGAATTCCTACCGCGCCACGATTCTGGCTTTCCTTCATGAATGGAGCGTTTTTGCGGAGCGAAACGGCGTGGACCTGCTAAAGGTCATAGAAGCGATAAAGGTTCGGCCGACGCATTCAAACATCATATTTCCCGGACCTGGAATAGGAGGCTACTGCCTGCCAAAGGACGGAGGACTGGGGATATGGGCTTACCAGACGCTTCTTGGGTTCGAAGACGATATCTTCAGGATAACGCCGCAGGCTATCGACATAAACGATACGAGAGCTCTTCATGTCGCCCGCCTGGTCCGTGATGCTCTTCGAAATATGGGCAAGATCGTGGCTGCCTGCAAGATCGCCATCTTCGGCGCATCATACAGGGAAGATGTCGGAGACACCCGCTACAGCGGTTCGGAAATGCTTGTTCGAAAGCTGTCCGAAATGGGGGCGGATATTTCTGTCCACGATCCCTATGTCAAACACTGGTGGGAATTTGAGAAACAGGATACATACCCTGCCCCCGGCCATTCATGGTCGAGGTTTTTCCGAAACCAGGAAAATCTGAAGGCGCTCACCATCAGCAAAGACATGACGGAAACCGTCTGCGGGGCCGATGCCGTGGTGTTTGCCGTGCGGCACGAACATTACCTGCGCCTTTCAGCCGACAACTTACTGGAGATGACCGGAAAGCCGGTTGCAGTGATAGACTGCTTTGGGATTCTTACAGATAGCGATATAAGGCGCTATTTTGAGCTGGGATGCGAAGTAAAGGGTCTGGGGCGCGGAAATGTCAAGCGGATCAAGGACCAAGTAAGATCTGCACAGCAAAAAGGCGCCCTGCAACAGCCCACCGCAAATGATAAACCACATTTACGCCACGGATGATCACTGATGAGTTTATCTCAGTAGGACAGGGTCTTTCTAATTGATGTAAGTTGCTTTCAAACACTTAGTTTAGCCCAACAATTTAAGCAGATACTGTCCGTATGCGTTCTTCATCAAAGGCTCGGCCAGCTTCCGCAACAAGGCCGCATCAATATACCCCATGCGGTAAGCTATTTCCTCGATACAGGCGATCTTGAGACTCTGTCGTTTTTCGATCGTCTCCACGAAAGTGCATGCCTCCAGCAGGGATTCATGCGTACCGGTATCGAGCCAGGCAAATCCCCTGCCCAGCAGCTCCACGTGAAGCTCTCCCATTTTCAGGTAAGCGTTGATGACATCCGCTATCTCCAGCTCTCCGCGCGCCGAAGGCTTAAGGCCCGAAGCTATTTCGACCACCCTGTTATCAAAGAAATAAAGCCCCGGGACAGCGTAGCTGGATTTGGGCTTTACCGGTTTTTCCTCGATGCCCAGCACTTTGCCCGATTTATCGAACTCGACTACCCCGTACCGCTCCGGGTCTCGCACATAATATCCGAACACAAGCCCGCCGGATTCAAATCCGGCAGCACGCCGGACGATTTCCTGAAACCCGTGCCCATAAAAGATATTGTCCCCGAGTATTAAGCAAACCTTGCCCGCGCCGATGAAGTCCCTGCCGAGGATGAAGGCATGGGCCAGACCTGCCGGGTAATCCTGCCGGATGTATGAAAAGCGCAGCCCCCATTGAGATCCGTCTTCCAGCAGCGCCTTGAACTTTGGCAGGTCCTCGGGTGTGGAGATGATCAGAATGTCCCGGATTCCGGCAAGCATCAGGGCCGAGAGCGGATAGTAAATCATCGGTTTGTCGTAAATCGGAAGAAGCTGCTTGCTGATCACCTTGGTTATCGGGTAGAGGCGGGTCCCCGATCCCCCGGCAAGAATGATTCCTTTCAAACCGCCGGCCGATTCCATTTCGATCCCCCGGGCTGTCATGCTTACCTCGGCCTCCTTTGTGGTGAATCCTCGTTTTTGCCGGCCCCGTATTGCCTTAACATCCACTCCCGGTAGGCCCCGGTTTTTATTGAATGGACCCACTCGGGGTTATCCAGGTACCATTGAATCGTTTTCCTCATGCCCGATTCAAAGGTCTCTTTCGCACGCCAGCCCAACTCGGCTCTTATCCTGGAGCAGTCGATGGCATAGCGCCGGTCGTGTCCGGGGCGGTCCTTTACGAATGTTATCAGGCTGCAATGCGGGACATGCCTGGATGTGGGAATCATCTCATCCAGAAGAGCGCACAGCGCATTTACGATTTCAAGGTTCGTTTTTTCGCAGCATCCGCCGATATTGTATGTCTCCCCGGGCTTACCCTTTTCGACTACTACATGCAGCGCCTCGCAGTGGTCATCTACGTAGAGCCAGTCACGCACGTTGAGCCCGTCACCGTATATCGGCAGCGGCTTTCCTTCGATCGCATTCAGGACCATGAGCGGCGCAAGCTTTTCCGGAAACTGCCGCGGGCCGTAATTGTTCGAACAATTCGTAATGAGTGTGGGGACCCCGAAGGTATGGAAATATGCCCGCACCAGGTGATCGCTTGCAGCCTTGCTGGCTGAATAGGGACTGTTGGGAGCATAGGGGCTGCTTTCGATGAACGCGGGCGCCTGCGGCCCCAGGGAACCGTAGACTTCATCGGTCGAAACGTGAAGAAAGCGAAAATGTTCGCGGCGCTCTGCCGGAAGCCTTTTCCAGTACTCCCTCGCCTCCTCCAGGAGGTGATAGGTCCCGATGATATTGGTTTGAATGAAGTTCTCCGGGCTGTCAATCGACCTGTCGACGTGGGATTCGGCGGCAAGATTTACTACGGCATCCGGTTGGTATCCTTCGAGGAGTTTTCCTACGAGTTCCCGGTCGCGTATGTCTCCTTGTATGAAAATGTGATCGGGGTCACCGTTGAACTGTTCCAGATTCAAAAGGTTCCCGGCATAAGTGAGGATATCGAGATTGATAATCCGGTTATTCCGCAGCCTTTCACAAGAAACGAAATTACTTCCGATGAATCCTGCGCCACCAGTAACGAGTATTGTCTTATTCATGTGAAACTCACCGCAAAATCCGCAGAGACATGCAAACAAGGCATCCCGCGACCGCCCAACGCGCACGATAGACCCTTCCGGGGATGCCTTCCGGGCTATGCATCACTCGTCGCATAGGGTTGTTTATAGTCTATCATACGAGAGTCAAGCCCGATACGATACTTATAAAAACCCAAAAATCGATTTGATTCAACCACAAATCTCCGGTTTATTTCTTTATCCCCAGTTTCTCCATCAGCTCATATAATGTTGGGCGGCTGATCCCCAGGTCGGCGGCTGATTGGCTCAGATTGAAATTGTTTTCCTTGAGGACCCGGAGGATGACTTCACGATCCGTTTTCTCACGGGCCTCCTTCAGGGTCGTCCTTTCCGATTCGTCAGGTCCTTCGAGCTCCAGGTCCTCATTGGCAATTGTGGATGATTGCGCCATAATGACGGCCCGCCTGATCCGGTTTTCCAGTTCTCTCACGTTCCCGGGAAATTTATGGTTAACGAGCGCCGTGAGAGCTTTTTTGGTGAATCCGAGGATTTTCTTCTTATTTTCTTCCGCGTATTTGCGCACAAAACTCGTCGCCAGCAGGACAATATCGCCTTCCCTGTCACGCAAAGGCGGGATTTGCATCTTGACCACGCCCAACCGGTAATAGAGGTCCTCTCTGAAACTGCCGTCGCGGATTGCCTGATCGATATCCCTGTTGGTCGCCGCGATCACCCTGGTGTTAACCGCACTTTCCTTTCTTCCCCCGATGTGCTCGATCGTGTGCTCCTGGAGAAAGCGGAGCAGCTTCACCTGGAGCGATGGCGGTAAATCCCCTATCTCGTCCAGAAACAGAGTGCCTCCGTCGGCCATCTCCATTCGGCCTTTCCTCTGCGTATGAGCACCTGTGTATGCCCCCTTCTCGTAGCCGAACAGCTCGCTTTCGAGCAGCGTCTCGGGGATGGCGGAGCAATTGATCGCAACGAAAGGTCCGGCTTTTCTCAGGCTTCTTCCGTGAAGGGCCCTCGCAACCAGTTCCTTCCCGGTGCCGTTTTCGCCCAGGATCAAAACAGGCGCATCGGTTGTGGCCACCTTTTCGATAGTCGCAAAAACCTGCTGCATCTGAGGGCTTGTGCCTATCAGCTCCTCGAATGAATCCTGAGGCCGGGCCGCCTGGAGCTTTCGATGCTCGCTTTCAAGTTGATGGACCCGCAGGTCACGCCGGAGAATTACGCTTACCTCTTCGACCTGGACCGGCTTACAGAAAAAATCATAGGCCCCCTGTCCGATCGCAGCGAGGGCATTTTTCTTCTCGTCCTGGCCTGAAATGATAATCACTTTTGTGAAAGGGTCCTCCTCCAAAAGCCAAGCCAGGGTGAGGAACCCCTCTGCGACCCCGCGCGCGGCGGGAGGAAGCCCCAGGTCGAGCGTCACCAGCGGGGGCTGCTCGCGCCGGAATATGTCGATTGCCTCCTGTCTGTTGCCGGCAAGCAGGATCTCGAATTCCTGGGCAAAAGCCCATTTCAATGCCAGTTGAATGCTCTCGTCGTCATCGACGATAAGGAGCTTGGGTTTATCCATTTGCCCGCTCCTGGCGTTCAGGGTGTGACTTGCAACAAAAAAACAATACCGGGGTCAAGACCATTGTAAAAGTATATATTACAGTATCATCGGGGTCTTGTAAAAAACAAACCGGTCTCGCCGGAAGGACGGGTCAGGCGGGATTACGTGGCGGGCCGGCTGAATTGGAGGATGTGACGCCGGGTGCGTGGACATGGATATGGAATTGTAAAATGTTTTTACAAAGTTGAAGAATTAATGAAGCCGAGGCAGGCAGGGAGCACTTCATGAAACAAATTGAAGTCTTCCACGTGCCGGGGACGCCTTGCCCCTGTATAGAGAGCGACTTGCCGGGAACAAAAAAGGGGGAGCAGTTGCTCCCCCTTTTTTTAAGCTTTGAAGCCGTTATCGGCTGCTTTTTGCGAGATGGCGCGAAGCTGACCTAAACCTTTTTAAATAATCTTTTCCT
>Ga0181533_1005921_pt1 | contig 11394 bp, 11 predicted proteins | sample PEATcosm2014_Bin_45_FD_119772 | JGI IMG/M metagenome (GOLD analysis project Ga0181533, IMG submission 119772) | Peatland microbial communities from MTU Mesocosm Facility, Houghton, MI, USA - PEATcosm2014_Bin11_60_metaG | ecosystem: Environmental > Terrestrial > Soil > Wetlands > Peat | place...
AGCACTTTGTCAAAGCTTATCGCGCCGGTTATTTTTTCTGTTTCTCCTTTGCTTTTGACATAAGAGGTCACTTTCGCTTATCATCAATAGAGGAGGATCGCGCATTGTCCGAAGAAATAATGAACACAAAGGAAGTGGCGCATTATTTGGGGATTCATGAGAAGCAGGTATACGCCCTGATCGGCCAGAAAAGGATCCCTGCCACGAGGGTAACGGGCAAATGGGTCTTTCCCCGGAAGCTCATCGATGAATGGATCGAATCGAGCGCCAGGTCGGGGCTGGAACAGGCGAGACAGAAGACCAAGAGGGTCGAAGGCGGCCTTCTCGCTTCGGGGAGTAACGACCCGATCCTCGACATGCTCCAGACCCACGTGCGAAGGATGCACTCCGACTTCTACCTCTTTTCCGCCAGCACGGGGAGCACTGATGGCCTCAAGGCCCTCAACATGGGTTACACAGACATCGCCTGGTCGCACCTCTACGATCCGGAGTCGGGCGAATATAACATCCCCTTCCTGCCCATATACGCGCCCGACGTCAAGCCGGTGGTCGTGAACCTCTTTTACCGGGAGCTGGGCTTTCTCGTTGCCGCCCATAACCCCCTGAATATCAGGGGCTTCGAGGATCTGGCACGCAAGGATGTCCGCTTCATAAACCGGCAGAAAGGGTCCGGCACGCGGATACTTACCGATCACCATCTATTCCGGCTCGGTATCGACCCTGCCGGGATCCATGGATACGACAACGACGTCAATACCCATATAGAGGTCGGCCTTTCGGTCCTTTCGAACGAGACGGACGTCGGCATTGCCACCATCGCCGTCTCCCGGTTTCTCGGCCTCTTCTTTATCCCCATCACGCGTGAAAGGTTCGACATGGTCCTCGGCCAGCATACGTTCTTTCACGGAGGCGCCCAGGCCCTGATGGAGGTGCTCAGGTCTGACGGCTTCCGGGCAAGGGTGGCGAGGCTTGGCAGTTACGACTTCACGCACTCCGGAAAGATCCTGTACGCGCCATAACCGACAATCTCTCCAGGAAACGGGTAGCCCGGAGGAGATTTGTCAGAACATTAGCACGTGTGGGCAACTCACTCCCGGATTTCTCCTGCGTGGGGCGGCGTTGAATGATTACAATTAATAATGAGCGCATAGCGGATAGCTTTTGTCCGCGGACGACCAAAGGGGCAAGATAAGATGAAGAAGTGACGCATATGAAGAGGAGGCCGCCATGGTACGCAACAGTCTAAAAGCAATCGGGCTTTTGATGGCTCTTGCCATAGCTTTTTTGCCTCTTTTTGCTCAGGCGCAGTATCAGTCCCCTCAGCCCCCGGTCGCGTTGCCCTGGTCGACCACATTCGATTTTTCCGACATCTACAACACCGCCGGCAACGATGGCATGTATCCGCCGGATGGCCAGACGTTGGCCGAGGCCGAGAGCGCGACTAACCCGTACAACGTGAACGGGTCGAACGAGTACACCCAGGTGAGCCCGGAGTACACCCAGGTGAGCCCGGATGCCAACTACCCGGGAGGCTTGGGCGGCAACGGGCTGAGGTTCTGGGACGGAGACGGCGACAACACGCACAGCGCGTTTCCGGAAGTCTTCTTTCCCTCTCCGCAGACGGAGCTGTGGTTCCGGTGGTATATGCGGTATGCGCCGGGCTACCAGTGGAACCCGCTCTACTACGCCAAGCACCTGTATATCTGGACGCAGTCGGCGAGCAACGCTTTGATACCGGAATATTACGGGGCCGATAATTACCAAATCTATGCGGAGGCGCCGAGCGGCGGGGCGTCGTATCCCGGCAACACGGGCTGGCAATCCATCTATGAAACGCCATCCACCTATGGAACCGCAAGCGACGGAAGTTGGCACTGCTACGAGATCCACATTAAGATGGATACCAATGGCACGTTAAGCAACGCCACCCCCGCTAACGGCATAGCCGAGTTATGGATTGATAACGTCAACCAGTTCAGCGTCACGAATGCGAACTTTTCCTGGGGAGATCCTATTGCCGCTCAGGGATGGACATATGTCGATATCAAGTCGAACCAGTCGAGCCCGGACAATGGGACGACACGCACCCAAGTTGGCAGTTACGTTGACTACGACGATATAGTGATCAGCACCACGGGACGTATCGGACCTCTTTTCAGCGTCACGGCCTCGGTCTCGGGCAGCGGCGGATCGGTAAGCCCTCAGAGCCAGACGGCGATCGCCTTCGGCGGGACTGCCTCCATTATCATTGTCCCGAATTCGGGTTACTCCGTCGCCGGCATTACCGACAACGGAGCGGCTGCCTCCGTTGCCAATCCCTACGTGATCACCAACATTATTGCCTCCCATACCGTGGTGGTGACGTTCTCTCCCCCCGCAACAACAGGAAGTGGAGGCGGCGGTGGAGGCGGCGGTGGATGCTTCATCGCAACAGCGGCATTCGGTTCATATCAGGAAGAGCATGTAAGGGTACTGCGGCAGTTCAGGGACACGTTCCTCCTGACAAACATGCCCGGGAAGGTTTTCGTAGAATGGTACTATCGTCACAGCCCGAAATATGCCGTCATAATAGCCGGCAGGCCCGCGCTGAGGGCCATAACGAGAACGGCCCTTCTGCCTGTATACGCAGCGGCCTTTTTGAGCCTTAACGGATTCCCGGCGCCTCTGATTTTGATCATCCCCTGGCCGGTGCTCTCGTATCTGCTCTGCAGGAGAAGGTGGAGGCAGGGCAAACGCATTTGGAAATCCCAATTTGAGTGAGGCCGTATGGCGCCCTTCCTGAGCACGTGTGCGGAACGACCGCGAACCAGCGTAGGCGGACAAGAGCGTTCGCGAAGCGATGCTGCCGAACGCTCTTGTCCGCTCAAGTTCTCACCGTCCGGCAGCAAGCGAAGAGACGCCGTACGATGGTCGGGAGTGGAGCCTTGACGTGCGAGGGAATGGGCGTCGTACGGCCCGGCGGGTAGACAGTTTCCAAATGCGTTTGCCCTGAAGGTGGAGGCGTAAATGGTTGCTAACATGGCGGGGATAGGGTATGTTGTAGGAAGCTCCGGCCGGTAGTATACTTTCTTGAGCCGATCTGTCTGGAATATGCATGGGGTGAGCGAGAACAGATTCTCCTTTTTTGTGATGCTGGGCCTGGTGCTGGCGCTCGGGTACTTGAGCTACCTGATATTGCGGCCCTTTCTGGGCTCCATAGCGTGGGCTGTCGTGTTTTCCATAGTGTTTTTTCCTGTGTACAGCTTTGTCCTGAAATACGCAAAGTGGCGCTCCCTGGCCGCGGGCGTCACCACGGTGCTCGTCTGCGTGCTCATCCTCGGGCCTTTCTCCTATTTTGCCTATCTGTTGACCGTCGAGCTGAGCAATGTCTCGCCGGACACCTTCGATTTCAAAAGCATCGCAAGCCTGCTCAACCGTCCGCTGGTCACGCCGATTATGGGTAGACTGCTTTCGTTCCTCGACATCAGCCAGGCCCAGCTCCAGGCGTCGGCGGTGAAGGCCTTGTCGGATACGGGGAAGACGCTGGTCGGATACTTGCCGGGGCGGCTGGGTGACGCCGCGGGCGCAGCGCTCCATTTCGTGCTGATGGCCTTCGCCCTCTTTTTCTTCTTGAGGGACGGCCCCGAGTTCCTCGCGCGGATAAGCCTGTATATGCCTTTCTCCAAAGCGCACAGGGAAAGGCTGACGAGGCAGGTCAAGGATATCGTCATCTCCACCATTTACGGCGGCATCATCGTGGCTTTGGTCCAGGGCTTGATCGGCTCTTTCACCTTCGGCTTTCTCGGCATCCATTCGCCTATCCTCTGGGGCCTCGCTATTTCGATCTCATCGTTTCTCCCTTTGGTGGGCGCCGCGATTGTCTGGGTGCCGGCGGCGTTGTGGCTCCTCCTGCAGGGGTCCGTCACCCAGGGCCTGATCCTGCTCCTCGTGGGGATTTTCGCCATATCCGTGGTAGATAACGTGTTGAGGCCGGTTATCATACGAGGGCGGTTGAGAATGCCCCTTCTCGTCATATTTTTCAGCGTCTTCGGGGGTATCCAACTGTTCGGCCTCATAGGTCTCGTGATGGGACCGCTCGTGCTCGCGGTTTTCATCTCCGTCGTCGACATATTCAAGGATGTGGAGCGGGAGTATGAGTAGCTGGGCCCGGGTGATAGCCGTACCTGCTGAGGCGCCCTAAATTCAACATTGTCTTCTTTAGAGGACCACGAACTTCTTGATATACTCAGCGATCTCCTCGGGATCGTCCATGAGTATGAATATATTCAGGTCCTCTTTGGCGATCATGCCCCGCTTGAGCATATGGTCCCGCATGAAGGCGATCATCTCGCCCCAGTAGTCGCTGCCCATGAGGATGACGGGGAAAGGCCTTATCTTCTTTGTCTGGATCAGGGTGATCGCCTCGAAAAGCTCATCGAGGGTGCCGAAACCGCCGGGCAGGACCACATAGGCGATGGCGTATTTGACGAACATCACCTTCCTCACGAAGAAGTACCTGAAGCTGAGGGGAAGGTTGATGTAGGGGTTCGGCTTCTGCTCGAAGGGCAGCTCGATATTGATGCCCACTGATTTTACGCCGGCCGCCAGGGCGCCCTTGTTGACCGCCTCCATGACGCCCGGCCCCCCTCCGGTGATGAGATTGAATTGATTTTTTCCCAAAGTCAGGGCCAGATCGTATGCCTTCGTGTACAGGTCATCCCCCTCTTTCACCCGTGCGCTGCCGAACACCGTGATCGCGGGCTGCACCTCGGAGAGCTTTTCGAAGCCTTCGACGAACTCCGCCATGATGTGGAAGAGACGCCATGAATCCCGGAGCGTCATGTCGTCGATGATGAATTGTTTTTCCATATCCCCTCTTTTGCCTTGAGATTTTGCCGCCGCACATATAATATTTAAGACGGCCGCGGGAAGTCAAAGAAAACTTTCGCGCCCCATGGACAATCGCAATTTTTCGGGCGGGACAAAGGCGAAAACGCGTGGAGATGAACAGGGATATATTCAGGGAATATGATATCAGGGGAGTCGTCGGGGTCGATCTGGACGACGAGCTGGTGCGGGAGATAGGCCGGGCCTTTGCTGCGTATATGCGGGAGAGGGGCAAGGCGAAGGCGTCCGTAGGGAGGGACTGCCGGCTCAGCTCCGACCGGTTCGGGGCCCTTGTCATGGAGGGTATGACGCAAGGGGGCCTGTCTGTCGTAGACCTCGGCGTTGTGCCTACGCCGCTGTTTTACTTCTCTCTCTTCACCCTGGACGTGGAAGGCGGCATCATGGTGACCGGCAGCCACAACCCGCCCGATTATAACGGCTTCAAGGTGGCGTGCGGCAAAAGCACGCTCTACGGGCCTGAGGTGCAGGAAATAGCGGACATCATGGAGGAGCGCCGCTTCGTCGCAGGAAAGGGCGCCGTCACCGCGTATCCGCACATCAAGGAAGATTACTACGCGTTCCTGAGGAAGAATATCAGCATTTGCCGGGGCTTGAAGGTTGTCGTGGACGCGGGCAACGGGACCGGCGGGGCTGTGGCCGTCCCGATCATGGAGGAGATGGGTATGGAGGTCATCCCGCTTTTCTGCGAGATGGACGGCCGCTTTCCCCACCACTTCCCCGATCCTACCGTCGAAAAGAATCTGGAGGAGCTGAGAGCGACGGTGCTCGCAACGCAGGCCGATCTGGGCGTAGCATATGACGGGGATGCCGACAGGATCGGCGTGGTGGACAACGAGGGAAAGGTGATCTGGGGCGACTACCTTATGATCATATTCGCGAGGGAGATCATTGCGCGGCGCCGGGGGGCCTCTTTTGTCTCCGAGGTGAAGTGCTCGAAGCACCTCTTTGCCGACATAGCCGGACGCGGCGGGCGGCCGATCATGTGGAAGGCGGGCCATTCGCTCATCAAGCAGAAAATGAAGGAGACGGGCGCCCTTTTCGGCGGGGAGATGAGCGGTCACATGTTCTTTGCCGACAGGTTTTTCGGGTTCGACGACGCCATCTATGCCTCGCTCAGGCTGCTCGAGATCCTCGCCGGGGACGGCAGGAGACTTTCCGAGTTTCTGAACGACCTGCCGCCGGCGTGGTCGACCCCTGAAATCCGGATCGACTGCCCCGAACAGATAAAATTTGACGTGGTGAGAAGGATTACCGACTACTACCGGCGGAGGTTCGATATCGTGGATACCGACGGTGTCCGGGTTATTCTGCCTGACGGGTGGGGGCTGGTCAGGGCGTCGAACACGCAGCCCATACTGGTGCTGCGGTTCGAGGCGGACAGCGCGGAGGCGCGGGACAGGATCGAGGCGATGGTGCGGGCGGACCTCGCCCGCGTCATGGAGTCCCTCGCGCCGTAGCCTTTCTTCTTCTCTTGTCTTTTAAAGTCTTCTCTGTCGGCCGGCCGACGGCGTGTTCGGAATCGCGATCTTTGGCGCCCTGCTCCGGTCGTGAGGCTACGCCGTACGTACAGTACGGCTCCGCTCAACGATCCTCACAGTGCATCCAAACCTCATCGATTCCGAACACGCCGTCGTCCACCCGATCCGGCATCGAGTACACCCATGATGAATGCCGGAAGTTAAGGTGGGTGAGAGGCTGATTCTCAGAGAAATTATCCCGGTTTGCTTTATCGTCTCGTTACTATCAGCCAAGGGCAGGGCCTGGATAATGCAAACCCAGCAGTCGCGCCACGCTTTCACCTGCAAGTAGCGCCTTCTGACGTCCCAGAATTCTTGTGGAATGCCATGCATAAGGTTGTAACTTGTAACCAGACCGATAAGGCCCCGGCCTGATTTTGGTTACTTTCCGTGGAGCAGATCCATCCAGCGCAGAGCCTCGGCCTCGCTTATCCTGCCCAAATACATCTGCGTCGTCTTGAGGTCCTGGTGACGGAGAATTATTTTGGAGATGACCTCGAGTGGAATCCCATTCCGGCTCGCATAGGTGGCCGAGTGGCGTCTCAGGTCGTGCGGCCGTATTTTTGTCGCCGAGCCTTTTTATCATGGACCTGGCGGTCGAGTAGCAAATGGGGAAAAGCCGCTGGTCGAGGAGTGCGTTCCGGCTTTCAAGGTATGTTTTCAGCCTCCCGGATAGAGTTTCAGGCGTGAAGGCACTTTCCTCATCCCGGCCCGATTTCGGCCGCCGTATGGTCAGCCTTCGTCCGTTCACGTCCGATGCCCGCAGACCCAGAACCTCCCCTATCCTCATGCCGCAGCGTGCCTGGAGCTCCAGGATGAGCCTGTCCCTCACCTTTTGGCAGCGGTAGATGATCTCGTCGATCACTTCTCTGCCGATAATCTCCCGTTGCTTCATTCTGGGAGCCCGGAACGTCTTCGAGAGAAGGGGGTCGTTACACGGGTTGGTCATAGAGGCGTGGGTCCTTTCGATCATAAAGTTAAAGAAGGGCTTCAACTGGGCGTAACGGAGACGGGCAGTCGATCTGGCTCGCCCTTCGGTGAGAAGAAGGAGAAACTGATAGAGGTCCTGAGAGGATATGTCCTCTATGGCAGAGTCGCCAAACAGGGCTTCCAGGTTTCGAAACAGATAACCGTAGCTTCCCCGGGTTTTGTCTCGCATGCCGTTTTTCTGATGGTCTTTGAATAACTCGATTGCCTCTCGCAATGTCATAGACACCTCCTGATATCGTGGTCCGGGGCCTCATAGCGTAATATGGGAGGTGTGGCGAGGAGGAGCAGAGAGAACCGAACTTCCTGAAATCGTGATTTTTCAATCTGACGCTCAAATGCAACCTTTCCAACGGTAATTGCTGTCGAGCAGATAGGCATGGACTCGCGCAAATAAGGTTCAAGGCTATGTTCGGACAAAACCCCTATAAAAACCGCCCCTCTTTCTATCTGTATTACCGACCATATACGACATCAGCATCAAGCAATTGGATATATATCCGTGCAGTTCTTGTTTCCTTTATCAGTGCTTCTCAATAAGATGTCGGAAAATAGGAGCACTTTGATCTTGAAGATTGCGTCTCTGGCAAATCTTGCTTCCTGTTGCCGATCCAATCCCTGTAGCAAAAAAGACGGCACGATCGTGCACAAAAACCCTACAAAATAATTGCTGGTTCTGCGACAGACACGAGTGATTGTCTGTTGTATAGTAACCTGACGGTAGTTTCTTTGCAATTTCCATAAATGCCGGACAGCGTTCATTCCACAGCCTCCGGCATGAAGGAGTGAAGTGAGATGACAGAAGAAAACGCGAGTCATGAAAGCCTAACGTCTCTTTATGACCTCCGCAAATCCGGCAAGCCGTTCTTCTTTCCCGTTGGTCTGCCGATACAAGTTGAAATCAGTGGGGTCGACTTCACAATGAGCAGTGTTTCCGTGGGTTATCTGGCGGACAATTTCCTGATAATAAAATATCCGTCTACCGGTGCTTTTGGCTCGATAGCAGGCAGGTTATACAAAGGCAACAGGCTTACCGTGCGATATATAAGCGGTGGCGATGTTGTTGGTTTTGAATCCGAGTTGCTCGGGACGATAAACGATCCCATCAGGTTGCTGTCCATCGCTTATCCGACGGTAATAGCCCGGCGCAGTCTCAGATCGAGCAGGAGACACGAGTGCTATCTTCCTGCCGAACTGAACATCGACAGGGTGAAGGGCCTAGATATTGTTCGAGACGGCATAATTACCGATATAAGCGGCACGGGATGCAATTTCAATATGATCAAAGGGTCGCCTGACCCGGTGCTGCCCGATGTGAGGACGACCAACACGATCATTCTCTGTTTGCACTTGCCGGGAATGGAGGGCAGAATCGATCTCTCAGGGAACATAAAGAATATGCAAAGGGACTCCCAGGGAATGCGCATGGGGATACAATTTAATGACATTGATGTAGAAAGGAAGACGAGAATAATCGAATATATCTCGACGCTTGAGAAATTCACCTGGGAAAAATAGATCGCGCTAAAAAAGGATAACCTGAGCTGGCATGTCTCACAACATCATGGACAAAATATTCGATCCCTTTTTCACGACGAAGAAGTGGGAGAAGGAACAGGCCTCGGTCTTTCCGTCGTCCATGGCATTGTGAAACAGCACAACGGCTTTCTCCTGGTAATCGATATAATTGCTGGGCTCTCTCCATTCAAACTTGGTAGGTGTTGTCAGTATCGAACACAGATGATCAGCGGCCTCGACAACACCTACAAATGGTCAATCCCCGATTGGTCAGGAAGCCGACGATTACTGATACAAATGTGCAAAAGAAAGAGGCAAAACTATCTCTGATTTTGCGTTCAATGAATCCCTTTTTTTGTCAACTGTCTTGCCCAAAGTGTCAGCCAGATGACGACAAATATTATGATTGCGGCACCGAGCTTATATGCCACCATCCCCCACAGCCAGATAGTACGAATTTCCGGCCACGTAATGCCTTCACCCAGGAGCCAAAGTATTCCTGCCGGCTGTCTGGTCATGATCAGCAAATAAGCGAGCCATTGAATCAGCAGGACACAATAAGCGATTAACAAAGTCCACCATCCAGCCACTGCTGCAGCCCGCACTTTTTTTGTAAATATTGCATCCATAACTTATCTCCTATATCTTTTTATTTCAATTTATTCATAAACTACAGTTCAGTCAAGCGTTCTTTTTCTGGACAATGTTGATATTCCAAGAAATGTTGCGTCTACCGGAAGACTTGAGAATTCTCTCTTACAGGAACGAGCGGGCGTCTCGTTCACCTACAAAGAGAAGGCCTCGCAAACCCGCAACAACCGAGAATTGCCGCTTGAAAGCGAGTATTATAGCCATTTCTTCTGAACATACGGTGGCTGTCTACATTCCCTACCTGTCCAGCACTTCTCTCACTTTCCCGAACAGCGCCGTTATCGAGAGAGGGTTGTCGCTTATGTACAGACCATTAAGACCGCACCAGGGTATCCCATGCCGAGAGGACGGGCAAAGGAATATTCAAGATAGCCACAATACAACACCTGACACACGTGCACGGCTGATTTCAGAACCTCTCAGAAGCAAACATCGGACGCTTCTTGCCTATTCTATGTGCGATTTAGCCGTCTTGACAGCGAGATTTTTATCCTTTGTAAAGAACCGCCACTGCATTCGCGAGGAGTGAATTCCAGCCGCCTTGTCTTGACCCCTGCAATAATACCAATGTCCGAAGCGCTCAACAGTAGAAAACGGATGATTGCCCGTACAGAGGATTCCGCAAGGATTAGTCTCCTCGAAAAAGATGGTTTCGTCGGGGACTTCGTCATAGAACAGGTCATCCGGCAATACGATTTGAGATACATCAACGTCTTCTGCCTCTTTCTTATCCAACCATTCTGAAATGCTCATTTGTTTGTTTCCCCATTCAAATCACCTCCTGGGTTCGAGGGGGTGCCATAGTATTTCAATCGCTCATGCCGTACTTAGCGACCGTGGAACGGGCAATGCCTGTTGCATGCTACACATCGTTCCGGGACCTGTAGAGATGTCGCCGAACGCAAGTTCCTCTGTCAGCCGGACCGGTAACTGGGGTCGTGTCATTAAGCAGCGACCTCCATAGGTCGCTGCTTAATATAGCCTGGAGCCGCAACCCACCGATAATAACGGATACGTTGTGCAACTGGTCCGTATACTTCACCGCAGCGACTGCATCCTCTGGACGGCGTCGTCCATCTCTTTCTTGGCCTCCTCGAAATACTTGATGACGTCAGACCCGGCTGCGGCCACGCCTTTCTCCATCCTCTCGCCCACATCTTTCGCCTTCTGGATGGCCTCTTTGCTCTTTTCGTCAATATGCCCACCTGCCCAGGTAAGGGCATCTTCGAGCTGCATACCGGCCGTCTTAAGGTACTGGCCGGCCAGTGACACCTCTTTTTTTGCCCAGGCTTCGGAAGCCTTTGAATGATAATACCGGGCCAGGGCGTACTCTGCGCGGGTAAAGCTCTCGTCCAAATCGTTCTCCGAGCTGATGGCCTTCTTCTCAACGCCATTGGCGAGCTTATCCAGGTCCTGCGCGGATTGGACAAGGTCCTGTTTCGCTTCTCCTGCGGCTTTTACAGATTCGCTTTTGAGGAATGACGCAGCCTGCCGTATCCCGGCCGCTGCGTCACTGAAGTCCCCTTTCAGGAAGTTCTCACGGGCCTTCTGAAACTGCTCCTGCGGTGAAGCAGCAACCTGGGTCTGGGCCGCACCGGTTACCACACAGGCCATTAAGAAAAGGGCCGACACAATAATAGCGGTTAGGTGCTTACGTGACGCTTCGTACCTCATGATACTCCTCCTTCCCATGAGTAGATTACGAGGGCACCCCCCAATGGATGCCCTTTAGGACGAAATGACAGGTTGCTGCGGGCCTTAAGGGTTACTTTTCCATAGTAATCCCTCCCGGCAGATGATGCAAGGAGTGGTCAGCCAGTAGGGGACATCCTAT
>Ga0181533_1005922_pt1 | contig 11393 bp, 9 predicted proteins | sample PEATcosm2014_Bin_45_FD_119772 | JGI IMG/M metagenome (GOLD analysis project Ga0181533, IMG submission 119772) | Peatland microbial communities from MTU Mesocosm Facility, Houghton, MI, USA - PEATcosm2014_Bin11_60_metaG | ecosystem: Environmental > Terrestrial > Soil > Wetlands > Peat | place...
CTTTCCTCATGACAAGCGCGGCGGAGCCATCTGAGTAGTATTGTGGAATGACACTCTCCTCTCGGAACCTGAGTTGGGTGTAGAGTTCGATCGCTGCCTTGTTGTCCGGTCTTACTTCAAGCCTAATCTCTCGCATGTTTCTCTGACGCGATATTTCAGTCAATTCACTCAAGAGTTGTGTCGCAGTTCCTAACCTCCGCTGGGCGGGCAGAACTGCCAGACTAATCAAATGTGCAGCACGATCCTCGATCTTCGAGACCAAATATCCAATGATCTCGCCCTCTTCACACGTCGCCACAAGAAATAGAGAACTCTGGTCATTAAGTAGTCGTTGAATCAGGAACGCCGGATACGGATCACGCGAGAATGAAGCGTCTTCTATCTCGCAGATCTTCGTAAGATCGTTGGGTTTGGCTGCTCGTACTAGTAAATTCCTAACCAACTCTTTCTCACTCGTCCTTGCATCGACGAAGGTTAAATATGGCGAGCAAAGTGTTCCCACTCTGAATAATTAGCCAGAGGATAAGCACGTGTCGGAAAAGAAAGCTCTACAACGATGGGGCATTGCAAACATCTATTCCTCATTTAACAATACGCTGGTCCACATAACTGACCTTAGCGGCGCTGAAACGATCTCGCGTAGTGCAGGAGGCCAGCACGTAAAAGCGGATCGGTTACAGGGGTCGCCATACGCAGCCATGCAAGCAGCCGGTGCAGCTGCGAGAGTTGCAAAAGACAGAGGTATAACGTGTCTCCACATTAGAGTTAGAGCTCCTGGAGGGCACAAAGCACGTACTCCAGGTCCAGGCGCTCAAGCCGCGATTCGTATGCTCGCAAGACAGGGATTTCGGATTGGCCGAATTGAAGATGTGACTCCGATACCGCATGATGGGACGAGACGCCCTGGTGGACGGCGAGGACGCAGAGTCTGAGCCTGCCACCGGTCAACGATCAACCCGTTCTTACTCGGTCACGCGTTTGTTCTCATCATTCAGCAGTATCAAGTCATGGTACCATTGTCACACCGCTCGGAACGCGCATGTAGCGCTAGGAAGCTCTGTAGCGAAGGATAGCGGCGATACCCCCAAAGGAATCTTTCAACATGACACCCTCATTCGTCTCTGTTGAGATTACCGCCACGTTCGTATTCTGCTTCTCAGCAATCTCGATCAATTCGTCAACCAAATCTTTTGACTCATCAACGGCGAGGGCTGCCGCATTACATTTCTTGCAGGAAGTTGAAAGCAAATCTTGCTCGAATTTGACGAGGTTAGCGGTTGGTATTAACGAATCGTCTGTGGCTCCGCAATTCTTGCATTTAACATAAACGTGAAGAGTGTTAATTTTCTCCGAGACTAGTAGTAAGTCGACGATCCCCGCGTTGAGGTACTTTCTCACTTCCGTCTCACCATACACTCCCAGACCTGTTTCATGCCCGATTTCAAACAGGAATTTCTGCACGAGCTGTTTTTCCTCAAAGTATCTGACCCCCTTCAGTATCTCTTGGCTCTTCGAAATCACCTCATCAACTCCTTGTTCTCCGACGTAGGAGGTGTCTATGGTTGCCAGAATCTTCTGCTTGAGCATGTAATTCAGATAATCCCCTTCTGCAAACTCATATTTGGTCGGTCCTGGGCCTCCGATTATAATCCCCTTCAAGCCTGAAACTTCGTTTAGTAACTCAGTGACATGATTCGCGACACGATGATAGTACTCGTTTAGCGACTGCTCGCGGATTCTCTCGAAACGTCTCGCCGATTGACCTCCGGCTCGATGCTTCCCTGCTACTCCTGAGCTGAATTTCTGCAGAATTTCCATTCTCTGTCCCCGTACGGTTGCCACCACGGCGTTACTAGTGTCTATGACGATTACGCCGTAGGCATTGCGCTCACGGACCATCTCCTGCAGAGGTTCAGTGTGGAATCGAGCGTCGCATCGGTAAAAGTACACATTGATAGGCTCCGGGGGAAGAAGAACGTACGTCTCCATCCTCTCAGACCCAGCGCCGTTTCGAGGTATCGCTCCGCAGAATATGACTAACCCATTCTCGGGCGGTTCTCTGAAGAGTTTCAAGCGCTGACTGACACGGTCGATGGCATCCTGAACGTTCTTCCTGGTTGTTCTCGACTTAATGTTCGATGCAGTCCCATATTCTTCGCGCAGGTTGGCCATGACCTCATGAATACGACGTCCTGGCGGCACGTACAGGCTGATTAGTTCAGTGCCTCTTCCTTCCTTTCCTGCAAGCATTTCCAATGTCCGTCTGAGCCGAAAACGCGCAACGGAGTCAGAGTCTGACTGTTTCACCGTGGACATTGGACACCCTCGTCTGAATGCGTACGCCTTCCGATTTTATATAGATTGATTGTACTGAAACTCAGTAGTCAAATACCGACAAGTAGTAGTTGTGGACAGGCGACTGTATTGAGGATCGTGCTCAAAGTAGGCGGTTTCGCGTTTTCCACGGAAAGCAGGCCCGAGCCCCTCATTTCCGACTACGTGAAACTGTTGCAGCAGCTCGTAAAAGAACATCATTTTGTAGTTGTAACCGGCGGCGGCTCTACCGCTCGAACATACATCCAGATCGCACGCAGTATGCGAGTTCCAGAGTCCTTATGCGACCAGCTTGGAATTCTAGTAAGCCGAATAAACGCGAGGCTAGTGGTTGACGGTTTGAACGATACGGCTTACCCAGAGATCCCGATAACAGTAACTGACCTCTCCCGATTCTTTGCATCAGGGAAATTGGTCGCCATGGGAGGGCTGCAGCCTGGGCATTCGACGAACGCGGTTGCAGCAATAGCAGCTGAGACAGTCAAGGCAGACCTATTCCTCAACGCCACTGACGTGAATGGCGTCTACACGTCAGATCCCAGTAAAGACCCGCAGGCCAAACACTTGGATGAAGTGAACGTGAATACGCTAATGCAAATACTAAGCGATAACGAGATGACCGCAGGCGGATACGACCTCATGGACCCAATTGCACTCAGAATCATACAACGCTCACGTATCCCAACCATCATAATCGACGGGCGAAACCTTGCCAACGTCACGAAGGCCATCCATGGCGAAAAAACCGGAACACGGATCGTAATAGATTAGGCGGATATCCTCTGGGCAAGCTAAGTAACATATTTCAGTCGAAAGCCCAAGTCAAACTGCTGGAACACTTCCTCGAGAATGCTGGTGCCCAGAAAATCTTCAACCAGGCCACTCTTGCAAACTATTTAGACCTCTCACCATCGACAATTGCAAGAATCGTAGAACCGCTGATTCAACAGAAGATTATACTTTTCGAAAGATTCGACCAAGGTATGAAGATATTTGCACTAAACGAGTCTGAAGAAAAAACAAGACTACTGATCGAATTCTACAAGAAGCTTAGAGAAATCCCGTAGCGTCGTAGCTACTTATGTTCATCATTCGCAATAGTTCGGAACTTGTCAGCGAGAGAATCGCAAATCAATGAGCATACTCTCCATTGTCTGAGATTGTATTGAATTCGCAACTCTTCTAACGCTTCCACAATTTTGTCTTCTTCTTCAGGTTTCAAGAGAGCTACCGGCGCGAACGGCGTGTTTATCACGATGTAATTAAGTGTTCCCCGATCCAACCAGGTCTCTCTTGTAGAAACCTTTTAGTGGAACAGACCAATTCCACTGCCGAAGATTTGGAATGGCAGCCTTTCCTATTCCATCAGGCCAGCAACTTTCCATCCTCACCATCTACGTGGCGATTTGGATCTTCATCACAGTCGCCTGGTGGGCTGTCAAAGGCGAGAGATTCGGAATAACCGGACTCCCATTGTACGCCATATGGCGCACTACTCGCCTTAACAACTGGATCAAACGAATCGCCGAAACCTCCAGAACCGCCTGGAGAATAGTGTGGAACCTAGGAGTAGCCACCGGATTCGGGATGATGAGTTACATCACTTATCAGCTAGCCAAGAATCTAGTCAACCTGTTCATCAAGTCTCCACAGGCAACTTCAATTCAACCGATCATCCCAGTGCCAGGCATCGGCGTATCATTCGAGACATTTCCTTATCTGGTCCTTGCATTATCCGTAGTAGTGATAACGCACGAACTTTCCCATGGAATAGCTAGCCTAGTCGACCAAGTTCCATTGAAATCGACTGGCGCATTCTTCGCTCATGTCCTGATGGGTGGTTTCGTCGAACCAAACGAAGAGGAACTATCAAAGTCCAAGAACATTACCAAACTGAGGGTCTTCGCCGCCGGCTCTTACACGAATGTCGTCCTAGGAGTACTCTTCACATTACTCCTAGTCAACTTCTCCGCAACTATAACACCCTTTTACAATGTTGCCCAGTCCGGCGTAAGCATTGGCAGCATAGCACCCAAACTTCCCGCCAACTCCACTGGACTACAAGCAGGAGACATCTTGACTAACATTAACGGAACAAGCATCCCAGGCATTGACGACTTGCGAAACTACATGAGCAGGGTTAAGCCAGGCGAAGTAGTCGTGCTACAAACCAACCGCGGAGCCTTCTCTGTCAAAACCGCACCTGACCCCGCTAACGCCACCCACGCACTAATTGGTATCGGCGGTCTGACAAACAACGTCGTCTACCAACCTAGATTCGCCCTCCTACCCAGCGAACTTCCACCCGTCCTCTTTCACGCAGAATTCTGGCTATCGATTGTGCTGGTCAGTGTTGCGATGATCAACATGCTACCCATCTACCCCTTCGACGGAGACAAGTTCCTCGAGACGGCTCTGAACGTAATTGGCATTAAGAGGACTAAAGAGATTAGGACCGCAGCTAACGCGGTTGCCTACAGTCTTCTCCTCCTGAACATAGGCTTCTCATTGCTACAATTCGGGTTCATGAGGCTCTGAGACCCGTGTCAAAGAGCACGTGCAGCTACTGTTCTGATGACGCGGTTTACACCCGTGAGCACGAAGGCGCCTCGTTCTGCAGCAACTGCTTCCGACGATCCGTAGAAGAAAGAGTGCGCCGAACGGTAACCAAATATGAAATGCTCACGCACAACGACCACATCGCACTCGCCTTGTCTGGCGGAAAAGATAGCCTAACTCTTCTGAACATTCTCGTGAAACTGGAACGTAGATTTCCGCGAAGCACAATGACCGCGATCTGCGTCGACGAAGGAATTGAAGGCTACAGAGACGAAGCATTACTCCTCGCCGCTAAGGAATGCAGACGACTTGACGTCGAACAGGTAACAGTCTCATACAAGGAACTTTATGGGACCACTACCGACGAGATAGTGAAGACACATGCCGACAAAACCCCATGCTCTTACTGCGGCGTCCTTCGGCGTAAAGCAATCAACAAGGCCGCATCAATGGTCAATGCAACAAAAATAGCCACAGCTCATAATCTAGATGATGAAGTGCAAACGGTCTTGCTAAACATCCTTCACGGCGATCCTACGCGGCTGTTCAGATCAGCTCCTGTACTCCGTGATGTGCGAGGAAGATTCCTAACCCGCATCAAACCATTGTGCGATATACCCGAGAAAGAGACTGTTCTATACGCATATCTCAGTGGATTGGAATTCCAGAGTATAGCATGCCCTCATAGTACTGAAGCCTTGCGAAATGACATTCGTGCTTTCCTTAACCAGATGGATCAGAAACACCCGGGCACAAAGTTCACGTTGCAGCGATCAGCGGAGAGGCTAAGAGAACTCTTGACTGAAAGTGCTCCTACAGTTGAATTGAACGATTGCGAAAAGTGCGGCGACCCGACCCCGCACCGATTTTGTGAAGCATGCATCATGCTAGAAACAGTCACGGCATGAACTGCTCTATTCTAACCTCACCGGTGCCGCATTTATATGACAACAGGAGTGAGAATAACTCGGCGATGGCAGGAGGATCGGGGAGCCAGCCGTTCCCTGTGACCCGAAATCGGCTACAAGCGGGGACCCGTTAACCTGGAGGAAAGATATCTCTGAACTTCAGTAGGCCCTCAAAGTCAACGATGAAACTCTGCCCCATCGGGCCAGCGTAGGAAGGAATCCTTCCGAAGGGAAAGATTCACTTCTTCATCGTCGAATCCGATGAGGCTCGGAAGAGAGCAGTCGTAAGGCGAACGCCAAGGCGCTGATGAGATAACAGGGTCCAGGCGATTTTGAGGTCACCGCTGCTGCAAGGAATACCAATCCGCTAGGGATGCTGCCATCGCCACTCAACGTCGAACTGAACGCTTAATAGTCAAATCCGATTAGGCTTCCAAAATCACAGCAGACAAAGGTCAACAGTATGAGTCGTAAGCCTCCCGAAGTCAAAGTCTTCAACACATGGAGCACGGATGAGATTGAAGTGGCTGATGCAGGTCTCGAGAAATATCTGTCCGTGAAACCCACACTCTACCCTCATAGCGGCGGAAGACACGAACATAAGCGATTCCGGAAATCGTCAATCAACATCGTAGAGCGGCTGGTGAACAATATGATGCGCCCAGGAAGGTCGGGCGGAAAGAAGATGAAGGCAGTGGGAATCGTCCGGAACGCGTTCGACATTATCAGTTTGAAGACAGGAAAGAACCCTGTGGAAGTCTTTGTGAAAGCCGTGGAGAACACGGCCCCTGCCGAAGACGTTACCCGCATTGCTTACGGAGGCATAGTCTACCCAATCTCAATCGACATAGCTCCCCTCCGCCGAATAGACGTTGCCTTGAGGTTCATGACTGATGGCGCTCGTCAGGCCGCGTTCAGTAATCCCAAGACGATCGACGAGTGTCTTGCGGAGGAAATTACGTACGCCGCAGTAAGGGATAATCGAAGTTTCGCGGTTCGAAAACGTGACGAGACGGAGAGAGTCGCGTTAGCGTCACGTTAAGTTCAGAAATTGTCCAACGTTGATCTCGATTTCATTTTCAGGTTCTAACCCTTAAATACTGGGTACCCGATTCACTGAGAATCGTAAACAATAGAGAGATGGTTTATGTCTGCTAAGAAGAAGCCGCACCTTAACCTAATCATCATTGGCCATGTAGACCACGGAAAGAGCACTATGACTGGTCACTTGCTCTTCGACACAGGCAACGTTGACGATAAAACAATCTCGAAATATGCAGCAGAATCAACCGCGACCGGACGCGGAGACACGTTCAAGTTCGCTTGGGTCTTGGACACGCTGAAGGAGGAGAGAGAACGTGGTGTCACTATCGACCTCAGGTTCGAGAAATTCGAAACTGACAAAGTCTTCTTCACAATCATCGATGCCCCCGGCCACCGCGACTTCATCAAGAACATGATCACGGGCACAAGCCAGGCAGACGCCGCAATCCTCGTCGTATCAGCGAGGAAAGGAGAGTTCGAAGTGGGAGTAGGCCCCGGCGGCCAGACACGAGAACACGCCTACCTAGCAAGAACGCTAGGAGTAACACAGATGGCTGTCGCAATCAACAAGATGGATGAACCAGACACAGTCAAGTACTCGGAGGAAAGGTTCAACGAGTGCAAGAATGAGATGCAGGCGCTCCTCAAAGTCGTTGGATACGATACGTCCAAAGTCCATATTGTCCCAGTCTCCGGATGGATCGGAGACAACCTGGTCAAGCATTCCGACAAGATGCCATGGTATAAAGGCCCCACAATGTTGGAGGTACTCGACACCTTCCAAGAACCTCCCAAACCAACCGATAAGCCACTCCGTATCCCGGTTCAAGACGTCTACTCAATCACGGGAATAGGCACAGTCCCAGTCGGACGAGTCGAAACCGGTGTTCTGAAAGTGGGAGACACCATCGTCTTCATGCCACCCAACGCGCGTGGAGAATGCAAAGACATCGAAACTCACCACACGAAGATACCTGAAGCCGTTCCAGGCGACAACATTGGATTCAACGTGCGAGGCATAGCCAAGAATGACGTGTCAAGAGGGGACGTTGCTGGAAAACCAGATAATCCTCCAACCGTCGCAAACGAGTTCATCGGCCGAATAATCATCGTCTACCATCCGACAGCAATAGCCGCAGGCTACACACCAGTCATGCACGCCCACACCGCAACCACCTCCGCAACATTGACAGAACTAATCCAGAAGATTGACGCTCGATCCGGACAAGTAACACAAGAGAAGCCTGACTTTCTAAAGACAGGCGACGCGGCCCTAGTTAAGATCCGTCCACTACGCCCACTGCCGATTGAAACATTCAAGGAGATCCCGCAACTCGGCCGTTTCGCAATCCGCGACATGGGCAGCACAATCGCAGTCGGCGTCGTAGAGCAAATAACAGAGAAAGCCACAGTCCCCGAGAAGAAATCCTAAGCCCTTTTTTGGGCAATCACAATTTCTTTTTCCGTTTACGCGTAGCGAACCCTTTTTAAACGCCCCTCAAGCGTAGGGGGTTGTTTCGCCCCTACAAGGATGGAAGACGCCATTGGTAAACAAAGCACGAATTCGACTTTCAAGCACTGATCCTCAAGGATTGAACACGATCTGCGGGGAAATCATGAAGATCGCGGATCGTACTGGCGTCAAACTCCGCGGCCCAATTCCGTTACCAACGAAGAGACTTTGGGTTCCCACGAGAAAGAGCCCGTGCGGGGAAGGAACACACACATGGGATAGCTGGGAGATGAGGATTCACAAGCGCCTCATTGACGTTGACCCGAACGAACGCTTCCTAAAACGCCTCATGCGAATCCAAACACCTGAAAAAGTGTTTATCGAGATAGAACTTCTTTAAGAAGTAGAACGTCTGCGACTAAGCTTACTTCGCTAAAGACCATCATGCCACGTTTTTCATTTATCATGCATAGCGCTGAATCTTCCGGCGTCAGTCTGACTAAACCAGGCGGCAGCAGGATATGGCATAGTCCTAGGGACACACCGCGCCCTTGTTGAGCCACTTGATAAAGAGACGTTTCCTAACAACCTGAGTAGAGTGGTTCGAATTGACCGGCCGATCGTAGCAGAGAATTCGGACACGCTACTGGAAGATCCGAAAGGCAAACTGAACTCGCGCCGATGATTGAACGGCCTGAATTTCGACGTCACTCAAATCCGTTCCTACACTGGAATCTCACATAGTTTAACGTGGTAGCAGAACACGTCGAAATCTACAGCTGCGAAACTGCACCTTAGACATACGAAGCCTCGCGAAGCCTGGGCGGCGGTTGCAGAGTTAGTTCGGTTCTCAAACTCTTGAATCTGAACTGTCATTATTTTTCCCATCAAAAATACGAAACTCGATTGATCGTAATAGTCCGATCTCACTCACATCACGGTACATCATGTGCACGTATGATACTTTCAACGCTTCATTTATGGCACGCCATGAAAATGGCTGAGATAGCTGACACATTCCATGGAACGGACAGAATCACATAACCACGTCCGGCTTACAATTCACGTGAAACCGCGAAGTCGAGAAGACAAGTTGATAGTTGAACCGGATGGAACAATCACTCTGCGTGTTGTTGCACCACCCATAGAGGGTAAGGCTAATAGAATGGTTGTCCGGTTCCTGGCAAAGAGACTGGGCAAATCGAAATCCCAAGTCAGAATTGTAGCCGGCCTTCGATCTAATGTCAAAATCGTTGAGATTGCTAACATGAGCAAAACTGAGGTATTCAAGCAGATTGCTGAGAGCTCACTGAGCTAGTTCCCGCAACCTCGCGTCAATTTCCTGAAAAACGCCGAAGGCTTCATCTCTGTCCACGGATAATGCGAGAAATCCGTTTCTAAACTTCATCAGAAGCACTGAATCCTTGTCCATGTTTACAAGGACACTTTGCAGTTTACCAGCCTCGCCAGAATGAGTCAACCGTTCTGCAACCCCTGACATTATCAGAGGACCGAACTGCATGAAGGCTCGATCGTCATCCTCTGAACTGTAACTCTTGACTCCCGGACGCATCTGGCAGAAGACTACCTTGCCGTCAACAGAGAACGCAGCCCACCTGAGCTTGGAATGAAGCGCGAATAACTGTTCCGCAGATGTCGAGTTAGACAATATTCCACGAGAACAAGATGCGGCAAGAAGTCTAATTGTCTTTCGCAAAGTCTAGGCTTACAGTTAAGCCTGTACTGCTTGAAGCGATTTATGCGGTTTTTATTGTTGCTGCGTCTTGCAACCCTAACTCTTTTGTCGAGATTTCTCGCATCTTGAACTTCTGGATCTTCCCGGTGATGGTCATTGGGAAAGTGTCTGTGAATCTGAAGTATGCGGGGACTTTGAAGTATGCGATTTTACCCTTGCAGTATTCCCTCAGTTCATCAGCCGTGGCCATTGTACCAGGTTTGAGTTTTACCCAAGCCATCACTTCCTCCCCGTACCTGGTGGAAGGTACTCCGATCACTTGAACGTCAGATATCTTCGGGTGCGTGTAGAGGAAATCTTCGACCTCTTTTGGAAATATCTTCTCCCCGCCGCGGCTGATCATGTCTTTTGTTCGTCCCACGATGTTCACATATCCTTCCGTGTTCATTATGGCTAAGTCGCCAGTATGCATCCACTGCTCGTTATCGATGGCTTCTCGTGTAGCATTTGGGTTGTTCCAATACTCTTTCATGACCAGGTAACCTCTAACGCACAGTTCGCCTGAGTTTCCATGGGGTACAACTGATCCAGTTAACGGATCTATGACCTTCGCTTCGACGTGCGGATGAACCTTCCCGACTGTCGACACACGCAGCTCCATCGGATCGTCGATTGAGGTCTGAAATGATACGGGCGATGTCTCCGTCATCCCGTAGGCTATTGTTATCTCACACATCCCCATCTGCGAAATCACTTTCCTGATGACCTCAATGGGACAAGGAGACCCTGCCATGATGCCCGTCCTCAGGCTTGAAAGATTGAAGCTGTCAAGCCTTGGATGTTCAAGTTCTGCAATGAACATGGTCGGAACTCCATGAAGTGCGGTGCATTTCTCCTCCTCGACGGTGGCCAGAACCGATTCCGCACTGAATGAGTCGGAGGGCAAAACCATCGTTGCACCATGTGTCACGCATGCGAGGTTACCTAGGACCATGCCGAAGCAGTGGTAGAATGGGACTGGGATACAGAGCCGATCTTTCTCCGTAAACCTCATTCCTTCGCCAACAAAGAAGCCATTATTCAGGATACCATAATGCGTGAGAGTAGCTCCCTTTGGAAAGCCCGTAGTGCCCGAGGTGTACTGGATGTTGATAGGGTCGCGGCAATCTAACTCGTTAGCTCGTTGAATCAGCTCGGAAGGATCTACCCCCGCTCGACCAGTCTTGATGAAATCATTCCATGGAACCATACCGGGATTTGCACGGTCATCTAAAGTGACAACCTTACGCAGCGTCGGGACACGGCTGCTTGAAAACCCTACTCCATCGCCGCCCTGTCGCAGTTCAGGGACGAGTTCGTAAATCATCGAATGATAATCCGACGACTTGAATTGCTTAGC
>Ga0181533_1005925_pt1 | contig 11391 bp, 15 predicted proteins | sample PEATcosm2014_Bin_45_FD_119772 | JGI IMG/M metagenome (GOLD analysis project Ga0181533, IMG submission 119772) | Peatland microbial communities from MTU Mesocosm Facility, Houghton, MI, USA - PEATcosm2014_Bin11_60_metaG | ecosystem: Environmental > Terrestrial > Soil > Wetlands > Peat | place...
CCACGGCGGGTACCAGCTCCGCATCGTCAAGGCTCCAAGGCGCGCGACTTAGCTTGCGACCAGAGCTCCGCTCGATGTGCTCCTTGAGGCGCTGCACCGACATGGGCTCCCAGGTGTTGCGCCAGTGGCTTTTTTCCTTCCTCTCCTCCTCGCGCCGCTCGATCGCCGCGGCAATTACAGCCTCGATCTTGACCTTGACGCCGGCATTGTGATCGAGCGTCCACTTCAGCGCGGCGTTCTCTTCCTCGCTGCCAAGGCGCGCCAAGAGAAGCGCGTGGTCCACAGTAATGAGCTGTGCGGCCAGCGCACGGCGCGAATGCTCGCCCAGGCTAACCAGGCGCAGCCGCTTGGCCACGTATTCGACCGGCTTCGAAACCCGGGCGGCGATGGCTTCGGCGGTGCCCAGGCGCTGGCGCAAAGCCTCGTAGCTGTCCGCCTCTTCCAGAGCCGGCACGTCGGCCCGCTGGAGATTATCGACAATGGCGATATCCGCCGCCTCCTCGTCGCTCAGGCTGCGCACGGTGCAGGGCGCGCTTTCGAGACCCAGCATGTCCGCGGCCTCCACGCGGCGGTGACCGCAGACGATCTCGTAACGCATCTCTACCAGGCCATCAAGCTGGGGCGTAGGCCGCACCAGCAGCGGCTGCGTAAAGCCGATCGACTTGATCGACGCGGCGAGCTCGCCAAGGGCGAGAGCGTCGAAGGTCTTGCGTGGGTTACGCGGGTTCGAGTCCAGCAGGTCGAGCGGAATCTCCCTTACCTGGTTGGCGGACGGCGGTTCAATCTTTAATTTCGTGGTCATCGCGCGCCGCCTTTCTTGGACGTCTTGCGCTCCCTGACCTTCGCGGCGCGATCCGCCTCAACGGCCATCTTTACTGCGACGTGGTACACGGCCGCATAGGGGAAAGAGAAGGCCCTGCGCAGGCCCTTCAATCTCACCGTCGCGTAGGCCGGCCGCGCCTCAAAGATCACCTGGCGCATGCGCCCCGCTTCGTACAACGCGTCCTCGGTTTCGAAGATCAGGCGCGTCTTTCGTTCGCTAAGAGATCTCATCGCGCGCCGCCTTCCCGGCGCCGGAGCTCCGCGAGAACGGCAAGCACGATGACGGCGACGCCCAACGCAAAGCCAAGCGCGATTGCAGTCAGGGTCGTCATCGCGCACCGCCTTCCAGCTCCGCGTCCGGAACTCCGGCCAGTGTGTTGACGCAGCACATAATGCGCGCCGCCCATTCCCGAGCCTCAAGATCGGCCTTATCGATCGAGGCGATCAGCGTGCCCTCACGGTCGAGTATTTTCGTTTCTTCGAGAACGCCGTCGATCGAGTAGGACCACGGCTCCCCATATAAAGCTTGGGCACGCGGGCGCATCCCGGCGCCCGCGACCCCTGGCGCGCGATCGCCAATCTCCCCCGCCGGCGCAACCTCCTTTTCATCTGAAATTAAAGTCGAAATGTCCAGCGCGCAGAGTTGCTCCAGCAGCCGCAGGACGCGCCCCACGCGACAGCGGTCGCGATGCTGAATAGGCGCTACGCGAAAAGCGCTGCGCTTGCACTCGCGGCAGGTCCAAAGGATGGCCGAGTGTGGCTCCCCGACGTCGACCTCGATGTGGGAAATAGTGTGGTGGGCAAGATCGCGGGCGGCAAAGATAAGCTGCCCCAGCAGGCGCCCGCGGCCCTCATATTGCGGAAACAGGTTCGCACGGGCTACGTCGATGCCAGCGCGCGCTGCAAATTTCCAGGCCATCTGAGCTGCAGGCATCGCGCATTGATAGGTGCCCCCCTCATTGTTATAGGCATCGCATACAACCTCAGCCACCTGCCCAATAAGGTCAGATGTGATCGACTTCTGTTCTTGAATCGTTTCGGCCTGGTAGGCCAGCGTGCCGTCCAGAAAGAACTCCTCAAGTTCAGGACTGGAGACAGTGAGGACGGTGCGAGGTTCGTCCATGATTTCTCTCTTTTCCGTCGCACCGAAGAGGAGAAATCCGGACAGAAAGCCCACGCGCGCATGGAGCGACGGTCTGAGGTCCATCGCTCCATGCGCCGACACTGCGCTTTATTGTGGTCATTTCCGGCAAATCCCTGCAGGTTGTGCCATTTTGCTGGGCTGGTGGCGGAGGGCGGGATTGAACCGCCGACCTACGGGTTATGAATCCGTGGGTCCAAGCGGACGATCCGTCGCTCTTTGTGCGAGCGGTGAGCAAAACGGAACAAATCAATGCGACTGTTTGCAACCCTACACCCAGCAGCGGCCGGGCTGTCAAGCTCGAAATCAGGCACGATGCAACTTTTCCTGTGGAAAACGCCTACCACTTTCGTTCTCTCCCACAACGGGAAAGCCCTGTGCGGGATCTTCCGACCAGGTCGAGCGCGCCCATTTGCGCTTGGCCGTCAGGCTGATCGCCGTGTAGTGTTGCTGCATGCGCTGCGTCATGTGGCCGGCAAAGCTCATAACCACCTGGATGGGCACGCCAGCCTCGGCCATGCGGGTGATCGCTGTGTGGCGCAGGTCGTAAGGCCGAAGCCAATCCAGGTTGGCGGCCGCGCGCACGGCGTTGAAACGCTTTTTCAATCCCGAGTCGGACATCGCCCGATTGGGATTGTAATGTCCTTTTGCCTCCTGGATCGGGAAGAGGTAATGGTGCGGAGCGGCCGCTCCCAGCGATCGCGCCCGTTCCACCAGCCGCGCCAGCGCCCAGATCACCTCCGGAGTTTCGAGCGGAATAGTGCGGATGCGGTATTTATTCTTCGCTCCCTCGCGCCGGATCTGCAATATGCCCTGCGCCAGGAGCACGTCGCCAATGCGCAGGGCGCGCAGCTCGTTCGTCGACGCCGTGGTCTGCAAAGCCAGGACGGCATACCAATAAACGAACTGCCACTCGACACGGCTCGCAGCCACGGCCAGAAAACGCGCTTGCTCCTCCGGTTGCAGGGCGCGCGGCACATCTTCTTCGACAGCCCGCAACCGCGTAAAGCAGCGCTCCTCCCGATCGCCCCAAAGCCGCGCATCGCGGAGAATACGGATCAGCAGAGCGATCTCCTTGCGAATGCGGTTGGCGCCCGCTGGATGCGCCCAGGCGCCCCCGGCAGGATCGCAATAGGCGCGCGTGCGCTGATATTCCCGCAGGTGGCCAGCGTGGATCTCGCCCAACGCGAGTCGGCCGAAGAATTTATCCAAGGCGACCGCGCAGGCGCGATAATCCTTGATGCTTTTGGGCGCCAAGTAGCGCGCGTCGGTAAGTCGCCCGACGTCTCCGGACGGCGCCAGCAGCCGCCAGGAGAGCCAGAGGTTGAAAGCATCGGGAAAGAGCAAGTCGGCGGTCAACGATCGTTCGGACATACGATTAGCCTCACTGCAAGCGAAGCAATCGACGTGCCCAAGGGTATGCTGAAAGATTAGACGAGGCGCAAATTTTACGCTCATTTCATGGTGGCTTCTCCTATACGATCCACTACAACATTACCGTAAAGTTGACAGTTTCTCCTTTTCAGGTTACAGTTTCTTCATGAAAAGACCAGCCACGCCGCCGGCGAAGGCGCCCACGAAGCCAATAGAGAAGAGCGTACCCGTGCAACTGCGAGTGCGCTCCGACAAGCTCAAGAATCTGGACGCGATCGTCGACAGGAAAGGAACGAACCGCGCCGCACTGATCCAGATCGCGATCGCGGAATACATCGAGAGGAACCAGAAATGAAAAAGATCTACATCTGCGGCAACTGCGGTCTGCATTCGACTAAGCCGTTCGGTCCAGACAACGCAAAGTGCCCCAACTGCATTCCCAGGGGAGCACAAAGTAATATCCCACCTCCTACATGGCCGAAGATCAAAAAGCCTGCTGACACACTGCACATCGAGAGGAATGGCAAAGGTTGACAACATGGACGAGCCAACGGAATGCATCCAATGCGGCGGTTTTCCGCCCTGCGCCTGTTGGGACGTGTGCGCTTGCGGAGACTATCGCAGCGAACATGATCCAGTGACGGGAAAGGCGATGTATAACTCTGAATGCGGCGGTTTTGAATACGATGAAGACCTCACAATACTAGCGCTCGCGACTGCGCCAGACGTTCCCTAAACGAACCCTAAAACAGCCTACCCATGGCGCTCGCGTCGATGGTGCTGAACTTGGTAAGCGTGCAGCGGCGGCTGCCAGCGAAGCGCGTCAGGGCGTACTTGTGACGCCCCGACGGCATCCAGATAAATGAGTCTCCCTGGCCACGACGGACCGCACCGCCCTCTGGATCGGCGTCGATCAAATCGCTAAGATATTGGAACTGTTCCGGCGAAATGTTGCGCACGTTGCCGGCGACGCCCTCCTGGTGCCGGGAGAAGATCGAGTCGATCAGATCGAATGCGGTCACTGGATCCAGATTTCAAAGCTGTCAAGCTGCGCCGAGCCGTTCAGAATCACCACCCCATTCGGAAGGCCGGTGACGGCGGCATTGCCCACCACAGTGATGGTGCTCAGGTCAGTCCCACTGGGGACGGTAGCGGTGTAGGTGGCCTTGGCCGTGGTCGAGGTAAAATCCGGCGAGGGCGAAAAGGCCAGCGGGGTGCTTCCGATATAGGCCGCGATGCTGGCCGACGCCGTGCTGGCGCCGGAGATATTCGCGGCGGCCGCCACGCTCAGCGTCATGGCTGAAGAGATGGTGATCTTGGGAAAGCCGGACCAGATGCAGTTGCCCACGCTGGTCAAATATTCATATTCGGGACCCCCGCCCGTGGGCACGCTCCACAGCGTCGAATTGACGATAGCATCGGTCAGGATGTTGTTATCATAGGCTGCCGACGGATCGATGGTGGTCGAGGTGCCCGTGTCGGTATATGCCGAGGGCTCGTAGCGGACCGTCCAGGCCGGCGTGGTAATTGACCCAATCAGGAAGTACCCGGCCTTGTTCTCGAAGTCCACCGGATCCTGCGTGACGATAGGGGTGATCGTCCCGCCGGCAAAGCCCGGGTCAATGTAATAGATGAAATAGAGCTGTGAAGGGGTCTCTCCGTCGATCGAGGAAGGGCTGGGCGTGCAGGCGACAGTAAAGCCGCCGCCGCTGGCCAGGAAGTTTCCGACAAAAATGGTGGAGTCAGTGGGCGAGCTGGTGGTCGCGGTCAAGGTTCCCGAGGGCGCTACCGGTGAAAGCCCGGTGGAGCTCATCATGGCGCCGACGACGATGTTATCCACTTCCACCCACACCGAGTAGGCGCCCGAGGCGCGCACGCTTCGGATACGCACGTCGTAGCTTAAGCCGGAGACCACGTTGGAAAGGTAGGCGATCTGAGCCGTGCCCGCCAGCACTAGCACGCTGACCCAGGCGCCCGTGCCGTGCGGCGTGATCTCGATCTGGATATGGCCGCCGCTGACGGTAAAGGGATCGGCGGGCTCGATCCAGGTGAGCTCGATGCGCGGCGTCACCTGGCCACCCGGGGTTACCAGAGCCGCGGATATGCTGCCTGTGGCCACCAGGTCGGTCGGCGGCGTGACCTGGAAAGCGTTCTCGATGAGCGGGGAGGGCTGGTCGTAAAGCGTCATCTCCTCAGCCGGCGACCATTCGTAGACGCTGGGATCCGTGAGCTGCATTTTGAGCGCCGTCGAAAGCTCGATGGCGCGCGCGCCCTGGCCGCCCTTGTCTCCCGCGCTCTCCTTCAATACCCAGTCGAACTTGGCAACCTCGAGGTAGGTCCCATCCATGGCCAGCGGCGCGAAGATAAAGTTCACCACGTCCTGCGCCTGCGCCTGCAGCGCGGAGAGTTTCAGGGGAAAGGTCCCCGAACCCTGGAAGCGGTTGCGCAGCAGGAAGATCTTCACGAGCCGCTGCACGGTGGCGGCAGAGGTGACGAACTGGTAGCGGCGATCGGCGTAGAGGCGCACCAGACCGTCCTGGACCAGGTTGGCATCACCGCCACCAGGATCGGTGATGGCGCCGTACCCGTGCAGGTAGTCCTGCGCGTAGGGCGGCGCGTCGGTGGGCTGCCACTCGCCGGCAAAGATGTTGGGATCTTTGTAGTCCCAACTGTAGCCGGCAACCGCGTAGGGATACTGCGGGCAGACGAAGGTGGCGCGCACGCAGTTGATGCGATCGCGGAACTTGCGCGAGGGCGACCAGTCGACCCCACCGCAGAGATCGTTGGCGCCGAAGTTGAGGCTGGTGCCGTACCACGCGGCCGGATAGATATAGTAGCCGCCGCCCTGGCGCACGATGCGGCCCTCGCAGGCCATCAGCATGGAGCTGATGATCTCGCCCGGGAGCTGGTTCGAGTCACCGTAGCCGTTGATTGTATAGCGCGATTCATAGCCGGGCGTGCCGGGGGTTTGCGTGATTTCGCCCAGCGTGTAATCATCCTGGCCGAAGTAGCCGCCGGAGACGTAGCTCACATTCACTGTCCAGGTGGTGCCCCCATAGGTGAATTGATTGGTGGCCGCGTAAGGGTGGTAGGCCTCCCAGGGAAGCGCGGATCCGGCAATGGATCCGTCGGCGAGTTGGACCTGCTCGTCGCAGAGATTGGCGGCGGCAATCAACTGCTCACCGAATGCGCCCCCATAGACGGCCGCAAAGGGCGCGCTCAGGCCGAACTGGGAATCGCAGAGCATGTCGGCGATGCACAGCGCGGCATTGCTCGTGTAGCCGTACGTCGAGGAGCGCGGATCGTAGATGGTGTTCTTGCCCTGGACGGTGGCGCGGAGCTGCGGCGGCCCGTTGAAGACTCCCGCGTCGTAGGTGAGCTTAAGATAAGTGCCGAAGATGCCCTGCATCAGGCAGTTGGAAAGCCAATTGGCGGTGTCCTGCGCGTTGAGCTCCTGGAACCAGTAGCCGCCCGGCGAAGGTCCGCAGTTGACCCAGGTAATGGAGCCATCGGTGACGAAAGCGCCGGTGGCCGTGGCCGCGGAGAAGACGCTCACGCTGGAACCGGCGACGCCGTCGGCCACGCAGCCGAAGATGTATGTGACGCCAGCGATGGGCACGGCGATCATGGTGGGCGACAGGCTGCCGGCGTTGTCGATGGCGTCCTGATTACGGCTGGCGGGCATACCCGAGGACCAGGCTGGCGTAGAGGCGCCGGCCAGCCAGCCCTTGGTATGCCAGGCGGCCACGCCGCTGCCGAAGTTGTAATTATTGTCGCTGTCGTCGACGTAAGTAACGCCGTCGCCTGTGCCGCCGCCCCAGGGACTCAGATTATCGTAGTTGTAGTAGAGCTTGCGCTGGTCGATGTAGAGAGCGATCAGCGCCTGGCAAGAATGGGCGGCCCAGGCAATGACCTGGTTGAGCTGGTGGCCCGTGGTGGATTGGTAGAGGAACATGCCGCCCTTGCGCACTTCGCCGTAAATAAATTCACGGGGCGCGGAGGGCAGCTTAGCGCTGGCGGTCAGGGCCGGGTTGCCCTGCAAAACGCTGGCGACGTAGGCCAGCTCCTCGCCGGCGCCGGACATAATGAGGCCCCAGGCAAAAGGCGCCAAGGCTGCAGGCGCGACGAGCAACAACGTGATGCCGCCGGCGATCTCGACGGCGCCGATGATGGCCTTAGCCATGGATCGCCCCGCAGAGATCAGAGGGAACTTCAAAGAAGCCCAGCGCGCCCTTGTATGGAACCGGCTTTGGCAATATAAACGGATTGCGCAGTAGAAAACCGTACTTGCCTACAAAGAACGCGCTCGGATGCTGCTGCACACATCCGTGAATTTCTACCGTTCCGACGAGGCAACCGCCAGCGTCCCGCATCGCCGTCGTGAAGGCCGTAAGTTCGCCGCTCGACGGAAGCGGCATGGCAATCTTGTCTTTTTCAGCCATGTACTTCACATCGTCCCAGTCATCGCTGATCTCGTCAATCTTCCAGAACTTGGAGGCATGGATGTAGACGCGACCCCTCACCCCTGTGTACCAATCCCGGTTCTCTACCGGTTTCCCGTGCAGGATTGCCCACCACCATGGCGCGCGAACGCTGAGCGCCTTTCGAACCGCCAGGTCGGCCATCTACGCTCCCACCTTCCACGCGGCCACGCAGGAGAGCACCTTCATGCGGCGCAGGCCGTCCTCGGTAACAAAGAGCGCGTGGCGGCCGTCGAGGGCCACAATACCCAGCGAATGGCTCCCATCCGGATTCTTGAGCACGATCACATCGCCGCGCTGCGCGTAGGCCACGGAAGCCCAGGGCACAAACTTGGCCTGGGCGCAGAGGTAAACGGCCAGCGCCAGGGCATCTTCGGTCCCGCAGGTGGTCTTCATCAGCGCCAGGGCTCCGGCCTGATCGGAGTACTTGCCGCGAAAGCCCGCACCCAGGTCCGTGCCGGTGATGACATTGACGGCGTCGGCTGCGAATAGCGCACAATCGTTCCCGCCCCAGGTAAAGGGCTCGCGCACGCGCTTCTCCAGGAACTCATGCAGCAGGGTCTGCCAGTTGGGCTTGCGATGGATCATGATCGCCTCACTTCCACAGCAGTAGCTTGTCCTGAATCAGCGAAACGTAATCGCAACTGCCGTCATTGGGATAACGACTGCGTTGGTCGCACATGGTGTAGCGGCCGCCGCGGGCGCGCTGCAGATCGGCCATCTCGCTCTCAATGGTGATGGAGATCTCGCAGGTGTCGGGGCCGATGGAAAGTGAGGGCTCGTCGATAAGCCCAAGATTGGCGGGGATGGGATCCGTCACGAGCGCCCCTTGCGACAGGAAGCCTAAATAGAGCTGCGCCAGGCCTCCATACTTGACCACTTCTAGCGCGTCCGTGACGTATTCAAGCGGGATGCCGGTGATCTTCAGCGTGGTGGCCTGCGCCTCGGTCGCGACGCTCTCAGTAACTCCGGAGACCGAGCCCAGCGCACCCACGCCCAGCCAGGTCTGCGAGTTCCAAACCAGGTTGAAGGGCGTCGACGCCAGGTACAGGGTCTCCGTGGTAAAGTCCAGGCGCACCAGCAGCACGGGTTCGAGGTACTGGCTCAGAACGGCCGTCAGGTTGGGATTGGCAAGATCGCGCGGCATAAATCGCTATCTCGCCTCCACGCACTTGAAGCCCAGCGCGCCCAGGCCGGCGAGGTCGATCGAGACCTGGCGCGCGTTGTCGGCGAGCCTGAAGAGTCCTTTGGGCCACTTCAGCACGATCGCCGCGCCATCGGCCGGCTGCTCGCGCAGGCTGGGCCAGACGTTGATTATTGCATCGCCGTTGACGTCGGAGGTAACGGGCTGCAGCGCCATGTGTAGCCGGTAGCCGATCTGGAGATAGTCGCCGGGCAGCAGGATGCGGGCCTGCGAGGCGCGCCAGCCGCGAGTAACCAAAGCGGTTGCTCCGGGCAGATTCACGGCCGAGGGCAGGCCTCCCGTGGCACACACCGGGGTGGAGCTGACCACCGGATTCTGCGGCTGCGGGCGGCTGGGGTCGCCAATCTGGAAGACGTTGGCCTTGCCCTGCGAGGACGCCAGCCATGCCTGCCATGGCGCCGTTTGAAAGGGCAAAAGGGGCGGCATCTGGATCTCGGCTTCCCACCAGTCCGCGCCGGCCCATTGCTGGATCTGCGACATAGCGGAAAACGGCGAGCGCGACTCCGCGACCGTGTCGTTCATGCGCAGTACGACCCCCTTGAAGCCGGGCCCCGGGGGCGGATCGATAATGGTCCAGCCGTTGAAGACGGGATAGGTCACGGGACGAGCTCCAGGAAACGTGCGTATTGCGCGATCAGCGCGTCCATGCTCTTACCGCCCTGGTTGTAGTTGTTACCGGGAAAGCTGGCCCAGATGTTCGACAGCGCTTCGATTGCGCCTTGCACGTCGCCGGCCAGCAACTTCACATCCGCGCCGCGTTCCTTCAGTTGCTGCAGCGCCACCACATCTTGGCTAGCCGGCAAATACTCGCGGAGATTCAACTGCACCCTGTAAACTCTCCAATACCGAGCTAGAAGCTGATAGCGGCCGGCTGCCGTGGAATAGAGCGGCGGCGGTCCATTACGAACCAGAACCGAGCCGCCATTGGCAAAGGGATGATCGGAATAATCCGTAAAGATGGACGGACCGTTAGCGCCCGTCACGATCACATCGTAGCCGTCGTTTCGCGTGATAGGACTCGTGCTGGTCCCTTCCGACCAGCCGATCAAATCGAGCATCGCCTTGAGCTTGGGGTCCACGCGCCCTCCTACGGGCATCTTCCGGTAATCAGGCAGCCGGCGCGCACCAGATCATTGGCGTAGCCGGGAAGCTTCTGCCACCAAGGTTTGGGCGCGAGGATATCGCCTGCAGTCTTGTCGGCGACTCTTTGTGCGTCGCCGGCGATTGCGTCCACGTGCCCGGTAGTGGTCTCGGCGTAACCAATGATTCTGTCGATGCGCGGATCGCTGATTCGCACATTGAGCGAGTTGATGGTTGCCGTAGATGCCGCCGCCGTAGCCATCAGGCTGGCCGCCAGAGGCTGGATGGCGGCGATGGTGCGTTGACCCTCACCGATGGCGGCCGTCGCGCTCTCGAGCGTGCCTGCGCCTGCGCGCGCCGTATCCGCGAGCGCGTCCGCCGTTTTCGATAGATGCGCGGCGGAATCCTTGAACTGATCCATCGCGGCCACTACATGCGGGGCCGTGGTGCGCTCCTGCAGTTGCGTCGTCACGATAGCATCGCCTACCTTGACGATGGTCTTATCGACCTCAGCCAGCGCCCCACAGGGGCCAGAAGCGCACGGCCGGTTGATCGTATCGAGCGCCTGATTTACCTTGGCGACAGTCGCCCCGATGGGCGCGATGCTGGCGCGGATCCCGATCTGCGTCTGGTGAAGATCCCAAGCAACAAACGCCGCGCTGAAGGCGACGGCGAGCAGGCAAATCGACTCGCAGATCAGCTTTATGGGCCAGTTCATAAGCATCTCGAAAAATTGGGGCCGTTTCCGGCCCTCTTGTTTCTCTGTTTCAAGGGAACTTATCAGGTGGCCGCCGGCGCAGCGGGCGCCGAGCCTCCAAGCGCGTTGAGAAAGGCCACCAGGGCATTGTTGGCGGCCGTAAGGTCGGCTCCTACGGGAACGGGAAGTTTGTTGGTCTCCGCAAAGGCCACAACCTGCGGAGTGATGGTGTTGAGCACGGCCGCCGATTTCTGCAGGCCGCTCCTAGTCTGAGTTCCTGCCGCCGCCGAGAGAGCTTCGGCCTTGAAGATCTCCTGCGTCCATGAGGTGATGAGCGGGTTGAGTCCCGCCAGCGCGGGATCTATGGCATCCGCTGCGACCTCGCCGACGCCTTCCACGGTAGTGACGATTGCTTGGCCCTTGGGACTGCCGACCCACGCGAAGACCTTCTTGAAGTCCGCGCCGAATTTGCTGAGAAATGACATATTGTGCGCCTCCTTTGGCGCGGGTTGAGGGTTACCTGGTTTCGGGAAAGGTCGCGTCGACGGCCGGCGACCCCGTACTCTGCTGTGTAGCCGATGGCTGGCCGTCG
>Ga0181533_1005934_pt1 | contig 11373 bp, 6 predicted proteins | sample PEATcosm2014_Bin_45_FD_119772 | JGI IMG/M metagenome (GOLD analysis project Ga0181533, IMG submission 119772) | Peatland microbial communities from MTU Mesocosm Facility, Houghton, MI, USA - PEATcosm2014_Bin11_60_metaG | ecosystem: Environmental > Terrestrial > Soil > Wetlands > Peat | place...
GCCCTGTAACCTTCGCCCGGAAATCCTTAGTGGAACGGGTGGAAGGATTGTCATGGAAACGAAACGCATCTGTTCAATCTGCGGAAAGCCCCTCGCGCCCAGCGCGCCCGAGGGGTTGTGCCCTGAATGCCTGCTCAAAGCCGGCCTGCCCACCGGCGAGGACATCGGGCCGGACACTGAAACGGGAGCGGCGCGACCCCGCTTCGTGCCGCCAAAGCCGGAGGAACTGGCCCCGCTGTTTCCCCTGCTTGAAATCCTCGGGCTGATCGGCCAGGGCGGCATGGGTGCCGTCTATCATGCACGGCAGAAGCAACTCGACCGGATGGTGGCACTGAAAATCCTGCCGCCGGACGTCGGCCGGTCGCCCTCGTTCGCCGAGCGCTTCGCCCGCGAAGCAAAAGCGCTGGCCAAGCTGAACCATCCGGGCATCGTCACGCTGTACGAGTTCGGCCAGGTCGCGCAACCCTCAACCCTGAATCCTCAACCGCTTTACTACTTCCTGATGGAATTCGTGGACGGCGTGAACCTGGGCCAGTTGCTTCGTGCCGGCAAGCTCGCGCCCAAGGAGGCGCTGGCCATCGTGCCGCAGATTTGTGATGCGCTCCAATACGCCCACGACCGCGGTATCGTACATCGCGACATCAAGCCGGAGAATATCCTGCTCGGGTGCGAGGGCCAGGTGAAGGTGGCGGATTTCGGCATCGCCAGAATGGTGGGGGACGCAGGCAGGGTGGGCAATCCTCTGCCCGCCGATGCCGCGCAGACAGAGAGCGGCGCGCACGGAGTGACGCGTCCTACCGACGCCCTCACTGCCGCGGACAAGGTCCTGGGCACACCGCAATACATGGCGCCGGAACAGAAGGAGCATCCGCTGGAGGTGGACCACCGCGCGGACATTTATTCACTGGGCGTGGTGTTCTACCAGATGCTGACAGGCGAACTGCCGGCCGGAAAATTCGAGCCGCCATCGCACAAGGTGCAGTTGGACGTGCGGATTGATGAAATTGTCCTGCGCGCGCTGGAAAAGAAGCCCGAACTCCGCTACCAGCAAGTCAGCGAAGTCAAAACCCTGGTGGAAACTCTTACCACTTCGAGCGGCGCAGGCACCTCGGCTGCTGCGAAACCCAGCGCCAGCGAATCCACGATCTCAGGCAGGTTCGGCGCGCTGCTGCCGTTGGTTTTGTTCGCAAGTCTGCTGGCGCTGCTATTCTGGCGCAGTTTCGTTCCCCGGTACGTGCTTTTCTCCAACGTGGATCCCCTGGGAATCCGAATGGCCGAGTGTATGCGGCTTCCGTCAGGATTGCTGGGCCTGTGGGATGATCTCAACAGTCTCGGATTCAACGGCGGCTCTTTTGGAGAGTCTCTCTCCACGCTGATCCTTTGGGTGCTCGGCCCGCTGGGTAGCAGCAAATTCCTGGCGCCGGTTACATTATGCATTCTCGGGATGTGCGCTTGGTTCTGTTTTCAGCGACTGCGCCTGGCACCATTCGCCGCGCTCCTGGGCGCTTTGGGAGTGGCCCTCACTTCGTGCTTCTTCTCGACGGCCTGCTGGGGAGTAGCTCCAATGGTCCTGGGCATTGGCATGAGTTACTTGGCCATCGGATTGGTGGCGTCGGCAGGCCGGGCCGCCGGCACGCTCGAACGCTGGGCATCCTACGCCCTGGCTGGTCTGGCCGCTGGGATGGGCGTCGTTGAAGCGAACGATGTTGGAGCTGTCTTCAGCCTCATTGTCTTTGCCTTCGTCGTGTTCTATTCGCTGGTTGAAGATGGTCCTTTAACGGCGAGGGTCATTCGAGGCGTTTTCCGCATGCTGGTCGTTGCCGGCTTTGCCTTCTTCATCGCGGGGCAGACGTTCATCGGCTTGATCAATACCCAGACCAAGGGCGGGGCTGGCACCGGACAAGACATGCAAGCAAAAGCCCAACATTGGGATTGGGCCACGCAATGGAGCCTGCCAAAAACTGAAATGCTCGGCTTGGTCGTTCCGGGTCTGTTCGGCTATCGGATGGATACGTCTGATGGCGGAAATTACTGGGGCGGAATTGGCCGCGACCCGGCGACCGACCGCTGGCTCGACAATGGCCGGCAGGGGGCGCAGCCGCCGGGGTTAATGCGTTTTTCCGGCGGCGGCTATTACCTGGGCGTGCTGGTCGCGCGGGTGGCGCTTTGGGCGGCAATCCAGGCGCTCCGCAAAAAGGATTCCGTCTTCACTCTGCCCGAGCGGAAGCTGCTGTGGTTCTGGAGCGGAGTGGCTGTCGTCTGCCTCCTGTTCGCCTTTGGCCGGTTCGCGCCGTTTTATCGCCTGCTTTATGCGCTGCCGCACTTCTCAACCATCCGCAACCCGATCAAGTTCCTCAACCCGATGATTTTTTCCGTGTCCATGATTTTCGCCTATGGTCTCAACGCTCTGTGGCGGCAATACATGACATCCGCCAGCTCTCCTCCTCTGACCGACGAGACCAAGAACTGGTGGCACCGGGCCAGCCGATTCGACCGGCGTTGGGCCATCGGTTGCGCGCTGGCGCTGGGTCTGGGTCTGGCGGCCTGGATGGTTTACGCCAATTCCCGGGGATCGCTCGAACACTACATCCAGATGGGCGGATTCGACGAGCAACCGGCACACCTCATCGCCGCTTTCAGCATCCGCCAGGCGGGTTGGTTTGTGCTGCGCTTCGTCTTGGCTGCCAGTCTGCTGACACTGATCCTCGGCCGCGTCTTTGCCGGGCCGCGTGCCAAATGGGGCGCCTGGCTGCTGGGTTTGCTGGTGGTCTTTGACCTCGGCCGCGCCAACCTGCCCTGGATCGTTCACTGGGATTATCGGCAGAAATACGCCACCAACGACGTCATCGAGTTTTTCCGGGAGAAACCCTATGAGCACAGGGTCGCGGAGCTTCGATTCCCCGGTCCGCAGCAACCGTCTTTGCTGGGCCCGCTCTACCACATTGAGTGGGCTCAACATCATTTTCTCTATTACAACATCCAATCGCTCGACATCGTCCAGCTACCGCGCATGCCCGAGGATCTGGCTGCCTTCGAAACCGCGCTCCGTCCTCAAGGCTCGAACACGCTGTTCCGCATGACCCGCCACTGGCAATTGACCAACACCCGCTACCTGCTCGGCTCCGCTTCGTCCCTCGACCCGCTCAACGCCGAACTCGACCCCGCGCTGCATCGCTTCCGCATCGCCCGCAGTTTCGACATTATGCCAAAACCGGGCTTCGCCCTCGACCCGGCGCCTGGCTCAGGCGTGCAAAGGGCAACCAAAACCGAAGAACTCACGGCGGTCTTTAACACCAATGGCCAATACGCCATCTTCGAGTTCACCGGCGCGTTGCCCCGCGCCAAAATCTATTCCCATTGGCAGGTCATCACCAACGATCAGGCTGCGCTGGAACAATTGGGCAGCGCGGGCTTCGACCCGGAACAGGCTGTGCTGGTCGATACCGCCCTGCCTGCCGGCCAAGCAACGGAAAGCGCCGACCGGAATGCCGCCAAGGAAGAGACGGTCGAGTTCGCCAGTTACGCCTCGAAACACATCGTGCTTAAAACCAAAGCCGATTTCGCCTCCGTGCTGTTGCTTAACGACCGATTCGACCCGGCTTGGCGGGTTGCCGTCGATGGCCAGCCAGCGTCTTTGCTGCGCTGCAACTATATCATGCGCGGCGTGCAACTCGCTCCGGGCGCCCATACCGTCGAGTTCACCTTCCAGATCCCCATCGGCCTGCCCTTCGCGCGCGTCGAAGTCGAACGCGACACGCAATTGGTCGAACTCGTCTTCAAGGTCCCGATCGGCCTGCCTTCGTATATCACCGTGTCGGCCTTTGGCGTCGGCCTGGTTCTCATCGGCGTGCTCGCCGTTGCTGGCCGCCGTAAGGCGCGCCTGGATCGAGGAAGTAAAACGGATTACTTTTGATCCGATGATTTAACTCCACCCGCTCCGGAAACGTTCCGACGTCCCTCGTCTTGCCCTTTTGCGCCTTCACGCTAGTCTGCCGACGTGAGCACATCCTCACCAGCCACCGAAACGGGAGCCGCGACACCCGACAACAAAACGTCACGCCGCCAGGTTTTCGTCACCACCCACTGGTCGGTGGTGCTGACTGCCGGGCGCCAGGACACCACCCGCGCCCGTGCTGCGCTCGAAAATCTTTGCCAGACCTACTGGCCTCCGCTGTACGCCTATGTGCGGCGGCGCGGTTATTCGCCCGAAGACGCCCAGGACCTCACGCAGGCCTTCTTCGCCCGGTTGCTGAAACGCAACGCCGTTGCCGCTGTCGCGCCGGAAAAGGGCCGGTTCCGTTCCTTTCTGCTCGCCAGCCTGAACCATTTCCTCGCCGACGAATGGGACAAGGCACGCGCGCAGAAACGCGGCGGCGGCAAGGTAATTTCGCTCGATTTGCAGAGCGCCGAGACGCGGCTGGGCGAAATCCCGGTGGAAAATTTCACGCCGGAAAAGGCGTTTGAACATCGCTGGGCCATCACGCTGCTCGAACAGGTTTATCAGCGGCTGGGCGAGGAATATCGTGCGGAAGGCAAGGGCGCATTGTTCAACGCGCTGCGCACCACGCTGGCCGGTGCCAGTGACGCCGCGCCCTACGCCGAACTGGCGCAACAACTGGACATGAGCGAAGGCGCGGTGAAGGTGGCCGTACATCGGCTGCGCCAGCGTTACCGGGGATTGTTGCGCGACACCATCGCCGATACCGTCTCCGGCCCGGAGGAGGTGGAGGACGAACTGCGCTATCTCTTCCGGACACTGGCGGGGTGATAATGCCAAGTCCTCCTCGTCCTCGTTCTCGTCCTCGAATTCAAATCACGAAATAGATTTGCCGCAAAAAGGCGCAAAGAGCGCAAAAAATCAGAAAAAACTTGTTCGCAAACAACGTTCTGTTCTATCACCGGAGCCACAAATGGGAATTGGACTGAAATGAGCGCGCTCGATCACATCGCCACGCGCATCGCGCCAAAATTCGGCGTCTCGGCGGAAGTGATTGCCAAACGCTTGCGCGTGGAAAACCTTTGGCCGCCTAATTAAACTCGAATGAGCGAAGCAACCACACAGTTGAGCAACCCATTCTCCATGGGCGGAGGCGGAGTTATTGTGTCCGGGGTAACGCTCTCGCTCTTGAATTCGCACATTGCACAGTTTGAGTGTGGAGACCCTCGTATCGAATTGGACGAGAATGAACGCCTGACAGCAGATCTGCGGGGTAATCCTCTCCAAGCGTTGCCTCAGCTCGCCGCCAAGTTTCAAAGCCAAACGGCAAAAATGTGTAGAGAGTGACTTTCTGATCAGCCGTCCATTTGTCTGTGGGCACACTTTCTACCCACAGCCACCCTCGTAACCAATACCTGCCCCATACAAAGTTGCCGACGAAGTCGCGAATAATCTTGTCTTCGATGTCCAAATATTTTGGAAGCAACCCGGCGTCAGATTCCTTCCACTCAACGCTGCCCAGCGCAAGGCCAACAGTTCCCGGATGTGCAACCTGCGTGGCGTTCACGGATTCAGCGCAGGGAAGGAGGAATTAGCCATTGCAGAAGGTTTTCACAAAAAGGCTGAAGCCCTAGAAGAAAACGGTTTTCAGCGAATAGCTACAGCAATGCGCGAACTTGCGAAAGGTTACGAACGAGACGCTGAACGTGAGGCTCAACGAAATCCTTATGGTGATTGAGGTTTGCTCAACTTGGTATGAACACTGCCCAAACATCGCTCGCGCTGCCAGTCGCTGAGATTTACACCGACGGCGGATGCGAACCCAATCCCGGCACGGGCGGTTATGGCGTGGTGTTGTTGCATCCCAAGAAACGCGCGGAAGCCAGCGGCGCCTTTCGTTTGACCACCAACAACTGCCATCGTTGTTTTAACCACCCCAACCTTTATTAATTTTTTCTGCCCAACGCCTGCGGCGCATTGGCATCCGTGTCCATCCGTGTTCATCCGTGGTTAAATTTTTGCGGTCCTTGCGTTCTTTTGCGGCAAATCTCTTTCGCGTGTTCCGTGTGTTTCGCGGTTTGAAGTTTGGGCCTCGCAGAGTTCGGCTCTCCGAAATCCGTGTCCATCCGTGTTCATCCGTGGTTGCTATTCCCCTGTCTTTTCATGGTTTCTTTTGTCAATCCGCTGTAACCTTTGGCCCATTCTTCCTTTGTATGGGGTGAAAGTAGAGATTTATGGCTGACGAAAAAACCTGTCCGCATTGCGGGAAACCCGTGCCCCCCACGGCGTTGGGCGGCCTTTGCCCGGAATGCATGCTCAAGGCCGGCCTCGCCGCGCAAACGGAGGGACCCGGCGGGGTCGGGCCACAGGGAACCAAAGTCGTCCAGCCACCGCCTTCGCCGGCCGAAATCGCGTCGCTGTTCCCGCAACTCGAAATCCTCGAATGTCTCGGTCGCGGCGGCATGGGCGTGGTGTACAAGGCCCGGCAGCCGCGCTTGAACCGCCTCGTCGCGCTCAAAATCCTCGCCCGGGACAAGGAGCAGGATGGGCAATTCGCCGAACGGTTCACGCGCGAGGCCCAGACGCTCGCCCGGTTGAATCATCCGAACATCGTCACCGTCCACGACTTCGGCGAGGCGGGCGGGCATTGTTATCTGGTGATGGAATTTGTGGACGGCCTGAATCTGCGCCAGTTGCTTCTGACCCGGAAGATGCCGCCGGACCAGGCGCTGACGATTGTGCCGAAGATTTGCGAAGCGCTGCAATACGCCCACGAACAGGGCATCGTCCATCGCGACATCAAGCCGGAGAACATCCTGCTGGACAAACAAGGCCGGGTGAAGATTGCGGACTTCGGCATCGCGAAGATGCTGGGCGTCGAGGCCGGACACCAGGCGCTCACGGGCGCGAAGGACGTGGTGGGCACACCGCATTACATGGCGCCTGAGCAGTTGGAAAAGCCGCTGACCGTGGACCATCGCGCGGACATTTATTCGCTCGGCGTGGTGTTCTATGAAATGCTCACCGGCGAGCTGCCGCTGGGCAAATTCGCCCCACCGTCAAAGAAAGTCCAGATTGACGTGCGGCTTGATGAAGTGGTGTTGCACACGTTGGAGAAGGAACCGGAGCGCCGTTACCAGCAGGCGAACCAGCTTAAGACGGACGTGGAGACAATTGCGGGAACGGTGCCACCGGCAGCGGGATTTGGGGCAAAAGGAGACCCGGCTCCGCTGCTGGCCACCCCGTCCGGCAAGGCAACCAGCGACAAGATCATTCTTCCGGCGTTTCTGCTGGCCTTCTTTTTCGGAGTGTTCGGCGCGCACCGGTTTTACGTCGGAAAAACCGGGACCGCGATCCTGCAGTTGTGCACTTTTGGCGCCTGTGGCATCTGGGCCACGATTGACTGGATTTTAATCCTCTGCAAGGTGTTCACGGACGGTGAGGGGAAAAGAATCACCCATTGGCTCCACCCGAAAACCGGCGAATTGCAAACTGCTGTCAGCCCAGTGACTGGTCCGCCGTCAACCCCGCCGCCGGGTGAGACCGCTGCCTCAGCTTTCACCGGGGCCAACCCGCCGCCCACGGCTTCACCGGCATTTGCTTCCACCCCGCCCGGAAAACAACCGGGCACTATTCCCCAAGCCGGAACCATCCCGCCAGCGGTGCTGACCGGCGAGCCGGTTGCCTTCAGCCGTGGAAAAGTGATCGCACCCGCCGTGGGCCTCATGGTGGCCGCAGCGCTGAAGTTGTCCTCGGCCCTGACCGTCCTGTTTTTGTTTGCCAGCCCGATCAGGGGAATTCTGGACACGGTTTTTTCCAGTTTGGGAATCAATTCGTTTCTCCCCTGGCAAACCATGATTGGTTTGAGCACCGTGCTGTTCAAGGTGGTGCCAGGGCTGTTCATGCTCTTCGGCGCGATCAAAATGGTTCAGCTTCGAAGTTATGCGTGGGCCATTGCCGCTGCGATTTTAGCCATCGTGTGCTGCAGCCTGGTCGGATTTCCCGTGGGCATCTGGGCGCTGGTGGTGCTGTCACTCCAGGATGTGCGCGAAGCATTCGCGCGCCAACCCAAACCGCAGCCGGCCCCGGCAAGAATGTGGCCGTGGCTTTTGGGAGCGGCGGCACTGGGCCTGATTCTCCTGGTTGCGCTCGTGCTGAGTCTGGTCGGCGGAACGCCCAACGTGACCGTCACCGGCATCGTCACCGACGCCGTCACCGGCAAACCCATCGCCGGCGCGCGCGTGGACGACAACCGCTACGGCGCGAGTCCCCGTAAAGCGCCGCAGCAAATTTGGACCGACGCAAACGGGAATTACGAACTCAAAACCTGGTATGAAGAGCACACCATCGCCGCCGCTGCCCCGGGTTACGTGACCGGGCTGAACACCCTGACCACCGAAATCTTCGGCTTCGACAGCCAGATGCGGATGGATTTCCAGTTGCAGCCAGCGGGCACAATTGCTCCCGCCCCCGGCCCGGCGATTCTGAGCGAACCGCAAGTCCGCCGGACGTCCATTCTGGGCAGTTTTTTGACCAAGGGCGAAGTCTCGCAGGATTTCAGCCAGACACTCCCGCTCACCGCCAATGGCCGCCTCAGTCTCGACAATGTCAACGGCCGGGTCGAAATCATTGGCTGGGACCGGAACGAAGTGGCCATCAAAGCCCTCAAACACGGCAAAACCAGGGAGAGCGTCGAAGCCGTCAAAATCAATATTGATTCGGGGCCGGACGAGATCGTCATCCACACGGAACAGCCGTCGAGTATGACCGGCTTCCCGTGGAGTTGGTTCTGGTTCAAAAACAGCAAAAGAAACGATGGCATTGTGGATTACGCAATCCAAGTTCCGCAGAACGCGCGCTTGAAGACAATCTCCAGCGTCAATGGACGCATCGTGATTGACGGTGTCTCCGGCGACATCGAGGCGTCCACGGTCAACGGCGAGATGCAGGTCCAGGGCGCGGGGGGTGACTTGAAACTGTCCACCGTCAATGGTCGGATCGAGGCGGAACTGGCTTCGCTCGGCGGCAGCCAATCCGTGTCGCTCAACACGGTCAATGGCCACATTGAGGCCACCTTGCCTGCGAACGCCGACGCGGAAGTCTCGGCCAGCACCGTCAACGGCGGCATGACCAGCGAATTTCCTTCGTTGATTGTGAAAAAGGAATTTCCGCTGGGCAGCCATCTGAAAGGCACGCTCGGCAGCGGCGGCGCCCGCGTCAAAGCCAGCACGGTCAATGGCGGCATCAGCTTTCGGCGGGGCAAGGATGCGCAAAAGTCCGGTGCGGAACAGACTGAAGCGGAAGACGCCGGGCAGACCGTGGCGGGGCTGCCTCCAGTCGTCGTCAACACGCAGCCTGTTTCCGGCGCACGCGATGTGGAACCGGGTGTCACCGAAATTCGAGTGCGGTTCAGCAAGGAAATGGCCGATGGGTCGTGGAGTTGGTCCACCGCCTGGGAAAATTCCGCGCCGGAAATCATCGGCCAGCCGCATTACGAATCCGATGGCCGGACCTGCGTGGCGAAAGTGAAACTAGAACCGGGACGAACTTATGCCTGGTGGCTGAACAGCGACAAATTCAAGAACTTCACCGACTTGGCCGGTCGGCCGGCGGTTCCCTATTTGCTCATTTTCCAGACCAAACAAAATTGAAAAACAAAAATATGAAAACGAAAACATTGCTCACCACACTCATCATCGGCGCGATTTGTCAATTCGCGCCGCAGATCTGCCGCGCGCAGGATGTCGATTCCATGGCGCCAGTCGTCGTGAAAACCGTTCCCGAATCGGGCAGCAAGGATGTCCCACCCGGCGAGTTTGAAATCAAGGTCAAGTTCAGCAAGGAAATGATGGATCAATCATGGAGCTGGTCTTCGGCCTGGAAGAATTCAGATCCTGAATCGGTAGGGAAACCTAAATATGAAGCGGACCAAAAAACCTGCGTGCTCAAAGTCAAACTGGAACCCAACAAGACTTATGGTTACTGGATAAACAGCCAAAACTTTCACGGCTTCAAAGACGCGCAAGGCCATTCCGCCGTGCCCTATCTGCTGGTGTTCCAGACAAAAGGAAATTAGTCCCGGCCTGATCAACGGCAAGCCCGCCGGCTGTCACACTTGATTTGCGGCAACGACAGCGTCACTCTCGTGGCAATGAAAATTACCTTGGCCCCAACGGTGCTGCTCTGCTTCGCGCTGGCCCCCGCAAATTTTTGCACTGCACAGGATGTCATCGCGCCGACCAATCATATCGAGCTTTTCAATGGCAAAGACTTTTCCGGCTGGACGTTTTGCATGAAGTCCAACGCCGACCTTGCGCTGACCTGGAGCATCACCAACGGCGTGATTCATTGCACCGGCAAACCGAACGGTTATCTGCGCACGAAACAAAGCTACCGCGATTACACGCTCACCGTCGAATGGCGCTTCGTGAAAATTGCGCCCAAAGCCGACAACACCGGCGTGCTCGTTCACATGCAATTGCCGGACAAGGTCTGGCCGATGTGCATCCAGAATCAAGGAAAACACAACAACCAAGGCGACCTGATTTACATGGCCGGCGCGGAATCCAAGGAACACAAGGGCATGGACGCCAATACGCCGGTTCCGAAACAATGGCCCTCGAATGAAAAACCGGTCGGCGAATGGAACACGATTCTGACGGTTTGCTCCACCAACGACGTCAAGGCTTACGTCAACGGCAGGTTCATGAACGAAGGCACCGAATGCACCCTTTCCTCAGGCTTCATTGGCTTTCAAAGCGAAGGCGGCGAATTCGAAATCCGCAAAGTGTTTTTGGAACCGCTGAAATGACGCGCCCAAGAAAAAGATTTTTCGAGGCATTTTTGCGGATTCGGGCTAATGCAGAGTGGACAGAAAAACAAATAAATCACTCCACCATGAAATCCAAAACATATTTGCAATGCCTGGCGGCCATCTTTTTCCTCACCGTCTCCCTGGGCACGGCGCCGGCCCAGAAAGGTCCGGGCGCTCCGCCCGCGGTTGATCCCAACACCGGTTTGCCCATCACGGTGCCTCTGCCCGGCAGCGGGGGCGCTTTGGCGACACCTCAGCCCCAGCCCGCCTCTCAATGGATGGACCCGAAATGGAAGGACCCGGACATTGTTTTGACGAATGTTTTCTATGACGGCCTGCCGCTCAGCGAAGTCCCACGCGTTTTGCGTGAGCGCTTCAAGGATTCCTTTGATGTGTTGATGCCGGTCAATGTGGACATAAACTGGCAATCCATCATGATCCGGCTGCAATTGAAAAATGTGACCGCCAGCGAGGTTTTCAACGCCATGAATCTGGTGTTTGAAAATGACCAGACCTCTTTGCGCTGGGAACTCAAGATGAACGGCAAACGTCCCACCGCTTTGCTGCGCGTGCTGGCAGAACCAGGTCGCAAGAATTCGCCCCCGGCCATTGACCCGACAAC
>Ga0181533_1005935_pt1 | contig 11372 bp, 8 predicted proteins | sample PEATcosm2014_Bin_45_FD_119772 | JGI IMG/M metagenome (GOLD analysis project Ga0181533, IMG submission 119772) | Peatland microbial communities from MTU Mesocosm Facility, Houghton, MI, USA - PEATcosm2014_Bin11_60_metaG | ecosystem: Environmental > Terrestrial > Soil > Wetlands > Peat | place...
CGAAAGTTCACTTTCATTCGAAAGACAAAAATGAGCCACGCCTGACTTACTGGTATGAATTTTCGCTCCCCCCAGGTCCTCGAACGAAACCTGTTCACCCATAACGGACTTTATCACGGCGGGACCTGTAATAAACATCTGACTCGTCTTGTCTACCTGAAATATGAAGTCTGTCAGAGCCGGAGAATAAACGGCCCCGCCCGTGCATGCGCCGAGTATTGCCGAAATCTGCGGAATTATCCCGGAGCATTGAGTGTTTTCCCAGAACATCCGACCATATCCGGCTTCGTTTTCAATGCCGTCCTGGAGCCTCCCGCCTGCTGATTCATACAGTCCGATGACAGGCGCTTTCATCTTGCGAGCGAGGCGAAGTACGTAGTTGATCTGCTCGCCCTGCCCTTTCCCGGCCGATCCGCCAAAAACCGTTACGTCCTGGGAAAAGATAAAGACGCGCCTGCCCTCAATTCGCCCATAACCCGTTACGACACCGTCCCCTACAATCTTCTTCTTCTGCATTTCGAAGTCGAATGTCTGAGTTTCCGCAAGCATGTTGATCTCGACAAACGTCCCGGCATCCAGGACTGCCAAAACCCTTTCTCTTGCGGTCATTTTGCCTCTCTGACGCTCTTTCTCCTGCTTTTCCAGGCCGCCGCTGATACGCGCCTTTTCTTCCATTTCATCCAATTTACTTATCAGCGCTTCCCAGTTTGTCTCTCGCATGGAATGTCTCCAGAACGCGTCGGATACTTCCCAAGACTGACTTTTTGCCATGCCGCCCTCCTGTATGCTATTGCCACCCAAACAGAACGGAACACGGCAGAATAAGCAAAAGTGCAATCTATTCAGGTATAGGCCTCATAATTAGGCCTAGGGATGATTGCCATGAATAATCAAACCATTGAAAAGCCACCATTAACACTTACTATCTGCCCCGTAGTCCAAGCGGATCGATCGGAGCTCAAAAGCAAAACCATTGGGGCTATGTCTTCAGGTTTGCCCAGCCGACCCAGAGGGTACTGAGAAACAAGCTTTTCGTAATTCTTTGCGACAAAACCTGGCGGGTAATGGGATGTATCGACTACTCCCAGGGATACTCCGTTAAGCGTTATATTGTAACGTCCCACTTCCTTGGCGACTGATTTAATTAACCCGATCTGTCCGGCGCGCGCCGCAGCTACGATTGATATATTGCTTTCCCCGATTTTGCTCGAATCTCCCATTATGCTTACAATTTTGCCATACTTATTTTCAATCATCGCTGGAAGAACAGCGTGTGTCATGTTGAGGAACCCATATAAGCATACGTCAACCTGTTTTTTCCAGTTTTCCGGAACCGATGCCGCGAATTTCCCCGCTGTCGCGAATCCCGCCACATATACGAGAATATCCACTCTGCCGAAATAATCCTGAGCCTTTTTCACAGTAGCGGCAACTTCCTGATAGTCGCATACGTCCATTTTAGAAAACAATACTTTGCCGCCTTTTGATACCAAGTCGTCCGCCACCTGTTGACCTTTGTCGACCACGATATCGGTAATCGCAAGTTTTGCGCCTTCCTGGATAAAACGGGAGCATATCTCTTGCCCGGTTTCTGCCGTACAACCACAAACAAACGCCACTTTATCTTTCAGTCCCAAATCCATGATGTATATCTCCTTTTACTTGTTCAATGGTTATTTCTTAAACCTCTGCCACGTCCGGTAACGCAGCAGAACCCATGCAACAACTTGCAAACTGCGGTTGACTAGTTAGACCGTGCACTGGTTTCACTCTGTTTCTTCCTGATGGCGCGCAGGACCTTTTCCGGGGTGATCGGAAGATCATAAAACCTCTCACCGATTGCGTCTGCCACTGCATTGCCGAATGCATGCAACCAGCCTACGGAGGCCCCTTCGCCTGCCTCCTTCGCTCCGAACGGACCATTCGGATCAATGCTTTCCACCAGAATATGTTCGACCTTACGCGGAATATCCATAGAAGTCGGCAGCTTATACTCCATGAAGTTCGGATTGAGCACGTGACCATCGGCAGGGTCCCTCTTTAGATCCTCGAACATGGCCTGCCCCTGGCACATTATCCATGACCCGTTCACCTGACCTACACAATTAGTGAGGTTCAATACCCTGCCGACATCATGGGCCCCAACCATATTCACGATAGTGATCTTTCCCGTCTCGGGATCTACTTCCACTTCGACCACATCCACTCCAAAAGCATAAGCCGGGGAAACGTTGCCTCTCCCTGACTTGAAGTCCAGGTAAGGGAGATCGAAGTCATAGTTGGCCCGTCCCCATACGGTCTTATTCTTTGATGCCATCTTTTGTCCCAGGTGCCTGATAAGCGCGTCTATTTTCAATGCTTTTTCAGGATTGGCTGCGGGATATACTTTTCTGTCTTTGAAGATGAGCTCTTCCGGTTTCACTTCAAGCATTTTACCAGCCTGTTCCGCCAGTTGTCTCCTGGCGTCCTCGGCTGCCAGCTTCGCGGCATTTCCGGAGAAGAAGGTAACCCGGGATCCATAGGTACCAGGGTCGAGCGGTGTAAAATCTGTATCGACTCCGCAATTAATCGTAATATCCTGCATCCTCAAACCAAGAACCTCTGCAACAATCTGAGATATAACCGTACATGAGCCTTGACCGATATCCGTGGCGCCTGTTTGGACCGAAGCTGTTCCATCCTCGTTCATTCTTATGATACATGAGGCTGAGTTATGGCCGCTGATCTTCACCCCCGTATAGTACGAACCGGCTGACATACCGATGCCGCGATAAGGAGGCAGCTTACCTTTTTTCTCTTTCCATCCTGACGCCTCCACCGCCTTTTCGATGCACTCCGTCAAACCACAACTCTGAATTTTCAAGCCTCGGGGGGTTACATCGCCCGTATGGACAGCATTTTTGATGCTCACTTCGGTGATATCGAGTCCCAGATCATTGCACATCATATCGAGCTGCTGGCCCAACGCCCATCTCACCTGCGGAACGCCATGTCCTCTCAAAGATCCACAGTGGCCCTTATTGGTGAAAACACGGACGGCATCGTACTTGACATTGGGAATGTAGAAAGGCAAATCAGTAGAAAGCGCAGCCAGGTTTATTGTGATCGGACCTATGCTGGTAAAGGCTCCTCCGTCTGCCACCACGTATGTCTGCATGGCCTTTAAAGTTCCGTCCTTCTTCATTCCCGTTTTGACCTTCAGATAGAACGGATGGCGCATTTCGCCCATGAGCAGGACATCTTCCATCGTGTAAACAATTTTTACCGGCCTGCCTGTTTTCCTGGATAACAAGAGAGCACAGAAATCGAGGGCATGCGGATCGGACCGTGCCGACCCAAAACCGCCGCCTACAAATGTTTGAACGAGTCTTAGTTGACTTGGCTTAAGGCCAAGCGCCATGGCCATCTTTCTGCTTGCAACATACGGACTCTGTTTGTTCGCCCAGATCGTCGCCTTACCTGAAGAGTCCCAAAGACCCAAAGCGGCATGAGGCTCTATAAAACCGTGTTTGACAGCCTGCGTCCAGAATTCGTCCTCCCTGACGTGATCCGACTCCTGAAATCCCTTCTCCACATCGCCAAATCCTATATGTGACTCCGCACATATGTTATTGGGCTTATCTTCGTGAATGAGAGGAGCTCCTTCCTTCATAGCCTCGAATGGATCAAAAACAGCGGGAAGTATATCGTAGTCAACCTTGATGAGGTCCAGGGCTTCTTCTGCTATATCCTCATCTATGGCGGCCACAGCCGCCACTTCATCGCCGATGTACCGAACTTTGTCTTGCGCCAGAGGCGCCTGATCGCGATATTGAGAACTAAACCCGAATTTCAGACCCCACAGAAAATCTTTTCCGGTAGTAACCGCCTTTACTCCTGGAAGTTTCAGTGCGGCACTGGCGTCGATATTCACAATCTTTGCGTGGGGCACCGTGCTTCTTAATACTTTCCCGTGAAGCATGCCCGGCAAAAAAGAATCAGCACCGAATGCGGCCTTCCCGGTGGCTTTCAGGACACTGTCGACTTTCGGAATCCCTTTACCGATATTGGAAAATTCTTCCTTCATGATCTACGCCTCCTTCCTCATTCGCTCGGCCGCTTTGGATACTGCTTCTATGATCTGAAAATAGCCCGTACAACGGCACAAGTTCCCGCAGAGGCCGTTTCTAATTTCGTTTTCAGTCGGATCGGGATTCTTGTCCAAAAGGGCCTTGGCGCTCAGGATCATCCCCGGAGTGCAAAAGCCGCACTGGATTGCTCCGGCATTGATGAATTCTTCCTGTATCGGATGGAGCTTATCTCCCTGGGCCATACCTTCAATTGTCGTGATTTCTTTTCCCTGAACACCGACGGCCAGAATCAGACATGAATTGACAGCTTTGCCGTCAACCAGGACCGTGCACGCGCCGCACTGGCCTTCGTCACAACCTTTATGGGTACCTAATAATCCAAAATTTTCCCGTAGAACCTCCAGAAGGGTCCTGCGATGATCAATCTCTTCTTCGAATATCATTCCATTTATTTTAAAGCTCATTACCTGTTTCATTCCTTGGTCCTCCAGGTTGTATATTTAATATTCAATCAGAGTCTCACGAATGAAGAAATACTTAAAGATCTTCCCGAACACGTCTGATCACTATATCATCTGTTCTCTCCTGAAGTCCCGTTCATGCCCTGTCAAGACATTGCAGGATAGCCCTCTTTGTCAGCACCCCCACTATGGTTTTCCTGTATTCGGCGGAGCTCCTTATGTCATCGATGGGTTTGGATTCCTCAGAAGCAATGCGCGCGGCAGTCTCGATCAAATTGTTATCGAGCACTTTCCCGTTCAAAATATCTTCTGCCTTTCTGGCCCGCATGGGGACAGGGGCAACGGCCCCAAGTGCTATCCTGGCATCTTTACAAACCGACTTTTTTGCATCGAGCGCCAGATAAACGCCCACTCCTACCATTGCCAGATCCATTTCTGCTCTGAGCTGATGTTTCAGATATGTTCCTGCTCCCGGAGCAGGCGGAGAGGGGATCAAAATCTCCGTCACCAGTTCACCCGGAGCCAGCACGGTTGCACCAGGGCCTGTAAAAAAATCCTCAACCGGAACAATTCTTTCCTTTTGGCGGTTTACAACCTTCAATTTAGCCTGCAAGGCGATCAAGGGGGGCGCGGAGTCAGCGGAGGGAACAGCATTACACAGGTTTCCCACCATTGTAGCTGTGTTTCTAATCTGAGGAGACGCCAATACGGATAGAGCATCCGTAATGATCGGGTAAAGTTTACATACAAGCGGCGATTCCAGAATATCATTTAAGGTCGTAACCGCCCCGATCCTCAATCCTTGAGGATCCTCCTGGATGAAATTGAGGTCGGCAATTCCTTTCAAGTCAATTATGTACCGTGCAGTTAAATCACGCCTTTTCAGTTTGTTGATTATGTCAGTTCCTCCGGAAATTACCCTGGCAGAGCCATTATGCTTTTCCAGCATAGACAGGGCTTCCTGCACCGTTCTTGGGAATAAGCACTCGATTTCAGGCAGCCTTCTCAGCCGACCCTCTCTTTTACACATGTTATCCTCCTTGCCTTGTAGTCTGCTACCCTGCGTTGAAGTATTGTTTTAAAACCGTCTTCAGTGATGTATTAGAAGCCTCATTTGAAAGGAGAATAGGAGTGCCGCTGATGTAAATCTCAATACTAAAATCATCAATCTGCAACGGGGACAGTCAGGTATGTGGGAGTGAATAGCACCCGAACCGCCGAACCGCTCCTTTGGAAGGGTTTGCCATTAGCCGCTCCAATGTCTAGGCATTGTGTATACTTTTTTCTAAATTCCGGTTTGATTGCCGGTTTAAGAGCAATTCCCATGCCAATTATTTTAGGCAAATGAGTCAGCGCTAACCGGCTCATTTTTGAAGGAAGCGACTTCATCCGGGCTTTGCCGCCATATTCCTCGTTTATCACCGGCCGATATGGATGGCCTAGGCTCGTACGGATTAGGATGTTCCGGCTAATGAAATCATTGCCACGCCGGCCTTGGTTCATATACCCAGGTAGACAAATGTTTACCCTTGCAAGGGGGCCAGCCGTATGCTATAGTATACAATATACGGGAATAAGGACTTTTTTGCGACATGGACCTCAATTTTAGAAAGAGCGGCCGGTGATCTCTCAAACCGCTCCTGCAAAAGCCGGAGATGGCAAGAATTCCGAAATCAGAGGAAGCGGTATCACCCATTCTGATTTTGAAGTGGTCTTAAATGCCTATGCCGTGGTGATCAACCTCCAGTCCCTCCTCAAAGCAACTCAAAGATACATCTACACAGCCGATAAATCGTGTGTACCGATCGTGTTGGAAAAAAGAAAAGGATATTTGGCCGCTCTTGATAAACTGGAAGAATTGGATAAAAGAGAAGAGAGCAGAAAGATAATTTCAGGAATGAGGATTGCCCTTAGCGAAGGGCGCGAGGCAAACCTTAAGCTTTTCGACGCAGTTGAGAAACGTGATTACAAAACGGCTATGGCCCTTTTTACGGCCATAGTTGATCCGACAATCCATAAAGTTCAGGGATTAGTTCCTGAGTTGGTGAAGAGGGCGAGAGTTCAGGGCCTGGTTTCGGAACTCGTAGACAGAGCGACTGAAATTAGCCATTTTGATTTTGAGAAGGTTTTGCACGCAACGGCTATCGTCATCCACCTGGAGGCCCTGCTTAAAGAAACGGCAAAAATTGTATACACCAAAGATACCTCATCCGTACCAGTAGTGTTGGAACATAGAGCGAAATATCTGGATGCTCTTGAAAAGCTTGGAAATTTGGCTGCGGACCCGGAGCAAAAGGAGATCATTGACGAAATCGAAGCGGCTTTAGCAATCGGAAGAAAGGCCAATAATCAACTATTCGATGCAGTGGCAACAGGTAAGTTCGATAAGGGAATGAGCTTGCTCACTGCCATTGTAGATCCTACCATTGATGAGGTCCAAAGGTCTGTCACTGAACTGATCAAGAAAGCGCTGCCCCCGAAAAGCCGAGCGACTCAACCCGAGAAGATTTTGAGTGAAAGCATCTACACCATTCTCGATTCACTGCACGAAGGGGTCATGGTTCTGGATGCAGACAGCACGATCACCTATCTGAACTCTGCTTTTACAAATCTTATGAATACCCCTAAGGAACGGATGCTATGGAAGAGATTGTCGGATATTGAACCGCAGGCGGAAGCTCTGAAAGCTCTCAAGACAAAACAATCCATTACAGGTGGATATGACGTCCTGAGAAAAATTGGGAAACACTTTATTTTTGACGCCAATTGCATAATGAGATCCGGCGAAGTAGATGGATTAGTCGTTATCGTTCGTGACATTTCCGATCTCATCAAGCTGGATAGAATCTCCAGGCAGTATGATAAACCAAATGATATTTCAGAAATTACAAAGGATAAATTGCCAGAGCCGTTCAAGGGCATTATTGGTTCCAATCCAGAGTTTGTAAAGAGTTTGTGGTTTGCTTCCCAGGTAGCTCCGACAGAGGCTCCGGTCTTGCTGGAAGGTGAAAGCGGAGTCGGTAAGGAAATGTTTGCCTGGGCCATTCACAATTCGAGCTTGAGAAGCAAGAGGCCCATGATCACTGTGAACTGTGCAGCTATACCGGACTCTCTATACGAAAGCGAGTTTTTCGGTTATGAGGAAGGAGCTTTTACCGGTGCTAAAAAATCAGGAAAACCGGGCAAATTCGAATTAGCCAGTGGAGGGACCCTTTTCCTGGATGAAATAGGTGAGATGCCATTAAACATGCAATCAAAGCTCCTGAGAGTTTTACAGGAAAGAAAGATTGATCACTTGGGTGGAATGAAAGAGATCCCTGTGGACACCCGAATAATAGCAGCAACGAACAAGAACCTTTCAGAACTGGTCAAAGAGAAAACTTTTCGCCAGGATCTTTTTTATAGATTGAATGTTATTAATGTAAGAATACCACCTTTGAGGGAGCACATTGAAGATATTCCAGCACTTGCTAATGAGTTTCTTAGACAATACAATTCCGATGCTAAGCTGTCAAGGCAAGTTCTTGAAGCACTTTGTAAACATCAATGGCTGGGTAATATAAGAGAATTGAAAAACGTGATCTATCATGCGATAATACTACGCCAAAAAGGTGAGATTATTTTAGAAGATTTGCCTGATCATTTTTTTGATTCGATCAACAAATTGGAGGATAGAATCAATCACCCCATAACCGGGAGCCAACCCCCTCTAAAAGGCTTTGTCGCTGAGATGGAAAAGGTTAAGATACTTCGGACGCTGAGCGAATGTAATGGCAATCGCACGAGGGCCATGCAGATGCTAGGAATCTGCAGGCGAACATTTTATAAGAAGTTGGAAAAGTACAAGATCAAATAAGAACTTTTTCGGGCAGAATCTGACCCCAAAATGCTTTTAGATCATTCGTGGTCAGGTTGATGCATTATTCTGATTTGAATAATTTGTCGTGCGGTTCTTTCATTCCAGCTTATTTAATTTTTATCCATCTTCAACCTCCCTGGATCGTTGAAAGGTCTCAGTCAGCAATGAACTCCCACACGTCTCCGTACGGGGCCGTGCAGACCTGGAGGTGTCCCATCCATTGTTGATCGTTCCGTTTCGGGTAATCCTCCCTGCAATGTGAGCCCCGGCTCTCGACCCTCCTGATCGCTGCTTCGAGAATAAGGCAGGCCGCTCTTGCAGCCGAACGCAGCTCAATCGCACTCACTTGGGCCGAGGTCAGTGTTTTCTTGTTTCCCGGCCCGGAAAATGAGAAGCTGCCGGTGATGTCCCGCATATTGCCCAAAGCTCGAGAAAGCCCTGCCTCGTTTCTCACTATCCCCCCCTCTTCCCACATAATTTTGCGGATTCTGTCCAGAAGGCCGGTTTCGTCACGCCGGAGGCTCTCAAAGGCCCGAAACCGTTCATCGAGCCGCCTCAAGACAGATCGTCTTTCTTTTGCGCCGCTCCTCTTCGCCCAATCGGCCGCCGAATTCCCGGCCCTTGCTCCGAATACCACGGTTTCGCTAAGCGCATTGCCTCCCATCCGGTTGGCGCCGTGCAGCCCACCTGTCACCTCTCCGGCAGCGAAAAGTCCCGGAACAGAGGTCGCCCCCCTGCCGTCAATTTTTACCCCACCCATGGTATGGTGGGCAGCAGGGGCTACACGAAGGGGACGACTGACCCCTCCGTGGCGATCTGCAAATATGGGCCGCAGGGAGGCTGAGAAGGGATCGCTGTGCCATTGTTCATCGGTGACGTCCCGTATATCCAGGAAAATCCCCTGGCAGTTTCGATAAATTTCCTGAAAAAACGCCTGTGAGAGGTGGTCCCTGGCCTTAACCGCCGCAGGGCGTTCATCTATTGCGTATTTTTTGAGAATATCCTCTCCGGACTAATTTACAAGCCGACCGTTGTCGGCGAGCATCGGCGGAATCACCAGGGGCGCATGTCCGGGTTCGGCCAGGCATACGGGATAAAACTGCACGAATTCAATGTCCTGGAGGAGGGCTCCAGCCTCAGTCGCCAATATCCACCCGTCCCCCAGCATCCGCCTCGGGTTGTCGTGGCGAAGGTAGAGTGCCGCAGCCCCGCCGGTTGCCAGCACCACTGCCCCGGAACTGAACGCGATAAGCTCACCCGATTGTCGTGCAAAGCCCATAAGGCCCGCCATCCCGTTTTCTATCACCAGGTCGGTGGCCGTCAGGTTTCCCAAGAACCGCGTTCCCAACTCCCTGTTTTTTCCGATGAGACAACGCACTATCTCCTCACCTAGAGCTGGAGGGCGGCCTTTGGCGAATAGAAATCCATGCCGGACTTCAGCCTGGATTCCCCAGCTTATAAGTTCACCCAGCCTCGCTGGGGCCTCTTCGCAGAGAATTTCTGCAAGAACCGGCTGATTTATTCCACGGCCTGCCTGAAGAGTGCGCTGCAGATGTCCGGCGGCTCCCGAACTGTCAGCACCCCCCATCGCGCCGCCACTGAGCCAAGTACAGGTGGACTTGCCAGGCCCTGCCTTGGAGAGCACAAGAACATCAAGCCCAGCTTCCCGCGCGGATATGGCAGCCCTGAGGCCGGCGGCCCCGCTGCCCAACACCAGGACGTCGCATGCAACATGTTCCATAATGAAATTCCCCCCTGAAAAAGGTTTTTCCTGCCTTCGCCCGGAAATGCGCACTCTCACCTAGACTGAAGTTTAACAGCGCCACAAAAATAATGATATAATTTCAGTGATATACGGTTGCCACAACACGCTGCGGCACTACCTTTCGGGCATTTTTAAAAATCAACCAAGCATTCATGCGGGTTTGCAGGCCATGACAGGGTGGTAACAGTTAAACTTTAGAACCACAACCTCGAATCATCGACGCCGAGGAAACGCAACTTATCGCTCTGCCTCAAAGAGCTGGATTAGCAGATCGCTTTTTTAATTCAGGGGTGGGGGAATTTTGCGTTATCGGGGCGGGTGGTTTTTCGGTTCCCATTACGAACTCTTTTGGATTATGTTCGAATTGCTTCTGGACAGTAACGCCGCCAATTCTGATTTTAGGCCGGACGAGATGAGAAAAAGAATCCGACCTCAAAATGCGGCTCAGATGCATATATACACGATGCCGTAAACAGATGCGCATTGCCAGACACGTAAATCAACCATCAGAGCCAATTTTAGCTGTTGCTTGAGGAGTTCAATGCTCAATTATTTATGTCGCTGTGTATAATGAAAAATTTGATGCATTATTCCGAGTGCAAGACAAGGGAATGTCATTTTGGGGACCAAAGTCTTTTTTATCCAGGAACTTGAAGCGGCGCGGCAGGTGGAGAGAATCGCACAGAGCATTCCGGGGGTTGAAGCAGCAGAGTTCAAGCTATCGCATTTAATCCACAGTGTTTAAGGAAAGGAAAGGGAATGACTCAGCCGGCGCCATCGTCCGCCGAAAGGTTTGTCTGGCTTGACAGCGTAAGAGGAATCGCAATTCTCTGGATCGTCTTTTTTCATTTCTTTATAACTTTCGGCGGAGACCGCTATCCCTGGAACATAACTTTTTCGAATTTTCAATCATTTGTAGACGGGTGCGCGCCCACTGGCCTGGCAGCCAAAATAGGCTGCTGCCTGGAAGGGTTGATCGTCGCACTAATCCAGAGTGGTCCTTATGCCGTAAGCGTTTTTATTCTCTTTAGCGGATTCGGGCTTACATACTCTCTGGTTAAAAGAGGAAAAGAGCCGGATTGGCCTGTTTGGTATCGACGGCGCATCTGGCGCCTGTTTCCCATTTACTGGCTGGCCCACCTGATTTGCCTTGTCTCGCCGTTCTTATATCTACAGAGCCCCATCGACTACCGGTTCGTACTCAGCTTTTTCGGCGA
>Ga0181533_1005937_pt1 | contig 11372 bp, 11 predicted proteins | sample PEATcosm2014_Bin_45_FD_119772 | JGI IMG/M metagenome (GOLD analysis project Ga0181533, IMG submission 119772) | Peatland microbial communities from MTU Mesocosm Facility, Houghton, MI, USA - PEATcosm2014_Bin11_60_metaG | ecosystem: Environmental > Terrestrial > Soil > Wetlands > Peat | place...
CTGGTCGAAGACGACGAGTAGCCGCGCAACCGTAACCGTTGCCCGGTTTTCCCCAAAAGGTCCACGCCGCGAGTCCAGCGTCTGCCAGCCATAGCTTGTAACCCCAACCCCCTGTTCTGGAAGCGCGAGCCATAAGGCCCGCCGGCCACCAGAAGCGGCCCAAACCCGGCACCCCGGCTGCACGCGCCTGCTTGCGATGGAAAATAACAACTACGGAGACCTCTTAATGAGAGAGCACCAGGCCCTTTTGTGATCCCGCAAGGGGGAGACGGGGCTTAATCCAAAGGCTCTCTCGTTAGGGAGAATCTCCATGACGCCAGAAGAAAAACCAATCTGCAACACGAAAGCCACTGCCGAGGGCAACGGGCAAACCCAGCCCCTGCCGACAGGAAAGAAAGCCGAAGACCTGACCGCCGAGGAATGGGCGGAAATCAAGTTTGGGTGGAAAGTCTACGGACTAATCTACGATCTGGAAGCTATGTTGCGGTGTAACCGCCGTGAGCGGAAGCAACTGTTACGCTTCGTGGATGCCTGTAACGCCGTGCTTGGCGAGGGGTCCTACAAACTCTACCTCGAGGCCGAAGCGGCGAAGAACTTCAAGAATTTCAAGAAACGTGACCGTGCGACGAGGTTCGCCATGTTTGAAAAGATGGGGGAGATGATCGACCCGCAAAATCACAAGTAGCCGTGCGGTTATTTCGGCATAGGGCATCCGTGATGGTGTGCTCCGCAGTCGAGTTGGCAGGAAAGCGGCCGACACTTCGCGGAGAGGCTTCTTGCCGAAAATGACTTTGCCGGCTAACGCAGAACTGCCGCCGCCCGCAGCTATCTGGATCCAGGTTCTGTCTGCCGGCGCGCCCCCGGTAGGTTAACCGTGCAAGCCAAAGCTTGTCTCACCGCCGCTCCAGTTCTCTATCCCCCAGATCAGCCAAAACCTCATCTGCCCGGGGCGTAACTGCGTCGCTGTCTCGATCGGTTGGAGGAGAACTACACCCGGGCGGCTAGGTTGTTCGGACGCGCCTTCGAGCGAGCCCCAGGCACCTGTTTTCGCCATGACGATCCTGGCGCTATCCGGTTCGCAGCAGGGCTGTCGCTGAAAAGCCGGCTTGCATCATGCTGATGGAGGCTCCAGGAAGTCCGTGCCCCGGCAGGAAGCCATGCTCTTGGACCGTGGGACGCAAACGAGATTGGCAGACGGTAATTGTACCGGCGTGAGCGGTCCGCTCCGGCTGCTAAGGCAACGAGATTGGGCCAATGAAAAAGGGCGGCGGGGTCACCGCCGCCCTTTTTCGACGTGTCGTTTAGACATGGCAGTAGTTCGTGACGCGGAAGCCTTCAGGGGAGGTGACACCATCAATCCCAAGATCCTTGCCCTGACAGGGGCAATCCGTGTCGTGGCACTTGCCATACACAAGGCAGCGAATACCCAGCGGCAGGGGAGCCCCTGCCTCTAAATGGGCAGCCCATGCCTCTTCCAGAGCTTCTTGGTGGTTGGAACAGAAACACGGGTAAAAGTGAGCACGTTCCCCGATGACGATGGTGACCGTGTACATGTCTTTTTCTTTAGCACTGTTGCTCATGTTAGTTCTCATTTCGAAGTGAAAGTTGACAGAAAGAACGTGACCACATAACAACGTAACCAGGTCCTCAATCTCTAATACCCAAAAATAGGAAAAACCGGATAAGATATTCATTTTTTGGCGCGCTAGTCTTGCCGGGCTGGTCGGCCGATTTCTAGATGTAGGAGCTCGGAGAGGAGAGTGTGCTCAGCTAGAGAGGATTTCCCCGGAATGGACGGATCCCTGGAACTGGCTTAGGAGGCCAGCCGGGTTTGGTCCTCTGCCGGCAAATGGGCGATCGAGATCCCGGACTGAGTCAGCGTCAGGCCGGTGCGCGCCGAGCGCGGTGGCCAAACTCGTTCGCCGGCGGAACGAGCTGACATGCCCCAGCTCGGGACCATACTCACGGACCATTCGCCCCAGCCGGAACCCGGCCGGCAGAGTGGACCGGATCGCCTCGAGCGCTGCAGCGCCGTCGTAAGGGAGAACCAGTTCTGCTGCAGACGCCGCAGAAGGCGGACCCTGCTGCACCGGCACTGACTCCCAAGAAGCCACCGCAATCGGACCGAGGCCTCATCGCAGGGCAAGCGGATTCTACTGTGGCTGACCAAGCCGCTGGAGGCTCCGCGGTGGCGAAGCCGGCGCCGGTCGCTTGCGAGCAAAGCGTTAAACGGCCCCCGCTAGACGCCGCCTCGGTCGATCTGGACTGAGGTCCCAGTCCGCTCTTGATATAAGCAGGGAGCCCTCCCTGCTTGGCCCCAGAATCTTTCCGGGGCGATGCAGTGGTTCAATGCTTTGACGACGAAGCCAAAGTGCGATCGAAACCAGAACTTTACCTCAACCGGCAAAAGCTGCCTGCTCCTCAGCAGGAAGACAGATTCAGGCTCTTGGCCTGATATCCTGATATGGTAAAGATGAATTCGGAGAGGTGGAAATGGGCACTCCTCAAAATTCCGCATGGAAAACACGCTTGGTGCAGTGTGGCTTTCCAGATCGCTCGTTCGACATAGAGTTTTGGCAGGAGCAGGGAGACGAGGCCATTTTTGCTGCAGCATGGGAAATGGTGGAATTAGCTGAGGAAATCAACCATGGCAGACAACCCACACTACAGAGAACTGCTACAACTCTTAAACGAGTTCGAGGTTGAATATTTGATCATCGGCGGGTTCGCGGTGATGAAGTACGGAGAGCCGCGTTACACGAAGGATCTCGACGTTTGGGTACACAATTCACCGCAAAATTCCCTCCGTGTGGTTGAAGCGCTCAAGAAGTTTGGTGCTCCAGTGGATCATGATGGCATCACCGGGGAAACATTGGCTGGGAAACAGGTGGTCTATCAGATTGGAATTGCTCCCGTGCGCATCGACATTCTGACCGAAATCACTGGCGTCGAGTTCCCCAATGCATGGAGAAAGAGAGTCGCCAGCACGTTCTTCGGCGTTCCAGTGCACTTCATTTCCCTGGATGACCTTGTAGCTAACAAACAGGCTCTGGGCCGGAGCAGCGACCTGAAGGACCTGAAGCAGAACCCAGGGTATCCCGAACCGTATTGACATGTGTATAACATGAAAGTATGCTTTGAGCATGTCCAAGATGATTCAGCTTCGTAATGTACCCGATGCCCTGCATCGTGGTCTGAAAGCTCGCGCTGCCCTGGCAGGTATGTCGCTTTCGGACTATTTGTTAGCTGAGATCAAAGAAATCGCGGAGAGGCCAACGCTCACAGAATTGCGGGAGCGGCTGCACAAACGTAAGCCGGTTGCAGCGCGGATCGATACCGCTCACCTGGTGCGAGAAGAGCGCGAGGCCCGATGATCGTCCTGGATGCGTCTGCCGCAGTTGACTGGCTCCTTCAGACATCTGCGGGTCGGCGCATCGAGAAGCGAATTTATTCGGGCAACGAAACCCTGCACGCGCCTCACCTCCTAGATCTCGAGGTCATGCAGGTATTAAGGCGTTTAGCATTGCAGGGAGTGGTCTCTGTACGACGTGCTGATGAGGCGGTCCGTGATCTGCTCGATCTCCGTCTTACTCGGTATCCTCATCTCGTGTTTCTACCCCGCATTTGGCAACTCCGTCACAATTTGTCTGCCTATGATGCTGCCTACATCGTGCTTGCCGAGCAACTCGGAGCTACGTTGGTTACAAGGGATGCTCGACTCGCTTCTACTTCGGGTCACGCGGCACTCGTCGAACTCTTCTGATTTTGCTTACCTCCGTTGCACACATACGTTGCTCATAGCCCGTTAACCTTGTGAACCATTTCTTGCGTAGTGTAATGAAAGAGAAAAGACTTTTCGTGTTAGGAACCGAGAATGAGCTTGCAAAATTCGCTTCAGAATAGTTGGTTGATGGAGGTTTCTTGATGTCGCCAGGGCTTGTTGTGTGCTCTTCCTATTACCGAGCAATCTGCCCTTAACATGGCGGCGGGGGCGAAGGGCAAAGTGTTGCGGATACCAATGAGCTCTTGCCCAAGCGCCGGGCGCGGCATCCCTCCGAACACCTCGCGCATGTCTTTCGGGGTTGTAGCTAGCTTCTGTTCTAGGAGCACGTCCCCCGTTTCGTCCAACACGCAATACCAACTCGATGGTTTCTGCCGGGCTGGCCGACGTGATGCCGAAGCATGAGTGGGACGTAGCTGCCGGCGCGGCGCTGGTCCTTTCCGCGGGAGGATTCGTTTGCCGACCCGATGCCTCCGACTTGCGATGCAATCAACAGAATCCCTTGCTCCCCGGTTTGCTGGCAGGAGGGCCGCTTCTGGGAGAAGAACTCCTCGCGGCAGTCCATCAAGCGGTTCTTACCAAACGAACCCAATAAGTCGTTTGTTTGCAATATCGAAGCTATGAGCCACAAGAAAGAGCCAGAGTCCAAAAGGCTTCGAAACCACCTCGTTTGATGAACTGGGGGCAGAGGAATGCGAGCTTAGGACACAGAGGATTGACTCCGGCCAGGAAGTTCGCACAGATCATTCCCAGGCAGTACCCGCACGATCAGGCGCTTGCCCAACATCGTCCGCCGCAAAGCGGCTTAGTTCAAGTCGGCTTATAGGAAGTGTCGTGATTACCTCCGGTTGACATGCAACCCAGAGATAGACAGGGCGATTAATCGGGCCTGGGAGCCGGCCTTGTCGTGGAATCAAGAGCGCTTATAATCCGCGTTCGTTCGTTTCCCGCGATGTTTCAGGCAACAATCTCTGTTACACTCCTTTCCCTGTGGTGGTTCTTCCTGTGCAGGTTCTGCCTATGGAGGTTCGCATGCCCAGCTTTTCCCGGCGTTCTTTTCTGCATCTGTCGGCGGCCGCGTCCGCAGCCGCTGCCTTTCGCGTCATGACTGAGCCCATGCTGGCCGCGGCCGCCCGCCGCCAGCCGCATGCCGCCGATGCCGTACTGATTGACTCCAACGAGAATCCGCTTGGCCCCAGCCAGGCCGCGCGCGACGCGATGGCGGCCATCCTCCCGCAGGGCGGCCGCTACTCCGACAATCTCACCGATGATCTCGCCAGCGCCTTCGCTCAGCTCGAAGGCCTCAACCCCGACTACGTTCGCGTCACCGTCGGCTCGACTCCTCCGCTGGGCCTTGCCGTTTTGGCTTTCACCTCGCCGCAGAGAAGCTACGTCGCCGCCGATCCCGTATTTGAGTTGGGCGGGAATCTAGCCTCAAAAGTGGGAGTGCGCGTGGTTGGCGTTCCACTTACCAAGACATACGCGCACGACGTCAAGGCCATGCTGGCCGCCGCTCCCGACGCCGGCGTCTTTTACATCTGCAATCCGAATAACCCCACGGGCACGCTGACCCCGCATGAGGACATCGAGTATCTGGCCGCGAACAAACCGAAAGACTCGATCGTTCTGGTGGACGAAGCCTACATTCACTTTTGCGACGCGCCCTCCACACTCGATCTGGTGAAGGCGGGCAAGGATGTGGTCGTGCTGCGCACTTTCTCGAAGGTGTACGGCATGGCGGGCTTGCGGTGCGGATTGCTGATTGCCCGGCCCGACCTGTCCGATAAAGTCCTGGAGCGCGGCGGATGGAACTTCATGCCCATCACCGCCGTCGCGGCCGCCACGGCCAGCCTGAAGGACCCGCAACTGGTTCCGGAACGGCGGCGCATCAACGCCGGCGTTCGCCAGCGGACCTTCGACTGGCTTGACCGCAACAGCTACGCTTACATTCCTTCCGAGTCAAACTGCTTCATGCTCCAGACCAATCGGCCCGGCAAAGACGTGCGCGACGCCATGGCCAAGGAAAATGTTCTGATCGGGCGGACCTGGCCGGTGATGCCCACGTACGTCCGCATCACCGTCGGCACGGGGAATGAGATGGAACGCTTCCAGGCCGCATTCCATAAGGTGATGAAGGCGAGCGCTGGCTAGCGCGAAGGGTCTCAACCAAAGCGGGCTTGGAGTGGGGCCCGATCTTTTCTTCGGAGTCCGACGACACGGCTTTCCTCGACCAGATGGACTGACGTGAGCTGGCGGCCGATGGCGAAGGGCGCGCTTGCCCTAGCCTTGAAGGATCGCGAATCCGGTCACGTATAATAGTTGCCCCTGGACAGCGAATTCCCCTGAGGGTTTCCCATGTGTGGCATTGTCGGCTATGTGGGTAAGAAAAGTGTCGTTCCCATCATTATTGAGGGACTGCGGCGGCTGGAATATCGCGGCTACGATTCGGCAGGAATCGCTGTGGCTGGCAACGGCGAGGGGCTCCAGGTGCGACGGGCCGAGGGCAAGTTGCGCAATCTGGAAGAGGCGATTGAGAAAAAGCCGCTGGACGGCACTTATGGGATTGGTCACACGCGCTGGGCCACACACGGGCGTCCCACCGAAGAAAATGCCCATCCGCATCGCGATTGCACGGGCAAGATCGTGGTCGTTCACAACGGAATTGTCGAGAACTATCTCATCCTGAAAAAGCAACTGGTGGCGGAGGGACACAAGTTCACCACCGAGACCGACACCGAGATCATCGCGCACCTGGTCGAGAAGTATTCTGTGGACCGGGGAGGAGTGGGGCGCCGGCCGCTGGAAGACGCGGTGCGGCAAACGGTGAAAGAACTGACGGGCGTCTTTGCCCTGGCCGTGATCTCGAGCGAAGAGCCCAACAAGATTGTCGCCGCGCGCAACGGGCCGCCAGCGGTTATCGGCCTGGGCGATGGCGAGTACTTCGTGGCCTCCGACGTGCCGGCGATCCTGTATCACACGCGCGAGATTTTCTTCCTGGCGGATGGCGATCTTGCGGTCGTCACTCCCGACGGCGTGCAACTCTCTGACTTTCACGGCAGGCCCATCGAACGCCAGGTGCAGCATGTGACCTGGGACCCCATCATGGCGGAAAAGGGCGGCTTCAAGCATTTCATGCTCAAAGAGATTTACGATCAGCCGCCGACCGTGCGCGACACAACTTTGGGCCGCGTTTCGCAGGATACGGGGCACATCTTCCTCGATGAGATAGACATTAGTGAGCAGGAATTCCGCGCCGCCACCAAGATCAACATCATCGCTTGCGGAACGAGTTGGCATGCCGGGCTGGCTGGCAAGTTCATGATTGAAGCCCTGGCGCGCATTCCCGCGGAAGTGGACTACGCCAGCGAATGGCGCTACCGCAATCCGATTGTCGATCCGGATACGATCACCCTGGTGATTTCGCAGTCGGGAGAGACCGCTGACACGATCGCTGCCCAGCGCGAAGCCAAGGCGCGGGGCTCAAAGACCTTGGCCATCTGCAACGTCGTGGGTTCCATGATCACGCGCGAGGCGGCCGGGACGATTTACACTCACGCCGGGCCGGAGATCGGCGTAGCTTCGACGAAGGCTTTTACCGGACAGCTCACTGCGCTCTATATCTTCGCGATGTATCTGGCGCAGGTGCGTGGCGTGATGACTCCGGAAGAGGCTCGCGCTGCGATGCAGGAACTGATGCAGATCCCCGCGAAACTCGAACAGATTCTCGCGCACGATCAAGCCTGCGATGAACTAGCCAAGATCTACCAGAAAGCGCATGACTTCCTGTTCCTGGGTCGCGGCATTCACTATCCCATCGCGCTCGAAGGCGCGCTCAAACTCAAAGAGATTTCCTACATCCACGCCGAAGGATATCCGGCGGGGGAGATGAAACACGGACCGAACGCGCTGATTGATGAGAACTTGCCCGTCGTGGTCATTGCGACGAGGGATTGCAGCAATCCGGGGTCGCTGGTGCGCTACGAGAAAACGATTTCGAACCTGAAGGAAGTGAAGGCGCGGTCCGGAGTCGTGATCGCGCTGGCCACCGAAGGCGATGAAGAAATCCAGGAAGAAGCGGATCACGTTCTGTATGTTCCGCACGTGCCTGAAGAACTGTCGCCGATCCTGGAAATTGTTCCGCTGCAGTTGCTGGCCTACCACATCGCGGTCCGACGCGGCTGTGACGTAGACCAGCCGCGGAATCTGGCCAAGTCGGTCACAGTCGAGTAGACCAGGGTCAACAAACTCGAATTTCTGCGGCTAGAAGGGAATATCTTCGTCCGTAATCGGCCCGGAGGCTGCAGCGTGCTCAGGTTCGGGTGTGCGCTGGTCGAAGTTGTTGTCGCTGGCACCCGCAGAAGAGGAAACTCCATGCGAGCTTCCGGCGAAGTCGCCGCCACCCGCAGAAGAAGAAGCTGCGCGCGAGCCCCCGCCGGAATCGCCCCCTCCGGCCCCTTCGCCGCGTCCGCCGAGCAGGACCAGATCGTTCACCCAAATTTCGGTCATGTATTTCTTCTGGCCGGTCTGCTTGTCGTCCCAGGAGCGGGTTTTCAGGCTGCCTTCGATGTAGACCTTGCTGCCTTTTTTCAGATATTCGCCGGCAATCTCGGCGGTACGGGCCCACGCGGTGATATTGTGCCATTCGGTGCGGTCCTGCCAGTTGCCATCTTTGTCTTTGAAGCGCTCATTGGTGGCCAGGCTGAACTTGGCCACAGGCGTGCCTTGCGGCGTGTACTTCACCTCAGGATCCTTGCCCAGGTTTCCGAGAAGAATAACTTTGTTGACGCTTCTGCCTGCCATGGTGTGCTCCTTTGCAGGGGTTCACTATAACAGAAGCGGCCCGGCGGAAATCGTGCCGTCAGCCACAAATGTTCGCGAACGGTATCATTTTGGGCCGCACTCAGCGGTTTGTTGGTTCGATAAAACGCCGATTGTCCCTGAGATTAGGTTGCCTACGCAAAGAGCCCGTAGCTTTGATCGTGAAGTTCTGCCTTGCTGGCAGGCCGTCTATCCCATCGACGGTAAGTTGAACTGTAAAATCCGCGGTCCGCGTGTAAACGTGCGTTGCCTTCGGGCCTTCTGCCGAAGTGCCGTCGCCGAAATCCCAGTGATAGCCCACCGCCGCAACACTGTTAGCGTCGGTTTGTACCGAAAGAGAGAACGCCTCGCCCACTTTGGCCTCGGCGGGTACCTGTGGATGAACCACCGGTGCGCTCGGCGGAACACTGGTATCGGTAAGCATGATCATCCTGACGGACTGCGGCGGCTGATTGGCGATGCGCACGGATCCGCCTTGGAAGTCGACCGTTGCGTTCTTCTCGAGCACATCTCTCGCGGAGTAAGTGTGACCTGCGGGGAGCCCGAGCGCTGCCAAGTCCAGAACGTGGGAACGTAGTCCTTTCGTCCAGTTAAAGACCGTCAGGATCGCCTGCCGCGGGCTTTCGCGGAGAAAGAAGATACTCGGCTGTTCGTCCTGGGGTTCATAGCTCAGCAAGTCGATCGGGGTCGATGCGCGTCCGAGCTTGGGCAGGTTCAGAAGATCCTGGTTCTCGACCAGTGCCAGGCGATCCTTCTCCGCGCCCAAAGCCAGCATGTCGTCGCCGATTTCATACATCCCTCCGCAAACGGCAGAAAGTGCGATCGACACTTCAGCTGCTGAGAGAGAGAGTGGCGGCCGAGGGTGGGAAGCGTTGCCGAACGACTGGCTCGCGGTGTTGAAGGCATCAGGATCATCCACGAAGAAATTGCGGTGCATGTAGAAGCGCGCGGCGATGCCGGTCGCCGCCTCTTTCGTTTGCTCAAAATTGTGGCCTGTGTCTTGGGAAATGCGGCCGGTGTCCACAATGCCAACGGGGTTGAGCATAGGACTGCCGTCCTTGTCGAGGATTACGTCGTCGCCAACCGTGTCGCGAATAATCTGAAGGCCGATCCGCTGGGCTTCCAGCGCTGTGGTGTTGGGCCGGTAATGAATCCCTTCGATGGCGGTGGTGTCCATAAAATCCAGTTTGATGAACCGTACACCCCATTCGCGGACCAGTGTTTTGTACGTCTGCCGCAAGTATTCCTGCGCGCCGGGATGCGTGGTATCAAGCGTGTACAGCACATCGGTGTCCTGATTGAACACCTTGCCGCTGGGGATTGGGTCACCCTTGGCGGTGTGCACCAACCAGTCCTTGTGATGCTCGTAGACCCATGCGCGGCTCGTGACTTCGAACGGCCCCGTCCAGACCCCAAACGTCAAACCGTCACCGGTTACGTGATGTCCCAGCGCGCGCATGCCATCAGGAAATTGAGTGGCGTTGGGTGTCGAGTATTCGCCGCGGGCGTACTGATAGCCTTCATCGACCTGGAGGAATTTATAGCCGAGCGGCTTCAGATGCTGGGCTTGCCAGTCAGCGTTGGCGAGGGTTTCGGCTTCATTGATCGCCGCATAGTAAGCCGTCCAGCTCCACCAACCAATGGGAGCGTCAGCAGGGATGCGCGCGTGATGCAGCAGTTTAATCGCAGCACCGTAGGCTAGAAGTTGGTCGTGATAATCGCTGCCGGCGGCGATCATCAGGCGCTCGGAGGCGATCTCTTCTCCCGGGGTAACCGCAAGACTCAACTCCACCTGGTCATCGGGCGGCGCATTCTTCAACTCGAATTGCTTCTGGATTTCAGTCGTGCCCGTGGACTCGGCGGTGTAGGAGGAGACTCGCGCGTTGCTGCCCGTTCCTTCCACTTGCAAGTGCATGATCGTGAGAAAACGGTCAGAAGTGAGGGCGCCCACGAAAAAGCTTTGTTTGCTCTCCCGGTTGTAGATCATCTGGCTGCCGGAGCCTCGATGCAGACCGTCGGGAGCGTTGTCCAGGTCATAGATCTTCATTTCCGGCCAGTCCTCACTGAAACTGTCAGAGAGGACACGGCCCGCCGCAGGGGGCCCGGCAATGTTCAGGATAGCGGGGCCGATGGCTTCGATGCTGCGAATCGCCTGCACCGTGATCTGTTTTCCCGTGGCGTTGTGCACTCGCACCTGGAGCGCTCCGTAAGGATTTTGATCGTAAAGTTGCAAGACGTAGATGAGGTCAGGCTGGCCTGCCAGGCCACTACAGCTGACTGTCACTTGGTGGCCTGTTCCGAGGGCATCGCTGAATTGCGATGGAGAGGCGTCGCAGTGGGGATAATCGTTTGACCGCAGCCAATGGCTGTCAACCTCGGCCGCCACGCGGGACGTAAAGATGCTTTGTCCGTTCGCCATGGCAACATGGTAGGTCCCTTGCTGTGCCTGCACCGACAGCGACAACCTATCGTTTGTCAGTTGCTGGCCGCTACCAGGCAAAGCGAACAGGAGCGCAACAGCCAGGACTCCAAGTTTTCCCTTCGTGATAAAGGCATTCACGATCATCCTCATGGCAGGAATCTCCTTATGACATGGCTCCACGTATGAACGAGCTATCTTATCCTAAGAGGCAATTGGCGGTACTTTTTGCGCTATAATGCCCTCCATGCCTGCCGCACCCGGAGCCACCAGGGCCGTGGGGATGGTGCCCGACGAACTCAAGTTTGAACCAAAGTCCAAGGGCCTCACCACGCCCCGCAAGAAGAAACCCAA
>Ga0181533_1005938_pt1 | contig 11371 bp, 9 predicted proteins | sample PEATcosm2014_Bin_45_FD_119772 | JGI IMG/M metagenome (GOLD analysis project Ga0181533, IMG submission 119772) | Peatland microbial communities from MTU Mesocosm Facility, Houghton, MI, USA - PEATcosm2014_Bin11_60_metaG | ecosystem: Environmental > Terrestrial > Soil > Wetlands > Peat | place...
AGAAAGTTTCGAAACTAATGCTTCCGTGGATGTTTCATACAGCGATGCAGTTTCCGGTGCCAAACAGATTCAGTTGCTCGGCTTATCAGGCATATACAGCCAGATCATGACCGAAAACGTTCCTCTTATCCGCGGTCTTGCAAGCACTTATGGACTGAACTACATTCCGGGGTCATGGATGGAGTCGATCCAGATTTCGAAAGGGACGGCATCGGTGGTAAACGGATACGAATCAACCACAGGACAGATCAACGTGGAATATAAAAAGCCGGAGAACGCTGAAAAATTTTATATCAATCTTTATGAAAACAGCAACCTGCGTTTTGAGACCAACATCGATGGATCCTTAAAAATGAATGATAAACTCAGTACCATGCTGCTGATTCATGTTGATGAGTTTGACAATAAAATAGACCAGAACCATGATGGTTTCATGGATATTCCGAAACTTCAAACCTATAACATTTTCAGCCGGTGGGATTATATCAATCCCGGGAAAATGGTGTCCAAATTCGGAATCAAATACCTTGATGAGACACGCGACGGAGGACAGATGGATTTCAACAAGGGAACAATGAATTTTGATACCACGGGAATAAGCAACAATACAAAGAAATATGGGTTTGAGATTCATACTAAACGCCTTGAAGGCTTCTGGAAAAATGGTTTTTTTATCAAAAACCATCCCGAAGCAAGCATCGGTCTGATCCTCTCCGGGGTGAACCACGAACAGAGTGGGTTTTATGGCCTCGACCAGTACAATGGCCATGAAAGAAGTTTCTATGCCAATCTTATCTTCAATACTTCCTTTAAAAAGAATACTCATAAGATCGCTGCAGGGCTTAGTTATATGCTCGACGATTACAGGGAAAACTTTACCGAAGATTCACTTACCTATTTATATCAGATAAACCATGGATCGACCAACAGGGATCTCTATACACTGGTGGGCTCAAAGAATGTGAATTTTATCATGAACCGCACTGAGTTTGTTCCCGGAGCATTTTTCGAATACACCTTGAACCTGAAGGAAAAATTCACGATGATTGCAGGCTTACGAGGTGATTACGATAACTTGTGGGGATTTTTTATCACGCCACGATTGCACCTGCGTTATAAATTCAACGAATCGACCTTTTTACGGGGGTCAATTGGAATGGGATACCGCACCGCAAACGTGTTGGCCGAAAACAGTGCATTATTTGTCAGCCAGCGTTCGTTTGTCTTCACAGAGCCATTGAAACAGGAGAAAGCAGTGAATTTTGGCCTGAACTTCACCAAAGATTTTAAGCTCTTTCATAAAAAAGCGACCTTCGATATTGATGCTTATAGGACCAGTTTTATTAACCAAGTTGTAGTAAATACTGATAGTCTTCCAAATGCGGTGTTTTTCTCCAACCTCCATGGAAGATCTTATTCAAACAGTATTCAAGCACAATTAATCACAGAACCTGTAAAAAGATTATCGGTGACCATGGCATTCCGTGTGAATGATGTGAAACAGACTGAAAACGGAGTGCTGAGAGAAAAACCATTTGTCGACCTCTATAAAGGACTGGTGACACTTTCATATGCTACAAAGTTTGAAAAATGGATATTCGATCTTACCGGTCAGCTTAATGGACCTGCCAGAATTCCTGACACAAAAAAATTGCCGTCGAATCTTCAGCAAGCCAGCCATTCTCCTGCTTACTTTCAACTGCTTGGCCAGATTACGAAAAAACTTAAATATATTGACATCTATATCGGCGGAGAAAATCTAACTAATTTTACACAGGATGACCGGATTTCTGAATACCTGAGGCCATTTCATACGAACTTTGATGCCTCCATGGTATGGGGACCTGTGGTGGGTATGACGGTTTATGCAGGAATCAGGTTGATAATAAAGTAATGAAGAATGAAAAATTAAAAAAATAAGCTATGAAAACAAAAATCTTATTAAAGAATTTGATCATAAGTTTTGGTCTGATACTTTTTTTTTCAAGTGTATTATTTTCACAGGATAAAAAATCAGCAGAATTAAAGGTTAAGACATCTGCCGTTTGTAGCCAGTGTAAGGACCGTATTGAACATGGGATAGCTTATGAAAAGGGAATCAGGGATATTGTATTGGATGTGGATTCCAAAATCGCAACCATTGTTTATAACCCTTCAAAAACGACTCCTGCTGATATTCGCACTGCAATTTCCAAGCTTGGTTATGATGCCGACACCATTCCGGCAGATAAAAATGCCTATGCAAAACTACCTTCCTGTTGCAAGAAGAAAGATGTGAAGAATAACTAATTAAGTTACACTTAATCAAAAAAAGGGATGAATTGTATTTCATCCCTTTTCCAACCTTTACTATCAATACCGGTTCAACCGATTATTTACTTTTTGGTAACCTGAATCGATTGTGCCCAGTTACATATTGCGTTTAGTCCTTCGGTTGCCACAACAGCATCAGGACGTTTTGAAGTGAACGATTTTGGCGGCATTTTGCTTTTCGTCACCATGGTACACATTGCCTTAGCTTTATCAGCCTGCTTTTCTGGTGAATATTTATCCCAGTTCGTAAAATTAAGATGTGATAGTGCCATAAAGTCGCCGGGTGCGTAATGACAAGCTGTACAGGATTTGTCGATAACCTTCATTACATCGGCTGGTATTGCCTTACCTGTGGTATTGTCTTTTTTTGCATTTTGAGCATTTAACTGATTAATGATCAGCACAGAAATAAAAATTACACAAACTGCTGCAACGGTAATACTGATTGTTTTTTTCATAATTTAAAAAATTTGAAGTTGTGATTTAATCTTTGTAATACCCCAAAGATAATATAATTTGCAGAATCTTTATTACAACATTTAATAAAAGTTATAAATTACGATGTCAGAAGAAACAAGCGATTGACTAACAGAATCAAATATTGCCGGTATCCTCAAAACAATTGTCTTGATCGGAAGGGATTTTACAGTTAATATAGAAGCTATAATTGTTTTATCCAGCAACGGTGTGTAATATGTTGCCGGCCATTATACATTTTCCACATTTGGGAGGCTGCTTTGCCATCAAGTTGCGGATTGGTTACAAGTTTCCTTACATTATTCCGGATATAGCCTTTGTGAATTTCAAGATGATAAATGGCAACAACGCCTTTCCTGCGGTAATCCGGATGAACGCCATTCATATCCATATCGATAATATCTGTCTTTTTCAGGGCATTTAAAAGATGGATGAAGCCTGTAGGAAATAACCTTCCGTTGCATTTCTGTAATGCCCGGGTGAGTGAAGGAAAAGAAATGCCGAAACCCACTAATTCATCCTTATCGTTGACTAAAAAACAAACATAGTCGGGATTTATATATGGAAAATATTGTTTGGTATAAACGTCGATCTGCTTTTTGGTGAGCTCGGTAAAGCCATAAAGATCCCTGAACGAGAGGTTGAAAAGATTCCAGAACCTTTCTGTATATGGTATAAGTTCCTTAGCCTTCCTGACTTTAAGCGGATGAATGTTATATTTCTCTTGTATCAGGTTGGCCATTTTTTCAACTTTCTCAGGAATTGGAATAACCTCAATTTTAAACTGGATCCAGTCGGTAGATTTCTGAAACCCCAGTTTTTCCATGTGTATTGGATAATAAGGAAAGTTATAAATAGATCCCATTGTTCCAAGTTCATCAAATCCTTTGATCAGCATCCCTTCATTATCCATGATTGAAAAGCCGAGCGGACCCTGTATAGTAGTCATTCCTTTCGACCGGCCCCATTCCATAACGACCTCGATAAGCAGGCGGCTTACTTCGGGGTCATCAACAAAATCAATCCAGCCAAATCTGACCATTTTTTCATTCCACCGCTCATTGGCCTTATAGTTGATGATCCCTGCAATTCTCCCTACAAGTTTTTTTTTCTTCCATGCGAGCCAGTATTCTGACTCACAAAATTCAAAGGCAGGGTTATGTTTCGGAGAAAGCGTTTTTTTCTCGTACCTCCTCATAGGAGGGCACCAGAATGCATTGCCTTTGTAAAGTTTGTAGGGAAAACCTCTGAATTTCTTCATGTCGCTTTTTGCAGATACTTTTTTAATATAAATATCCATAAATAGAATATGAATGTTTAATATTGGATACTGAGTTTATTCCCCATGGTAAAATTATCAATTTTTTTAAAAATATTTGTATAACTGGAAAAATCGGAAACTCTGACCTCCTTGTACCGGTCAATCGTGACCATCATATTAGTCTGATAATTATTTATTTAATATGGTTAATTTACTTCGGTCTTGGGTGGTCAAACTAACCGGTATGTCCAAGCTATAGCAAAACTGTGCTTTACATAAGCAATATTGCGTGAATTCTGTTGCGGCTGTCACATTTTGGTCGAATTCATGCCGCTTATTTGTCAAAAATGCATTCCACGACCCATGGTTAAGCAAAAAACTACCAATATTATTAGTCCTGAAAAGACAATTCTAATTTGTTGGTTGTTTAAAAAAGGTTCTTCTACTACTCGATTAAAATTTTGTAAATATCTTGGTATTAAAAGCATTGGGAAAAACATTGGGAAAACAAATGCTTCAAGAAATGTATTAAATGTTTGAGGGTGAAAAAATGAAACAGCAACTAATGCTGAAACTCCTGCTGCTAAATAGGGGATTAAAAACAATTGTCGTAATTGCTGTCTTGAAATGCCATTTTTAAAAGTGTCGAAAGTTTTTTGAGATACTTTAACAATTAAATAGAAAGAACCACTATACGACAAAATACCAATAATTATCAATAGTATTCTCCAAATCAACAGTTCAGTTGTTCCTCTTATATCATATGCAAAGTCACCTTTATTGGTTATTCCTGTATAAAAACATTGCCACGAAAACCAAAAGAAATTAAAAGTCATCGTATGCAATAGAAGTAATTGATTATAGATTTTAAAGTAATTTATTTTTCGTAAAAACGTCCAAATTAGAAATCCTGTGGCAAGGTTAGCAAGCGGTCCAAAAGTATCTGTAATAAAACTATGTGTCTGACTTCTAAAATAAACTGAAGTCAACAAGGTAATTTGTCCACCCAAAAGCAAACAAGTTACTCCGTGTCCTATCACTTCGTGTACTATGTCTGCTAATATGTATGACATTGTTCCAATAGAAATCAGTGTCAACAAATGAAATAGTCTATATTTTACATTTTGATTCATTTAGTGGAAAAACTGGAAACATTGACCATCTTGTGTCGGTTAAGGGTGACCACCGTATTAACCTGATAAGTTCATTTAAAATAGTCATTTTCTTTCGGCCTTGGGTGGTCAATCTAATCGGTTTGTCCACCCACGGTAAAAAATGAAAATTATTCTAAAAAATCTGCAAATTCTTGTCACCATTTTGAACCTTGGTTTATCGATCAATACTACTTGTCTGTAAATATTTAACAGCCTCAAGTACTCCAATATCTCTATTGTTGACAATATCTTCAACCGTCTCTTTAATCTCGATATCTGGTTTGACGCCACATCCCACATATTTACGACCATCTGGATAAGTCAATTGTTGAGTGCAAATTCTTATAGTACCCCCAGCAGGCAGGTCTATTAAGTACGGCTGACCATTACTTCCATATGAGTTTTGCCCCATTTTGGTTATTTGTTTTGATTTATCGAGAAAAAGCAAAAATTCTTCAGCCGCAGAGCCTGTTTCGTGACCAAAGAGAACAACTGTAGGAATGATAATTCTGTCCTTGAGTGGAATATCATTTCTCCAAGTATCTGTTCCAAGCTCTCCCATTGACTTATTATGATAACAGAGATACGTTTTCGCAGCCCAATCATTTTTTATAGTATCTTTTTCTGTATATCTTGACCCTCTGGCTCTATATAACGCATTGTTTGTTCTTGTCATTCCTTTTGAAGCATAAATTAAAGAATCAGGACTTAAATACTGAGCAATTGCGGCACCATAATCACTACTTCCACCGCCATTATTTCTTACATCCAGAATTAATCCATACGCTTTACGCAATTCAGGTAATTTATCACTGAATAGAGAATCAACTTTAGCATCTACAAAAGAATTTAACGCCACATACGCAATCTGGTTGTCCAACCATTTAAACTTGAAAATGTCATGATAAAATGGAGGATATATTTCCTTTTCCTGTGTTTTTTTATAGACTAAAGACAATGTTTTTATTTCTTCTGAAGGTGTTTTAATTTTTATCGTTAACTTCTGGCCTTTGAACCCCATTAACATAGTTTTAACCGCCCAATCTCTGATAGCGTAATCAGTAGAAGCCGAAATAAACGGTATTATTTCATCTTTCAAATATTTTTCAGTTGGTTGATTGTTGACCTCTATGATCTCACTTCCGATGGGAATTTCATCTTTTTTACTTTTATTGACATGAACAACTATTGCTTTATTGTTAACATTTTTTAAATAAATGTAATAATCTCCGAACTGTGTATAAAACAAACAAGTATCAATCTCTTTTGGAAAGTTTACACTTGTATGTCCATCTTTCAATAATGCGCAAAACCGTTTCAAGGTTTTATAATATTCCAGATCGTTTTGTGTCTGGATGACTTTTGGTATAAAGGATATATAAGCACTATCCCAATTTAATTTTGAAACATTATCGAAATTCGCAAAATTATAATTGACTTCTTGCCAGATTTTCGATAGACCAAAGATTTTTTCTGATTGACTTATTGTGTTTTGGAATTGCCCAAAACAAGTTATCGTTGCGATTAATAATGCCTGAATGATGATAGTCTTTTTCATATTGTCTGTTTCTAAAATATAATGGCTAACGCTCGACCGGCAGATGCTGGCCAGATTTACCGGATTTTATCTGTGTTGTTTGTTTTTATACTTAGTGACCGGGATTCCTTTCCTTCCCAATTGCCCCCGGTTTGCGGTTGACGGCTCGTTGTGTGTAGTTTATTTCAGTACAATCATCCCTTTCTGAAACTGTGCGAAATCATTTTCATTGTTTAAGACAAATACATTTGGTGAGACATCAAATTTATATTTCTGGTTGTTTTTGTTAATTACAAAAATCATTTTTTTATAGTAATCGTCAAGTGGCTCAAGGCAAATCCATTTTCTGTACTCTTCAATCATAGATCGCGTCTGCCGGGAATAGTTAGGAACCAAGATTTCTGAATCTTTGTTATCAAAATGAAATCGTATTACATCGAAATCGCCGGCTTTAAATTCTCCATTTTGCATTTCTAAAATATGAGCACACTTATTTGGTTCAATCCTGCCATCAAGAACCTGATTTATTAAAAATGGAGTCAGGTTGATTAATTTTTTGTTTTGTGAGCGACTTTGGCTATAATGATGTAATACAATGTCGTATCCCTGACGTCCGGTAAAATCTTTGGCTCCAATTTCTTTCTCACTTGGTAAACCCCTTGAGGTTATAAGAGATAGTATATATTCGATATTTAAACTGTCGATTTTTTTGATGGTATCTCCATAAATTTTATAAGATCCTTCTTTTAGCCTGAAGAATTGATCGCGGGTGAATAGATTGTCGATTTTTCTTCTTAATGCTGTGTCTATATAAATGTGCTTGTTATTTGTACTTATGAATGATTTCCATTTTGAATTGTTGTGAAGGTCGGAAAACTCAGGCAATCCGTCAAGGTACTCATTGTCAAAATTCTTTGCTTTAACTAAATCCAGTAAGATAAAAAGTGTGTCTAATTTCTTTAATTCTTTTGCCAGTATTAATGAATTGTAAATGTCTTTTGCAAAGTTTCCATCTGAAGTAGTAAGTAAATCATAGTAGATATTTAATGCTTTTAATTGATTTCCAGCAATTAAATTCAACTCTGCTGAGTTAATAGTCTCTTGATAGTGTCGGAAATTTTTAATTTGCCCATAAGTCATCGATATATTTAAAATGAACATCATTAAAACTGTAAAACTGTACTTTTTCATATAAATTAGTTTTTAAATTAAAAAAATTATTTTATATTTTCTAAAGTCCCGAACTATTGATTCAGCATCTTATGGCAAATATCCAATATAAATATGTGTGGAAAAGCCGCTCAAAGTGCCCCCCCCTTGGCCGGTCTATTTTGACCATCCCTTAGCCGATTTAAATTGACTACCTCCCATTTGATCTTTTTTGATCATTATTCTGTTCTGGTTTTCTGTTATACAAATGTATGCAGGTTCGCTGAATGTAATTTTTCCACCCAATGTCTTGAAGCTAATTAATTCTGCAGTTTCACTGATTCCCGAAAGAGATACTCCATTTCGAGAAATATTACATAGTTGCTGTAATGATTCCAGACTGTACTCTTTCCCATAAAAGGAGGCAATCATACGAAGGTAAGTCAGCCCGCAATCTCTGGAATCCAGTTGATGGAAAAAAGGGAATCTTCCTATTAACCTATTTCTGATCATTTTCCATATTCAATTCACGATTTGTATTCTTAAATTCTCGTCCGACTTTAATGAAATAATTTAGCCTAATCAAAATAAATTGTGACGGTCTTTTCCACTCTGAATACGAATGATAGTTCATATCCCAGTTATTTTCTTTACAATTGTCGGGCAAGAAGAAGTTTATCAAAGAACAACCAAGCATCAATCGGTTTTTAATAAAACTCCTAGAAAGAGTTATTTCATCAATTACAGGACTTTCATAATCATATCCATTGTACTGGCGTGTTGTCCCTTCGCCACCTCCTTCTAAAGTCAAATTAAGATCCAGAGGAAGGGAGACATCAAAGCTTATATCACCTCGCGCCTCAAATCCATTGTATTGGCAATTCTGAAAATCGTCATAATATACTTTGAAATAGGTGCTTGTCTCAAGCCATGAAAACAAGTGCAACTGAAAATACAAATATGCCCCGTATTGAGTTTCCCATCCAACATCAGCTACCTTTTCTATTAATGTGCGAACACCCTCCAGCAAAGTTGTTTCACCAATTGTATTATCCATTCTTTTTAGTAAAAGCGATGTTGAGATAAAGTTCGATTTCTTTCTGATTGCATAATTCAATTCAAGGCTATTTATGCTTTCAGGTTTTAAAATAGGGTTGCCGGATGAAACGGTCAGGGAATCATTAGAGTAATAGACAAAAGGATTAAGGTAATAATAATCGGGATACTTAAGAGTATTCTTATAGGAGAGTTTTATCGAACCATGTTTTCCAAAATCCAGTAAAACGGCAAGAGAAGGCATCAGGTGCCATTGGACAGATCGCACCGTATCATAAAATTGTGTCTGAGAATACTCGTATCTAATTCCCGCCTGAACATTAAGTTTATGATATTTAAATACTGATGTGAAATAACAAGCCAGGCGCGTATCAAAATAATCGAAATTCTGTGTTTGATTATTAACTTGTTGGGAAGAATTGATGATTCGGTTGTAATACTGTCCACCAACATCAATATTGATAGCTTTAAATAGAGAAAATGTATAGTCAAGTTTTGAATTGATTGATCTTAAGGAATATTTCGTTAAGGTAAACCGATTTGCTGAAATTGTATCTGTTGGATAATAAAAACCAGTCTGCTGCAGTAGATCTGAACCCTTTTGCATGTTATAAAAATTTGTATTCCAGATTAACTCATGATCTTCATCTTTTTTTCCAAAGTCCTGTTTGAAATAAATAGTATAGTTTTGCAAGGTATTGGTTCCTGTATTGTTCTGAAAAGTATTTGTAGTGTACTTCATGGTATCATTCATGAAGTATTCGTTTTCAAGGTTTTGATTGATAATATTTCGATATTTCGCATAGGAACCGGTAAAGTTAATCAAGGTTCTCTTCCATGGATAGAAGTCTATACCATATTTGTAAAGCTCACCGGTAAATTTATAATTGTACAAATTTCCAGATCGACTAATAGTACGAAAAATCCCTTCTTTGTCTTCAGTTTGTCGCTCATTAACATAATTTGATGTTGTTAATAGGTTTTCCTGGAGTACTGCCGATCCGAAAATTCTGAATCTTGAGAATGTATACTCTGCTCCAAGAGTGCCATCATAATGATCCTTTTGTGAAAAATAATCAATATTACCAATTACTTTAAGTCCATAATTTCTTTCTTTTCGCAAAATAATATTGATAACTGTTGCCACCTCAGAATCATATTTTGTCGATGGATTTGTGATGACTTCAACCTTTTCGATATCTTTCGGATCAATTGCTTTTAAGTCTCTTCCATTTTCAATCCCATCTACAAGGATCAGGACATTAGAGTTTCCCAAGACTTTTACCTCATCTGTAGCTTTATTTACAGTCACAAAAGGGGCTTTTCTAATAACATCTAAAGCATTCCTTGCATTTTTTAGAACAGTCGAATCAGGAATAAACAAAATTTTGTCAACAAGAGACCTTGGTCCTGTTGCAGTACCTTTGACGACTGCTTCTGGTAAATAAAGACTATCCCGGATTAGTTTTATTGACAAAGAGAAAGGACTCTTGCCTGGCAAAATTGTAATAATTTGCTTAAAAGTTTTATAACCGATCCTACTAACTATTACTTTATAAGTTTGACATTTAACTCCCGGAATAAAGAATGCTCCTGCACTGTCTGACATAGTACCATAGCCAGTTATTCCTTTTAATGTATCAAATAGTTGTATTGAGGCAAATTCAATTTTCTTTTCTGAATCCTTTTCATTTATATACCCCCGAATATCAATTTTATTTACATTTTGACTAAAACCTTTGATTGTAAAAACGAATAAGAGAAAAAACAACAACTTCATTATTCGTAATTTTATTGGTAAAGGTTTAGTTTTTCTAAACACTGATAAATATGAAATCAATCCATGGTTGAAAAAGCCGCTCAAAGTTACCGCCCTTAGCCGGACAATTTTGACCACCCCTTAGCCGATTTAAATTGACTACCTTCCATTTGATCTTTTTTGATCATCATTCTGTCCTAGTTTTCTGTTATACAAATATACGATTTCTTATTCTATACTATTTCCCCCGTTAATTCAGAATGAACGATCTAATCAAATACTGAATCTGCAATAGTTTGTTCGCCCATAATGTCGTGCCTTATGTTTCTGAGAGTAAATCAGGTGCTAAAGTCCTTTAAAATCAATTTTACACTCATAGTTCCTTCCATCTAAAAACACCCCGGTAATCCCAATGAAATCTGAATGCTTTATATAAGTCCAGCTATTTTCCTTCACTGTAAACTGGCAAACAGTACTCACAGAACCATCAAACTCACTTGCAGACATATTTTTCCCGACTTCTTCAACAGGGTATTCTGTAAGTTATAGCGACATTACATCCAGCCCCCCCCCCATCAATAGCGCCACTACGACCTTTTCCCCAAAAAAAAAAACGCCCCCCTCAAGCATCAAGCCGAAGAGGGCATTTCCCTTTTTAAACCCAG
>Ga0181533_1005944_pt1 | contig 11356 bp, 10 predicted proteins | sample PEATcosm2014_Bin_45_FD_119772 | JGI IMG/M metagenome (GOLD analysis project Ga0181533, IMG submission 119772) | Peatland microbial communities from MTU Mesocosm Facility, Houghton, MI, USA - PEATcosm2014_Bin11_60_metaG | ecosystem: Environmental > Terrestrial > Soil > Wetlands > Peat | place...
CTTTGCGCATCAATTCGAAGCGCTGCAACACGCCGAAACGGTGCTGCTCATCCACCACCACCAGGCCGAGTTGCGCGAAACGCACGTCTTCCTCAATCAGCGCGTGCGTGCCGATGACCAGATGGACGGCGCCCGCGCCGACGTCCCGCTTGATTTCCGCCTTCTCCCCCGCTTTGCGCGCGCTGATGAGCAATTCCACGCGATAATCGAGCGGGCGGAACAACTGTTTGATGTAAAGGTAATGCTGCACGGCAAGGATTTCCGTCGGCGCCATCAGCGCCACCTGATAGCCGTTTTCAATAGCCAGGATGGCGGCCTGGATGGCAACAATGGTCTTGCCGGAGCCCACGTCGCCTTGCAGCAAACGATTCATGGGGCGCACCGAACACATGTCGTCCACAATTTCTTTCAGCACGCGCTTTTGCGCGCTGGTGGGGTGGAAGGGCAGAATTTTGCGAATGGCTTGGCGGGCGCTGTCCTTCACACGAAACTCCACGCCCGCGAGGGACTTGGCCTTGCGGCGCTTCAGCGCCAAACCCGCGCCCACACTGAAGAATTCTTCAAAGATCAATCGCACTTGCGCCGGAGTGCGGAAGGCACAGAGTTTGTCCAGATCGGGCTCGCCCGGAGGAAAATGCGTTTGGCGAACCGCGGTGGCGCGATCGAGCAGGCGGTTTTTTTGCACCACGGTGGCCGGCAGGCGGTCAGGAATTTGGCCGTCAACCCCCTCGAGCGCCGACCACATGAGCCGTCGCAGCACGCGCGGCCCGAGCGACGCCATGGATTCATAAATAGGCACGACGCGGCCCATTTCCAGGGAGTTGCCGCCCTCCGCTTCCTCCTCCGGCAGAATTTCAAATTGCGGCTGGATGATCTCCATCGTCCCCGTGCCGTAACGGTCGCGGTCAACTTTGCCGTAGAAAAACACCTGCTGACCGGAATGGAAAACCTTGTTCTTCTCCAGGTAAACCGCGTTGAACCACTTGCACCTCAGCATGCCGGTGGAGTCGCTGGCGGCCAGGTCGTAGATGTACATGCCGCTGCGAGTGCGCATCAAGCCGCAAGTGAGGACTCGCGCGAAGACCGTGGTGGTCTGGCCGGGCACCAGATCGCGAATGCGGGTTAGGCGCGTGCGGTCTTCGTAACGAAACGGTGTGTAATAGAGCAGGTCCTCTACCGTGCGGATGCCGCGCGAGGCAAGAAGTTCGGCGCGCACGGGCCCCACACCTTTCAGGAACTGAACCTCGGATGCGGCTGTGAGTTTCGTGTTCGCCATTCTTCACCGATTAGACTATTATAGTTGCAACCATGCCCCTTACGCGCGCCAAATGGATAAAGTTCCTGGTAGCCATCCTACTCGGCAACGCCCTCTATTTTGCGCTGTCACCGCACCTGCCGCTGGCGGCGCAACACCGCTCGTGGGCAGTCGACCTGGGAACCGTGGTCGACTTCTGGTTTTGTCTCCTGGTTTATGGCCTCTTGGAGCTGGGTGCCTTCTTCCGCCGCGATGATGCCGGACATCGTGGGCCCAGGGAGTAACGCTGAACTGGAGGCGCTCCGTGCCACTCGACCCTCCGATTCAAAAAACATACGATCATCTGCGCGACACCATTTCGTGGCGATCCCATATGAAATAATCGGCAGTTCCGGCCCATGGGCAAAGGGGCAGGTATTAGCAATATCTTATTCGACCTATAACTATTTTTTGCTTGCAAAAGTGTCCGCTTCCGACTAAATTACCATTTTACGGCTTAGATTGGGTGATCCGCATAGTATGCTCAGCAGAAGCGCTCAGGCAACGTGTTGTACCACATGATGACCTCGCCGTGAGCCGGTGACTCCAGGCAGCAATAACTATTCTCAAACCATGGGGGAAAGCAAGCTCGCGAGCCAGTGGATGCGTGCGCGCAAGTTAGTTTTGGCAGGGTAAGAACTCTAAAGTTCACGGCGCAATTGCCGAATATACAAAGGAGGTAAGTGGAAAGTGGAAATCAAAGAACAAGTAGGTGTTACCGCAGGAAAAGTTTGGCAAATTTTAAGTGATTTCGGCCCGCAGACAGTGGCCCAACTGAAGAAGAGGCTTAACGGCTCAGGCGAACTCGTCGGATTCGCTCTGGGCTGGCTGGCGCGGGAAGATAAAATCGATATTTCCCAAGATAAGAAAGTACTTAAGGTAGCCTTGAAGTAATCACCGACGGTCTCTAAGGAGCAATCCAACGAACGTCGCAACCCCGGCGAGGCGGCTCGGGATGTGCCCGGCGGGTGAAGGACCAAGGGAGGGCGCCAGTCCGGCGCGGCCGGGCTGGCAGCTTATTCGCAACATGAATTTGCCGCAAGCATTGTCTCTCGCCAGGTTTTTCACGTACAGCCTCGCATTGCGACGGAATGCATTCCCCGAGAGACACGGCGTGATGGTGGAAGGAAAAGAGGTCTCAGCAAATCTAAGGGAGCGCCCATGACGGAGAAAATCACTGCCCTGCTCGTGCACCAAGATTCCGAAACGTTGGCCATGCTCAAAGGCGCTCTGGAGCGCCAGGGTATGCGCATCATCGAAGCCGGATCGCGAGCGCGCGCCAAGCGCATGCTGGGCGGGCTGAACCCCGCCCCACTGGTCTTCACGGATATACACCTACCCGATGGCACGTGGGCCGACATCCTGGCTGTGGCCGAGAAGGCCGCACAACCCGTGAATGTGATCGTCGTGGCTCGCGTGGTGGACACGCGGTTTTACGTGGAAGCCATTGAAACCGGCGCCTTCGATTTTCTCGCGCCACCCTTCAATGCCACCGACCTTGCTTACGTAGTTCGCACCGCCCTCGATAATGTTGTCGCGCGACGCGACGCCCGCCCCCATACCCAGCACACTGCGGAGGAGGGTCGGTTCGCCGGGGTTCGTAAAACCAGCGACCAAGCAACTCCGCACTGACACCGGTCATTACGCCCAAGAATTTCCCGGACTGGCCCCGGGGTGTTCTTCCTGCCGGCCTACTGTGGGGTCACAATACCGGCAAAGGCAGGAAGAAAGGTACTGAGCGGCAAGTTGAATACCCCGTCCGGGTCGGGATGCCGCGCCCATGGGTTGCGAATGTTCACGGTAGCAGCGCCGGAATCGTAGCTGAGCACCGTGTAGCAATGCGCGTTGACGTACCAGGGATCAGTGTCGGGCGGCAGAGATTGCCCCTTGACCACCTCCTGGTAAAAGCGGCTGCCCCCGGTGCACGCCACGATCGGCATACCATTCTTGACGGCTTCGGCCAGGGCCGCGCCCGCCTGCGATTCGGATTGATTCTCCTGAAAGCGTGTACTCCCTGCCAGCGTCTTCATCACGCGGTCGGCGATGCCGCCTTGTCCCACGGCTCGATAGGCGCCGAATAGCTCACCGTTCTGCTGAATCATCGTCACCAACTTGTCGAAAAACCCACCCGATTCGAGCAAACCGATCAGAGAGTCTTTCATGGAATCCGGCACCGTGATGGGGGCCATTTCTTTCTTGAGGCCCGCCTCCAGCTTGGCGCGATCGATGTTTCCGTATTGGTCCACTTGCGCCCGGATGGCGCGATCGTAGGCCAGCACCAGGGCATCGTTGGCAGCCAGCAATTGTTCGGCGGGCTGCTTGAGCAGCGGAAAGAGATCACTGCTCTCGATGGCTTGCAGCAACGACTCGCGCAGCACCCGTTGCGCGTAGGCGCGGAACAACACCGCCACCCATTGCCCGTCGGAAAGGTCATACCCACTGTCGTGGGTGTAACGAAGGTCCTCCGGGTAAGCGGTCTCCTGCTTGCCATCTCCAAACGTCACCGTGTAACTGCCGTCTGCGTGGGATTGAATTATCTTGCGGATGGTATCCTCGCGGCGCTGTGCCAAGGCGGCGATGACCGCGTGAAAATAGCAACTCCCCAGTTTCCCCTGGCGCACGGCCTCGGGGACGATGCCCTTCGAACCGTAAAGGTCATCGGCCGCCTTCGCCCCCGGCAGGGTGCAGAAAAGAGCCACAACGCAAAGCACAACCCTCGCGCGTTTCAGCATAGTTTTGCTCCCGCAGATTTACTCTTACGACGAAACTTGATCCGAAACGTGTGGCAAGGATACAAGGTGTTCTGGAGAGGGTCAAAGGGTTTGTGCAAAAATTGCGCAGAATGATTCACGATTTAATCTTCTGCACTTCGATTTTGTAATGGCTGAGGAGCATGCCGGTGGCGTGATCGACGGCGGCGCGGGCGAGTTGGTAATTGATTTCCGCCTGGAGCACCGCAGCCTCTGCCGTGGCGAGCACGGTCTGCGCTTGCAGCACAAAAAAGATCGTCTGGGCGCCGAGTTGGTACTTGCGCTCCTCGGCCTCCAGGCTCTTGCGGGAAAGGTCATAAGCTACGTGCGTTGCGTCCAGAGAGATGCGAGCCTGTTCAAGCTGGTGGACGGCCGTAGCCACCTGGAGCGTGATGTCCTCCTCCTGCTGACGTTCCTGATACTGGGTTCGCCGACGGGAAACCAGGGCGTTTCCGAGGTTCGCTTCGGCGCTATGGTTTTTGATGGGAAGATTCAGCGTCAGAGTGAAGCCATAAGTCGGGTAATTGAAGCCCCCGATCTGGCTAAAGGCGTCCCCCAGCCCGCCTTGGGACACGAGGACAGGCGGCGTCGTGGCGAGGTTGTACTGATTGCCTCCGAGCCCATAGGCCTGATAGGTCCCCATCAAGCTGAGGTTGGGTAGCAGGCTGTTGTGATCCAACTTGATAGTGATATCCGTCGCCGCCATCTGCTGGCGCAGGGCTTCCAGCTCCGGGCGGTGGGCCACGGCGGTGGCGATGGCCTCTTTTGTATCCACTTGGACAATCTCACCGGAGGGTTCGGCGCTCTCCACCATATCCAGATCCAGGTTGCGCACGTCCGCGTCCTGGTCAACTCCGAGGATGCGGCGGAACTGATCCTCCACCGACTTCAGAAAGTACTGCGCCTGGATCACCGCCACTTTGCGGTTGGCAACTTCCGCTTCCGAGCGGTAGATGTCCAGCGGCGGCAAGGCGCCGAGCTCCAGCGCGTGCTTGTCACGGTCGTAGGAAGCCTGAGCGAGATCCTGCGATTTTTGGGCAATCCGCAGATTTTCCCGCGCCTGCACCACGCTCCAATAGGCCGACACTAATCCATAAAGCGAATCGCTCACCTGCCCCTCAAACTGCGCTTGCGTTTGTGCCAAGCTGCGCCGGGCGATGAGGATGGGGGCACGGTTAATAAACCGGGTGTTGCCGCGCAGGAGCGGCTGGGTGACATTGAAGCTCAAGGTCCCGTTGATGTACGGGTTGAGAAAATAATAGATGCTGTTGGTGGAGGATTTTCCCGCAGTCAATCCCACATTCAAGTTGGTGCCGGTGGAAAGCGTCTGGTAGTAATTGAACGTCGCCGTCTGCCCCAATTGGCTCACGGTGGGAGCGCCCTGCAACTGGGATTCGGAGGGGGTAAGGGCCCGTTGGGCGACGAAGGAGGAAAGCATAAGGGGATCGAAATTGGCAAAAGCGCGCTCCACGTTGAATTCCGCGTCGGTCACCGCCAAGCGATCGATGTGCACCTCGGAGCTATGCTCCAACAAGAGAAGCATGGCATCGCGGAGGGAAAGGCGCAGCTTGCCGTCCACAATGTAATCGCGAAAGCTCTTGGTGTCCGGCAACGGCTGCGGGGGTTGCGGCGCAAAGACCTGCTCGTGGAAATAGCCGGGCATGGGAAAAGTCTGGGCGCGGGCGGGCGCGGCCCAAGCACCAAGGATCAGACAAGCGGCAAGAAATTTGCAGCGCATATTCATTAACTCCTAAGGTGATGGGTGAGGCGGGTCGGCACGAAAATGTGCGAAGCACCTTGGACTGCGGCGGCTCTACGCCGCCTTGAAATAACGCCGAGGACGATGACCCAGGCGGCGTCGAGTCCGTCAACTGACGGACAGTCCAAGGTGGTTTTTGCAAAGGAAGAACGGCGGACCCCAAAACCGGGGGTCCGCGCTACTCCCTCATTCGTACCGTAGCGCTTCCACCGGATCGAGCCGGGCGGCTTTCATGGCGGGATAGATTCCAAACACCAGGCCCACGGTCGCCGAAACCAGGAAAGCAAGCAGGATGGAAGTGAGCGTAACAATGGTGGACCATCCCGCCAGCCAGGCGATCAGCCGGGAAATCCCGATTCCGAAGAAGATGCCGGTGACGCCTCCCACAAAGGAAATGAGCAGTGCTTCCACCAGGAATTGCCGGAGGATATCCGCTTGCCGTGCTCCCACGGCGCGACGGACGCCAATTTCATGGGTACGCTCCAAAATTCCCGCGAGCATAATGTTCATGATGCCGATGCCGCCCACGAGCAGCGAAATGGCGGCAATGGCCACCATGACCACCTCAAAGATGCGCTGGGTGCGACGTTGGTCCGCCAGCAATTCTGCGGGCACGATAACGCTGAAATCACCGGCGTTGTGGTGGGAAACATTCAGGATGCTGCGCGCCACCTCGGCCGTCGAGAAGCTGTCGGCGTGGGCGTCCAGATGGAGATAGATGCCGTCGATTTCGTCGCGGACCCTGCTGTAAGTGTCTTCCAGGCGCAGCATGGCGGCGTAAAGTGGGACGTAAATCAGGTTGTTAAGATCCTGTGTAGGGAGGCCGGCCAGGGGAGTTTGGGCGCTTAGTTGAGGACCTACCACACCGATTACGTGGAACCACTGTTCATTTACCTTCACGTACTTGCCCACCGCTTCCTGCTGTCCGAACAGACTGGCGCTGGCGCCCTCTCCCAGCACACAGACGGCCGCCGCGGACTGATCCTCATCTGCGTCGAAGAAGCGCCCCGTCACTACCCGCAGATTGACAATCTGCTGGTAGACGGGGGTTACGCCGTAGATCGTCGGCATGTCCTGCTGGGGCTTGGGAATCATCTTCGAGGGGGTAAAGCGTTTGCGCGCCGTGGAGAGCTCAATCCCGGAAGTATTGGCAAGTATGGTGCGCAAGTCCTGGAAGGTGAGACCGGGTGAAATCTGGCGGATCTTCTGCTTGGCCTGATAATCGGTGACTTCCTTGCCTTCGATGATGAGGTTGCTAACGCCCAACTGCTCGATAAAGGCCATCACCTGCTGCTGCGCTCCCGCTCCGATGGAGAGCATGGAAACCACCGCCGCCACGCCGAAAATCATGCCCAGCATGGTCAGGAAAGTGCGCATCTTATGCACAATCAGGGTGTCCAGGCCCTGGCGGAATTCCGGCAGAATATTCCACCAACGCTGAGGAGCACGCGGCGCTGTGGGGGCGGGTGGGGCGACAAGGGTGGCAGGAGCGCTCATTTGCCCCCACCTCCCAATGTGGGAGATGCAGTGGTCGCAGTCTTCTCCGGCTGGATTTCGGGGTTCACCAGGGCGACTTCGGCGCCCTCGGCGAGGCCCTCAATTGCCACGCGCGTTTCCGAGCGGCGCGTAATTTTTATCTTCTGCATCACGAAATCATTCCCCTTGTGCACGTAAACCACGGGATTATCGTCTTTGGCAAAGATGGCCTGGCGGGGCAGATAGAGCACATTCTTTACGATGCCGGCGGAAATCTCTACCACCCCGGTCAGCCCCGGGCGTAACTGCGGGTCAGGGTGATCCAGCGCTATCACCACCCCAAACTTGCTCGTGCTGCTATCGCTAAAGAAAAACCCCTGCAAAGCCGTGCCGGCTACGTCTTTGACCTTTCCCGAAATCTTCAAGTGCGGAAACGCATAGATTTGAATATCGGCAGGCTCACCCGCGGACAGATTGGCGCGATCGATCTCGAGGACCTTACCCTGCAGCTCCATTTCCCCCATGTCCACAATTTGTACTACGAAGGCGCCGGGCTGGACTTCGTCGCCCTGGTGGTATTCGGTGAAGCGCATCCCGGAATAAAACATATTGACGTTGCGGTTTTCCTGCACCGCCACCAGTCCGTCCATGGGAGCCTTCAAATGCATGTTTTGAATGTTCTTTTGTGCCAGCTCAATGCTCAGCTTGGCCTTGGCGAGTTTTTCCTGGGCGACATCAATCTCCGCCTGGTTGGAAACCGCGTGCGAAGGAATATCCTGCTGCAATTGGGCCAGGTGACGCTGCGCTTCGTCGAGCGCCAGCAGGTTCTTTTGCGCGTCGATGGCGCTGACCAGATCTTTTTTGCTCACATCCATTTCCGCTCGCTTGACGTCGAATTGCGCCTTCAAGAGATCCACTTTGTCCTGCGCATCCTGCACGGCCGCGTCGGATTTGGCCTTGGCGATGGATTGCTCGGCCTCTTTCAGGTCGGAGGTGGCCACTTCCAGGTTATGCTCCTGGTCGCTGGGATCGAAATCGGCCACCAAGTCCCCGGATTTTACGCGGGTGCCCGTGGCGGCCAGGTAGATCAGATGGAGTGAGGTCCCCACCGAGGGGGCGGTCAGCATGGAAGTCTTGCCGGCACGCAGTTCTCCGGACGTGTATATCTTCACGTCGATGTCCCCGCGCGCCACGCGGGCGGTGGGCACGACTCGTTGCGGCTTATTGAGGCGCTTCAGTCCTACCGTGGTTCCGGCCGCGGCCGCGGCTAGCAGGAATACCAACAGCGAAATTCGGGTTATCTTGCGCGCACTCATTTCTTCTCCGCTGCCAGCGTGGGATCCTTCAGAGCCACTTTTTCCCCTTCCTTCAATCCGGACGCGATGGCCAGTTGCTCATCGTTGCGGAGCCCCACCACCACCGGCCTGGGCACAAACTTCGTGCCCGCCAGAACATAAACAATGCTCGATCCGTTTTGGCTGAACATCGCACCGACCGGAATCAGGATCGAGCCGGGGACGCGATTGACGGCAATTCGCCCCGAACTGCTCATGCCCGGGCGCAGGCGGGTATCTTTGCTGTCCAGTTGCAAGGTCGCGTCGAAATTCCGCGGGAAGGGCCAAGTGGTAAAGTCCGCCTTGGCGAGCGCGCTGATTTGGGCGATGTGAGCCTGGAATTCGCGGTCGGGAACGGCGTCCACGCGCACCGTGGCGGTCTGCCCCAACGCCAGGCGGCCACGGTCCACCTCTTCAATCCGGGTGCTCACCTGCAGGGTGGAGAAATCCGGCAATTCGGCAATGGCTGCGCCATTCCACGCGCGGTCGCCGGGGCGGAATTCCGGCGGGTTATCGCTGAACCACCCTCCGGCGCGCCAGTTGGGAAAGAGCGTCACCACGCCGTCCGTGGGGGCACGCAAGGTCATGGCGGAAATATCCGTCTCCGCCCGGCGCACGTCGGCTTCCGCCTTGGCACGGTCCTGCACTTTCCCGTTGATGGTGGCCTGCGAACTGGCCTGGTCGGATTTCTGCCGTGCCTCGACCTCGCGAAGTTTCTGCTCGGCATCGGCCAGCGCCAGTTTCTTCTCCGCGCCGTCGATCTGGGAAAGGATCGACTCCTGACTCACGTCCAATTTGGCGCGTTCCACGTCGTAACGGGCCTTGAGAAGGTCGGTGCGGTCCTGTTCATCGAGCAAACGGGCCTTGGCGCGCTCCTCCCCGATTCCCGCCTCAGCCTGCTTCATGTCGGAGCGCCGCTGGTTGAGCGTGTCCTGGAGTTTGGCGGTATCAAACTTGACGACCACATCCCCCTTCTTGACGGCGATGCCGGTTCTCGCCAGGAAGGTAATCTGAATGTCGCCCGTAATCGCCGGCGCTTTGATCTGGACAGATTTCTCGGCGATGACCCGGCCGTGGAATTTCACGCTTTCAAGGAATTCTCCCCGCTGCACGGTGGCCGTGGGGATGGTGGGCGCCACACGGGTATAGCGGGCGGCGCCATAGGTGATTCCCGACACCACCATCAATCCCAGCACGATGACCTGGACGCGGTGCCGCTGCCAAATTTTCTTGAATGTGCCTGGCATTTCACTTTCCGCGTGGAGCTTCTTCCGGATTCCGTTTGACCATATCCCCCGCCGCCAAGCCGGAGGTTACGACAACATCGACATCATTGGTCTTGCCCAACGCTACGGCGCGTTTCTCAAAAGTGGTTCCGCTCTTCACCCAGGCATAAGTCTTGCCGCTTTCCGTTACGAAGGCATCGCGCGGAGCCAACAAGACATCAGGCAGCCGCTCAAGTTCCACGTCCACGGAGGCAGAAAGGTCGGGCAGCAGCCGTGGGTCCGATCCTAGAATTGAAAAGGTCGCATTGAAATTGTGGACCGACTGGGACAAGGTGCTGGCCGTGCCAATGGCGGCAAGGTGCTCGATGGAGCCTTTCAGTACGAGGTCGGAATAAGCATCCAGGCGCACTTCCACGGGCTGCCCAATGTGCAGGTAGGGATAATCCACCTGGTTAACGCGCGCTGTCACCTGCATGGTGGCAGGATCCACGACTTGCATGAAGGCCGAGCCCGGCCACAACTGGTCGCCTTCCTGCGGGTCGCCCATCCCGCTGCCCTTCCAAATGGGGTTGAGCACCACCAAGCCGTCCAAGGGTGAGTGAATCACCAGGCGCTGCGAGTTCATCTGCGCGTAAAGCATCTGCCCGTGAGACTTGTCGCGCTGGACTTCCAAATCCTTCACCAGCGACTGGCGGGCTTGCTCCTTGAGGTCGAATGTTTGGCGAAGCTGCTTTAAGGTGGCTTCGGTCTGCTCGACGTTCAGGCGGTTCTTGTCCGCGTCAATGCGCGACACCACTTCGTTCTTGCCCATTTCCAGCTTGGCTTTGGCGTAATCGTCCTCCGCCGCCTTGAGGGCCGTCTGGTCCTTGGCAAGGTCGGTGGCATTGTCAGCCTTTTGCTTCTTGATTTTGTCCAGGAAGCCCAGGTAATCCGCCTGGCTGTCCCGGAACTGCTTGAGTTGGTCCTGAGGGTCGAATTCGGCGAGAACGTTGCCCTGATGGACACGCGTTCCGGCCTTGGCGATGCTCATTAAGACCATCATTGATTCCGCCCCACCTGCCATGGTGGGCGATTGCACGGAAAAAGCCCGCACGGCCTCGGTGGAACCCGCGATGCGAATGGTGCGCAGGAAGTCCCCGCGCTTGATGACCGCCGTGCGCGATTCGGCGGCAGCTACCACCGTTCCCTTCTGGAGGTGGGACGCAAAGATCAAGATGAGAGCAGCAGGGATCGCCCATAAGGCGACGCGAAGTGACCATCGGCGCATATGAGAGAAGAACGCTTTCGGCAAGGGGAATTGCATAAAAATAATTTCGTGGGCAGCGACCAGACTTCTCCGTCTCAAGTAAGATGCAGGATTTCAGAAAAGGATAGCAAGGGCTCCCAATGGTAAATCACTTGTGTCCAAAACAGGTTTTTGAGGTGATGGGTGAACGGCAGGGTTGCCCTCCTGCAACGGCGGCTTCAGAATGATGTTGCTGAAGCATCTCTGAACGCCATTGAGGAGGGCACCCCCA
>Ga0181533_1005945_pt1 | contig 11355 bp, 14 predicted proteins | sample PEATcosm2014_Bin_45_FD_119772 | JGI IMG/M metagenome (GOLD analysis project Ga0181533, IMG submission 119772) | Peatland microbial communities from MTU Mesocosm Facility, Houghton, MI, USA - PEATcosm2014_Bin11_60_metaG | ecosystem: Environmental > Terrestrial > Soil > Wetlands > Peat | place...
CGGGTCGCCGCGATCATGCGCTCGATGCGGGTGTCCAGCCCGGCCGGCCGCGCGTAGGCGCAAATGCGGTTCCTGACATTTTTTGCCTTGCCGACATAGAGCACGTCGCCCCGTGTATCGATCATGCGGTAAACGCCTGGCTGGGATGGCGCCAGCTTGGCGTAACGGAGGATGGCGGCCCGGCCTGCGGCAAGCGAGTCCTCGACTTGGTCGTCGGCAGCCGAAACGTCGCTTTCTTCCGCTTCCGGAAGCGACGACTCCTCGTCTTCCTCAACGATCTCGATCTCGGGCTCGATGTCTTTCTTCGGAACGCTCATGCCTGATTTGCCGGAAGGACCTGACGCGAAAGGTCCTGCCGCGAACGTAAGGTTTGCACCGGCAGAGGGCCAGGGTCGGCGATCACGGCGCCGCCGACGCCGCGGTTATCCAGGGGATGGGTTGCCGCCGATGACGCGAATGCGAGCGCGGCGCACCGCGCTCTGCAGGTGCGAGCGGACTTCCTTCAAGAATTAAAAGTAACTTAACCATTCTTTGGCCGACGTTAAGACATACTTAGCTATAATCGTGGCGTTGCAAGGATTAGTCTCGCCATAATATTGTCCACAAAGACAAAAGACCTGTGTCTTTTCTACACTAGACCGGAATGAGATTACGAATACTCTTGGAGACCTAAACACGACGGAGGTCCCAAAATGAAGCGGGTGTTTCTTGCAGGCGTTACGTTGATAGCGCTGACCGGCGCGGCGGCGGCGGCCGATTTGCCCCCTGCGCCGGCGCCGTACTACAAGGCGCCGTATGCGGCGCCCTACTACAACTGGACCGGATTCTATCTCGGTGTGAACGGTGGCGGTGGCTTTGGACGCTCGTCGTGGGACTCGACCGGCGGCTTCGATCTAACGGGTGCCCTCGCGGGCGGCACCATCGGCTACAATTACCAGTACGGCCGTGCCGTTATCGGCGCCGAAGGCGACATTGATTGGAGCGGCATGAAGGGGTCGACCACCGCCGGCTGCGCGGCCGGCTGCCAAACCAGCGATAGCTGGCTTTCGACCGTGCGCGGCCGCCTCGGTTATGCCGCCGACCGGTTCCTGCCCTATGTCACCGGCGGCGCCGCGTTCGGCGACATCCAAGCCTCGCGACCCGGTTTTGCCGGCAGCAGCACGGCCAATGTGGGCTGGACGGTGGGCGCCGGTATTGAATTTGCCATCACCGGCAACTGGACTGCCAAGGCGGAATATCTCTACGTTGACCTCGGCAACTTCAATTGCGGCCTCGGCTGCGGAGCGGCCGCGGTGAACCACGTGTCGTTCAGCGACAACATCCTGCGGGGCGGTTTCAACTACCGCTTCTGATCTGCAATCAGCCTCATCAAACGAACCAAGACAAAACGCCCCGCGACATCATCGCGGGGCGTTTTGTTGGCGGCGATGCGCTTTGTTGTACACGGCACGGAACGGCGACGGCGGTCGATCCCTGTTGAAAAGGCCCTAGACCTTCATCGCCGTTGCGGCGAAAGCCGGCACCCGCGCAGCGAAGTCCTCGAGCCAGGCGACAAGACGCGGGTATTCGGCACGCCAATCGCCGCCAAAGCGCAGATCGCGATAACCGAGCGCGCAGGCGAGCGCGATCTGCCCGACATGGGGAACGCCGGCAGCCGCATCGAACGCCGGCGGCGCCGCTTCCAGCGCGGCCAGCGCGCGGCCTACCTTTCCGGCCTGATGATCGAGCCATTTCGGCTCGTGACTTTTGATCGCGCGCCAGCGGCCTTCATAGACCGTCAGGATCGACGCATCGAGGATGCCGTCGCAGAGCGCCTGCAAGCGCAGCGCGGCGAAGCGCGGGTCGGCATCGCGCGGGATGATCTTGCCGCCGCCGGCACGGTGATCGAGATATTCGAGGATTACCCGCGAGTCGTAATAGGCGGTGCCATCCTCGGCGATCAGCACCGGAATCTTGCCGAGCGGATTCTGTTCGCGGACGGTGTCGTGCGGATCGACGGTGTCGGCCGGCTCGACCCGCACGTCGTCGAAACCGAGCACGGCGAGGGCGATCTGCACCTTGCGGCCGAACGGAGACGGTGCGGCGGAACGCAGGATCATCATGGCAGCATCATTGGTATCGGCAGTTCGTGACAACGTTGAAGCGAGGAAAACGGCAAGATGATAACTTGCCGCGGCGGGCGCGCCGCCGCGGTATCGGCGCCGCACTACGCTCGCCCGCGGCGCGGCCCTGTCATCTTCTTAGTGGAGCATGATCTGTCCGGACCTTGCTGCGCCCGCCGAAGCGGGCTTCGCGCAGGCGGGAAACCGGTTTCCACCCTCGGACCAAGTCCCAGGGCAGGCTTTTCCCGGATCATACTCTAGCCGGTGACGACCAGATTGACCGCTTTCGGACCCTTGCCCTTCTTGTCGGGTTCGACATCGAAGCTGATGCGCTGACCCTCGATCAGCGATTTCAGCCCCGCGCGTTCCACGGCGGTGATGTGCACGAACACGTCGCGTCCGCCGTCGTCGGGCTTGATGAACCCGTACCCGCGCTCGCCGTTGAAAAACTTGACCGTACCGGTCATTGCCATCGAGAAGCTCCTTCCCCCGTGGTTGCTTCGCCGCCGAGCCACACGGCACGACGGCTTGGCCGGACATCCACAACGGGTAAGGCTTCAGCCGCGGACGGCCTCAGTCACTCCGCCGGCCCCCACAGGAGGCGGAACGTCTAAGCCAGCAACAGTTAATTAGCCCAATTTTGGCGTGTGGAAAAGTGGGCGACTACCGTCGGACTATCAATCCGCCTACCGTTGTTGCGCCAACCAGTCGATCCGGCTGGCCGCCCGCGGCGACAGTGCCGCGCCCAGCGCGGGCATGAAAATCCGCAAATCCGGTTCGAGCGTGAATGGCGGATTGACCACAATCAGCCCGGAGCCGACCAGACCCGCTTCCGCCCGCGGCGGACCGAGCGTCAGCTCGCAGCGCAAAACGTTCGGTAAGGCAAGCTTCTGCAGCCGCCGCGCCAGCGCGTCCGGCGCGGCGCGATCTTTGATCGGGTACCACATCAGGTAGATGCCGGTCGGCCATTTGCGATAGGCGGCGGCGAGCGCGCTCGATAGGTGCATGAAATCGGCCCCGTCTTCGAACGGCGGATCGATCAGGACAAGACCGCGGCGCTCCTTGGGCGGCACATAGGCGCCGAGCGCGGTCCAGCCGTCGATCGCCACCGCCTTGGCGCGCGCGTCGCCGCGCAACGCCGCGGCAAGCGCCGCCGCGGATCGCGGCTCGATCTCGCAGGCGATGAGGCGGTCCTGCGGCCGGAGCAGATATTTCACGATCAGCGGAGAACCCGGATAGATGCGCAGTCTGCCGTCGGGGTTCAGCGCCACGACGGCGGCGAGGTAGGGTGCCAATAACGCATCCGGCCCGTGCTGCTGCCGCCGCGCCTCCCAGACGCGCTCAATGCCGTCGTGCCATTCGCCGCTGCGGCTCGGCTCGGGTGCCAAGAGGTCATAACGGCCGGCTCCGGCATGGGTGTCGATCACGCGAAACGCCGCCGGCTTCCGGCGCAGATGCACCAGGATGCGGGCCAGCACGCTGTGCTTGTGCACATCGGCGAAATTGCCGGCATGGAACGCGTGGCGATAATTCATCGCCACAGCAGTAGCAACGCCACCCGCTTGCGTTCAATGATTCACACGGCGCCTAGCCGCCGCGCAGCGGCGGCATCACCACCTGCTCACGCTTGCAGTTGCGCCGCGCGACATCGGGGCAGTCACGGAATTGCAGATCCTTGGAGAGGCAGATCCTGACCTCGGTCAGCCGCTTCTTGTCGCAGCCAATCGCAATGCCATCCTGCGGCAGCGCCGGATTGGCTTTGATGAAGGATTCTTCCACCGCGGCCGGCGTGACGGCGAGCGGCTCTTGCAAATCGACGTATTCGGGCGGGATCTTCACCACCGAACGGGCTTTGCGCACGGTGTCGAAGTAGGCACGCGGCGACAGCCCCGAACAGGTGCCGTGCTTGTCCCATTCGTTAAAAATCAGATGCGGCGCCGGCATCAGATCGAGCATCGAAGAAACAACGCCGTGGTCGAGCCGCGGCGCCGGAATTTGGCAATATTCCGGAAACCCCTTGTCGTATTGCGGCCAGAGGCCGTGCACGACGAACGAATAGGGCCGCGCGCCGCATTGCATTGTCGCGCCGCGCCCGCCGCCCCGCTCGGCGGCGGCCGCACAGAAGGATGGCGACCAGGACAGCGACAGCACGTAGAAATCAAACTGCCCGGCCTCGTTCTGCCGCGCGTCCTGCGCCGGCGCAGACGACCCGGCCGCGATGAGCACGAACGCCACAACCGCGGCGCCAACAACCGTCTTGGCCATGATAACCCCCTGACGCACCTCCCAACGGACCAGCAATCCTAGGACGCTTAAGGAACAAATCAAGAACATAATAAGGAAAGGCACAAGGGGCGCTGGCCCCTTTTTCGTTCCAGTGGCCCCTTTGAAATTTGGAGTGGCCTCATATGACTATTTTCCTCTTCCCCGCGCAGGTTCGTAATCCCTTCTCAATCATTCGGCGCTCTAGCGACAAAGCTTCTTAGTTTTGTGGCGGCGTTGGTGTTTGAGATGGCCCTGGTAAACCCAATTGGGGGCGGTCTCAATTCGGCGGCCATCCTACGTACTAACGCGGAATTGCCCTTAAAATAGCCGTTCGATATCAACAATTCTGAATGCGCAAAGCGTGTTGTTAGCGCGTTTTGCGAAAGACGAGTGCCGCTTTCAATTTTAGAGTGGCTCTTTTGATTTTAAACAATGCGGCCGGCAATCGCTCACGACCAGATTTTGATAAGCCTGCGGTGGGGCTATCGGCCCCTTCAGAATTTGGCGACGGGGAGATGCCCGATGACAATGCAGAGCCATCATCATGCCCATCGCCTCAGCGACAACCCGGCAGCACAGCTTGCATTGCTGGCGACCGCGGTGATCCTGCTGATCGCGATCGGCTGGTTTTATTTCCAGTGAGTTTGACCGCTCGTCGACCGATGGCCGACCGAGACGTCCTATTTCCCTCGGGATTTCGCAAAAGAAACGGCCCCGAATCGGATCGACCGGGGCCGAAGTTGACCTATGGCGGGAAGAAACCGGCCAAGGCTGCGACCTCAAAGCACGTAAGGCCCAGCCAAGACCGGTCGGACTCACTTGCCCCCGTTAGGGGGTGACTGAATAAGTGCAGCCAAACGCGCCGCCGGGCTTTGACAAATATCAAGTGCCTTCCGCCAGACCGGCAATTTTTGATTACCAAAGCAGATATAACCAGAGAACAATGACCGCTATGCCGGACATGACGATGGCCACCCTCGCCAGCCGCTCGACTAAGCTGTCCGCTTCATAGCCGGGATGTTCGCTATGTACAGTCATCGGACCTCTCCCTAGGCTCTTGCCGCGCGGAAGTCCGATACCGCCCTTCAGGGACCGGATTGCCCCCAAATTTCAGGGACCCGACATCCGCATCTTATGCTTTGCTTGCAACTTGGTGGCAGAGGTTTGCGGCCTGCATTGATCCAAATCAAAAACCCGCCGCTGATTTCGTCCCGCTAGCGGCGTCGGAACGGTTCGGATCTCAGCCATGACAGCAACAGAACCGCGGCCAGGACCGAAGCCCCGGGAGAAAAAAGGCATGCGTATGGAACTTTTCGCCGGCCTTCCGCTGTCCGGTTCCGCCGACCCATGACATGATTTTAATGCGTACGCGCGGTCAGGGCCGCGCGGCGCGGCACGCCGGACCGTAGGCCCAGTTGCGGTCGAGGCCGACGACGCAGAAGTTGACGCCCCAATCCAAGCCGATGAGGCCGGTATCTTCGGCGATCGAGTAATAGATCCGATGTCTCATTCCGTCGTTGATCAGCGCCGTGCCGCTGCAGAAGCGGCGCGGAATGGATTGCGCCGCCCAGGGCAGCACGGCGGTCTCGCGGATATTCTCGATGCCGACGATCTGCAGTTCGGAGTTCCAGAACCGCGCCTCTTTGCTGTGGAAGTTGCCGATGATGTGGTCCAGCGCCGGCGGATAATCGCAGCCCGGCATCACGCGATCATAGCGCGGACCGGACAACCAGAAATTCTTCTCGAGCCAACTCGCTGCTCGCGGCTGCGAAACGGACACGACACTGAGCGCCAATCCAAGCGCAACGCATGCGATCCGACCGGACATTGCCCTGCTGCCCCTCTGACCCCTCTGCACCGAGCAACCGTGCCGCGCCGGCGCCGGCCGGTCAAGAGCGCGGGGACGCAGCAGCGATAGCTTGCCGGGCCATGTGATAATGCGGCCACGCTCGGCGCTTGTGCGAGGAAGCCTTGGCCGGCTTTTCATTCCTGCTGCAAGCTTCTAAGCTTGTGTCCGTCGGTTGGAGCGCGGAGAATTGGAAATGCGTCGAAGTCTGTGGCTCGTTATGGCGCTCGCTCTCTTGCTGCCCGGTGCGGCCAGCCAAGCGTTTGCCGGCGCTGTCTTTCTCGGGCCCGGTCCGGGCCTCACCGGCAATGATACCGGCGGCATCATTGCCTACCGACCCGATCTGGAGAGGGGCGCCTACCGCGCGATGGCTGCCGATTGGTGCGCGCGCTGGGGGCGGCTTTCGCACGTGACCAGCGTGCATCGGATCTACGGCGATTACATCAGCTTCGTCTGCATGGACCGTCCAGGCGTGATCCACTGACGTCGATCATTTCCTGCTCCAAGGAAAATTCAGCGCCAATCGCCGATCACCGCTTGCACGAGCGCAAGCGCCGCCACTGCCGCGGTATCCGCGCGCAAAATGCGGGGGCCGAGCGAAAGCCGGACCACGTTCGGCAGCTTGAGCAATGCCGCGCGCTCGTCGTCGGCAAATCCGCCTTCCGGACCGATCAGCACCGCCAGCGGCGATGGCGCTAGACCAGCGAGCGCAGCAACGGGGTTGGTCTGTTCGGCATCTTCATCGCAAAACACGAGGCGACGCGCGGGGTCCCGCCCGGCGAGGAGGCGAGCGAACGGAACCGGTGGTTCGATGTCCGGGAGCCAAAGAATGCCGCATTGCTCCGCGGCTTCGATGGTGTTGGCGCGCATCCGCTCGGTGTTGACGCGTGTGACCTGACTATGGCGGGTGAGGACCGGCTGCAGCCGGGAGACACCCATCTCGACCGCCTTCTGCACCATGTAGTCCAGACGCGCGGTCTTCAGCGGCGCAAACAGGTAGTGCAAATCCGCCGGCGCGGTCTGGCCGCGCGTCTTGCCGCCGACGACCAAAGCGGCCGCCCGCCTGTGCAGGGCCAGGGTGGCGCTCCACTCGCCGTCCCGGCCGTTAAAGACCAGAACCCGGCTGCCTGATTTCAGCCGCAGGACCGTGCCAAGGTAGTGTGCCTGAGCGCCGTCGAGCACCACGTCGGCACCCTCCTCGAGCGGCGCCTCGACGTACAGACGCGGGCTGCGAAAATCATAGCCGGCCATGGGGGAATCTGAGCAAAATGAGCAACATTGCGCCGAAGCGCCGCTAGCGTGTATCACCTTTGCCGACGTTCTGCCGCCTTGTCGCCGAAATCAACGAGCCTTTAATGGCCGCGAAGGCATCAAGACTTGAGTCGCCATCCCGGGAAAGGGACCTCACATGAAGTCGAGCCGCGCCATATTGCTGGCCGCCTTCGCCATTATCGCCGCTTCTCACGCCGCATCGGCGCAGGCGCCGGCACAATGCAATGCGTTCATACCGCTGAGGGACGATGCACAACAAAAGGCGGCGGCCGTGCGCGCCGCGACCGAGCACAAGGCCGAACGCAAGGAGGTTTGCGCGTTGGTGACCCGTTTCGCGACAGCCGAGGCGGCCGTGGTAAAATTCCTCGAAGCCAACAAGACCTGGTGCGGCATTCCCGACGAGGCGGTCAAGGCGGCCAAGACCGGTCACGAACGAACACTGAAGTTTCGCACCGTGGCGTGCAGCGAAGCTCCCGCCGCCCAGCCGAAGGCGCCGACCCTCAGCGATGCCATCGCCACGCCTTCCGTAGACTCGGCGACCAATACCAAAACGGGCCGCGGCACCCTCGATACGCTGAGCGGTAACCCGTTGGCAAAATGAGCCCGGTGACCGGTTCGGTCGCCGACGCGACCGGCAATTGGGTCGATTCTCTCGCACCGGCGTGGTCGCGTCCCTATTTGCGGCTGGCGCGGTTCGACCGCCCGATCGGCGCCTGGTTGTTGCTGTTACCTTGCTGGTGGTCGTCGGCGCTTGCCGCGATCGCCGCCCACGAGGGTGCGCCGAGCTTGACGCACCTTGCGCTGTTCTTGGTCGGTGCCTTTACGATGCGCGGCGCCGGCTGCACCTGGAACGACATTGTCGATCGCGACCTCGACCGCAGCGTCGAGCGTACGCGCGCCCGGCCGATTCCTTCCGGGCAAGTCAGCGTTTTCCAGGCCGCGATCTTCCTGGTCCTGCAAGCGCTGGTGGGCTTCGCGGTGCTGGTTTCGTTCAATGCGTTTACCGTCGCGCTGGGCATCGCCTCGCTCGCGATCGTGGCGGTGTACCCGTTCATGAAGCGCATCACCTACTGGCCGCAGACCGTGCTCGGCCTGGCGTTCTCCTGGGGCGCGCTGATGGGCTGGGCGGCAGCATTCGGCCGGCTCGGCGTGCCGGCCCTTCTGCTCTATGCCGGATCCATCGCCTGGGTCATCGGCTACGACACGATCTATGCCCACCAGGATCGCGACGATGATACGCTGATCGGCATCAAATCGACCGCGCTCTTGTTCGGACCGCGCACCAAGCCGATGCTGGCGCTGTTTTATGGCCTCGCCGTCATTTTGATTGGCGCCGCGGGCATGACCGCTGGCGCCGGCTTGGTCTTCGCGCTTGGCCTTGTCGGCTTTGCCGCGCACTTGGCCTGGCAGATCGCCCGCCTCGACATTGCCGATCCCGGCCTCTGCCTCGCCGTGTTCAAATCCGACCGCGACGCGGGCCTGATCCTGTTTGCCGGATTGCTGCTCGACGCCGCATTGCGATACTTCCACTGACTGCCTTGCGGGTGTGCTTGCTCTTCCCCTCCCCTTACGGGGAGCGGATAGGGGTGGGGGTCGCGAGGCCGCGTCTCGAGGCGCGCTGTTGAGAGAGCTGCCCTCAATTCCTGGCGATGACCTCGCACTCGCCGCTTCGCGGCGATGCAATGGCGGATTATGCTACGCTCGTCCGCCCTCCGGGTGACGTGCCTTCGGTACGGCGTCGCAATGCGTTTACACCCGCCGCCATGACGACCCCCGCGCGCACAGCCGTTGTTGCCGGCGCCAGCGTTGCGCGCGCGCGCGGCGGCGGCGCGGGCGCCCGATTGGCGCGCGCTGTTCGCCGCGGCGCTGGCGAAGGAAATCGACGGGCGGCGGTTTTTCCTGTGGATTCCCGTCGCTGCGATGGCTGGCGTCGCGCTCAATCTGGCGGCCGATAGCGAGCCGGTGTTGTGGCTGCCGGCGCTGTTGACGGCGCTCTGCGCCGCGCTCGCCTGGATTTCTCGCGCTCGGCCGCTCGCGCTCGGCCTCTGGGTCGGCCTCGCCGCGCTGTTCGCCGGCTTTCTCTCGATGGGCCTGCGCACCGCGCGCGTCGAGACGCCGGTGCTCGATCATGTCCGCATCGTCAAGCTGCGCGGCTTCGTCGAGGAGGTCGACATCCGCCCGGTCGGCGCGCGCCTCGTCCTTGGCGTCGTCGACGCCGGCAATATGCCCGCCGGTCTCGCGCCGCACCGCGTGCGCGTGACCACGCGGAGCACGCCCAATATCGCGGCGGGCGATTATGTCGCGTTGACCGCGCGGCTCTTGCCGCCTGCGCGCGCGGTCGTGCCCGGCGGCTACGATTTCTCGCGCGACGCTTACTTTGCGGGCGTCGGCGCGGTCGGTTCGACGCTCGGGGCGATCTCGGTTCTGCCGCCGCCGCACGAAGCCTCGTGGCGCCAGCGCTTTTTCGCTGCGATCGATCGGGCGCGCAACCGCCTCGCTGTGCGCGTCGACGCGATCATCGGCGGCGACGAGGGCGCGATCGCCGCGGCGATGGTCACGGGCAAGCGCGATTTCCTCTCGAACGACGCCAAGGACCTCATCCGCGAGGCCGGCATTTTCCACGTCATCACCATCTCCGGCGTGCAGATGACGCTGGTGGCCGGCATTTTCTTCGTCCTCGCGCGGCGGCTGCTGGCGCTGTCGCCGACGCTGGCGCTCAACTATCCAATCAAGAAATGGGCCGCCCGGCGCGCTCATGGTCCATTTCGTCGACAAACCGCTCCGACTCATGCTGGCGACCCTGTGCGCGACCTGCGCCACCGCCTCGTTCATGGCCTATCATTTTCATGATCTGAGCCCTTACGTGCTGATCGGCAATCCGCTGACGCTGACGATCATCGAATGCTTCGCCGTGCCCGGCGCGCTCTTGGGGACCACGCTTTATCCGCTGGGGCTCGACGCGCCGGTCTGGCTCTATGTCGGCCTCGGCATCAAGTTCATTCTCTGGGTCGCGCGCTTCATCGCCGCCGCACCGGGCTCGACGCTGCATGTGCGCGCCTTCGCGCCCTACGCGCTTCCCTTCCTGAGCCTTGCCGTGATGAGCGCCATTCTGTGGCGCAGCTGGCTGTTTCGCGCGACCGCGATTCCGCTGGCCGCGCTCGGCCTCATCGGCGCTCTCCACGGGCCGCGCTTCGATGCGATTGTCGCGCCTTCGGGCGATCTCGTCGCGGTGCGCGACGCGGACGGGCGGCTGCAGGTCGTCGGCAAGCGTTTCAACGCCTTCGCAGCCGAGCAATGGCTGCGCGCCGACGGCGACGATCGCGATCCGGCTTCGGCGCGCGATCCCGATGCGCGCTGCGACCCGGCCGGCTGCATCGCCGCGCCGCCGCAGGGCCGGTTGCTCAGCGTGGTAACGGATCGCTCGGCGTTCGAGGAGGATTGCGCGCGCGCGGCCGTTCTGGTGAGCGCGCTGACCGCGCCGGCCGACTGCGAGGCGCAAGTCTTCGACAAACGCCGCCTCGCGCTCACCGGCGCCGCCGGCCTCGTCTGGGACGGCTCTCGCTTCCTCGTCGCCACGGACCGCTCGGCCGTCGAAGACCGCCCGTGGTCTGCCACGCCCAAGCGTGCGCCGAACAATCGCATCGTAGGGCCCCGATCAGGCGGAAGGCCGGACGCCGATCCTGCGGATCCATCGACTTCGTCGGAGGAGGCGCCTTAGACCCTCAATCTCTGGCAATGATCTCGCGCTCGCCGCGATGGATCGCCGGCGTTTTTGACGGCGCCCCGGCCCGGCGCCGTAGCAAGGCCGCGGGGCGGCGGCGCGCGATGGCGGTACGGCGGCGGCGGCGCCATGTCGGCGCATCGATGCGC
>Ga0181533_1005948_pt1 | contig 11351 bp, 8 predicted proteins | sample PEATcosm2014_Bin_45_FD_119772 | JGI IMG/M metagenome (GOLD analysis project Ga0181533, IMG submission 119772) | Peatland microbial communities from MTU Mesocosm Facility, Houghton, MI, USA - PEATcosm2014_Bin11_60_metaG | ecosystem: Environmental > Terrestrial > Soil > Wetlands > Peat | place...
CCCGGCGAAACCATCCTCTACCAGGGGCGCAGTTTCAAGACCTATCGCGGCATGGGATCGCTGACCGCCATGAGCCAGGGATCGGGCGAGCGCTACTTTCAGGGCTCAACCGATCTGCCGGGTGCCGACAGCGGGCCCGCGGACGTGGTGCAGCGCGAGCGCGCCAATGAGAACCGCCTGGCCAAGTTCGTTCCCGAAGGCATTGAGGGGCGCGTTCCCTATCGTGGACCGCTCGAAGCCATGGTCTTCCAACTGGTTGGCGGTCTCCGTTCAGGGATGGGCTACCTGGGGTGCGGAACGATTACCGAATTGCAGGAGAAGGCGAAGTTTGTGCGCATCTCCGGCGCCGGGTTGCGCGAGAGTCACGTGCACGATGTGATCATCACGCGCGAAGCGCCCAATTACCATGTCGAGTAAGCGGCGCGGGATTCTATTTTGGATCAGCGCATGGTTGCCGGTGGCCGTGGGCATCTTCCTAGTCACCGTCGAGTCGACCGCGGCTTTCGGCGCGGACCGCACCTCGCATCCCCTCCGCTGGCTTGTGCAACTGCTCTTCGGCCAGCTGAGCGACGCAACCTGGGATCCAGTCCATCATCTGCTTCGCAAGTCAGGCCACTTCCTGGGCTACGGAGCGCTGGGATTGGCATGGCTGCGCGCCTGGCGCATGACCTTGTCCACCCCACGGACGAAGACCTATCCGCGGGGATCCCGGTTCTCCACCCCACGGACGAAGACCTGTCCGCGGGGGCCCCGGTTGCCGGACACCCGCTTCCTCTCCCAGGCAGGACTGGCGCTGCTGGGAACGGCGCTGGTAGCCAGCTGGGATGAGTGGCACCAGACCTTCCTGCCCAATCGCCAGGGATCGCCTTGGGACGTGTTGCTGGATTGTTGCGGGGCCGCCGTCATGATCGGCATGGCAGGGCTGTATTTGCGCTATTTTCGCCGCGCGAAGCCAGCCAGCGAAAACTGAAGGCGCTCCACGGCGCTGCGTACCGCAATGTGCCCAGGGGGCCGGCGCAGATGCGCAGTTTCGCTCTTGCGTTTACCTTGCGAGGTGCGCGTTTACCCGGCCCTGGCTTGTTCGACCGCAGCCACATGGCTCGCGGTGGCAGGGATCGGCATGGGCATCCGCACCGCGGTGGAAAACGGGTCTGGCGTCCTCGACTGGGGATTGCGGCTTGCAAATTCAAACGCTGCGGCGGCGATGAAGGCTTCCGCCGCAGTGGGATCCCAGCGGCGCAATGCAGTCTTGATAAGAAGCCCAAGATCCGAGAAAAGCGTAGCTTGCGCCAGATACTCGACGTCCATTTCCCGCTTCGCCGGCAGCACAACCTCGCGATAGTAGCTGTCCAGCCGTTCCCGGGGAATACGGGCAAGAATGTCGGCCTCCCGCGCAAATGCGATGGTCGCCACTCCCGTGACGCCGGGGCGGCAGGGCAGATCGTACGGCACATATTCCGACATCTTGGGACGCGGGCCCACCAGGCTCATGTGCCCCAGCAGCACATTGGCAAGCTGCGGCACTTCGTCGAGCTTCAAGCGGCGCAGGAATGGGCCAATCGGGGTAAAGCGCTGATTGTGCAGCGTGGTAATGGGATGATGCGCTTTGCCGGAGACGTGTACCATAGTACGGAACTTGAAGATGGTGAAGGTCCGGCCGTTCATGCCCGCACGTTTTTGCAGGAATAGAACCGGGCCTCGCGACGTCAGGCCCACGGCCGCGCCGATGGCCAACAGGAGCGGAACCACCACAGGCAACGCCAGCAGCACGCATACACAATCGAAGACCCGCTTGGCCGTCGACCGCGTCCACGGGCTGAGTCCTCTCCAGTAGGGGTCGAGTGCGTGGCAGCCGCCAGTGAGCATGGAAAGCCCGAGACCCGGCACAACTGATTCCGTCCTCTGCGGCGCAGTGCACATCTCGCCGCAGGCAGGGTGTGTGTGCGCCTCTTCCTGGGACGAATCCGCCGAATCATGAGTGAAATACGGAAGAAAGACTGATGAGTCCATAGTTCTTTCCTGGCCAAAGCCCTCGGTGCGCAAGCTGCCCCCGGTATTTGTGTGAGTGATAAATGGTGGAGCAGATCGGAAGAATAACAATCACCAATTTGCAAGAAGATGTTGCGGCGAATACGTTCGATTCGCCGTCGTTTCTCAAAATATCCGACGATGCTGCGATCGATCCTTCATCAACTTAGACGGCCACCGCGCGCCAAGTATTACGTGCGGATGAAAACATCGGCAGTCTTGTGAGAAAGAAAAGATCACCTAGCAACACTTTCGGCTGTATTGCATAACAGCGTCAATTCTCTTCCGCGCCAATTGCTGTGCTGTAGACCACATTGGTAATGGAACTCAAGTGTATACCGAAATGGGAGCAAGCACTCGATAAGCACTCCTTTCTTCCCCGCAGAGCCGAAGCAGAAAACTGTGACGAAGGTCATGCGATTAGTAACTAATCAGCTAACAATTCTCAGGCCGCCCTCTTTTGCGGGTAGTCCTTACCTCACTTTCACCTTGTACCCGGTTTCCGGCGATAAGTTGTGCCGCAGTTGGCTCGCCATATCCATGGCGTTCCCCGGCGTGGGTCCCTGGCTCGACCAGCAAACTGTTCCGGTCGCGCCGGCGCAAGTCTTAGCCCTGGACCATGCGCTGCCCGCTGTGCCGGGCCCCGAGTTTCGAGCCGTATGACAGTTCTTCCGGAAATGCTATAGACTCGACACATGCAATCCCTTCACTGTGAAAGGAGAGGCGGGAGCCGCGGAGAGATTTTGATTTGCTCACGGTTCGGAGGCCGCGTTTCCGTCGTCCGGCATTTTAGTTTGCTGGTTTTTCTCTCATTCTTTGCCAGCGCGCTTCCTGCGCAGAGCGCGAGTGGACAGGACTGCTCGGATCCATTACTCGCCAGTACCCCGGAGTGCTCGAATTCCTCGCAGAACGCAACGCAGTTGCTGCCGGGCGCGCAGAACCCATACAGTGCTCCCTCGGCGAATCCACTAGCGAATCTACCCGGAAGTTCCAATTATCCTGGAAGTCCAAACTATTCCGGGAATCGACCCGGTAATTACTCCGATTTGGAACAATGGACCCGCATGGCAGCCGCGCAGCAGCCGCCGGCTCCGCCCGAGCCTCTGACGGAGTATCAAAAATTTGTAGCCTCAACCACGGGGTTGATTCTGCCCGTTTACGCAGCCGACCTGTTCCGCCGCATTCCCTCCACTTTTGCGCCGCTCGACATGACGCCTGTGCCGTCCGATTATGTGGTGGGACCGGACGACGAGTTACGCATCCGCGTGTGGGGACAGGTGAACTTACAGGCCAACGTGCGCGTGGACCGCTCGGGCGAGATCTATTTGCCCCAGGTGGGCCAGGTGCACGTGGCCGGGTTGGCATTTTCGGCGCTCGACGCGCATCTGCGCGAAGCCGTGGGCCGCGTGTATCGTAACTTCGATCTGACCGTCGACCTGGGACAGATTCGCGCCATCCAGATCTATGTGTCGGGCCAGGCGCGCCGGCCCGGCGTGTACACCGTCAGCTCGTTAAGCACCTTGGTCGACGCCCTTTTTTCCAGCGGCGGGCCTTCGGTCGAGGGCTCTCTGCGCGCCATCGAACTGCGCCGCAACGGCGCGGTAGTCACTCACTTCGACCTCTACGATCTGCTGATCCGGGGCGACAAGACGAAGGACGCGCGGCTGCTGCCCGGCGACGTCATCTATATTCCTGCCGTGGGTCCCCAGGCCGCGGTCTTCGGCAGCGTGCGTAATCCGGGGATCTACGAACTGCTTCCGCAGGAATCCCTGGCCGCCGCTCTCACCGATGCCGGCGGCGTTTCCACCGTGGCCGCCGAAGCGCGCGTCTCGATTGAGCGCATTGACGAGCACCGCGACCGGCATGCCATGGAGGTGGGCTACGACGCATCGGGCATGGCGGCATCTCTCCATGATGGCGACATGATTCGCGTGTACTCGATCGTGCCCAGATATCAGAAGACGGTGACCCTGCGCGGCAACATCGCCAACGCCGGCCGCTTTGCATGGCATGAGGGCATGCACCTCAGCGAGCTGATTCCCGACAAAGAGTCGCTGCTCACGCGCGACTACTGGTGGCGGCGCGCGCAAATGGGGCTGCCGGCGCCGGAGTTCGAGCCCGTTCCGGGGTTCGCCGATCTGCGCCAGCCTGCGGACAATCACCCCATCACACTCCCGCAGCGCGCGCAGGGACAAGGCGCGGGCAATGGGATGCAGCCTGGGCTCGAACCTGGCCAGTCCGGCTCGGCACAGGATCAGTATGGATCGCAGAGCGCAGATAATTCGCAGGATCAATCCTCGTGGCAGAACGGCCTGGCGCAGAACCAGCCCTTGAGCGCACAGCAACGCGCCGGCAGCACTTCGCTGGCGGGCACGCAAACTTCCGCTCCCAGTCAGTCCCAGCCGCAAGGGCCGCGTACCGACGTGCGGCTTCCCGCTCCCGAAATCGATTGGGATTACGCGGTCATCGAGCGGCTGAATTCCGAAACCTTGAAGACGGAGCTGCTTGCCTTCGACCTGGGCAAGCTGGTTCTCGCGCATGACGCCGCGCAGGATCTGGCGCTTGAGCCGGGCGACATTGTTTCCATTTTTTCTGAAGCCGACATCCGCGTTCCCGTGGCCGAGCAGACCAAGCTAGTCCGGCTGGAGGGCGAATTCGTGCACGCCGGCATTTATTCGGCCCAGCCGGGTGAAACGCTGCGCCAGCTTGTGGAGAGCGCCGGCGGTCTTACGCCCAACGCCTATCTCTACGGTTCGCAATTCACGCGCGAATCCACGCGCGCCATACAGCAGGCCCGCATCGACGAGTATGTGCAAAGTCTGTCGCTGGCGATTCAACACGGCGTGATCTCGCTCGCCGTTTCTACGGCGGCCTCTGCGCAAAATCTGGCCGGCGCGGCCCCGGCGCAGAACAGCACGCAGGATCTCCTTGCCAGTCTGCGCCAGATTCGCGCCACGGGGCGAATCGTGCTGGCGTTTCATCCCGATAGCAGCGGCGAGGCCGGCATTCCCGATATCGCGCTCGAAGACGGCGACCGTTTCATCGTCCCGCATCTTCCCGCCACCGTGAATGTGGTGGGCGCGGTGTACGATCAAAATTCTTTCCTGTTCAAAGCCAGCTCGCGGACAGGGACGTACCTGCACCAGGCCGGAGGCCCCAATCGGTACGCGGACAGGCGTCGCGAATTCGTGATCCGCGCTGACGGCGAAGTGGTGAGCCGCAATATGATCAGGGACTCCTGGGGAAACGCGTTTGATAATCTCCAGGTCTACCCAGGCGACACGATCGTGGTCCCGGAGAAGATTTTGAAGCCGTCCGCGATGCAGGGCTTCGTTAACTGGTCGCAGATGTTCTCGCAGTTTGCGCTGGGCGCTGCGGCGCTTGACGTCGTTCATTAACGGGAGGCAAAGTGCATCTTCGCTAAAACGCGGATGCCTTCGTACCCCATTGCAGTTGGCAGGAACCCATGGCCACAGATACACCGGTTTCCGATTTGCGTGCGCAGGGAGAGTCCGATGCTGCCCTGCCTGATCCCGCGCGCACAGGCGACGAATTCTCTCTGCTCGATCTGCTGATCGTGCTCGCGGAGCGCAAGCGTCTTATCTTCTGGATCACGGTGGGTTGCGCAGTCGTGGCCGTCATCGTCTCGCTGCTCCTGCCTGTAAGCTACACGGCAACCGTAACTATACTGCCCCCGCAGCAGAACTCTTCCCTCAGTTCCCAGCTGGCGGCGCAATTTGGCAGCCTGGGCGGCCTCGCGCAGATGGCTGGCGGCGGCAGCAGCCTGCTAAAGAGCCCCAACGACATGTACGTGGCCATGTTCAAAAGCCGCAGCGTAGAAGATGCGATGGTAGACCACTTCGCACTCATGCAGGAGTATCACAAGAAATATCTCTCCGATGCGCGCATGAAGTTTGAGAACCAGGCCAGCGTGGATGGCAGCGGCAAGGACGGGCTTATCCATATCTCGGTGGAGGATCACGATCCCAAACGCGCCGCCGCGCTGGCCAACGGCTACGTGGATCAGTTCCGCGAGCTGTCAAAGAATCTCGCGTTTACCGAGGCCCAGCAAAGACGGCTGTTTTTTGAGGAGCAGTGGAAACAGGCCAATCAGAATCTGGCCGACGCTGAGCAAGCCTTGAAGGAGACGGAGCAGAAGACCGGCGTAATCCAACTCGACAGCCAGGCGCGCGCTCTCATTGAGTCAGCCGCCGCGCTGCGCGCCCAGATCGTCACCAGGGAAGTGCAGATTCAGGGCATGCAGACCTATGCGACCGGCGAGAATGCGCAACTCATTCAGGCGGAGCAGGAATTGGCCGGTCTGCGCGCGCAACTTGCCAAGATGGGCGGCAGCGGCGACAACCCCGACAGCATCATTGTTCCCAAGGGCCAGATGACTACGGCCGGCCTGGAATACATTCGCCGTTTGCGCGACGTCAAGTATTACGAAGCCATCTTCGATATCCTCGCCCGCCAGTTCGAGCTGGCCAAGCTCGACGAAGCCAAGGAGGGCGCCATCGTTCAGGTCGTCGATCCCGCCATACCGCCGGACAGAAAGTCCTTCCCCAAGCGGTCGATCTTTCTCGCATGCGGTCTTCTGTTTGGGCTACTGGCGGGAATCTGCACCGCGCTGGTCAAGGCGGCCCTGGAGCATATGTGTTCGGTACCGGCTGCGAACGCCAAGCTTCTTGATCTGAAGAGAGCGCTGGCGTGGAGAAGGCGCCTTGCCTCTTGACCGAATGCTCACCCCGGGAAAGCTCGTGCGCTCGCTCCAGCACATGCTCGGTCTCGATCGAGCCGTTCTATACACCGTCCTGGCGCGCGCCATTACCATCCTGGGAAGCACGGGAACTGTACTGCTCATCGTTCACTTTCTGAGCCCGGTGGAGCAGGGCTATTACTACGCCCTTTATAGTCTCATTGCTCTGCAGGCGATCTTTGAACTGGGCTTCTCCTTCGTCATTCAGCAGCTTGCCGCGCATGAGAGCGTTCATCTCGCTCTCGCGCCTGACGGAGGGGTTACAGGTTCTGCCGTGGCCCACGACCGGCTGGCCTCCATCTTTCAACTCATGGTTCGCTGGTACGGCCGCGCCGCGGTGTGCATGGTTTTGATACTCCCTCTAAGCGGCTGGTTGTTCTTCTCTCATCGCCAGTCGGGGCCCTATCATGTTGCATGGCAGCTTCCCTGGTCCCTTGCTGCCATCGCCTGCGCCAGCACTTTCCTGCTTAGCCCGTTCTATTCCTTTATTGATGGATGCGGGCAGGTGCGTGAAGTCGCCGCCATGCGCCTCAGGGAAGGAACGGCCGCGTTGCTGATGGCATGGGGCTCCATGATTACCCACCATGGGCTCTATGCTCCCGCCATGGTGATTCTTGGCCAGGCCGCAGTCGGCAGTCACTTTATATGGCAACGCCGGCGGCTGCTGCAGGAGCTCTATCGCCATCCGTCCCGCCGGCATGCGGTCTCGTGGAGAGATGAGATTCTTCCGTTTCAATGGAGGATTGCTGTTAGTTGGTTGTGCGCCTACTTCACTGCCCAGGCTTTCATTCCTTTGCTGTTTAAGCTGCGTGGTCCTGTTGAGGCGGGGCAAATGGGGATGTCCCTCAGCATCACTGTCTATATGTCTTTTCTGCTACTCCCATGGATCTCGACCAAGGCAACGCCTTTTGGAAAGCTGATTGCACAGAAAGATTTTGTCAGCCTTGATCGACTTTTCTTTCATTCCTTCCGCCTCTCCTTGGCTCTCCTCGCCTTGCTGGCACTCGTCGCATTGGCGGGAATCGTCACTATTCAATACGTGTTTCCGCGACTCGCTTCGCGCCTTGTCAGTCCAACCGTATTCGCTATTCTGTTGCTCACGATGCTGAGCAGTTATGTCGTCCAAAGCCTTGCTATCTATCTGCGATCCTTCAAACATGAGCCGTTTCTTGGACTGTATGTCACTACAGCTCTGCTTTCCGTGAGCATGGTCCTGCTCACGGCCAAACATTGGGGCAACATGGGGGTTGCCGTCGGCTATTTCCTCAGCACCGGCGTGATTGGGTTGACGCTTGCTGTTTTCGTATTTCTCAAGCATCGCCGCCGCATTGCATCTCAAGTCTTTTCCATGTTGCAGGTGGAGCCTGTGCAATGACGGACTCGCACCCCCAGAAGACTTCCCTTGGCGGCGCTCATGACATGAGCGGCGCAAACACCTTGACGATGCGTCCCCCTGGGAGGGCCCCCTCCAGTTTTGCGCTAAGTCTTCTTGTATCCCCTCTCAACAATGACAGAGTTTTCGCCTTCCTTTTCTGCCTTTCGTTTGTTCCCTTTGTTCGATTCAATTACACCTTAGCCAGCACGGTTTGGGACAGCCTGATTCAGGGGATTCCTCAGCTTCTTCTTATCGCGCTTTCCGTGCTGTTCGCTTCGTTCCAGCTCACATTTCGTTCCAATGCAATCATGGCATTTGGCGCGGCAATCTGCATCGCCGCCTCCCAGGCATGCGGAGTGGTGCATAGCCCGGCCAGCCAAAAGAACTTCGTCACACCGGCCACCTTTGCGCTGCTGCTTCTCCTCGGCCCGATTTTTACTTCGTTTTCGGTGAAGATCGATGCTCCATCTCGCGGCGAATACATCGCGCAAATTGGGAAGATTGTGCTGGCGTTACTAAGCTTGGAATGTGTGTTGCGGTACGCATTTTCTCCGTATATTCGGTCTCAGGAGATCATTGATCAATACGGCATCACAGTCATTCATGAGGACTGGTTCTACCAGTATAAGCAGAGTCTCATGTTCTCCGATTCAAACGCAGTCGGCATAGCGCTACTGTGCCTGATTGCCGTGATGCTCGTATACCGCCGCCATTTCCGTGGGCGTCACCTGATTCTTGCCTATTGTCTTGTGCTGGCGACGATTTCGCGGGCATCGATCATTGCCGCCGTCTTTCAGTACGCCATCTACAAGTTTTGGCGGCGGCGGCGCCTGCTTGTCGGCGGGTTGATCTTCTCCTCTCCCCTTATCGTGTATTACCTTCTTCGCTCCTACATCAATGGTGACCCGAACCTGAACTCCCTGGCAGATCGCAGTTTTCTTTCCAAGCTCTATATGCTGCAGTCCATGATCGACATCTTCCAGCGCGCGGATATCGCTCAACACCTGTTCGGGATTGGATCAGGAAACACCCAGTACCTCGCTGGAATGGCAGCGCACAATATCATAGTCGTCTTTGTGCTGGAGCTCGGAGTCGTCGGCTCCGCGGCGTTGATTGCGTACGTGTGGTTTCTCGCTCGCAAATCGCCGGTTGCATTTTCGCTCCTGATTGTCCCACTTGTTATCAATGGATTCTCACTGTTCCTCACTACCAGTCCGTTCATGTATGTAACTCTTGGTTTTCTGGGAACGGTCACAACCAAGGAGTTGTACATGCCCCTGCCCGGAGGACCCGCGCCTCCGACGAGAAACTCCAGGAGAACTCTGCCATGACGCAGGGCGAATCGGCAATGCCCATCGCAGAGCAGCAATCTCCTGCCATAAGCGTTCTCATGGCCGCCTACAACTGTGAGGCGTTTATCGCTGAAGCCATTGCGAGTATCCAGCGTCAGACCGTTAGCAATATCGACATAATCGTGGTAGACGACGGTTCCACTGACGGGACGTTGCGGATTATCGAGTCAATAGCCTCCACCGATTCGCGTGTTCGAGTCATCAATATGCCAGGGAACGGAGGCTGCGTTGCCGCATGGAATCACGGCCTCGATCATTGCCGGGCTCCTTACATAGCGCGCATGGACGCTGACGATATTGCGATTGAAAACAGGCTGGAGAAGCAGCTCCTGTTTCTTGAAAGACATCCTGAAATTGCTCTCGTCGGCGGCGCAGTGCTGACAATCGATTCCCAAGGGAGGCTTATAGACCTGGGCGGGCCATCCTTGATTCCATTGAGCCAGCATGCCATCGCTCGCACTCTTCTTTTGGGCACGCCTTGCTATCATCCATGCTGGTTTGCCCGCCGCGAACTCTACGCTTCCCTCCAGGGATATCGTGCGCTCGTCGCCTGCGAGGATTACGATTTCCTTTTGCGCGCCGTTACCTCGGGCTACAAACTCGCCAATCTTCCTGACGTCGTCATGAAACTCCGCAAACTGCCGGGGCAGGCATCGAGCCAATTGCGCAACTGGAAGATGCACCGCTATGTGATTCGCCTCTACCGCGAACGGGCTCAACGGCAGCAGGATAGCTTCAACCCCGAAGCGGCGCGAGAAATCGCCAGGTCCGGAAGGTTTGCCGGCCGGTTGCACCACCTCTCTGTCGCGTGCCTCAATCGCGGGTTTCAGTCCCGCAGGAAATGGATCAAGTTTTTCTTTCTCGCTGCTGCAGCGTTGCTTTCGCCCTGGCAGGCCCGGTATTTCCTTGACCGGCTGCGAGCGAGACGGATATGCCGAAGCGTAGTCGATGGGGGAGCATAGCGTGGCATTGAATGTCCTTTATCTCGTCTCTACGCTTGCCGATTGCGGGCCGGTCAATGTGCTTTGGGGGATCGTGCGCCATTTGGACAGGCGTGAATTTCGCCCGGTGATCGTGACTCTTTCCCCAGAGCCGGAGAGCAGTTCCATTCACAAGTTCCGTAACGCCGGAGTTGAGATTCATCAGCTCAGTATTTCCAGGATGGCTTCGCTTTGGAAGGGGAAAAAGCTCGTCCGGGATGCGATTGCGTCTGCGCATGCGGACCTGATCCATTGCCATGGCATCCGTGCAACGCTGTTGGCCGCCGGCGAGTCCTCCCGGCATCTCCTGGTTGCTACTCTTCATTGCGATCTTGAACATTACTACCAGTTAACTTATGGCCGTTACCTGGGCAGGATCATCGCGGAACTTGAATATCATGCTTTGCGTAAATATAGACTTGTCACAGCGGTTGGACAAAGTCTCAATGATGTGGCGCGCGGCTATCGCATCCAATCATCGGTTATCGCGAATGGCATTGACCTCGATACATTCTTCCCTCCGCAAGATGAATCGGAGAAGAGACGTATTCGAGAGAAGATTGGGTGGCCTACCGACTCGGTGGTCGTACTTCATACTGGCATGCTCAACGCTGGGAAGCGTCCTGTCAGGGTCATTGAAGACTTTCTTGCTGCGTATTCCCCAAGCAACAGTGTGCTGGTGTTTGCCGGCGATGGCCCCCTGCGGGAGCGCTGCATACAGGCGGCAAACAGTTCGAATCGGGTTATCTTCCTTGGCTGGCGAACAAACGTGCCAGATCTTCTGAAAGCTGCAGATATCCTGATCTCCAACTCCGAGTCGGAAGGGTTTCCACTCGCATTACTGGAGGGCTGTGCAA
>Ga0181533_1005957_pt1 | contig 11334 bp, 8 predicted proteins | sample PEATcosm2014_Bin_45_FD_119772 | JGI IMG/M metagenome (GOLD analysis project Ga0181533, IMG submission 119772) | Peatland microbial communities from MTU Mesocosm Facility, Houghton, MI, USA - PEATcosm2014_Bin11_60_metaG | ecosystem: Environmental > Terrestrial > Soil > Wetlands > Peat | place...
TTCTACAGCGACAATTACCTCTCGCTTCTGTCCGGCGAAAGCAAGACCCTTACTGTCGAAGCGGCGGTTGATGATCTCGGCGGGGAAGAACCGCTTCTGGCCGTGGACGGCTGGAACGTGACGGTCAATCCCACCTCCGCCCAGGGCAACAGGATACGGGTCATTCCTAATGTGGAAGCTCAGGTCCTCGGCGCCGTGGCGGCCCAGCCCGCGCAAGCCGCCGACATCCTGAGCATCAACTGCGGCGGTCCCCGGCTCGGCTTCTTCCGCTTCGGCGCCCCGGTTGAGGGATTCGTCGGCGACCGCGATTTCAGCGGCGGCAGTACGGCTTCCACCAAAGAAGCCATCGATACCCATACCCCCAATGCCGCCCCGGCTGCGGTTTATCAGACCGAACGCTGGGGAGAGTCCACCTATACGATCCCCGCCAGGACCGGGGCCGCCTACACCGTTCGCCTGCATTTCGCCGAGGTCAAGCTCTCCGCGGGTGGACGCAAGTTCAACGTGGCGATCCACGGCCGGCGCGCGCTCACGGACTTTGACATTGCCGCCGAGGCCGGTAAGGGCAAGGCCCTGGTCAAGGACCTCGACTCGATCATCCCCGACGCCAACGGCAACATCGTCATCCAATTCACCAAAGGCGCGGCCGACGAACCCAAGATTTGCGGCATACAAGTCATCAGACGCTGAGGGCTCTTTCAAAATCGATGTAGCCCCTGTCCGGATCAACCGCGACCAGGCGCACGCGCACTTTGTCGCCCACATCAATCCCTTCGACGCCTCGAACAACGCGGCCTTCAGCCGGGAAGTTGAGCAGGCGGGCATACGTGCCCTTGGGGCTGGCGCCGGTGACCAGGGCGTCGAACACCTCGCCAATTCGCCCGCCCAGCAGACTGGCGGCCATGACTTTGCGCATCAGGCGCTCGACTTTCCGGGCGGCATCTTCGCGCTCGGTGCAATGGGCGGCCACTAAGCTGAGTTCGGCTTGCGAATAAGGTCCGCCGGCCCCAGCGAGGGCGGCTTTGAGCAAACGTTGTGTGGCGAGGTCGGCAAAACGGCGGTTGGGCGCCGTCGAATGCGTATAGTCGGGCGCCGCCAATCCAAAATGGCCTTCCTTTTCGCGGCCTGGAGACTCGACGATGTACTCGCCCGGGCCGAGGAGCTTGATAACTGTGAGGGAAAGGTCGGGAAAATGCGCGGGGTCGGCTGCTTTGCGTTTGTCCAGGAAGTCAGACAGCGCCCGGGGATTGGGCGCAGAGGGGAGTTGGACGGCGAAGCGGGAGGCGACGGCCTGGATGCGGTCCCAGCGGCGCGGAGTTCGGACCACCCGCCGGAGCGAGAGGGCATTGCTGTTCTTCAGGTACTGGGCAATGGCGACATTGGCGGAGATCATGAAATTCTCGATGATGTCCTCGGCCGCGTTAGGTTGCCGCGCCGTGAGGTCTTTTACCCGGCCATCGATCAGGGTCGCCACAGGTTCCAATGAGTCGAAGGCCAGGGCGCCTTGCTGCTTGCGCAAGGCGCGCAGTTTGTCACAGGTCTCTTGTTGCAGGCGGAGTTGGGCTTCCATGCCCGGTACTCTGGCGACGGAGGGGGGGATGGGGCCTCGTCCTTCCAACCAGGCGCCGGTCGCGTTGTAGGCCAGCTTGGCGTGGTTCCGAATCCAGGCCCGATAAACCTCCGCAGCCGGCGACTCCCCGGAATCGCGCAGGCGCATCTCGATCACGATCGAGAGCCGGTCCTGGCCCTCGACTAATGACGTCATATCTGTCGAGAGTTCCTCCGGCAGCATCGGAAAGGTGACCGGGCCGGTATAGACCGAAGTGGCTTGGCGGCCGGCCTGGCGGTCGATGGCTGAGTCCTTGGGAGCGCGCGAATCAACCTCCGCCACGCCGACCAGCAGCCGCGTGCTCCCGTCCGGAAGCGCCTCCACGTACTCTACCTGGTCCAAGTCCCGGGATGTGTCGTTGTCAATGGACGACCAGGGCGCGGCGCGCATGTCACGAACACCCAGGCCGGCATCCCGGGGCGTTCTTTGCCGAAGCTCTTGCACTTCCGCAATCACTTCCGGCGGAAAGTCCGGCTGGAAGCCGGCCTCCAAAACTGCCCGGCGCGCCCGGGCCTGCAAGTCATAAGACATGGTTGTCATTGTAAAGGTGGGTAATGGGCGATTCAACACCGGGGATTAGGCCCTGAGGAGAGCCGACAGGAACGCGCGGGGCGTAACACAGGACACACCGTACGGCTTTTCAAGAACGACCGTGGGCTTCACGCCGCTCCTTTTTTACCCTGTGGACAACCTTCATGATCTCGTCCACCGGCTCGGCGCCGGCCGCCCCATCCCGCCTGAGCATCTCGAACTCAGCCCGGAGATCGGTCCGCTCCTTTTCCTGCTGCCGCCGGATGAGGTCCCTCACCACATCGCTGGCGGTGGCGAAGCCTTCCTCCTCCTTGCGAGCCTTGAGCCACGCTAATTGGCCTGGGGCAAGGGAAACATTCAGCGTTTCTGCCATAATGCCAATGTATTTCAGTTCGAGAAGGCGGGCAACACCCGCCAGAATTGTCGAAGCCATCACCAAACAAGGACTTTCCCGACGTTGTTAGTCACGACGGGCTCGGCGACCCCGGAGACATGGGCGAACCTGAGGGCATCCAGGTCGAGCCGTTCCACGCGCTCGGCCATGACCACGGGGCGGAGGTCGTCGCTCGCCAGGCCCAGGCGGACATCTTCGAGGGTCAGTCGCTCGACGTTGCGCGCATAAACGCCCCAGGCAGGCAACGGGCGGCAATCGACGCCGGGGCCTTTGACCTGCTGTTTGGCCTGCTCGGCCTTGCCCCCGCCGCTGAATTCGATGCTCGCGCCCCGGACCACCACGTTTGTGATCGGCGCGTCCGACCAGCTCTCGACCGACAAGGCGGAGCGATAGACCCCGGTGGCCGTAAGCCCCGCCACCGTTACTCGATTGACCGGGTTGCCCGGTTTGGTCCACAGCGTCACCGGCGAGGCGACGTTGTGCATGGTGTTGTTGGCCAGCAGGACTTCATCGAGCAAACCCTGGGTGCGGTCCCACGCGCCAGGCTGGAGGATGATGCCGCTAAGCATGTTCGTGCGGGCCGAACTGCGATGCGGCTGGAGGCCGGGACCGTAAAAGAGGCAGTGGTCCACAATCAAGCGCGTCGCCGGGCCGATCAGCCGAATCCCGTTGCAGGACGAGTTCACGATGCATCCGCCAATGACGACGTTGTCCCAGTAACGGCCTGCAATCGAGTCGTCCCCGGTATAAAACCGGCAGCCGGTGATGTTGACATGATGACACCACCGTCCCGGGGCGCCCCGGAAATGCACCCCGTCCCAGCCGCCCGTGATCGTCACATCCCGAATGTCCACGTCGTCGCTCGCTTGGAAAAAGACGGCGTAGTTGGCCGAGTCGACGATCGAAACATCGCGCAACGTGAACCGGCGGCAATCCACGAAGGTAATCGTGTGAGGTCCGCGCATGCGTTCTTCGCCCGCGGGATCAAAAACCTTGTTGCCATCGATCACCCCCTGGCCGGCGATGGTGATGTCCTCCGCATTTTCGCCGACGATCAGCCCCCGGTGCCACTTCCCCCACCGGGCCTCCGGCATGAATGACGGAACCTCCGGCGCCTGGTAGAGCGCCAGGTTTGTTGTCCCCACCACGGTCGCTCCGGCCGCCAGGTAGAGCGTCAGATGGCTGCGCAGATGGATTGTCCCGGAGAGGTAGCGTCCCGGCGGAAACAGCACCTGCCCGCCCCCGGCGTCCGCGCAGGCGGCAATGGCCCGGTTGACGGCCTCGGTGTCCAGCGTCGTCCCGTCCCCTCGAGCCCCGTAGTCGCGGACATCGAACGTGTGGCTGCCGGAAGCGCCGCTCCCTGGGCCAACAGCTTCCGCCGCCCACGCCAACGCGGCCGCAGCCAGCACAGCCCCCAGCCAGATTGCCGACAGAAAAGATTGTCGAGGAATTCTCATGGACATATAGGCACGGATTGAAGGACGAAAACCGGGAATTGTAAAGCCCTTGATCAGAGGGTTGACATTGGGCCTGAGACTACTACTCTGGGAATGAGCTTCTCACGAAGAACCGTGTGTAGTTTCAAAAACGAGCCGTGGCTGAGAAAGACGATTATCTGGTAGATATATTGGTGGACCTTGGATTCGTCACCCCGGACCAGGTGGCGGCCCATAGAGCCGAGGCCCAGGCTGCCGGGGTAGGGGTGGTCGATCTGATGGTGGCCAACAAGGTGATCCGTCCCGCCGACGTCACGCAAGCCAAGGCTGCGCACTTTGGCGCCGAGGTAGTCAACCTGAGTGAGATGAAGATCGAGGACGAAGTCATCGCGGCTGTCCCCCGCCACATCGCGCGCAAGTACCACGTCGTGCCCGTCTTCAAGCACGATAACAGCATCACCGTCGCCCTCGCAGACCCCTCCGACCTCGACACCCTTGACAGCCTGAGGCTGCTCTTGAACGCGGAAGTGGATCTCCGCGTGGCGTCGGAACCGGACATCGAGGCCGCGTTGGGCAAGTATTACGGCGGCGAGCGCGGGGCCTCACGGGCCATGGCCACCGACCCGAAGCTCCAGCAGACCATCAAGGAACTCACCGAGGAACACGTCGAGGTCACGGGCGCAGCCGCCACCGACGGTTCGGTAGTGGACGCCGACGCCCCGTTGATCAGGCTGGTCAACTCCATGATAACCGAGGCATTCCGAATGCGCGCCTCGGACATCCACCTCGAGCCGCTGCCCACGACCTTCCGCGTCCGCTACCGGATTGACGGCATGCTGCACGAAATCAAGCCCCCACCCAAACGGCTGCAAGCCGCCATCATCAGCCGCCTCAAGATTCAGTCTAATATGTCCATCTCGGAGCACCGCGTGCCCCAGGACGGCCGTATCCAGACCAACGTCGGCAACAAACTGATCGATTTGCGTGTCTCCTGCCTCCCCACCAACCACGGCGAGAGCATTGTCATGCGTATTCTGGACAAGGAAGGACTGCGCCTGGGCTTGCCGGAACTGGGGTTTTTCACCGACGACCAGCAGACCTTCGAGCGCCTCATCGGTCTTCCGGACGGCATCCTCCTGGTGACCGGCCCCACCGGTTCGGGCAAGACCACGACGCTCTATTCCTGCCTCCATTTCATCAACCGGCCCGACCGCAAGATCATCACGGTGGAAGACCCGGTCGAGTACATCCTGGCGGGCATCAACCAGGTCCAGGTCAACGAAGCCGTCGGCCTGTCCTTTGCCAGGGCCCTCCGCTCGATTCTCCGCCAGGCCCCAAACGTGATCATGATCGGCGAAATTCGCGACCTTGAAACTGCCACCATCGCCATCGAGGCCTCGCTCACAGGCCACCTGGTCTTCTCGACCTTGCACACCAACGACGCCCCCAGCGCAGTCACGCGCCTCATCGACATCGGCGTCAAACCGTTTCTGGTCGCCTCCTCGACGCGCGGCCTCATGGCCCAGCGCCTTGTCCGGCGCGTGTGCAAACAGTGCGCCTCTCCCACTCTGCCCACCGAAGCCGAGATGCGCAGCCTGGGCCTCGAGACCGCCAGCACCCAGGGCGCCAATTTCGTCAAGGGCAAAGGCTGCCCCAACTGCAACAACACCGGCTACCGCGGCCGCTTCGGCATCTTCGAGATATTCGTCATAGACGACGAGGCCCGGAAGCTCATTTATGAAAAGGTCCCTTCCTCCGTCCTGCGCGCCCGCGCGCGAGAGATGGGCATGCGCACCCTCCGCGAAGACGGGGTGCGCAAGGTGCTCGCCGGCCTGACCACGCCCGACGAGGTCATCCGGGCGACAGTGGGCGACGTGGATTGATCGAGCCTAATTGCATTATGCCAGAGGTTTCTCCAGCATCCCGCCGTGATAAATGTGCTTCACTGTTGTCCAAATCCCCGGTTATGATGGCTGGCTGACTGAACGGAGTTAAGCATGTCTTATTCAATGTCTGATTTGTTGCAGTTGGTGGTTTCGGAAGGCGCTTCCGACCTCCACATCCGGGTCAACACGCCGCCCACCATCCGGGTCCATGGCATCCTGCACCGCGTTGAAGGGCCGCCCTTGAAGGCGGAAGACTCCGAGGAACTGATGCGCAGCATCACCTCCGAAGAGCATATTCAGCACACCCGCGAGCGGGGCGGAGCGGACTTTGGCTTTGCTTTCGGCGACATGGCGCGATTCCGGGTGAGCGTCTTCAAGGAGAAGGGCAACTTCGGGGTCGTGTTGAGGCAGATCCCCAACAAACTGCTGACGATGGAGCAAATCGGCATCCCGCCTTCGGCCAAGGAACTGCTCTACAAACCGCGCGGCCTGGTCCTGGTCACCGGCCCCACCGGCTCGGGCAAGACAACCACCCTGGCTTCGATGATCGATATCATCAACTCGGAGCGCGATGAGGCCCATATCGTTACCATCGAGGACCCCATCGAGTACTACCATACCCACAAGAAGGCCCTGGTGACTCAGCGCGAAATCGGGGTGGATGTTCCCAACTTTGCCGAGGCCTTGCGCCGCGTCCTGCGCCAGGACCCCGATGTCATCCTGGTCGGTGAGATGCGCGACCTGGAGACAATCGATGCGGCCATCACGGCGGCCGAGACGGGCCACCTGGTCTTCGGCACGCTCCACACCACGGGCGCCGCCAAGACCATTGACCGCGTCGTCAACGCCTTTCCCACCAACCAGCAGGAGCAGATCCGCATTCAGCTCTCCACGGTCATGCAGGCAGTCATCTCGCAGTTGCTCATCCCGCGCGTGGACAAGCCGGGACGCGTCGCCATCTTCGAGATCATGGTCAACACCCCCTCCATTGCAGCCCTCATTCGCGACAACAAAACCTTCCGCATCCAGTCCGACATCCAGACCGGGGCCAAGTACGGCATGGTCACGCTGGACAGCTTCCTGATCGAGAAATACCTGGCCGGCATGATTGCCCGGGAAGAGGTGGTGACCAAGGCCCAGGACCCGGTGACCGTTCAGGCCAAACTCCAGGAACTCGAGCTCGCCCAGGCGGTCGGAGCTGACACCGGCGCCCTCATCGAAGGCAAGACCTGATTCCATCAAACACCAGATATGGCTGAGGAAATCTCCAGTCCCCTCCTTTCGCTGGTCAAGAGCCAGGGCTTGATTGACGACCTCCAATTCGAAGAGGTCGCCGGCGAGTTCAAGCGCACCGGCAAGCCGGTCATGCAGATCCTCCAGGACTTCGGCATCCTGGACCTCGATACTATCCTCCAGGTCATCGCCGACCATTTCGCCACCCAGGTTGTCACCATCCGCGAAGGAGACCTGACCCTTGATTTGCTCCAGACCATCCCCGCCAAGACGGCCCGGATGTACCAGTGCCTGCCCGTCGCCCTCAATGGAGGCACCTTGCAAGTCGCCCTAGCCGACCCCTTTAACGTCGGCCGCATCGACGAGTTGAACTTCGTCATCAAGAAGGACATCCAACTCGTCATCGCCGACCCCGCCCGAGTCGAAAAGGCCATCGAGAAATTCTATCCGGCGGCGGGCGGCGGCGGCGGCGAGGACACCACTGAAAGCGTCTCGGAGTTGCTCAAGGAGTTGGGCGCCGACAAAGACATAGCCCAGGAGGTCAGCGCCGCCGTGGCGACCGATGACAAGACGCTGATGGAAGACCTGGCCAACCAGGCACCCATCGTGCGTTTTGTCAATCTCGTCCTCTTCCAGGCAGTCCAGGATCGGGCGAGCGACATCCATTTCGAGCCTTTCGAGACCGACTTCCGCATCCGCTACCGCGTGGACGGCGCTCTCTACGAAATGTCGCCCCCGCCCAAGCAGTTGGCCCTGCCCGTCATCTCGCGCATCAAGGTCATGGCCAACCTCAACATCTCCGAGACCCGCATGCCTCAGGACGGCCGCATCAACTACTCCTTGGGCAGCCGCTCGGTCGACCTGCGCGTCTCGACCCTGCCCACCCAGTTCGGCGAATCGGTGGTGTTGCGCGTGCTGGACCGGAATGCCGTGAGCCTGGAACTTGAATCGCTGGGCTTCCCCAAGTACCTTTACGATTACATGTCGGAGGCCGTCCAGCGTCCAAATGGCATCGTGGTGGTCACCGGCCCAACCGGCTGCGGCAAGACGACCACTCTCTACTCCTGCTTGCGCCGGGTCAACACCATCGACTCCAAGCTCCTCACCGCCGAGGACCCGGTGGAATTTGACATCGAAGGCATCATGCAGGTGGCCATTAATGAGTCCGTCGGGTTGACCTTCAGCCGCGCCCTGCGCTCGTTTCTGCGCCAGGACCCGGACATCATCATGGTCGGAGAAATGCGCGATTTGGAGACGGCCCAGATTTCCATCCAGGCATCCCTGACCGGGCACCTGGTCCTGACCACGCTCCACACAAACGATGCCCCCGGAGCCATAACCCGCCTCATCGATATGGGTGTCGAGCCGTTCCTGATTTCCTCCACCATGGTCGCCGTGGCGGGCCAGCGGCTCGTGCGCACCATTTGCAAAAGCTGCCGCACCCCTTTCGAGCCTACCGAGAGCCAACTCACCCTGCTCAATCTCTCTCCCCACGATTTGGGCGACAAAGTCTTTTACTATGGCCGCGGCTGTTCGGTGTGCAACGATACCGGCTACCGCGGACGCAAAGGGATCTTCGAGCTCCTGGTCATCAACGATGCCATTCGGGCCTTGATTAATGAGCGCGCGCCTACCGTCGTGTTGAGGCAAAAAGCAATCGAGATGGGCATGATTCCCCTGCGCGAGGACGGTTTGCGCAGCATTTTTGATGGTGACACTTCCATCGAAGAAGTCGTAAAATACACCTAGCCCGAAAACAAAAGCAGCAGGATAGAGTATGCCAAAATACAGTTACGTGGCGATGGATGCCCATGGCAAGGAAACCAAAGGCACCCTGGAAGTCGCCAGCCAGAACGAGGCCATTGCCCGGGTCAAGGAAATGAGCCTCTTCCCCACCAAGATCGTCGAGGTCGACAGGGCCAAAGGCAAGGACAAGGCCGACAAAAAGGCCAAGCCCGCCGCCAAATCCGGGGCCAAAAAGAAGGGCGGCGCCCTCAACATTCAGATCAAAATCCCCGGCCTGAGCGGCAAGGTCAAATCCAAGGTCCTCTGCACCTTCACCCGCCAGTTGGCCACCCTGGTGGACGCCGGTCTGCCGCTGCTGCGCGGACTGCGCGTCCTGGAAAAGCAGGAGCGCAACGTGACCCTCAAGGGTATCCTTGCCGAACTGGCCCTGGCCATCGAAGGCGGAAGCACTTTCTCCGAGGCCTTGGCCCAGCACCCAAAGGTCTTCAACCGCCTCTTCGTCAACATGGTCAAAGCCGGCGAACTGGGCGGCGTTCTGGAAGTCGTCCTCCAGCGCCTCGCCGAGTTCATGGAGAAAGCCCAGAAAATCAAGGGCAAAGTCGTCTCCGCCATGTTTTATCCCGTGGCCGTCCTGACCGTGGCCACGGCGATCATGTTCGTCCTGATGACCTTGGTCATTCCCAAGTTCAAGGAGGTCTTCCAAGGCCTGGCCGAAGGCGCCCAGTTGCCCGCCTTCACACGTTTCGTCATGGCGTGCAGCGATCTCGTCAAGAACCACATATTTTATACCTCAATCGGGGTCGCTTGCTTCGTCGTGCTTTTCCTGCTCTTTAAGGCCACCAAGTTCGGCCGCCATGTGTGGGACAAGTTCAAGCTCAAGATGCCTGTCGTGGGTCCCGTCATCAACAAGGTCTCCATTTCCCGTTTTACCCGCACCCTCGGCACCCTGGTCAGCAGCGGTGTCCCCATCCTCCAGGCCCTCACCATCGTCAAAGAAACCGCCGGCAACGTCATCATCAGCAACGCCGTCGGCGCCGTCCACGAGAGCGTCAAAGAGGGAGAGACCATCACTGCTCCCCTGGAGGCCTCCAATGTCTTTCCGCCGATGGTCATCAGCATGGTTGACGTCGGTGAACAAACCGGCGCCCTGCCCGAAATGCTCCTCAAGATCGCCGACACCTACGACGAAGAAGTGGATAACGCCGTGGCCGCCATGACCTCCCTCCTCGAACCGATCATGATCGTCTGCCTGGCCGTCATCGTCGGCAGCATCGTCATCGCCATGTTCCTGCCCCTCATCGACCTCATGAACCGCGTCGGCGACACCAGCGGCGGCAAGGAGAAGGATTGATCGGCTGGTTTTCGCCAATGGTATTCCTGGGGCGGAGGCAGCGCCGGCTCAGCACTCGGGGCCTGCCGGTCTTTGCCTATCACAAGATCGCCTCCCCCCCGCGCGCCACCGCCGACCCCTTCCTCTACGTCAGCCCCGCCCGCTTTGAAGGCCATCTGGCTGCCTTGAAACAAGCCGGCTGGGGCTGCGCCTCCCTGGCAGACACCCTCACCGCCAGCGACAATGCGGCCCGAAAGGCCGTCCTCACTTTCGACGACGGAATGGCCAATGTCCTCGAACACGCCCTTCAACCGATGGCTCGCCACGGGTTCCGCGCCATCCAGTTCCTGGTCCCCGGCTTTCTTGGCCGCCGCAATGAATGGGACATTGCCAAAGGCGATGTCCCGGAGAAACTCATGGACGACACCCAAGTCCGCGATTGGCTGGCGGCGGGACATGAAATCGGCTCGCATTCCATGACCCATCGAAACCTGCGCCACCTCGGCCCCGCCGAGACGCGACAGGAAATTGCCGGAAGCAAAAAAGCCCTCGAAGATCGGTTCGGCATCCCTGTCGCCCATTTCTGCTATCCCTACGGCTCCTGGAATGAGGAGGTTCGCGACCTCGCAGGGGAGGCGGGTTACGTCACTGCCTGCACGCTCCTCTTTGGAGTCAACACCCGCGACACGCCCAGGCTCGAGCTCAGGCGCATCTCCCCGCTCTCCGGCCTCGAACTGTTCGCCAAGGTTTGCCACCGTTTGGCCCGCAAAGTTACTCGCCGCCAGGCAGAATAATAAATGCGAACAACAGTTGCGTTCTCACCCCGATTCCATTAAAGTAGCTCCGCATTTAGCCAACTTGCAGATTTCGAGGCAGGAAAATCCTCAGTGAATTTTCTTCAGTGATGATTTGAAACCCGAGCGTCGGGAACACCCTGGGAAAAGCAGTGGACTAAGTTAAGCAATCACTATGGGTACAAAACTATATGTCGGCAATCTCCCCTTTGACATCACCGAAGAGGACCTGAGGAACATGCTCTCCGAGCACGGACCGGTCAATGAAATCGCGGTAGTCATGGACAAATTTACCGGCCGGGCCCGGGGCTTTGCCTTCGCCACCATGAGCACCCAGGAAGCCGCCAATGCCGCCATCCTGGCCTTGAACGGCAA
>Ga0181533_1005960_pt1 | contig 11330 bp, 18 predicted proteins | sample PEATcosm2014_Bin_45_FD_119772 | JGI IMG/M metagenome (GOLD analysis project Ga0181533, IMG submission 119772) | Peatland microbial communities from MTU Mesocosm Facility, Houghton, MI, USA - PEATcosm2014_Bin11_60_metaG | ecosystem: Environmental > Terrestrial > Soil > Wetlands > Peat | place...
CAAAGTGCCTGCCCGCAGGGCGGGAACCTTGGTCCGCAATCCCGCCACCGGTGAGATGGTCAAGGGCGCCGCCAAACCGGCGAGCATGCGCGTAAAGATCCGCGCCCTGTCGAAATTGAAGACGGCGGCCTCGGGCTGATTTGTCGTTCGGGCGGGCAAAGGACTCCTGTTATTGCTTCGCCCGAGCGTCCGGCCGGAAAAAGCGGCGAGACTGCATTCGCTGAGGCTCGTCGGCGCACCGTGGCGATCTTCAGCATCGCGCCAACGGGCATTGAATCTTCAAGTCGAATTTCACGTTATTCGTTCAAAAAGTATCGGCGTATTCGAAATGAGGCATGGCGCCGTTAACGGATCGCACATGGATTCCTCGACCGAATCGCGCGACCCTGATTCGGACGATGTTTGTTCGGCTTGCGTGCGGAAATTCCAAAAGCGGGACGGCGACATGGAGGCGTCCGGCAAGATTTGGGAAAAGGGAGTAAAGCCCCGCCGCGAGCTCGTCTCCGCATTCACGGCGACGGCATCGGCCACGCTTGCAAGCGGTTTGACGTTGCATTCGGCTTTGCGGGCCCCTATCCTTCCTTCATCGATTTTCGGCCTGACGACTTGGACTTGCTTTCGAAACGAAGCCGCTGACGACCTCTTCCAAACATCGATCGACCTGGCCCCGCGCATGCGGGCCCACTTCTAAATTATGTTTGGAGAGATGAAATGACTACTGGCGTCGTGAAATGGTTCAATGGTCAAAAGGGCTTCGGCTTCATCCAGCCCGATGATGGCGGCACGGATGTTTTCGTTCATATCAGCGCGGTGGAGCGCGCCGGCTTGCGCGATCTGCGCGAAGGCCAGAAGGTAAGCTACGAGATCACCAAGGACCAGCGCACCGGCAAGGCCTCCGCCGATCAGCTCAAGGAAATCTGAGACGCGCTAATCGCGGCTGCTTTCCGTCGCGACCGGCTGATAAACGAAGGGTCGCCGTTCGCGGCGGCCTTTTTCGTGCTTGAACCAAGGCGCCTTCAAATCGGCGACCATGCGCGCGATTTTTCGCCGCCGCGGAGCCAATCGTTGCACGAAATCCGTTTCAGGCCGATAGTCGCTCGTCTACTTGGCGCGCCGCTTAGGCTGCTGAGCAAACCGTTTAGCTTCACGCGAAGCTCTCCCCGATTCGCCGGCCAGTGGCCCATCTTCTCGTTCGCGGCCAGGGTCCTTCGCACAACAAAGAGCGACGCAGGCGCTGGCGATGAGATCAGGAAGTTGGAGGCGGGGGGCTGAAAGCATGCGCGGCTTTCAGGCTTCCTTCGAAATATCTGTAGTTGACGGGATCTCCGCTCTCAATCGCGCGAGTCGAGCGAACCGAGAGCCAGCGCCTCATTAGGTTCCGCGCCGTTGCTTCCGCTTCTTTATGCGTCAAGAAACGTAACCCCTTGCCATGCCATTGGCCCGTGAGATCGGTCTGAACTTCAGGCTTCCAACTCATGGTGGCCTCCCGTGGTCGAAAATGTCGATTGCCGACCCCCACGCATGCCGGCGGGCGATCAAAAAGCGCGCTCCCAACGGCACACCAACTCAAGCAAATCGTCTCGTCGCACCCCTTATTATCTGGGGATTGCGGGGCTATATCTCAAGCTGATCTTGCTGACTCCTGGAGACAGTCGATGGCGAAATTCGTGATCATGCCGACGGCACTCATTGTCTTGATTGCCCTCTTGCTTCCCGCCGGCGCGCAATCGGTTGACCCTTCCGTGGGTCGACATCTCGCCGAGACGACATGCAACGCATGTCATCAGATTGGATCGGCGGCGTCGCCCCAAGGCGCGAAACCCGTCGCGCCGAGTTTCCTGGATATCAGTCGCATGCCGTCGACGAACGAAGTCGCGATCAAGGTGTTCCTCCGTTCTTCGCATCCGACAATGCCGAACATCATACTGAGCCCTGAAGAGATCGATTCCGTCGCCGCCTATATCGTCGGCCTAGCGGGAAAATAAGCTTCCGTCGCGATGAGCGGGTCGGCGTCAGTCGTTAACGCTCCAGAACCAACCGCGCTCACTCATCGAAGAGATGGGGATGTCGTCGCGGCTGCGATCCCGGATATTACTTCGGCGCTTTGACGCGGGCGCCAAAATGCGCGGCTGCGTGCCAGGGCCAGCGGGGGTCATAGAGAATCCCCCGCGCGCGCGATCATGTCGGCGTCGCCAGTTCCGATGATGGCCTCGGCTTGCTCGAAATCGACGATCAAGTCGGCCTGCTGTCTGGGCCGGGGCTCGACAAGCTTCCGCCGTTGGTGTTGTTGAGCGGCCATGGCCAAATCCCGTTCGACTTTCGTCTGCCAGAATTGCGGCGCGATCACCAATCGTTGGCAGGGGCGCTGTGACTCCTGCCATGAGTGGAACAGCATCGTCGAAGAAACCGCGGGCCCGCCGACCGCGATCAGAGCCGGCCGTGGCCGCGCCTTCGCTCTCGAGGGACTATCCGGCGAGGGTCCCGCAGCGCCACGCGTCGTCACCGGAATCGAGGAGTTCGACCGGGTGACCGGCGGCGGCTTCGTGCACGGCTCGGTGACGCTGCTGGGCGGCGAGCCAGGCATCGGCAAATCGACGCTGCTGATCCAGGCCTGCGCGGCGCTGGCGCGGCGCGGCGCGCGGGTGATCTATATTTCGGGAGAAGAGGCGGTGGCGCAGGTGCAGCTGCGCGCGGCACGCCTCGGCCTCGCGGACGCGCCGGTGGAGCTGGGCAGCGCCACCCAGGTCGAGGATATTTTGGCGACCTGCTCCTCCGGCAAGCGGGCGGCGCTGATCGTTATCGATTCGATCCAGACCATGCACACCGAAACCGTCGATTCATCGCCCGGCACGGTCACGCAAGTGCGCGCCAGCGCCCAGGTGCTGTTGCGCCACGCCAAGCACAGCGGCTCCTCAATCATTCTTGTCGGGCATGTGACCAAGGACGGCCAGCTGGCCGGCCCGCGCGTGGTCGAACACATGGTCGACGCGGTTCTGTCCTTCGAGGGCGACAGCGCGCATCATTTCCGAATGTTGCGAGCCTCCAAGAACCGCTTTGGCGCCACCGGGGAAATCGGGGTGTTCGAAATGACCGGTCTCGGCCTCGCCGAAGTCGCCAATCCGTCGGCGCTGTTCTTGGCCGGGCGCGACGCGGGCGCGCCGGGCGCCGCTGTGCTCGCCGGCATGGAAGGCCAGCGCCCGATGCTGATCGAGATTCAGGCGCTGGTGGCGCCAAGCTCGCTCGGCACCCCGCGCCGCGCCGTGGTTGGCTTCGATCAGAGCCGGCTGGCGATGATCCTCGCCGTGCTAGAGGCGCATGGAGGACTGAAGCTGGGCGCGCATGACGTCTATCTCAATGTCGCGGGCGGCATGCGCACCGACGAGCCCGCAGCTGATCTTGCTGCAGCAGCGGCGCTCGTTTCCTCGCTGACAGGCGCGCCGCTGCCGCCGACACAGGTCTATTTTGGCGAGATCGGCCTCTCCGGCGCCGTGCGCCCGGTTATCCACGCCGGCCCGCGTCTAAAGGAGGCCGGCAAGCTCGGATTTCGTTACGCCGTGTTGCCGCAAATGCAGCAGACCAACGACGAGGATGATAGCGCGGGCCTGACGCCGCGTCCGCTCAGCGACGTCGGCGCTCTGGTCGCGGAGATCGCACGGGCCGCAGCGCGGCTCCGCGCATCGGGATGATCGGCTGCGACGCTGTCATCCGGCGCGTGAAATCATTATCTCGAACGCCCTGATCAACTCCGATAACTCCGGCTCGTGAACCAGTTCGGCGGCTTCCGCCGGCGTGAACCATTCGGTCACCCGCTGATCCTTTTCCGGCCAACTCTTTCGTTGGCGCACGACCTGCAACGGAAACACGTCGACGCGGCACAAGAGCACGGCGTCATTCCTCAGACGTTTTTGATAATGGTACGAGCCCAGCTTTGACTTTTCGATCTTGCCGACAAGACCGGCCTCCTGATGCGCCTCGACCGCCGCGGTCGCATAAGGTTTGCGCCTTTTCATCGGCCAACCCTTGGGAATGATCCAGCGGCGCGTGTCACGCGATGACGCGAGCAAAATTTCCAGACCGTTGCGCGTGCGCCAGGGCATGGCGGCGTATTGGCGGCACGGTTCCGCGCCTGCCGCTTGCTTCTTTCCCTTGGTCTTTGGATATTTCATCCGACGAACCTCGTCAGGGCATGGCAGAGAGCGGCGACGGCGCGCCCTGTTTCGCCTCCCTTCACGGTTGCTCGCCGATACGGCTTTGAAATCGACGCAACAGAGCGCTACCAAGCTAATTTGTCGGTTTTGAGGGGTGCGGCAACTTTAAGCGCGACGATCCAGCAACATCGACGCGTGAGAGCCTTCCGTGACGGGTCGCAATCCTATGATGCAGACGACGCTCCAAACGAAGTCAGTGATCATATCGATAAGACATGGACACCGGTCTCGTAGGTAACTTGAGACCGGCGCTGTAATTATTTCTTCGCCTTTGCAGGCTTGCTCGGCTTGCTCGATTTGCTGGGCTCGCTCGATTTGCTCGGCTTGCTTGACTTGCTCGGTTTGCTCGATTTATTGCCAGCCATTGCGAATCTCCGTTCTAGTGATCTGAATATTATAGGCGATTAGTCGCCCACATACTTCCCATAGACCGCGACCCAGTCGCGCCGAATGCTTCCTGAGCTTCGGCGAGCGTCACATCGCCGGAGCACGCAAGCACACAGAGCCGGGCCTCCAATCGATCCTTTCGGCTAGGCGATCCAAACCGAATCGGTCGACCGATGTCGCTGAGGCCACAGATTCGCAACGTTATTGGCGCCGCCTAAATAAAGGCTTAACCAAATGATGTGCGTGCGAGCCGTCGTCGCCAAATCGGGAACGGTGTCGAGGTCTCAAGCAATGAGATGTCCAGAAGTCATTTTGCCGTCCGCGCCAAATCAATTGGCTTTCTTCCGCGCGATGGCCTCTTCCAACGCCTTGCGGGGCCCAAGGGGGTTCGTCCCTGCGATCTCTGGCCGAAATTGCAAGTATGCATGCGCCGATCCTAATGGTAGCCGCTACCCTGCTGTTGTTTTAATTTCTTGATGCGAGGCCTTTCGGTTAGGGCTGGGGCAGGGCCCGCCTCAAGCGCTGCCTCAACCCGTCGAGCATCACGGCGAGGTCGTCAAATTGGCCTTCACGGCGTCGGATTCTAATACAAATTGTGAGACCGGCGACGCGCGCGACCGGTCAGACGTCAGTGTAATCTAGCCATTACGAACAATGTTTGGCGGAAGCGGTCTCCGCGATGTCCATTTTAAGCGTCCGAAAGCCTTTGTCGTGTCGCCGTGTGTTGCCCACATTTTCCGAAAGGCGAGACCAAGACACCCAGGCCGGCTCACGGCGTCAGTCTTCCGGGTCAAGCGCCTTGCTAGCGACCGAAATAATCCAAGCGGAGCGAGATATGCCACGCTGTTTCGCGGCGGCGTCGATCCGCTTCAACAAAAAGGGCGGAAATTGCACGTTGACCGTGACTCGGTTGCTCTTCTTGGCGACTTTCCCAGCCGCATCCTGGGGCTCAGCCGTCTCGCGCAGCCCTTGCTTAATCTCCATTAGATCGTTTTCGTTTTTCATAGCTGCTCAGCCTCCTCGCCGAGAACCTTCGCTGCTGGGGATCAATGCTTTCGCCAATATAACCCCTCCGCCTCTTGCGGTCGGCGTGTCGCTGCAAAGCGTCGGCGGCAAGAGCCTCGCTGTCGTAACGCTCGGCCATGATAAGTTCGCGCGCGCCGATGCGTTCCGGTTCCTTGACGAGCAAGACGCGGCCGAAAAGATCAGGCTGCACGTCGAGCCGATAAAAGCTGCGCATGTTGCGTGAATCATCACCGCGGCGAAGATGCTCGGCGCCCATGGCCGGATTCTACCTGCCACGCTCATGATTTGCACGCGCGAACCGCTCCGATTCTAGAAGTGCTCATTGTGGAACCTTGGCACAAATTCTCTTGATATCGTCCGCATTTACCTGTAGCTCCGTTTCGGAAAGTTTCTCGTCTGGGGAATGCTGGATGATCCGTATTTTATCGGCTTCCATAAGCGGGAGACAACGTATGTCGCGGTATTCGATCATTCTTAGTAGTGTGGCGGTTGCAGGTCTCCTGGCTTTGGGAACACAGCCGGGGCGCGCAGATCCAGCAGATCCGGATGTTGACGGGATGGATCACAGCAAACTGAATCACGGCGTGCTCGGCCACGCAGCGCGTCAAGACATTCATGACGGTCATCAGCCCGCGAGCAACGACCCGGATGTTACTGGAATGGATCATAGCAAACTGAATCACGGCGTGCTCGGCACCGCAGGGGGCTTCCCGAGCCGATAGTAGCGGCGCATGTTGCGCACCGGATCGATGCGGCGGAGATGCACGGCGGTCATCGCGCAAGTAGCGATATGGTGTTTTGCGAAACATTGAGCCGTCTGCTGCGAGAATGCCGTCGTGCTCGCACCCATCAAAGACGCTGAGAAAGCGGCGCGTCCGAGACCAGTCCTCGCCAGACAGCTTATGTGGCAGCGCGGTATTTTTCTTGAAATGTTTGTGCGATGCACATAAAAACAACGATCATCTTAGGTCGCGGGGAATGCCCTGCGCGCCGAGACGAAAAGGATATTCTATGTCAATCGACCTCCCAGATATCAAAGCGTTCGGCACGGCTCCGTTCGAGGCAATTACCACGGCGACCGCCTCGTCGACGAAAGGGCTACAGACCATCGCAGCCGAAACGACGGACTATTCAAAGAAGTCCTTCGAAAAAAGCCGCGCGCACTTCGAGAAGCTGATCGGCGTGAAGAAGATCGACGAGGCGATCCAGCTCCAGTCCGACTTCGCCAAATCCGCCTATGAGGATTTCGTAGCCCACGCCACTAGGATTGGCGAGCTGTATTCAAGCCTCGCCAAGGAAGCGTTCAAGCCGATCACGGTCACGTCGCCTGCGCAGCCGTCGGTCGTCGCTGAGCCGTGGAAGGCGCCCGTCGCCGCAAAGTCGCCAGTCGCCACTTCCCCGACCAAAGTCGCGTCGCCTGCGCAGCCGTCTGTCATAGACGAGCCGTCGAAAGCGCCCGTCGCCGCGAAGCAGAACTGATTTCAGGCGAGTTAGCGCGTCGCATCTCGGCCAACAAAAAAACGCCCGATTAGCTTCTGCTCGTCGAGCATTTTTCAGCCGGAGCGATCGCGCGCAGCGTCGCGGGCAGCTCTCACCATCGACTCTCTCAGGTGTATGCGTAGCCCGATCCAGCAATGGTCAGGCTCTTTTTTGCGCAGTCACCGCCATATTGCTGGCCGCACGCGCGGCTTTCGCGTGACGGGTGCTGTGCATAGGATGCTGCTACGAAACCGAATCAAGAGCTAATCTGAAGCAATGCCCGAAACGCCAATTGACCAATCATCATCTGCGCCAAGCGGCAAAGAAAAGTCGCCATACCAAGCGGACAGATTACGCGGGGTCAAAGAAGCGCGGACGGCAATCGAGGTCTTGAGAACCAAATGGCCTGCGATTTTTAACGATCCCAAAAACGTAAAACCGCTGGCCAGTTCCGTCTTGCCTCAAGTCGCCGCTGCCCTTGGCTGGAGTCTCGGCTATACGCGCGGCGTGTTTCATGTGTGGAAAAGCCGCAACGACTATTGCCGCGCTGTTCTCCGCGATTCCGTCCGCGTCCATCTCGATGGCTCGCCAAGCGAGGAGGTTGTCGATGACCGAGCCCAAGAAATGGCAAAAGCTCAACTCGACAAGAACGCCGCGCGCAATGCAGCAAGACGCGCCCGCGAATTGGCCGAGATGACCGCCAGGAGCGCGTAAGACGATGATTTTGCCAGTCGCGTACCGGTCGAGACGCGCGCATAAGGTTTCCGTCCCGACCTGCTTGCCGAATTCGACAACCCCGCGTAGCTTCTTCCGCCGTCCCGCAGGTTAGACGGTCCTCGGACACCGGCGCGCACCTTCAACATATTTGCATTCCTGAACAGACTACAGGCGACGCCAATGCGAACATTCAACAATTCTGGTGGCGGGGCAACGGCTCATGAACCGGCGATGCCCTTCGAATCGCGGCGGCGGAATGATGTTGGCGAAACTCCGCGGGCTTCAAGCGATCGGCCGCAAGGGACGTTGACGAGGCGGGAAATCGCCCATGCCGTCTGTTCCGTTTGTCCGGGCATCTCGCGCCGTCAGGCCAAGGAATTGATTGACGCTGCCCTGGAAGAAATCGTCTCCACGCTCGCGTTCGGGGAAGACGTGATCCTTCGCGGCTTTGGCAAGTTCGCTGTGCGCCAGAAGAGCGCGCGCATTGGGCGCAATCCGAAGACAGGCGTCGGCGCGCCAATCACCGCCCGGAGGGTGATCACCTTCAAAGCGTCAGGAAATCTGAAGGCCGAGGTGGATGGCGAATGAATTTCCCCACTTGCTGCGCTGGGTAGAGGAAGCAACCCGAAACGGTGAATGAGCGCCATTGGCGCCATATGGCGGCTTATCAAGTCGGACAGCCGCCAAACTGAAGAAGCCGCCTAGGCGGCATCCTCCTGTTCTTTGCGGCTGAACGCCAGAACGAAATCCGTCGCGGCGCTCGCGGCGGCGGCGGCGGTGAAGATCGCTTTTTTATCGTTCTTTAAAATCGCGAGATACTGAGCCATATACTGCGCGTGATCGGGACGCGGATCATTGGTGATGCCGAGTTCGGAGCAAAGAAACGCAGCCGACAATTCGGCGATCAGCTCTTCGAACGCATAGGCTCGATCAGCGAAGCGTTTGCCCTTTTCGCGATTGAGGCGGCTTTCCGAGCCCGAATGATGCGCCAATTCATGAAGTATGGTCGAATAAAAGGCTTCCTGCGCCGTACTGGTCTCGGTCCCGAAGAAAGCTCTTTCGTCGGGGATGCTGATGCGGTCGGTCAGACGATTGTAGCAAGCGCGCGATCCGCCATATTCAATCCGCGCGCCGGTTGCTTCGATAACGCGATCGACGCTAGCGATGCGCTCGAACAGGGGACGCTCGGGCAACGCCGGCGCCTGGGCCACATGTCCATCCACTTGCGCGGCGTTAAAAACCCAGCTCGCCCGCGCGAACGGGATCGTCCGGCCGCCTTCGGCGTCTTCGCTCGCGTCGACGTCCGAAGATTCGACATGCAGATTCTTGTAGAAAACGATCGGCGTGCCTTTCTCGCCTTTGCGAACATTGGCGCCGCGCTCTTGCCACTGCTTGAAACTCGCCCATTCGTGCGAATCGTAACCGAGCGCTTGCGTCGTGATCCACAAGGACAGAATATTTACGCCGCGATAGGCGCGGCCCGTGGTCGCATTGATCGGCGATCTCGTGCTGGCGGCGCGATGCCAGGGCAGCTTGAATTCGCCGGCGCCGGCCTCGATGGCGGCGACGATCCGATTGGTGATTTCTTGATGAACGTCGAAACGCGTCTTCATGGCTCTCTCTCCCTTGCGAGGCGGTCGCCCCGTGAGAGCCCGTGAGCCGGGGCGTCGGCGAGCGCACCCGAAGGGCCGCGTCAGCGGAGGGCTTGCCCCTTGCGCTCCAAGCCGGCGGTTCGGTTAGGGCTTCTCTCTCCGGGGCGCACGCCAATGGGGGAGAGCAATCGAGGGACGCGAGGATGCAAGGAAATCGCGGGATTGGATCGATAGCCGGAATGATCGCGGCGATGGCCGCCATGACGCTCGTGCGCACATTCCGATGGAACGAGCTCGGGCTGCTCGATCGAGTGATGATCGTCGTGTTGTGGATCGCGGTCGCTGCCGGCGTAACTGCTATCGGGATAACGCTGTGGCGCTATTTGCGCATTCGGTTAGAGGCGAAAGGGCGAACAGGCCCGGTCGGCCCCGAAAAGAAGCGGTCGATTTATTGAGGCTTCTTCGCCGGCACCGATGATGCGGCGGCAGGGGCGGGGCCCGCGGGCTTTGGAGCTTTGTAATTCTCAAGAATGATGGCGTTCGGGTCGGGCATATCGGGAAACGCCCACAGCCCGGACTTCGTGTTCTTCGCCTGCGTCTCCGCGATGAGATAGGGCGAGTAGACCGGGCTTCCGCCTTGCGTTACAGACGCGAACGCATATCCGATGGAAATGAGGGCCGTTCCAAGGTCGACGCGCGAACCCTTGTTGTTGCCTTGCTCCATCGTGGCGAAGCAAAACACCAGAACGGTCCGGCCATACACGACGTTGGCGGCGGCTTAGCACATCGGCCTGAGATCACGGACGAGACTGACCAGCATCGCCAAGCTGGCCTCCCCGCAATCGCGCTTCACGCCCTTTGCGTTGGTGAATGACGTTCCGCGCAAGCACGATTGCACGCCGTAAAGGCGATAGCGTTTGCCGCCAGCGGTCCAGGTATCGCCGGTTTCATAGCTGGCGTCGCCGGGCACAGGGAACCAGGGGGACGGCTTGCCTTGCGAAAGCGCCGGGCTGGTCGAGAGAGCGGACATGAGCGCAATCGCTGTTCGCGAGAGTTCAACACTCATTGTCCAGCAACCCCGCCGCTTCGCGCCAAGCCTAAGGGATTTGTGATTGTCAGATCGGCCGGCTTAAAAAGGAAAGCGCAAGTTCCATCGGTATATGCTAGACATTGAGAAGCGACAACGGCCTCCACCGCCGGCGAGGTGGGCGCCCCGCACATAGAACCTCCTGAATTTATTGTATATCCGCCATTCGCCTGAGAAACCGGAAAAGCTCCATTCGGGCATGAGATCGTGTTTGTAAGTCCACTTGGCGCATTGGCAACAGGTGGCGACTGCGGATTGCTCTGATTTTGTTGCGCTTGCTGCACTGCCTGCTGGCACATTCCGACCGCGACGCGAAGCAATTGCATCCAAATTGCCTGCTTCATAATCGGAACACAGTAGGGAATCGTCGGCCAATTCGCTTGGCCACAAAGAAGGACTTTGCAGGGAAAACTGGCGTCCTGCGCAGCGGCGGGCCGCGTCGGCGACATCGCTATAGCCCCTAAAACAAGAAGGGTTCCGAGCCTTCGTCTCCTAATCATTTTTTGAGCCTCTTGGTGCTTGCGCCGCGACGCCACATCGGTTTATATCATACACTATGTCGTAGAAGGATAGAAATATGCGGCTAAGCCTTCTTCTCCTGGGGGCAATCTCACTGGCCCCGGGCTTGGCGGCTAGCGCCGACAGCAAGCCTCAAAAGCCGCCGGCTCGGCTGATCGAGGCGACGGTCACGTCGGATGGGCAAGTTGTACCGGTGCAGGCGGCCGTGGAGAAATTGAACGATGGGGCGAGCGCGAGAGACGCGTCCCCCTGCGGCCCTCCAATCAACATGGATGCCGCGACGGGCCGTGCTCTGGTGCTGAAAGTCGCGCAAGA
>Ga0181533_1005961_pt1 | contig 11327 bp, 9 predicted proteins | sample PEATcosm2014_Bin_45_FD_119772 | JGI IMG/M metagenome (GOLD analysis project Ga0181533, IMG submission 119772) | Peatland microbial communities from MTU Mesocosm Facility, Houghton, MI, USA - PEATcosm2014_Bin11_60_metaG | ecosystem: Environmental > Terrestrial > Soil > Wetlands > Peat | place...
AACGAGCTCCTCCTGAAGGCGTCCGTGTACAACACGTTCATGTCGGTGAAGGCGTAGACGGGTAGGTCGGAGGACGAGGCCAGAGGAGAGGCTCGTTACCGACTCAGTTATTCAACGCAGCTGAAAGGACCGAAGACCTAAAAAGACGTGGAGATGGCGAGGCCTCCCGACTGGTCCACATGACGGCTTCTGTGCTCTCTGATTCGAGCGAATACGTCTATTCCGCAATCAGGGAAGAAGACGACTTCGCTGAAGGACTCAGAAAACAAGGCAAACAGGTCATTAAACTGAGCAGTGGAGACCCTGCGCTGTACTTTCCCACTCCAAAATACATCATCGACGCCTATGTGGAAGCGCTCGTAAACGGCAGGACCTCGTACTCGAGATCGCAGGGTGTTTTGGAACTAGTCAACGCGGTAATCGAACGATACAGATCAAGGTATGGGCTCAGCATAAAGGAACAGGATGTGGTGGTAACAAGTGGAGTCGCAGAGGCACTTACGTTCCTCAACAGCGCCCTGATGAACGCAGGCGACACGGCCGTAATTCTGAAGCCATACTACCCTCAGTATCCGGTTGCGATAAAGATGTTCGGCGGCGATTTCTTGCTCGGCAAGTACGACGAATCAAATGACTGGAGCATAGACCTCGATGCACTCGCCAAACTGATCAGAAGGAGGAGAGCGACGTCGAAAAGGATCAAGTACTTGCTCATAACAAACCCGAACAACCCGACCGGAACGGTTCTCCCAAGACAGGCTGTCGAGGAAGTCGTCGAGATGGCCAACGAGCATCATATTCTTCTCGTGAGCGACGAAATATATGACGAGATAGTGTTCGGTGGTGCGAGCTTCACGAGCGTTGGTGAGCTAGCGAAGGGCGTACCCCATCTGGTTCTTAACGGCGCGTCGAAAGCGTTTGACGCCCCGGGGTTTCGGATAGGGTATGTCTTGGTACCGGAGGACGACAGGGTATCAGAAGAGCTGAAGCACAAGCTCGCAGACTACTGCAGAGTAAGGCTGTCCGCAAACACGCCCGCTCAGTATGCGATAGCTAGTGCGATGAATAATCGAATGGAGCATCAAAGAACAGTCGGCCAAATGATAAAGACGATAGAAGGAATCGTAGAGTCGGCCATGAAGTTGCTCGAGGAAAACCAGTACTTCAGCACAGTCAGGCCAAGAGGAGCGTTCTACATCTTTCCGAGAATAGACATGCGATCGCTGGAGTTCAAGGACGACAGGGAGTTCGTGCATGCTCTTCTCAAAGAGAAGCTCATACAGACAACGCGGGGCTCTGGTTTTGGCGCTCCGAACCACTTCAGGATTGTAGCTCTTGCCCCGAGAAATGTGATGAGCAGCTGCGTCGAGAAGATAAATGACTTTTGCAGAGAACACTCAAGGTGACAAATAACTAACGCGCCTCTTCTCGGTCAGGATGGGTCTGATCCGCTTCCTCTTCCTCTGCCCGTGGAGAGTGGAAGTTGTTCCCTCGTCTGCGCGTGGGGATAGAGACCTTCTTCATGTCCTAGCAATACCCGGGTGGTATCCCTGAGACGTGGCTTGGGATTCTCAAGTCCCCGCCACTCACGGCTGTCGTTCTAAATTGTGTTGTCGGACTCGATTTCGCACGGTAGGCTTATCTGTACCAGGCCCGGACGGTAACTCAAACTAATGCCCGAGGCCGAGGAACTTGGGCTCCCCAAATCAGCGGTACATAGTAAGAAAGCCACCCTCAGAAGAGGAGCAAACAGCGCAAGTTCGCAGAGCGACGAGGCAAGTTACGAAATTGGATATTCCCGAGGACGTTAAGATAGAGATTATTCTGACTACTTAGAGCGCCTTACGAGGTGGATGACCTTCTGCGGCCGCCGGGCACCAGCACTACGGGTATTGTTCCCTGACCTTGTCAAGGATACCATAACTGCTGTAATTCTCGACGCGAACGAGTCCCCTTCAATCCTAGGTCTTTGGGACCAATACTTCGAAATCCGTCGAACTCTTGGTCTGCAGGCTCGCAGTCACTTGCCTGCCGTGTCTCGGTAGTCCCTGGGGTAGAGGTGGCAGTCGCAGAAGTGCTGTTGAGCCACCTCAAGGAGAAGTGGGTCAGACTTCTTGCAGACGTCCATGACGTATGGACACCTCGGATGGAAGCTGCAGCCGCTCGGCAGGTCGAGCCCTCCAGCAATCTCCCCAACATTTTGAATCCTTTCAGGCTTCGCCTCCTCCTCCGCGTCGGTGATGACAGGAATGGAGGAGAGAAGCATGCGGGTGTACGGGTGGATTGGATTCCTGAAGAATTCCTCCGTGGCCGCCACCTCCCTCACCTTGCCGAGATACATTATCATGACTCTGTCTGACACGTTTCTCATGAGACTCAGGTTGTGCGTGATGAATACGTAGGTGAGCCCTAGCCTCCCCTTCAATCTCAGCAGCACGTTGATTATCTTCGCCTGAACGGAGACGTCTAGGGAGGAAGTCGGCTCGTCGAGGACGATAAGAGAAGGATTGGTTGCAAGCGCCCTGGCTATGGCAACAAGCTGCTTTTCGCCTCCGCCAAGCTCCTCCGGATACCTGTCGGCGTACTCGGTCGGAAGCTCGACCAGGCTCAGCAGCTCGTCAACCCGCTCCCTCACCGACACTCCTCCCCCGTGGACCTTTAGTGGCACCTCGAGAGCCTGCGCGACAGAGCGTTTCGGGTTGAGGGAAGAAGCGGGGTTTTGGAAGACCATCTGAATGTCTCTCTTGAGCTGCACGGGTCTGTGCCTGGCGCTCATCGAGAGGTCCATCCCCTTGAACGTGATTCTCCCAGACGTCGGTGAGTAGATTCCCACTATCATATTCCCCAGGGTCGTCTTCCCGGAACCAGACTCGCCCACTACGCCGAGGACTTCGCCCTCCTTCTTCATCTCAAAATTCACGCCGTCCACGGCCTTTATGACGCCCCTGCTCGTCGGAAAGTACTTCTTCAGGTCTTCACCGGCCAGAATTGACGTGCTCATCGGGCATGATACCTCTCGTCAAATAGGAAGCAAGCCGCCTGCTGGCTGTTTCGCACCCTATACATCGGCGGAACCTCCGGATCGCAGATGTCCATTCTATAGGGGCACCTGGTCACGAATCTGCATCCTGCCGGAGGAGTCAGGTAGCTTGGCACCAGGCCTAGAATTCCTTCTGGCACTCCTCCTCCCGTGAGCTTCGGGACCGCTTTGATCAGCATTTCAGTGTAGGGATGCTGCGGATGGTTGAAAACCTCCTTGGTGGGTCCCTCTTCGACTATCGTCCCGGCATACATTACGTATATCCTGTCGACGAAGTTCTTGACTGTCCCGAGGGCGTGTGTGATGAGTATTACAGAGAGTCCCTTCTCCTCAACTATCTTCTTGAGGAGCCTCATGATCTGGTCCTCAATCGTGACGTCGAGAGAGGTTCCTGGTTCGTCCGCGATCAGCAGTTCGTTTGCCGAAACCAAGGCCATCGCTATGCTGACCCGCTGCTTCATCCCCCCGCTCAGTTGGAATGGATAGCTGTCGAGTATCCTATCTGGTTCAGGCAAGGCTGCTTCCTTCAGGAATGTCATCGCTCTTTCATGCCTCTCTTGCTTCGACAGATGCTCGTCCGTGGAGTACTTGACTATATCATAGAGCTGCTGCCCGATGGTGAAGACCGGGTTGAGTGCCGCAGTAGGGTCCTGAAAGATCATGGACATGTTCCTCCTCCTCAGGTTCATGAGCTTCTTCTTCGGCATTGTGAGGACATCTTCACCCGCATACCTGATCTGTCCCCCTGCAATCTTCGCATTGTTTGCGAGAAGCCTCATGATGGACTTGACGGTGGTCGTCTTCCCACAGGCTGATTCCCCTATGATGCCTATCTTCTCCCCCTTGTTGAGTGAGATGTTCACTCCGTTGAGCACTTTCAGCCAACCTTCGTACACCTTGTACTCCACCTTCAGGTCCTCCACCTCCACCAATGACAAGTCTAGGAACCCTCCTTGGACGGGCGCGTGGAATTCATTGGCTATCTGACCCCCGACGAGAACATATCATTGACGCCATCTCCGATGAGGTTGAATCCAAGAATAACGAGCACTATCGCGGCAGCGGGGAACATAGATATCCACCATTGGGCTGGAAGATACGCCGCCCCGTCGGAGATCATTGTCCCAAGGTCTGGAGTGGGAGCCTGCGCTCCCAGTCCGACGTAGCTGAGCGCCGCGCCGATGAGTATGGCCCAACCTCCGTCGAGAGTCACCTTGGTCAGAATCGAACCGAGATTGTTCGGTAGAATCTCCTTGAACATGATATGTGCCGGAGACGCGCCCACGAGTTCAGCAGCGCGCACAAAATCCTCGTTTCTTATCGATGAGGTTGAGCTGTAAACAAGTCTCGTATACCAAGGCCACCAAGCCAGCGCAATGGCCATGAAGGCATTGATGCCTCCGGGTTTCAATATGGACGCAACAGAGAGCGCGAGGATGAGGGGAGGCACCGCTATGAATACGTCAGCGACCCTCATTATCACCGTGCTGAACCACCTGCTGATGTAATATCCCGCAACCAGACCAAGCACGACCCCGGGAATGACGTCTATCGAGAGGACCACAGCCACGAGTTCCAACGAGTATCGGAAGCCGAACATCAGGCGCGACAGTACGTCTCTGCCGTATTCATCAGTCCCGAATAGATGGGCAAGCGATGGCGGAAGTCCCGCCTTGTTGAAGTTGACGTAAAGACCCGCGCTCGCGGGATACGGCGAGATCCACGGGGCGAAGACCGCCACAAACAAGACCACGCCTATTGCGATAAGGCCAACGATTGAAAGTTTGTTTCTTCTGAACTTGTACCAGTACTTCCCATACTTCTTAGAGAGCGATAGGTTTAGTCTCATTCTTCGCTCCTCACTTGCAACCTGATTCTCGGGTCTAGGTACCCTACTGTAATATCCACCAAAATATTTGCAACCACAAACATCACGCCCGCGACCATGACCACGGCGACAATCGCGTTGAGGTCCTTGCTCAGCATGGCGTTCAGGCCGTATCTGGAGAAGCCCGGCCAGTTGAAGATTAGCTCGACCAGGAACGCGTTAGCTATCTGAGCCGATATGTCAAGAGCATAAATCGTCAGCGTCGGAATCAGAGAGGGCTTCAGCAGATACTTCAGCATTATCGATCTCTCTGGGAGGCCGTGAGAAACCTCTGCGAGTGTGTAGTCTTTGCTAAGGTTCTCCACGACACTGGAGCGCATTATTCTCGCTTCCTGCGCGATTGGTCCAAGGGCAAGAGCGAAGGCGGGAAGTATGAGGTGCCAGGCGGCATTGAGCATTGTGCTGAAGTTCCCCGTTAGCAGCGAGTCGACCACGTAAAGGCCAGTGATTGTCGGGGGAGGCGTGACCCCCTGACTCAGCCTACCCACTATGGGGAACCAGTATAGGGTGTATCCGAAGATGAGTTGCAGTAAGATGGCGACCACGAAGGCAGGTATGGCTATGCCGAGGTAGGAGATGACTCGTATGGTGTTGTCCACCGCTGAGTTCGCCATCCTTCCGGCGAGAACCCCGAGGGGAACTGAGATGACGATGTCGAGTATCGCAGCAGTGAGGATGAGCTCAATCGTGGCTGGGAGATACGCTTGGACGTCCAGAAGCACGTTCCTCTGTGTGAAAAGGGACATGCCCCAGTTGCCGGTGAAGATTCCGTAAAGCCAATAGCCGTACTGGATATAGATGGGGTCGTTGAGATGAAGCGCTGCCCTGAGCGAATTTACGGCCGACTGGGGAGCCTGTGGCCCGAGGGCAAGCCTAGCCGGATCCCCGGGCAGAACCCTGGCAATCAGGAAAATCAGAATTGAGAGACCGAAAAGAGAAACGATGGAGTACCCCAGTCTCTTGAGGATGAAGCCCCAGGAACGCAGGGATATCTTCATTTGCCTTCCTCGTTAGCGAAGACGGGAAAAAGAGTATTATGACGATTCGTCGTTCTCGACGACAGGAAAAAAGGGGGCAGAGACCCCACCTCAGCAACCTAGCCGAAGAGTGAGGTCAGAGCTTGCGGATAGAAGGAGACGCTTCTCCAATAGAAGTCGTACCCATCCAGGGTTATGGCATGGCCGTTGGCGGGGTACCAGTTGACGACGCTCGGGTAGTACGCTCTTACCTCGGTGAGGTCGAAAGCATAGATGCTAGGGTACTGGTTGTAGAGTTGTTCTTGGGCGATGTAATACTTCTGGAAGCGCTGTGTCTGGTTCAGGGTGCCGATTGCGTTGTAGATTATGTTATCCAGGGTGGTATTTCCGAGCCACTCGTTCTGCTCCCAGGTTCCTTCGGATGGGCTCGTGTATCTCGACTGTAGCAGGGAACCCACTTCGAAGTAGCTCGCCGCGTCGTTGATCGAGACTATGTTTGGTGAGCTTGTCTCGTTGGCAAGGTCGGCGACGACCGTCAGCCATGGTTCGCCGACAATGTTCACCTTGATGCCTATCTGTTGCATGTCCGAGGCGAACTCAAGCGCGAGCTTCTGCTCGGAGGGGACCGCAGTCACCCAGTAGTATGTCAAAGGATAGTTGCCGATGTCGCTGCTGTACTTTGATTTCGCCATCAGTTCTTTCGCCAGCGCCAAATTCTGAGTACTCTGTGGAATGCTGGGGTCATGACCAGGTAGAGATGCCGGTACCGGGCCGGCTGCCGGTTGGCTGTCTGGGAAGATCTGAGTGATCACAGCCGTGTAGTTAAGCGCGTATGACATGGCCTCCCTGACGTAGACGTCGTCCGTTGGTGCTTTCTTCGTGTCAATCATCAGGTACATCTCGAGGCTCGATGGGATGACCGTCATCTTGGCGCCCTTGAGTTGGCTCAGCTGGACTATGTTTTGGTATGGCTGCCACTGGTCGGTGATCTGTATCTCTCCGCTCGTGAACAGAGCCTTCACCGTGTTAGGGTCGGTCACACCGATGTACTGGACCGTCTGGGGTTGGTTTGGCAGTGTGCCGTTCCAGTAGTTGGGATACTCCTGGAACACCATGTTCGACTCAAGGTTGGCGGACTTCATCGAGTAGGGGCCTGAACCCGCATCGTGCGTCAGCAGCCAAGTCGACGCGTAGTCACCCATTGTGCCGTAGGGGCCAGATACGATATGCGCCATCACCTGCGCCTTGTCCAGGACATACAGCCTGACGAGGGCCGAGATGAAGGGGCCGAAGGTCTTCTTCATGTGGAAGACAACGGTGTAGGGGCCTGACGTGGTTGTATTCCCAACATATGGTGCAAAGAGGTACGAAAAGCCCTGGCCGATTGTGATTAGTCTGTTCATTGAGAAGGCCACATCTGTGGAATTCATGGGGTCACCGTTGTGGAAGGTGACTCCTTGCCTGAGGTTGAACGTGTATGTCAGACCGTCTGTGGATACAGTCCAAGAGGTCGCAAGGTCTGGCTGCAGCACTCCGCTCGCAGTCGGAAAGATGAGACTGTCGTATAGGTTGACTAATCCGGCTGAGCTTGCCTCATCCGACCCCTTTGCGGGGTCAGCTACTGGAACGTTGGCGAACGTGAGGCTCAGTATCTGGGATGATACCGTTATGTTGGTGTTAGTCGTTGTGCTGGTCGTTGTTGTTGTTGAGGCTGTTGGGGTGGTCGTTGTTGAGGATGTCGTTTTAGTGGCGGCCGGTGTTAATGCATAGTAAGTAACAGCAGCTGCTAGCACGATTACGATTATGACGATAATTGCAGCTACGCTCCTTCCTATCGCGGCTTTTCTTTGCGCGATAAGCATACCACGCGCTCGCCATGTCACTATTTAGGGAGTCCCTCCCGGTGACGGTCATCATCGGATCGGGAAGGGAGCACGAGGGGAGAAAGCTCATCCCGCTCATGGAGTCGATCAGAATCAGACCTGGAAGGAGGAGAGGAAGGCCCAGAAAGAGACCGAGCGTCCTGCACGCAGACACGAAGTACGACATGCCACTGAACAGGTTCTATCTCGACGGGAGTCGCTGTCATACAGGTTCGATTCTTCCTCAATCCAATCTTGCGTCAAGAATCCAGATGTATGACCTACCCCGACTCCCATGCATGGACAAGTCAGAAGTGAACCAGGCCGTTGTCAAGTTCACCGACTTCGCTATCTTCCGTGACGGGAGACTCCAGGAGCCGGCTGCCGACAGTTAGTGCCCGTTCGCGGCTGCCGAGGAGTTACGAGAACCAAAGGTCGCCTGATCAGTCGGGGTTGACGCCCGTCGGAGATGTTCGTTTAATTAAGAGTACCATCTGTTTTGGACAATGCTCACTTTCACTCCTTTCAAGACCACAAGAAGGAGTTCGGCCTTTGACTTGCCCGAACTTATCGATGAACTCGTGGGGGACCAGATCCGCGAGAACGATGTGCTAGTCATTTCAAGCAAGTTCGTCGCGATATCAGAAGGAAGGATAGTGTCCCTGAGCTCGACGAAGCCAAGCAGTCGAGCGATTGAGCTGTCAAAGGAATTCGACGTCCAGGCAGAACTCTGCGAGCTCATCCTTCAGGAGTCAGACCTGATAATTGGCGGGGTCTCCGGATTCATACTCACTCTGTGGAACGGCCTATTGACTCCCAACGCCGGAATAGACAAGTCAAACATCGAGCACGGAAGGGTAGTTCTTTACCCGAAGAACCCGCATGAGTCCGCAGCCAGAATCGCGGGCGAGATGAGGAATCGCAGAGGCGTCCGGGTCGGGGTGATCATCTCCGACAGCAGATTGACGCCTACGAGGATGGGCACAGTCGGCGTGGCCCTAGCCGCAGTTGGCGTCCAGGCCATTCGCGACATGCGGGGTCACCCCGACCTCTTCGGCAATCCTCTGAAGGTCACCAGGCAGGCGATTGCTGACGATCTTTGTTCGGGAGCCCAGCTGGTGATGGGAGAGGCCGATGAATCGACGCCGGTGGTCCTCGTCCGGGGTCTGGAGACAGCCAGGGCGGAGGGAGAGAGCTTCGCGCCGAAGGACTTCGCAATCCCAATCGAACAGTGCGTCATTATGGGGAGCCTAGGTTACCCGAAGAAGGACGACAGAGTCTGACGGCCAAAAGAGAGAGGGACAGCTGTGCGCCCACGCGACGCGCATTCGAGCACGGCGGAATCTGAGCACGAAAGCGGTCCAAACGGTCCTGACGGGGTAGGAAGGCATCCGCGACTGAAGATATTAAGTCCCAGTCGCGAGTCCCGCGCAGATGCTGCCCGTACGACGAAGAACATACGCGGTGGCCTCGGCTTCGCTCTTCGCGGTGATCTACGCCGTCCTCGGACTCTTCCCAGTTTCTGCCATCATAGGCGCTAGCGGCTTCCTGACCTTCAGGGATGCGGTCAGTCCGCTCACGGGGATGCTCTTCGGCCCCGTGGTAGGCGGGTTCTCGATGGTCCTAGGGAACTTCGTGGACTTCGCGATGGGGAAGCCCATCGTATTCGATTTCCTGGATTTCATACCTGACCTAGTTTCGGCAGTGGTCGCGGGTCTGGCCTTCACCGGTCACAGGAAGGCGGCTGTCGGATTCCCCGTGCTCTTGCTCGTATGGTTCACGCTCGACCCTCTCTCACCCGTGCTGGTGAGTGTGGGAGGTATCGACGTACCTTTCCTGTACATGCACGTGATCTCGATGACCGTTCTGGCAGGCGCGCTTCTGTACGAGAAGAGGGGGAGTCTGGCAAGGCTCAGCCCGGCGTTTGTCGGTGCAGTGACTTTCGCATCTACCATGAGCGGACATGTGGCAGGAAACATCATGTATGAGAACGTCATTTTCAGGCTGGACGGAGTCATACCCAAGGACGGCTATCAGGCGTTCTGGACTCTTGCGTTCTACGCCTATCCCCTCGAGAGGGTATTCTACACGGTGCTGGGCACAATGGTAGCTTACCCTGTGCTTCGGGCCGTCTCTAGAAGGCAGGAAGAGCGCGCGCTGTCCCGGCGACCGCCAACGAGCCCAATGGTAGAAAAAAGGCTGAGTAAGACTACAACTGCCAAACAGAGTTCATTCTGAGCTTTTTTGTGGGCCCGACGGGAAGCGCATCAAGTCGCAGATAAAAGAGAACCCAAACAGGAAGAAGAGACCTGGGAGACCAAGGCTCTTCGACAATGGCCTCTACAACAGGGTCAGGTCAATGATAGAGAGATTCTTCGCATGGATGAAGTCCTTCAGGAGGATCATAATCAGGTACGACAGGCTTCGTTGCTCGAATCGAGCAACGAAGAAACCGCTACCCCTTTACTAAGGTCTTCCAGCATGTTCATCCAAGATCAACTCGAAGCGACACCACAGTCTTGATTTCACGACATCGTCAGCCTGCTGTCTGCCCAAAGGCTACGACGTGGAGTAGAGCGCGTCCCATGGTTTGGTTGCAATCCTCCGGGCTCGCGGTCAGAGCCCATTACCGAATCATCTCCTTACGGTCACGAAGCCGGCGGAAATAATTCCGAAGGTTAGACACAAGACTTAATACATTTGAGGGTGATTATTCTCACGAAAGTATCTTGTGGGAGTACGAACTGAACTTGGCCGCCAGGAAACTGGTGGAATACGTATGTGATGTGAGAAAGGGAGAAGAGGTTCTTGTTTACGGAGATACATCTAACGACGAAGCCGTCCTCACGACCACGGCTGCAGCGGTGTACGCAGTCGGAGCCACACCCACCGTGGTCATTACTGAAACGCGGAAAATGAACAACATGGAGCCGCCCAGGCCGCTGGCTGCGGCCATGATGAGCGCAGATGTCGAGATTGAATTTACGGTCAAGGCGCTCCTCTACACAAGAGCCCAGGTCAGCGCGGAGAAGAAGGAGAGAGTGTACGTCTGCCTCACAGACTTGGACAGAGGGGCGTTTGTCAGAACCATAGGTTGGGTTGACTACCCGAAGATGGTGGAATTCGGCGAGAAGCTGGCCGAGCTGACCAGCCACGCTAACGAGCTGAGGGTCACCAGCCCTTCAGGAACAGACTTCACAGGGAAGATAGGTGGGAGGAAATGGGAAGACTTCGGCGGAACAGCAGCGACGCGGAAGGTGATAATGCTGGGAGGGCAGACCGGAGGGTCGTGCATCGAGGAGACGATGAACGGTACCCTGGCCTTCGACGGGAACATCTGGCCACCGGACGAAATAAGAAACAAGATCACCACCCCAATAAAGTTCAAGATCGAGAAGGGTGTCATCAAGGAGATAACCGGAGGCGTGGAAGCAGAAATCATGAGGAAGTATCTGCGTAGCTTCAACGACCCGAACATGTATAGAATAGCTCATTGCTGCTACGGATACCATCCGTCAGCGATGGTCGCTGGGGGCATAGCAGAAGTCGAAAGAAGCTGG
>Ga0181533_1005963_pt1 | contig 11322 bp, 9 predicted proteins | sample PEATcosm2014_Bin_45_FD_119772 | JGI IMG/M metagenome (GOLD analysis project Ga0181533, IMG submission 119772) | Peatland microbial communities from MTU Mesocosm Facility, Houghton, MI, USA - PEATcosm2014_Bin11_60_metaG | ecosystem: Environmental > Terrestrial > Soil > Wetlands > Peat | place...
CTGTCGATCATCCCAACGCAGCTACCGGCGCGCGCGACCGAACGGAATCCGCCTCCCCCGAGTCAAAACGCCGCAGCGCCGCCACACTTAATCCGATTCATTTGTCGTTGCGCGCGTCCTTAGTACCAATTTTGCTATCCGTGCGACTTGATTCTGGCATTTCATTGCTGCCGACCTAGACATCGGCCCTAGTCGGCGACGCACTTTGGTAACCTTGCCGCGCGAGCGCTCAGAAAGGACTGGCGTTCCGCGCGAAAGAGAGCGTGTGTGTGAGCGGGAGCGGTTCACGAAACCGCCCGGCAAACCCTTCGCCCCGGCGATCGTAACGATCCGGGGCTCGTGTCAGTGAGGGGCCCGGAATGGCTGGGCCCTTGCAGACACCGAGGGTTCAACCATGTCGATCAAGCTCACCGATACGCAGCTCCTGATGCTGAGCGCCGCCGCACAGCGCGAAGATCGCATTCTGGCAATACCGCCAAAGCTAAAGGGCGGGGCGGCGCAAAAGGTCGCGGCCAAGCTGATCGCCGCAAGCTTCGTGAAAGAGATCAAGGCGAAGGCGGAAGCGCCAGCGTGGCGCCGCGATGCCGAGAGCGGGCTATCCTTCGCGCTGAAGCTAACGGCCGCAGGGCTGAAGGCGAGCGCGACCGACAATGGCGTCGCCGCGAATAAGTCGGCTAAAACGGAAATGGCAAACGACGGCGCCAGCGTCGGGAGCAAGCCGCCAGTGGCCTCAGCGCCTCGCGACGGAACAAAAATATCGCGAGTGGTCGGCCTGCTGCGGCGCGACGACGGCGCGACGCTCGACGAGGTCATCGCCGCGACGGGATGGCTGCCGCACACTTCCCGGGCGGCGCTGACTGGCCTTCGTAAGCGCGGCTATGCGATCGAGAAGCGCGTGAACGCGGAAGGACGACGGGGCTACGTCATCGCCGCGGCTCCTCAGGGATCGACGACGTGAGGCGCGAGCCGAACGACCCTTTTGCCAAAGTCGCGCCACCGGGGTCGGCGCCAGCGCGGGCCTCGGTTGGCGTCATCGATCGTCCTCAGGTCGACGCGGAAATCGAGGCTCTGGAGAGACTCGGCCTCGACGGGCTTCGCCTGCAATGGCGCAATCGATGGGGCCGGCTCGCGCCGGCCCGTCTTTCTCGCGCGTTGCTTTTTCGCCTGATGGCCTATCGCATCCAGGCGGACGCGTTCGGCGATCTGGATCGGCAGGCCGCCAGACTGCTCGATCGCCTGGCGGCTAAAGAGACCGGGGACCATGCTTCGGGCGAAACGAAAATGGTGGAAGCGTCCAACCCGTCCACCCCTTCCCCGTCCAAGGCGACGGCATCGGAATCGCCGCTGGTCTTGAAGCCGGGCGCTCTGCTGACGCGAGAGTGGCAAGGGCGCATCGAGCGCGTCATGGCGCTCGACGGGGGCTTCGCCTGGAATGGGAAGACCTATGCCAGTCTTTCCGCCGTGGCCTTCGCTATCACCGGCGTGAAATGGAACGGCCATCGGTTCTTTTTCGGCCGGCACGGTCGCAACCGATCCGATCGAAGCAGCGCAAGAGGAGCCGCAACCGAGCAGCGGAAGATCGAGCGACACCCGACTTCGTCGTCCGAGGTGACGCCATGAAGCCGGCGACCCCAAAGATCCAACGCTGCGCGATCTACACTCGCGTCTCGACAGACCAGGGCCTCGAGCAGGAGTTCAACTCCCTCCACGCTCAGCGCGAGGCCGCCCAGGCCTACGTGAAAAGCCAAGCCCACGAGGGATGGAAGCTCGTCCGCGATCACTATGACGATGGCGGCTTCTCCGGCGGTTCAATGGAGAGACCGGCCCTGCAGAAACTGCTGGCCGACATCAAAGAGCGCCGGATCGACATTGTCCTGGTCTACAAGGTCGATCGCCTGACCCGATCGCTCACCGACTTCGCCAAGCTGGTTGAGCTTTTCGACGAGCACGGCGTCTCCTTCGTCTCGGTGACCCAGTCCTTCAACACCACCACCAGCATGGGGCGATTGACCCTCAACGTGCTGCTGTCCTTCGCGCAGTTCGAGCGCGAGGTCACCGGCGAGCGCATCCGGGACAAGATCGCCGCCTCGAAGAAGAAGGGCATCTGGGTCGGCGGGGTCGTGCCATTGGGCTATGAGGTCAAGGACAAGAAGCTGCTCGTCAATGAGGCGGAAGCAGGAACCGTCCGAATGATCTTCGAACGCTACCTCGCGCTAGGATCATTGCCGGCGCTGCAGCGGGAGTTGAGGGCGCAAGGGATCGTAACCCGAAAGAGAACGTTATCGTCGGGAAAAATAATCGGGGGCGTGCATCTGACCAACGGCCCCTTGGCCTACTTGCTTCGTAATCGAACCTATCTCGGCGAGATCAACCACCGCGACAAGAGTTATCCTGGGGAGCATCAACCGATCCTTGACCCGGCCCTGTTCGATCAAGTCCAGGCCCGGCTCGACGAGAACCGCCGCATCCGTCGTCTCAAGAATGAGCGTTCGCAGGCGCTGCTTCTGGGCAAACTCTACGATGATCGCGGCAATCGGATGACGCCGAGCTATGCGATCAAGAAGGGCGTTCGCTATCGCTATTATGTCTCCTGCGTTCTCGCGCAAGGCCGCAAGGACGATGCGGGTTCCGTTTCCCGCATCGCCTCCGACGCGATTGAGACCATCGTCCTGGACGCCTTAGCGAAGATCCCGGCAACAGATGCGCAAGCGACAAGACGAGATCGTCCTACACCCACTGGCTTGGGCGAGAAGCCGCGTTTGGACGTCGACGACTTCACTGAACGGCACCCTGATCCAGAGCCCGACCGGGAGCGCGTCGAGCGGCTTGTCGACAGACTCCTGGTCTGCAGCCAATCGGTCGAAATCCGCTTGGCCGAGGGCGCGGATCTCTCCGTTCAATCCAACGTCATCACGATCCCCTGGTCGCCCGCGACATTCCGACGCAAGCGCGAAGTTATCCAGCCCCCGGATGGTTCTTCCGCCGCCGCGCACCCGATTCGTGCCGAGGCGAGGACGAAGCTTCTTGCCGCCATCGCCAAAGGGCGGCGCTGGTTCAACGAAATCGTTTCCGGCGACGCCTCGGACATCGAATCGATCGCCGCACGCGAAAGGCTCTCAGAGCGATCGGCGCGTATGATGTTATCTCTGGCGTTCCTAGCTCCCGACGTCGTCAAAGCCGCGGTCAATGGAACATTGCCCCGAGGTCTTGGCGTCTCGCGGCTGACCGAACTTCCCGCCAGCTGGAATGGCCAGCGCCAGACGCTCGGCCTCGCGATGTCGCCCTCAAGTCGAAGCGTCACTGCCCGACGGTCCTTCAGATCGAACCCACACGAGGCCACGACTCGGCGTCGCTAGGCGCTTGGCGCTCGAACTGAACATCCGGGGCGCTCACCACTGCGCTGGCCCTGATCGCAGCCGTTGCATCTGCGTGCGGCGAAATGGCCCCTCAGACCCGCCATGCGAACCGATCTCCGATGCATTCGCGAGTTTTAGCGAATTCAATTCGTGCGGCGACAATCCAAGTTTTCGCATCGCCAACCAGGATGACCATTTCGGAATCGAACCGGTCTCCCGAGAACGGCGATACATCCTCGCACGGAAAATAATTTTGCGCTCATGGAGACCGGACCCGGAAGTCGTAGCCGGAGACCGAATTTCGCGGTCTCTGTCGGTCTTCGCACGCCCACAGTCCGCACATGTCCCTGATATGTCGGGCACATTGGCGGAGACAGAAAGCGCAGTAAAATCAAGGAGTTGGGTGGTGGCGGACGCAGTCCGCGCGAACCGGTCTCCGGCGCGTTTTTCCCATTAACAGGGAGAAAAACAGGGACGGCCGCGAAATGCCAAGCGCCGGAATCACCGCATTCGGGCCGATTGCCGGGGGACTCCGAGGGTTCTGACCTCCACGGTTAGAGTTTCGGAACAGGGAGACAAAAGGATGAGAACAGGGAGCGACCCCCCTTCTCCGGCCGAAGAACCGCGCGCGCCAGCGAGGCGAGGGGCGGAACCTCGAAGCACCGACGATCGACGGCGAGCGCAGGTGTCGGCGAGCACCCAAAGAGCTAGCGTGGGGGGATGGAGGGAACGACCACGTGGGGTCGAAGATGCGCCGGTCTGCTGCGGCGCTCCGGCCGCGCGTACGGGCCGCAGCGGCGGACCGCGGCACGAGCGTCTCGACGGCCTTGGCCTAGCGGTCGGCGAGCTTCGAGGAGCGGCGGCCCCGGCGCCAGGGTGGCGCGGCTGTTAGCCGAGCGCTGAGGCCACGGCCGTCGGCGAGCTGCCAGCCTGCGACGGCGCTCCAAGGGGCCGAGAAGTTAGACGGCGGACGGCGCCGCCCCCTCCAGCGCCCTCCGCACGGAGAGATCGTGGAACGTCTCCCCCGTCTCCAGGAAGACTGCCGCTTCGCCCGTCGCGGCCTCATAACGCCTTATGATCACGTCGACGTAGAGCGGATCAAGCTCGACGCCGTGGCAGACGCGGCCCGACTTCTCGGCGGCGATCAAGGTCGAGCCCGAGCCGAGGAACGGATCGATCACGATGTCCCCGCGGTTAGAGAGGTCGAGGAGCGCGTCCTCGAGCATCGCGGTCGGCTTGACGGTCGGATGATCCTGCAAGCCGCGGCGGGCGTCGGAGCCCAACGACGAGGCGCCGGGGTACGTCCACACGTTCGAGCGCGAGCGGCCCCTCTTGCCGAGCTCAACATTGTTGACATGGCGGACGTCGCCTTTCTTAAACAGCGGCAGCAGTTCGTGCTGCGAGCGGTAGAGGCTCCCCATCCCCGCGTTGGTCTTGGCCCAAACGATCAGGTTGAGCGGCGTGAGACCCAGCCGCGTCGCGGCCGTATGGACGGTCGGCAAGCCGCGCCAGTCAATGAAAGTAGCGAAAACGCCGCCCTCGCAGATGTGAGGAAGGGCGGCCTCGATCGACGCGCCGATGAAATCCAGGAACTCGCGGCTGCTCATCTCGCCCGAGGCCATCGCGAACTCGCGATGAGCCCCGCCCGTGACGTGACCGGCGATCGGAACGTTATAGGGCACGTCCGTCAAGATCAGGCGGCCTGGAGACGCGCCGCCCATCAGCCGGGTGAGGATCGCGGGATTGGTGGCGTCGCCACAGATCAGGCTATGGGTCCCGAGTCGGAAGTGGTCGCCCAGGCGGGCGACGGCAACCGCGCCAAGGGTCGGCTCAAGCGGCCCTTGCTCGGCGACCTCCACCTCATCGCCGATCACGATCTGGTCGATTTCGTCGGACGAGAAGCCCGAGATCTCGATCGGGGCTTCAGCCAGAATCAGCTCCTCGAATTCGATCTTCAGATTGTCGAGGTCCCACTGGCCTTTCTCGCCGAGCCGATTGGCGGCGAGCCTAAGCACCTGCTGCTCAGCCCCCGACAGGTGATCGATGCGAACGCAGGGGATGTTCGATAGCCCGAGCAGCTTGGCCGCCTCCACTCGGACCTCGCCGTCGATGACGACATTGTTCTTGCCGACGAGGACCGGAACGCAAAAGCCGAGGGCGCTGATCGTCGCGGCGACTTCGCGCATGTGGACGGGATCGCGCTTGCGGACGTTGTGCGCAGGCGACCGAAGTTCACCGAGCGGCAGGTGGACGATCTCCAGCGGCGGCAGGACGTCGTTGCGCAGGGCGCGTGGCGCCGCGCCGGGCGCCGCCAGCCGCGCGAACTCTTCGCGCCGCCGGCGGCTCTTGCCTTTCAAGGTTTCCTTGAAGGATCGCTCGATGGCGAGCGAGTTGGGATCGACTCTGGTCATTGGGCGTCTTCTCCTGTCGAAACGACGAAACGTCGCGGCGGCGCGCTAGTCGTCGTACATTTCGCTGCAGCCGTAGCCGCCTTTGAAGCGCCTCGGCCCTCGCCTTGGGGCGGACTGAGATCGCTGCGCTTCCACGAGCCGTGCTTGGGTCTCGGGCGACCACCGCCCATAACGGTCGGCGTTGGTGCGAGCCGTGTAGACGACCTTGTCAAGCCTCGCTCCAATGACGGCGAGGGCGTCGACCTGATCGTCGTGTTTGCCGTCAGGAAACAAAGCGAGTTCAGAGAGAAGGCCGTCCAGCCCGGTCATCGCGTTCGGAATGCGAACCCGGCCATCGTAGAGGTTCATCATGGCCAGACGTAACCGTTCCGCCTTGAGGCCCTCGGCGTTCGAGCGCTCCATCGCGCCGCCGGGAAGAATATTGGTCATGCCACGCCGCTTGAGATCCTGGAGCACGCCGAGGCCGATGCCGTTGCCGTCGATGACGATCAACGCCGGCTTGTCGACACGGTCATGGGTGATGATCGCCTCACGAACGTCGGGCAGCTCGAGCCGCGTTCGGACAATTCCCATGAGGTGGACGATGTCGCCCGCAGGCGATTTCGAGAGGCCGAACTTGAGACAGACGGTCCAATCGCCGCCGTCCTTCGTCGCCGCTATATCCCACGAATGGATCGTGCATTCGAACGCTGGCGGCGTATCGTACCGATGGAGGCGTTCGATCGAAACGTGTCCCGTACCCGAGTAACGCGGACGCTGCTGACATTGCGCGTCGAAGACCGCCGAGTTGATTTCGCGCCGCAAGCTGTCGACGTCGTCCTGATTCTTATAGGCGGGGTTCAGCAGATCGCCCTGCTTCGCCGCCCAGAGCACGTTCCCCCGATGATCGAGGTACTTGAGATCCTTTTCGGCGATGAGCGGGAGTTTCACGACACGCCACCCTCCCCTTTCCTCGAGCGTGCCGCAGAAATCGTCCGGGGAGAGCCGATGCATGACGACGATAATGGCGCCGTTCGCCAGCAGGCGCTGGGCAACGACCCCGTCGTACCAGTCCACCAGCTTTTGCTTCGCCGCCGCATTGTGAGCTTCGTCGGGCTGCATCGGATCGTCGAGGATAATGAAATTGGCTCTGAAGCCTGCGATGTCGCTGCCCACCGCGGTCGCGTATCGGCAACCGCCTCGGCCGGTCTCCAGGCAATCCTCAGCCGTCTTGGTCAGAACCGTGTCAGGGAACATCGCGCGATAGAGAGGCGACTGCATTACCGTTCGCGTCATACGCCCGAACTTATGGGCGACGTCGTCCCCGTAGCTGGCGCAGATGAACTTGTCGGCCGGATTCACCCCAAGGCGCCACGCCACGAATAGCACCGAAATAAGCAGGGATTTCATATAGCCAGGCGGCATATTGACGATGAGGCGGAGGCGGTCGGGCTGGCCGCTCCTCATCATCACAGCGCAGATGAAATCGATGTAAGGAGCGTAGGCGATCGATTTCCTATTGTGGAGAATCGGGAATGCGAGTTCGACAAAGGTCGCAAAATCCGTACGCGCCAGCGCAATAAGCTCTTCCGGCGAGAAGCCGAAGCGTTCGTCAGTCGTCTGAGATTGGCTCATCGCTCGCGGCCTCCTCGATGTTGCGCAAAATGCGCTCGGCGATGCGCCGCACGGCGCTGGCGTCCAACTTCGGAATTTGGAGTTGCGGCTGCGCCCCGGATTGAACGTCCTCGGCCTTGGCGACGTGGTCGAACATGAGCTTGGCGGATTGGGCATTTCCTTGCGCCGCTTTCCGCCAGTGTTGCGCGACGGCGGCTCCCATCGCGGTCGTCGTTCTCTCGCGGCCCCCCTCCTTCACCTTGATCTTCTTGTTCCCCTCTTTCTTCACGATGCTGGCGAGATTCAAGCTTCCCTTCGGGCGGCCTTTCAGGTTGCCGCTTTGCCCTTCTTTGAAGCGGCTATGCAGGGGAGCGCGCCCAGGACCAACGGCATAGTCGTCTTCCGGCAGGTCATCGTCAGTCATGGCGGCCTCCGACAACGAAAACCGTCGGAGACGCGGCGCCGGTCAGGGTCTCGGACTTGTTGAAGAACCGCGCCGCCGGCCTCGGGCTGGACCGACAGTTCGAGCAGTCCACAAGAACCCGCCCTCTCGGCATGTTGGGCAGGCGGACGGGCGCGCCAAAGCCGCCGCTGGAAAACGACTTCGCCGAAAACAGACCGCATGCCCTATGTTCTTCCCACATCGACTTCGCAGCTCCCACTAGGGCGCTGCCGCGTCAGACTGCAGGCGTGCAAAGGCCGGGCGCGACAACGCACAAATTTTGCGTCGCCACCTCCGCAGCCCTCCTGGCTTATCGGGAAGTGAACTCCGTCGATCATGAGCAAATGTCGATGCGTCTGGCAAGCCAAAAAGCATGCCAAGCGACATATTTTTCATGATTTGCGGGCGATTCCGCGAGCTAAACAACGTTCAATAAGCCCGCATTGGAATTAATCACCGTTCAATAGATCCGGGCGCGGCTCAGAACCCTCCGTCGCGAGCGCCGCAAGGAGGGCCCCTGCATACCGAATCGCGGTGCGGCGCAAATGGGCGTCTGTCGGGATCAGACGGCGCTTGATCTGGAGCGACAGCTCCGTCGAATTGGCCAAAAGCTTCGGAGCGGCATCGGGGGGATAGGCGCGAACACGGCGTATGAGGCTGTCGGATAGATTCTTGGATATTCCGTCCCGACGGCTCTCCGCCTCGACCATGATCATGCCTAGGATCACCGTCATGGCGACATCCAACCGGCGCGCCGGGGAAGTCACCCCCCTCGCGCCAATCACCGGCGCCCTGAGAAGACCCTCAATGAAAATGGGGCAGACGAGATAGTCCGCCGAGAGTTCGAGGGCGATCAGCTGCGCCAGCGGCTGCTTGCCATTTATCGCTTTCAGCAGCTCCAGCAATAGATCCCGAAGGTAGCCGGCCGGCGTATCCCGCCGTCGATATGGCCGGATGGCGCCTGCCAGCGTTGCCCAGACCATTCGGGCTTTGAGTTCCCCCAGTCCGCCTTTGAGGTGAGCGTAGATGGCTCCTGGCGAGACGCCCAATTTCTTGGCGACGAGCCGCGCGCTGAAGTCTTGAAGCCCGTGTTCCTCGAGGACCGCGAATCCGGCCTCGACAATGTCTTGTATCGTGAGATCGGCGCGTTGGCCGGGCTTCCTGGCGGGCTTGCGCCTTTTTAGGTCCACGCCATCACGTACAAGGAGAGCCATAGTCCTACCGAGCCGGGGCCTCGCCAGAAGCTCCCCCAATAGCATTGATTTCAGACAATCCGAAGCTGCTCGATTAACCACGTGCGCCGTGAAAGGCGGCGTTTTCCAGTGGGCGCGAGGCCCATGGCGCCAAAATCATAGAGCGCGTCGCCCGGGTCGGGCAGATGGATGAATTTCGTGCGCGCGACCTCCTCGTCGCATTCGGCCTTTGCCTCGTGCTGTCCGCGAAAGTTGCGATCGATTAACGGACATGGCCGAGCGCCTTGCTTTGGGCAACAATGGTGGCGGCGTCATAGGCCGCATCCATGAGTTCATAGAGATAGAAGTTATTTATGCGCGCCATCGATTACGATGCGGCTTACCCTTCGGCGCGCTCTCCGATTTTCTGCCGCGAGGTGATCGCGACCTCGCATCCGCTCGCGTCGCAGGCTGGCATGGCGATGCTGATGCGCGGCGGCAATGCCGTAGACGCCGCCGTCGCCGCCGCGATGGCCCTCACGGTGGTGGAGCCGACCGGGTGCGGCATTGGCGGCGATGCCTTCGCCATCGTCTGGGACGGGTCCGAGTTGCACGGTCTGAATTCCTCGGGCCCTTCGCCGGCCGCTTGGACGCCCGACCGCTTCGCCGGGCGTGACGCCATGCCGCAATTGGGTTGGGAAGCGGTGACCGTTCCGGGCGCCGTCGCGGCCTGGGCGAAGCTGGTGCATCGCTTCGGGAGATTGCAATTGGCTGAGGTCGCGGCGCCGGCGGTCCGCTGCGCGCGGATGGTCATCAGCGGATCCTCATGACAGGGCCGCCTCGACAAACCGGGCGATTGCGAGCAGACGAGCATCGCAGCGCGGTCCGGCGATCAACTGGGCGCCGATCGGCATGTCGTGCGGCCCGTACCCCGCCGGCAGGGTGAGACAAGGCAGCTGCAGCAGCGTCCAGGGCCGGCAGAATACGGGATCGCCGGTGGCGTCGAGACCAAGCGGCGCCTCATCCAAGGCGGCGGGGGCAAGCACCGCATCCAGCTCCGCCACGGCGACGGCGACCGTGGCGCCAATGCGTGTCGCGTCTTCGCGGGCAGCGTCATAACGTGCAGCATCGATTGCCGCCCCTTCGTCGAGCAAGGCGGCGAGCGCCGGTGACAGGGCCGCGTGGTGGACGAGCCGCTCATATGCGAGCGCGCCGGCAGCCTCGTAGGCCATCACGGTCTTGTGCGCCTCGACCAGCCGTTCGAGTCCAGCGGGCAGCTGGAGCGGCCGGAGGGTGGCGCCGCGTGCCTCGGCCCGCTGTGCTGCGGCCTCGATCAGACTGAGCGTTGCGTCCGAAGGCGATGCCGCACCGGGCAGGGTCAGGCACAGACCGATGATCGGGGCGGTAAGCGCCGCTGGCCGATCGAACTCCGGACGATCGCTGAGAACGGCAGAGAACAGCGCCACGTCATCGACGCTGCGGGCCATTACACCGATCGTGTCGAGGCTATCGGCCAGCAGCTTGGCTCCGGCGCGCGGTATCGTGCCGAAACTCGGCTTGAAGCCGACTATGCCGCAGAACGCCGCCGGCCGGATGACCGATCCCGCGGTCTGCGTGCCGAAGGCGAGCGGTACCATGCGGTCGGCGACGGCCGCGGCTGAACCGCTCGATGAGCCGCCCGGCGTGCGCGCCGGGTCATGCGGATTTGCGGTCTGGCCAGGATGATAGGTCGCAAATTCTGTGGTGACCGTCTTGCCCAGCACCAGCGCGCCGGCCGCCCGCGCCAAGGCCACCGCTGCCGCATCGGCGCTAGGCCGGTGGCCGCGATAGATCGGCGACCCATACTCGGTCGGCAAATCAGCCGTGTCGATCAGATCTTTGACGCCGATCGGCACACCGTGAAGTGGCCCGCGCCGCGTCGTGAGGTCGAGCGCTCGCGCCGCCGCCAAGACCTTGTCCCGGTCGAGATGCGCCCAGGCGCCGACGACCGGTTCGCGCTCGGCGATGCGCGCTAGACACGCATGCGCCGCGGCCGCGGCCGTGAGACGCTCGGCGGCGATCTCATCGCGCAGCTCTCGCGCGCCCATCCGGCTCGGATCGATCCTGCTGTTCATCGTTTTCATCCGACGTTTCCCAGATGGACGGCCAACGGCGCTGTCAAGTTACGGCCCTTGGACGCTTAGCACTACAATTGCGGTTTCTTCGATCGTCTGAATCTATCGGTCAGGCATTGTCACGTTGGCTCAGTATAGGCGCTTTTTAGCTGTTTTGGCTCGACGGCGAGAAACGCAAGCCATTGATTTTGCTCATGCGGGTCGAGGGGCTGCCACCGCTATTGACAAGTAACA
>Ga0181533_1005965_pt1 | contig 11321 bp, 7 predicted proteins | sample PEATcosm2014_Bin_45_FD_119772 | JGI IMG/M metagenome (GOLD analysis project Ga0181533, IMG submission 119772) | Peatland microbial communities from MTU Mesocosm Facility, Houghton, MI, USA - PEATcosm2014_Bin11_60_metaG | ecosystem: Environmental > Terrestrial > Soil > Wetlands > Peat | place...
CCATTCCACGAAAAGATGCGTACAATACAGGGCCGTGAAAAAAATCAAAAATGTCTCTGAACGTGTTTGTTGTGACTATTACATCAAATTCATGAAGAGACTTTACTAACCCTCATTGCAGAAGCATCCACGTATTATTCTTAAAATGTAATATCAGGATATTGCTTAGCGATTTCTTTACAGATGCTCGCGCTCGCGCGGGCGAATTCAATAATTCATTTTTGGCCGAGAGAGCGAACCTCCATTTTTGATAGAGGTTGAGAAAGGAGGGTAGTGCTTTACCATTTTCGACCATTTGCTTATTTTTTATCGTAACCCATTGAAGTTTTCCGGTTAAGCATAAATTTTAGAGATTAACATTAATAAACGATTTTGCAAAATATCGCATGGTGAACAGTATGCCGAAACCTAAAGTCTATGTTACCCGAGAATTTTCAGAAAGAGGTCTAAAGATAATCAAGGAAAACTTCGACGCTGAAGTCTGGCCTGAATATGCTCCACCACCCAAAAAAGTGATAATGGAAAAAGCCAAAAACGTTGATGCCCTTGCCACACTTTTGTCGGATAAGATAGATGCTGAAGTCTTCGAGGCTGCACCAAATCTGAAAATTGTCGCCCAGATGGCTGTGGGCTTCGACAATATAGACGTGCAAGAAGCCACCAAAAGAAGCATATACGTAACCAACACTCCAGAAGTTTTAACTGAAACCACAGCGGACTTCGCATGGGCCCTACTGATGAGCGTGGCAAGGAGAGTGGTGGAAGCAGACAAATACGTTCGCACAGGCCAATGGAAAGTAGGCTGGCACCCGAGCATGATGCTAGGCAGAGACGTACACGGAGCCACCATAGGCATAGTAGGCGCAGGGAGAATTGGCTATGCCTTGGCAAAACGCGCCAAGGGATTCGACATGAAAATCCTTTACTACGACGTTATTCCCAGACCAGAAATGGAAGAGTTGGGAGCGAAACCCGTAAACTTGGATGAACTTTTGAAAGAGTCAGACTTTGTTAGCATCCATGTTTCACTGATGAAAGAAACTCAACACTTGATAAACGCAGAAAAACTTAGGCTTATGAAGAGAACCGCCTACTTGATAAATAATGCTCGAGGACCCATCGTAGACGAAAAAGCCCTATACCGAGCCTTAAAAGAAGGTAGAATAGCCGGCGCAGGCCTCGACGTTTTCGAACAAGAACCAACACTCGTAGACAACCCGCTATTGAAATTGGACAATGTGGTTGTTGCTCCGCACATATCCAGTGCCAGCCAAGAAACTCGCTCTAGAATGGCTGAGATAGCTGCAGAAAACCTAGTCGCTTTCTTTGAAGGGAGAAAACCACCAAACCTCGTAAACCCTGACGTGATGAAAGTGCGCCCACTAACAAAATAGGCTTAAAAATGTTGCATTGCGAAATGTAGTAGTTAAACAAATATATCTCTTTTTTTTCATATTTCCATTCAAAATCGAAGGTGGTTCATGTGAGTTCTATATTAGCCAAGAGAATGGAAAATTTAGGGACAGAAACAGCTTTTGAAGTTCTAGCCAAGGCCAAGGCGTTAGAAAAACAAGGAAAAGACATGGTGCACTTAGAAATCGGTGAACCAGACTTTGACACCCCGAAAAACATTAAAGAAGCAGCAGTAAAGTCTCTCAACGCGGGCTATACTCACTATGTGCCATCTGCAGGCATTCCAGAACTGAGAGAAGCCATAGCAGAGTACATTGCAAAAACTCGAAGAATAGAAGTTCACTCCGATGAAGTTGTTGTAACTCCGGGCGGCAAACCAATAATGTTCTTCGCTATTTTGGCATGCGTAAATAAAGGCGAAGAAGTCATGTATCCAAATCCAGGATTTCCCATTTACGAATCTGTCATAAGATTTGTTGGAGCTAAAGCTGTGCCGATGCCTATCAAGGAAAAAAACAACTTCAGCCTTGACCACGAATATTTCAAGAAAAAAATATCTAAGAAAACTAAGATGATTATTCTGAACTCACCAGAAAATCCCACTGGCGGAGTCTTAACCCATGAGGATTTGAAACTCGTAGCCGACTGCATTGCCAACAGAGATGACATAATAGTACTTTCAGACGAAATTTACAGTAGAATAATATACGAAGGTGAACATGAAAGCCTTGCATCGTTTCTAGGGAAGAAAGAAAAAACGATTATACTTGACGGGTTCTCAAAAACCTATGCCATGACAGGTTGGAGACTCGGCTACGGCGTGATGCGAAAAGACTTGGCTCAAAAACTTGCACAACTTATGACCAACTCCAACTCTTGCACATGTGCCTTTATCCAAATGGCAGGTATTGAGGCCTTAAAGGGACCTCAAACAGAGTCAGAAAAAATGGTTGAAGAATTCAGAAAAAGACGAGAAATAATAGTTTCAGGTCTAAACCAGATTAAAGGTATCACCTGCAAGAAGCCTAAAGGCGCCTTCTACGTATTTCCAAACATAACTGGAACTGGAATGAAAAGCAGCGAACTAGGCGACTACCTGCTCAAACAAGCTGGCGTAGCAGTCTTGCCAGGAACATCCTTCGGAAAATACGGTGAAGACTATTTACGCTTATCCTTCGCTAACTCCGCTGAAAACATCAAGAAAGCCTTAACTCGCATCGCCAACGCTCTTGAAAAAAGATAAACCCTTAATTTTCCGTTTTTTTCTCCTCTTAAAGCTTCAACTATATCTACGGACCCAACTTAATCAAGAAAACTTTCAGATTCCAGATCAACTCGAAAATGGAGAGTCCAAAATTATACCAAGAAACCTATTCTGTCCTACGTTTGTATTAGCTTTTCGATGGTTTCTGATTAGCCTTTTGACGTCTCCGTTTGGCGCTATTCTTTGTAGTGCCTCATAGGTTTCTAGGGTTAGATGTACTGACACCAGACGCCACTTAAGCTCTTTTCCTAACAGCCTCTTGTACACGTTGTCTTGTTTCGTGGACGCTTAGTCCATTGGCTTGGGCTTCCTGGGCTAGGGTAAGCTGCTGTTCAGGATCCTTAACTCATGTCCTTCCAATATAGCACCTTTTAGTGCGCGTGTGCTTTCTTGGCAATACATTCTGTCTCCGCATTCAGTTAGCCATCTAGCCAAAGAACACTTTTGCCATGTCATAGAGTCTAAGATCTACAGTTTTTCGCTTGCCGATAACATCTTTCAAGTTAACAGACACAATTTCGTTACCTCTAATTGCGACCATACATCCGAATTCTTGTTTGTGAACAAAATCAATAGCAGCTATTCCAAATCTGGTTCCCAGCATTCTGTCGAAGGCCGTAGGCGAACCGCCACGCTGAAGATGCCCTAGGATGACAACCCGAGTCTCAAGACCCATATTTTTCTCTATCTCCCTACCAATATAGAATCCTACGCCGCCCAAGCGGGCATGTCCGAACTCATCCACGGTTTCGCTGTAAACAATCTCCTTGCCGCCTTTTGGTTTGGCTCCTTCTGCAACGACAACCAGACTGAAACGCTTTCCTCTGTCGATCCTGTGCCTTATATATCCGCACACTTCTTCCACATCAAATGGTTTTTCAGGTATCAATATAACATCCGCACCGCCTGCAATACCCGCTTCTATGGCAATCCAGCCTGTGTAGCGTCCCATTACTTCTATGATCATAACTCGGTGATGAGCCTCAGCGGTGGCATGTAATCGATCCAAAGCTTCTGTTGCTATAGAGACGGCGGTGTTGAAGCCAAAAGTATAGTCAGTACCTGCCAAATCATTATCGATGGTCTTTGGAACTGCTACGAGCCTTAGTCCCAATTCAATCATTCTGTAAGCCACCGCCAATGTATCATCGCCACCGATAACAACGAGTGCATCAATTCCGGACTTTTTCATATTTTCTAGTACTCTTCTTGTTCCGTCCTCATACTTGAACGGGTTAGTTCTTGAAGTCCCAAGGATGGAGCCACCGCGAGGCAAGATTCCTGAAATTGTATCCAAATCTAATTGCACAAACTCTCCTTTGAGAAGCCCATCCCATCCATCTCTTATTCCCACAATTTCATAGCCATAAACTTGGATGCCCTTCCTGACTACAGCCCGTATTACCGCGTTGATTCCCGGAGCATCTCCTCCGCCGCTTAACACGCCAACCTTCACTAAGCTCACCGATGATAAGTTGAAACGAACATGTAGTTGGCAAAGTTTTGGCTTAAAAGCCTTTGCATGCAAGCAGTTGCAATCCGTCACTTTTCTCTAAACTACTTTGTCCTTACCTAATTTCAACGGCAATGATTTTCTATGGGGGCTTTCAGAGGAACGAGAACCGACTTCAACCCATATAAGCACACAATGAGGCAATATCTAAGTACTAAATCGTTTTGGTGTTCCGAAACAATTCCTTTTCCAATCGTTTCAGCCCTTAAAACTTCGGACGCTTTCGAGGGCTTTGCAAGATCCGTGCGCATGAGCAATTTTCCGAAAAGATTTTACCCAACAATTTTGTTTCGGGTTGGGTCATATGGATCAAAGGGTTTGCAGGGTAAAAGAAAAAACCATGTAAAAGCAAAAGCAAAATTCTTTCCAGCAGAAAAGCTCACAAAGCCAACGCAATAATAGCTCTTCATGACTATCTGCGAGGTTCGTAAAACATGCTTTGTAGTCTTCAGTTGTATGGCATGCAACTCTCTTTATTTACATAAAGTTTACTTTTGCGCAAATCACAATTAAGTCGAGAATTTTCCATCCGGAAAGAGCTAAGCGAAATAAACGATTCTTCCAAGCGAGCCACGTTCTTGGAATCCGCGCGCCGCGCTAATGCCGTTGGCTTACAGTACAACAGAAGCGAGACTAACCTATAATTCTAACCTACAAATGAACGGCACGAAAATCTTATTTATATCAAGGCTGAATAGTAGTGGCGAATAATGGGAAGTTTGGAAAACCATATGACGAAACGAATTAAAACGGGTTTGATTGGGGCTGGATTCATAGGTCCGGCCCATCTAGAGGCTGTGCGCCGCCTGGGATTTGTTGATGTCATAGCAATATCGGAACTCAATCAGGATCTAGCTGATTCTAAAGCACGGCAACTCAATATTCCAAAAGCTTACGGAGACTATCGCGACCTTTTGGCTGACAAGGAGATCGAAGTGGTTCATAATTGTACTCCTAATTACATGCACTACGCGGTGTCAAAGTCGGCAATTGAAGCTGGAAAGACCATTATTTCGGAGAAACCGCTTGCGATGACTTCGAAGGAGTCTGCGGAACTCGTGGAATTGGCCCGAAAAGAAGGTGTGTTGAACGCGATTAATTTTGTCTATAGATATTATCCCCTTGTCCAGCAAATGAGAGGAATGATAAGTCAGGGGCAACTGGGGAAAATCTATTTGGCGCACGGCTGTTATCTTCAAGATTGGCTTCTTTTTGATACGGATTACAACTGGAGGATCGAGCCGGATATAGGCGGAAAGTCACGAGCAGTTGCCGACATCGGATCACACTGGTGCGATCTAATCCAATTTGTGACAGGGCTGAAGATAACTGAAGTGATGGCGGACTTGAAGGTAGCCATTCCTACGAGGAAAAAGTCACGTGTTACGGTAGATACATTTGCCGGAAATAGGAGCGAACATGATGATTATGAGTTAAAGACTATTGTGACTGAAGATTATGGTTCAATCTTATTGACTTTTGAAAACGGAGCGAAGGGAACTTTTTTGGTCTCTCAAATAAGCGCAGGAAGAAAGAATATGTTGTTGATTGAAGTGGATGGATCCAAGTCGGCGGTAGCTTGGAACCAGGAAGAACCAAACGAATTGTGGATAGGGAAAAGAGACGGTCCAAACAATCTTCTGTTGAAAGACCCATCTTCATTGATTTCAGGAGCCAAAGGCTTCGCAGATTATCCTGGAGGACACCCGGAAGGCTACGCAGATGCATTAAAAATGTTAATGAAGGATGTGTATATGGGCATCATCAACAAAAGCGAAGGCCGTCATGTGCCGGCTGATTTTCCGACATTCGAGGATGGGCACCGTGAAATGCTTATTGTCGACTCTATTGTTCGAAGCCATGAAACAAGAAGATGGATCGGTGTGGAGTATCCGTGAAATCTGCATACTTCCTTCTGATAAAGCGTCCAGTGTAATATCGAGTCCGGAAGCATTTAGAATAAATTGTTTAAATATGTGAAACTGATGGAGACATTGAAATGAAAATAGGGATCTTCACTATCCTTTTGGCAATAGGTCGCTGGAAGATGTTTTGGGTTATGTTTCAAAGCTTGGATATGAAGCTATCGAATTATCTGTGTGGAAAGGCACAAATCATTTAGACATCGATGAAATCTTGAGAGGCGGAGCCAACCGCACTTTAAGAAGAAGATAGAAGAGCGCTCCTTGATGATTTCTGATTTGAGAAATCACTCAGAGGGGAAACTTGTCCTTGGGCCTTTAGATAGGTCCACTCACTCTTGGTTTCAAGGCAATCCTGAAGAGAAGGTAAGATATGTAATAAGCTGCATTAAGAGAACCGCAGAGGGAGCAACTGCTTTGAATGTCAGTTGTGAACGCGCATCGAGATTTGATCTCGAATTCCCCACGACCAATGTAGGATTAATGCAGTTTGATAAAGCTTTTATTCGGTCGGTTTTGACTTAATAAAGTCGGCGATAGTTGTGGGTGAGAAAGAATATGTGGTAGGCGTTGATGTTGGTGGGACGTGGACAAGAGCAGTTCTTCTTAACATAAAAAGCAATTCGGCAGAAAAGATCAAGGAAAAGGTTGATGCACGCTATGATACAGCAATAAGCGGACAGATAATCAAGATGATTCACACCCTTTGCCAAAGAAGCGGTATTGACCCGTCGTCCTTGGAGGGTATAGGTATAGCTTCGGCAGGGCCTCTTGATGTTAAAGAAGGTGCCCTGATCAGGCCGACAAATCTTCCTTTTGAATATGTTTCTCTTGTAAAGCCAATCAAGAAGAAGTTGAATGTTCCCGTATACTTGGTTAACGATTGTACGGCCGCAGTTTTAGGCGAAAAAGAGTTTGGAGGAGGCAAAGGAATTAGCAATCTGTTTTATGTGGCAATAGGCACAGGGATCGGAGGGGGAGCAATAGTAGATGACCATCTTTTAATAGGTAAGGATGGAAACGCCGTTGAGATAGGTCACTTCACGATAGATTATGAAGGAAAGCTAGTGTGCGGCTGTGGAAGACGTGGTCACTGGGAAGCCTATTGTTCGGGCAGGAACATTCCACACTTTGTCGAATTGAGAATGAAAGAAATGGGAAAAACTGCTATAGAAAGTAGCCTGATCTTTGGCGAAATTGGCGGAAATATCTCTATGTTGAGTTCGGAGATCCTGTTTGAGGCAGCAAAAAATGGAGATCACTTGTCTCTCCAGTTTATTGGAGAAATTGGAGTTCTAAACGCTATAGGATTCGCGAACGTGGTAAACGCCTATGACCCAGCCTTAATACTAGTTGGTGGCACGGTCGCCTTAAAAAACACCGAGCTTGTATTGCCGTATATCAGGAAATACATAACTGATTATGCATTGAACAGAATACCCGAGATAAATATAACTCCACTTGGCGATGATGTAGGCGTCTACGGAGGAATTGCTGCAGTTCTCAGATTTGCTAACCCTTCGAGATAGTTGAATATAACCGAAAAAAAGTCTTCTCTCGTTATTTAGTTCTAAGAGGGCCTACTCGTCAACGTTATTTTTACAAGCAAGCAATTCAATTGAGCGGTCTGTGAATACTTTGCATTACAAAAATGCTGGAATAATAGGTAACTCAAGTATTTTTGAGATATTTGTCCTTAAAATATTCGTTTGAAGGTAATTTCGCTCCATCAAAATACTCTGCGCAGAATACTTTTACAGTGGAACTTAACTTAAAGGTTCAACGAAAAAGAATATGAGTGAAAAAACCAAGGGCTCGATGCAGTGACAAAAACAAGAATAGATTTAAGGATACATATTTGCGTTGTTAAGACAAGATCGGCAGGAGTTTGTAACTTATGATGCTGACATATGGGTAGGGTTGATGACAGTCAAGGAAGCTATTGAACCGCCGCGGGGTTTGGCGTGGAAGGGATAGAATTCTTTGACAAAATGCACTTGCCGAACTATCCACACCCAAAGGTATATGATCTACTTGGCATCAGAGAATGTGAAGTTTTTTGGTATGGCAGTTTCATGCTACTCATTTTACCTTGACACTTTGATCCATTAGGAAAAAAAAGTTACTTTCGAAGAAGAAGGAAAACAGGTCAAAGACGGCCCTTGGAGCAGACAAAGTTCTTGGCGCAAAAATCGTTAGAGTTGCAGAGCCAGCAGGTTCCAGAAGGGTGGATACTGCAAAAAATACAAGATGAAGATGCGAAGCTCAAAGCTGTCCTCAAATCATAAAAGGCGAGTAAATACCATGTTGGCAACAAACTGGCGCGCCGTCTAGAATGCGCATTCGTTAACTTTATAGAATCTAACGTTCCCTGGCATGTTGGCAGAATTATTAACGAAGCGCTCCTTTGCAAACTAATAGAGCACATGAAAGAAAGAGCTACAAAATTCCATCAATGTGGCCTGGCAACAGCCACGTTTGTTATAGAAAAGAAGCAATAGCCATTGTATTTCGAGAGTCCATTGGAAAAATATGTGAGATATGCTTAAAAGTTCCCAAATTGTTCCATGACGGTCTAATAGGAGACGAAGGAATGTTATCAAGAGATTGCGATGGTTGCACTCAGTTGCACGTTTGCAATGGGCGCTATCAACTAGTTAAGAAAGGCGAAAAAGTTTACTGCCCTGACGGAACAGCGCATCTAGTGGATGAGTCTAGTATCCCTCAAGATGATGATATGCTTGATCAGCATTAGTAGTGTTCCATTAATCCCATAATACCCAGAAAAAAAGAAAGAGAGAAAACACTTTTGAAAATTCACTATAGTAATTGTTACATTCAAATTCCATCGGATAATGTTGAAATGCTCAATTCAGCTAGCGAAGCCTCAGAATTTTTCATCGATTATTTCAAGAATAAAGAGAAGGTCTTGGAGACACCAACCAAATGAAGTGCGCGTGTGGCGAGTTTGCGAATGTCTGGGAAGTCAACAAGAAAGAGTGTACTGCATGTTATCTTAAGCGGATGCGAGGAAACAACAAATGAACCTAGAAGGCAAGCGCGCGTCTGTGGAAGGTGATACGCTCAGGGGTAAGGAAGCGAATTCGCAGCGTGGAAGAGAAACAACAGGAACAGAAAGATCAAAGGACTCGAAGACCATGGGAAACGCGAAGTTTGTCTTTGATTTTGAAGAGGGAGATGGCAAGAATAAGCAACTTTTAGGAGGAAAAGGATCCGGCTTAGTTGAGATGACCCAGATTGGGCTTCCCATACCCTTCGGCTGTGTTATCACGACTGAAGCCTGTCGCCAGTACTATGCTAAGAGCAAGAAGCTTCCAGATGGTCTCATGGCTGAAGTAACGAAACATATGAAACGTCTCGAGAACAAGACAAAAAAAGGCTTTGGCAATGCTGAGAATCCACTCCTTGTATCTGTTAGATCTGGCGCAGCCTTATCAATGCCCGGCATGATGGATACCATACTCAATCTTGGACTCAATGATCTAGTTGTAGAGGGACTTGGAAAGGCTACAAAGAACCGCCGTTTTGCCTATGACGCATACCGCCGGTTCCTGCAACTCTTCGGAAAAATTGCACTGGGCGTGGATGAAAGCCATTTTGATAATATCCTTGAAACTACCAAGAAACAGCTCGGCGTCGAATTTGACACAGACATAGACACAGACGATCTCCTTAAGATTTGCAACGAGTTCAAGGAAGTTTTCAAAAAAGAATTGGGGCATGAATTCCCTCAAGATCCTTGGAAACAACTCCAAATGGCTATCGAAGCGGTTTTTCGTTCATGGAGGGGAAAACGCGCCATCGACTATCGCAGGGAATTTAAGATCACTCCGAAAATGGCTGATGGCACTGCGGTTAACATCGTTACCATGGTATTCGGAAACATGGGCAATGACTCTGCAACAGGTGTTGGTTTCACAAGAGATCCTGGAACCGGTGAGAATGCACTTTTCGGAGAGTACCTGATCAATGCGCAGGGTGAAGATGTGGTTGCAGGGATAAGAACGCCTGAACCGATTGCTCAGTTGAAAAAAGAAATGCCACAACAGTACGAAGAGATTGAGGTGATCCGCCAAGTCCTAGAGCAGCACTTTCGTGAGGTGCAAGATTTTGAATTCACAATTGAGCGGGGAAAACTCTATTTGCTCCAGACCCGAAACGCGAAGATGAACGCGACAGCATCCATCAAGACATCTCTTGACATGATGTCAGAGAAACTCCTCACCAAGGAGAAAGCTCTTCTTCGTATAAGCCCAGAGCATCTTGAACAGATTTTCCACCATCGAATCGACCCGACGGCGCATGCTGAACCAGTTGCGGAAGGCATCCCTGCTTCTCCAGGGGCCGCTCATGGAAAAGTCGTCTTTGATGCTGACGAGGCCGAACGACGGGGGCGATTGGGCGAAGCAGTCATCCTCGTGAGGGAAGAAACGAAGCCGGAAGACATTCATGGATTCTTTCAGGCAAGAGGAATACTAACCAGCCGCGGCGGAAAGACCTCCCATGCGGCCGTAGTTGCACGGGGAATGGGAAAACCATGTGTTGTAGGCTGCAGAGATATCCAGATTCAAAACCATAGTAAATTAGCCCTCTTTAAAGATCACAAAGTTGTGGCAGGCGACGTCATCACGATCGACGGAGCTACTGGATCGATTTATCTTGGGGCGGTCCCCACTGTTGATCCACAGTTCAGTCCAGAATTGAGTACGATTTTCAGATGGGCCGATGAGATTAGAACTCTAGGGGTGCGAGCTAATGCTGACACTCCAGAGGATGCTGCGCGGGCCAAAAAATTCGGAGCCGAGGGGATTGGTCTCTGCCGTACGGAAAGAATGTTCAATTCCACAGATCGTCTACCGATTGTTCGTGAGATGATTCTCGCGGACAGTGCCACAGAAAGACGGGAGGCTCTGGACCGGCTTCTGCCATTGCAGAAAAATGATTTCAAACAGATTCTAAAGATAATGGAAGGACTTCCCGTGACGATCCGCCTTATTGATCCACCGCTTCATGAGTTCTTGCCTTCCGTAGAATCGCTTTTACAGGAGATCGAACGGCTCAAGGCCGTGCAGCAAGGCCTTCAACAGATGGAAATGATAAGCGATTCTGTTAAGATCAGCCTAGAATCTTCACTCCAGAAATACATCCCCAAGGTAGAAAATGTCATTAGTGAGCTTTCAGAAATCAA
>Ga0181533_1005967_pt1 | contig 11317 bp, 12 predicted proteins | sample PEATcosm2014_Bin_45_FD_119772 | JGI IMG/M metagenome (GOLD analysis project Ga0181533, IMG submission 119772) | Peatland microbial communities from MTU Mesocosm Facility, Houghton, MI, USA - PEATcosm2014_Bin11_60_metaG | ecosystem: Environmental > Terrestrial > Soil > Wetlands > Peat | place...
ATTAGAAAAAGAACTAATTTTTAGTGGCTACAGCGTCGTGTGCAACAGTTGACAGCTTGACAACCTTTGCAGCCGTTGAATTTTGGTGTTTGGCAAGGTAAAACAGGGTTGTCCGTTTTGGTCACTCTTCCTTTCAGTTTGGTACAGTGGTTAACTCGGTTTTTTGCTCAGTTTGAGACGTGTCCAAAATGGTTTTTGCCGTGTCCTCTTTGGTTTCTTTAGTGTCCATTTTGGTTTCTCCCATGGCCCCTTTAGAATCTAAGATTTTACAGTAACGATTAAACGTAGTTCTTGGACTACCCAAGCTACGCATGATGACCATATCGGACATCCCACAATTTCGGAGTATCTGTATGCTATCCGGTATAGATAACTCGGAATCAGGGTTAAAAAAATAGCCTAGCTTATCCAGCACCAGGTCTTTCAGCAAAATTTCAATGTGGACGCCTTGCATATAATAATTAGGCATGAATTTTACTGTTGTCTCTTCAATTGGCACAGGTTTAACATGTACAACGGTGTCCGTGTAGCTTGACAAGGCATGATATTTCTGTTTTGCAGCCTTAAAATCCTTGATAAATTGATTATAGTTAGCAGCACTTTCCGCAACTTCATGCTTTATGTTAATCCGCACTATTCCATCCTTGATGCTTACTGGATCGCTTGTTTTCAAGTATTTGTCAACTGTTGTGTCTGCTTTAATGTAACCGCTTAATTCAGCCATAAACTCACGGACACAAGACGGAAACTTTGCAATTTCATTTGTCATATACTTACCTTCTATAAGAAAAATAACTATTCACAGAATCAGGATAGGTCTGTCCAAAATGGACTAGGATATTTCGGCGCTGTAAGTGGGTAAAAACCACTGAAAAAGCAATCTTTCTTTGGGCTAATTATGCGTTACAATGAAAACAGTAACCCAAAAGAAGGTTAATTTAGGCTCGGATTCCGTACTTTTTCAGGGCAAAGATTACGTTTTTCTCACAATTTTACACATAACCGCAACATTTAGCTATTTCACCATAGGTTAAATTACCACTGAATAGATTCTTTTCATGGAAAAGCTGGATTTATGCATTACAAAACCCCAAAAGTAAGGGTTTATGTTATGTTTACATTATTGCTATGTTGGTTTCCCATAGAGATTATGTTTTTGACAGCAAAAAATAACGCTGAAATCCCTGAATCGTGTACCTCAAGCATGGACGGGCTTATATATGGCAGCGTTACATTTTTTTATGCGATGCCCCTGAGAAACACTAATACTGTTAACCTAGCGCTAGGAAAAAGCAAATCGCGGGTGCGAATCTATTTTGTTTGGGGGGTATGCTCTTTCTATCTATGGTAAAACGTGTTAGCTTAGTTATAGCTAAACAAACAGAGCGTTTGATGTATGTTTCACTCACAAAAATTTTTTTGAACTGAAAAAACGTTATATACGTGCACGTTTCCATAGAGAAAAGACAAAAGTTATTTTTCCAGAACCAAGTACAGTATAAAATCCGCCAAGTTCGACATGGTAGGCAGGTGAGAGATACAAGCCTCACAAATCCAAACCAAGAAACTCTTTACCGCACTGAACTCAACTGGACTTACCGCTAATTTATGATAGCTTTAGCAAGTTTATCTTGAGTTTCATGGTCAAATTTAAGAAGTGAGTATGCAATACGGTCAGAAAGTGTACCGCCTGCTGTACACTTTTTAACAAAATTACTCAACTTCCCTGATTTTTGAAGCCAGCTCCCCCTAGATTGCTTAGACCTGAAAGGTTAATAGAGGTTCAAACTCTTGCCAAGTCTTTCTCCATGAATCATCTGACTTGTTGGTGTATGTCTTTTCCAGATCACTTGTTAGGTTGTGGCCCATGAGGTACTCAATGATTGAGTTAGTAACCTTGCCGTCACTCAAGAAAGTTCTAAACCCAGTTCGCAGAGAACTAGGACACATTGGATTCCGTTTCTTTTTCAACGTGGCGGTAATAGGGTCGTCTACGGTTGCAACGGGGTTAACGGTTAAGTTGCTTTTCTTCTTGCGCTCTTTCGGTTTGTCTTTAGATATAAACTCTTTAGCCCTTCGCTCAAAATACTTTTCAACAGCTACAGAGCTAACATTAAAAATCAAATCATCATCCGAGAGTGCATGATCCAAACTCTCATAGTACGTGCGAAAGTACCGAATGCCAAGAGTACCGATGAAGGCCCTAAACTTGATTTCAAACTTACGCGTTTTATGCCTCACAAGATTGAGACAGAACGGGTTGATGCTATTCTCGTACTGCTCTTTTATTTTGCTATAAGGCATGTGCAACAGATCGTAATTGCTTAGACCCGTTTGAATGAACCAAACACCAAGGCATCTATACATCGGTGAATCAAAAGACTTAATGAAGTCTCCGACTTGTTCAATACTCCAGGGATATTTTTCGTTCTCTGCAATAGCCGGAGGCAGATCGCTATAGGCTGTAGTAATTGGAATGTCGAAGTATTTAGCAAGAGATTGAACTGAGCCGACATAAGACCTAACAGTTTTAGGCGCCTTGTTCTCTTTAAGAAGGCTAGTTGCAAAAGTCTTAAGCAGCTCTCGATCAGGAAAACAACGCTTGAGTGAGTTCTCAATTTTTGCATCCGCCTTAACAGCAACTAGGAAAAGATGGATTGACTTGATTCTAGGGAAAGCAGATTCTTTAGAAAGGGATTGTTCAACAAGGTAACGCTGAAACCAACCTAGCCCAGGATAATATGTTTGAGCGGAAGGACCCAGCTTATCCGGTGCTTCAGGGTTAGACGGAGAGATAGCCCTTAGAAACTTAGCAACCTCTTCACCTAGTTCTTTCTCTATTGCTGACATAAGCGTTCAATAGAAAAATGTTTGCTTAGTAACGCATGGATAATCTCTAAAATGATAGGCTAGTTCTGAAGCAGTTCGGTATCCGTTGCAGGCAACGGACTTGTATGCCTTTTTGAGTTAAAAACCCTTAAGCCATCCAAACATAGGTTCTATTATTTTTCTATTGGAGAAATAAATTATGCCAGACTACTCGGTGTACGCACAGATTCTAAGACCTGGAAAAAGGAAGGCTCACAAATTTAAAATTGTTGTCGTCCTCACGGTCTATGAGGATAGAATAGTAGATTGGAGTGATTTAAAAAATAATGTGTTGCTTGTCGCTGCAAGGCATATCTGGCAGGATTATCAACAAGAAACCGCTGTTGTTTCAGTAGAAAAACATTTAGCTGGAAGAGGGTTTCAAGGCGTAACAAGTTATCGGAGATACAAAGTTCACTACAACCGAGAGCCTCAGTTTAGAGCTCGCATAACTTATTTGAAAAATCAGAATGACGTTAAGATTGAGGCACCCGTTTTTATTACCCCAGAGTTCTATGATTTCAAGGCGGATTACGATTTGGAGAGAGGAAAGAAATGGCAGCCACAGCCGGTTGTTCCAAAAGGTTTTGAGGCCACATTAAACAATCGGGACGTAAACCTGTTGTTTCAGGATTTGCTAACGCTGAAAACTGTAAGTTATGCAGGACTCCCAAGAAACAGTTATGCGTCCATGCAAGAACAACGACACCAAGCAGGTTCTTACGCACCTATACCACGAAACAGTTATGCTGCAACCAACTGGAAAACCGTTGATTCTGACAAAGCTGAAAGAGAAAAAGAAATCTAACTTGAAGGTTTTCAGCTTCTAAAACACTCAAGCATGGATACTTTCCCATAACTGAAAAGCAAACTTGTTTTTGCATTTCTAAAACTATTTCAAAAGTACCGCATGCGTTACGCACCAACGAGAGCTCCGATGACAAGGTCAAAAGGGATTCCAACCAATGTTTAGCCCAAATGGGCAAAGCATTGATACATGGACTGGAAGTAGCCTGCAAAGTGCATTCTGGCTTTGAGAATCAACATAAAAACGAGATAATTGAGAAAATTGTAGAAGTTATAGGTCTTGAAAGATCCACCGTCATAGGGTATCTCCACGACGAGTTCAAACAAGTTCCTCATGGGGGTTCAGATAAATCTACACTTTCAGCTTCTGAGCGTGTTGAAAATGCTTTAGGGAAAGATGTTGTTGACAAAATACGTGAAGAAATTAAGGCTGAAGAAACCCTTTGGCCACTCCATAAGAAAAAGAAACTTAAAAGAAAAGAGGTTTAATGGCGGCGCCTTGAGAACGTAGCAATTAAGCCACAAATAGCTAAGACAAAGATAATGGCAGCTACACAAACAAGCAAAAGGTGAGCGTGTATATAGCCCATGATGTTAGTTACGGGAGTCGGCAAAATGGTAATCGTGATTTTAGAAGTACCCGTATAGGTTGTTCCACAAGCATCCTGCACAACTACCGTGACCGTTCCAGTGAATATTCCAGTAGTCATGTAAGAAGGAACTGCATAGCTTATAGGTACATGCAACACTCCAGCCGTAAATTGACCCGACGGCACATTGGCAGAAACCCAAGTGCTAAACGGAGTTCCGAAAGTTACGCTTTCAACCGTCCAAGAGTTATCAGTAAAAGTTAGCGTTAGACTAGCTGACCCTGTTTGATTCACGCTGAAATATCCGAGAGCTACATTACTCACGGTTAAAGTTCCAGTCGGAGGATTCGGATAAGTACCTCCCCCTGTTGATCCACTAGGCGGCGCTGTCGGTGTTGCTGTACTTATCGAAGTGACTAAAATAGTGTGATAGGTTACGACATCGGAAAACTGATAACTCCCAGTTATCGAAAACGGTACACCGTCAATCATAACGGTTGCTATAGCATACCCAGTGTTAGCCGTGTAACTGAAAAGCTGATTGCCTCCAGAGTTAACCCAGGTCACAGTCGAAGGCGTAAGAGAAGAATCAGAATCAGAGGACGGAGCTATAGCGTATTGCTCAGTAAAAGACGCTGTAACAGTCTCTCCAACTGCAGGCACAACATAAGCATAACTCGCGGTTGTTTTAGTACCTATCGAAGTCGAAGCCCATTGAGTAAAAACATATTGGGTTTCATTCGTCACTGTGTTTGCTGGAGTATTCGCTGAAATGTCGTAAGTGTCACCTATGTTAGCAGAGGCGATTGTGTAAGGCGTTGTCTCTGCCGTTCCGTTAACAGTTATGAATCCGCTCCCAGTCGGGTTAGAAGTGAAAATAATTTGAGCGGTAGTAACTACAGCAGCAGCGATAAAAGTGGCAATACAACCTTGAAAGGTATAGCCGTTTGCTTGAGTCATGCTACAGCTTTGAGCTCCCGTTTGACTAACAATCAGTGACAAATAAACCATAGCGTCATAGTCATACACCGTATTGCCGTAAGGCGTGAATCCGTTAGTTTGAGAGCTAAAGACCTCGCCACCAAATATGACACCAATAGCTAGCTCGTTAGCATCGCTTGTTGTGGCTGTTGTTCCAGTGGCAGCCGTTGTACTTGTACCTGACGCAAGATTAATTTTGTCTAAAAACCCAGTTGTCAAAAGCCCTGAATACTCGTCAACATACGCGAAAGTACCACCGTTTAATGTTTGACTAAAAGTAACGGTGCCTCCTTTTACAGCTCCAGAACCTACTACTCCAGCCCAAATAGCTGTCACAAAACCCGTATTAGCAGTATTAGTTTCTTGAGGCGTCCATGTAACTCCCGTTTCCGTGATACTCGATATACTTTCACCTGCAGAACCCGTACCTCCAATACATGCAATCAAAAGGTCACCGCTAATAGGTGCAGAGTTAAGCGTGAACGTTACGGTTGTTCCGCTATCAGCCTCTCCAGTGATAGGGCCTTGAATAGATTGAATATTATAGCTCTGAGCGTGAGCCATTGGAATCGTTGAAAGACTAACTAAAACTGAGAGACAGAGTAGCGTAATTAGAGAGATAACTAAGAGTTTCTTGAGTTTCAATCGTAACACCTAACAATAGAAAAAAGGGAAATGTCCTAAATAATACATGCGTCCGGGAAAATAGATACACCAATGTGGGCAATCCAGAAGGCTTAGTACCCGAGTGAAAAATATTCAGCTGAGCAGACTTTCTGCGACAGTTGTAAGGGGCTTAGTTACATTTTTTAAAAAAGGGAAAAAGGGCTATTCTTTAATGGTGTTTTCTGCCTTTGTGTTTATTGCCTTGATTGATAGACCAGCCGACATAAGCACCGCAAACACAGATAATAGCGATAGCCACAACAATAATTAGAAGATCAGTGTCGCTAAAACCGTAACCGAGCACATAAACGGTTGCAGGTGTTGGAGTAGGCCCATAATTGTAAGTTGTTGGAGTCGGTGTTGGATATTGATAAGGTGTCGGTTGAGTGCCGTAAGGCGTCGGTGTTGGAGCTTGATAAGGTGTCGGTGTAGGCGTAGCTTGAACGGTACTGCCATAAGTCATTCTCATACAAAGGCATGTACTTGTAACCGTGACTGAAGGCGTAGAAGTTGGGAAGCTGCCATAAGCATAGTTATAGATTTCATACATGTTTACAGAACCAGTCTCGTATATGACCGTGTTAACATTGTCCACTTGTACACTTAAGTAATAGGTTTGTCCAGGAACAATCGAATAGTCACTAGGTATAGCTAAATCATCCCATCCTGAAGTAGCAACAGTCGAAGAAGATTCACCGATTAAACCGCTAATTTGAGTACCGCTAAACGTGCTGTATAGAGCGGTTTCTACATTTCCCGATACAGCGCCTAACTCGACGCCAACAGATTGCAACGGTCCTGAGCTAGTTGCGATAATAGGGCAAAAGTAAACTTCACCGTTCCAATCGTTGAAAGAGCTTGTTGATGTTGGTGTGGAATCAGTGGTAGCGTGAACTAACGAGAGGTTAAGAAAAGCAGCGCTTAAACAAAGCAGAAATGCAATAGCCACAATCGCTTTTTTGTTTTTAAATTTTAATTGAACGTTCAATGTAATTACATCTCTAATAGAAAAACAAGAAAAAGGGTTAGTGACGACGTTTTGAATGACGACGCCTTGCAGGATGCTTATGCGTGACAGAAAAAGCTACGAAAGATAAGAGCCCAAAAAATGCGATAACACCTATAACCTCAAATAACAAAGTATTCGTAAACCAACTTTTAACATTGGTAACGATAGGCGTAACGACGGGAGTAGGGCTAATAGTCGGCTCTGAACTGGGCCAAGGTGTAGGATAGCTCCCTGAACCACCACCAGGACTAGGTGAAGGTGTAGGGCTCGAAGGCGTAGGGCTCGGCTCTGAAACATAGCTGATACTAATTACTGAAACGGTAGTTCCGTCAAAACTTACTCCCCAGTTTGTTACATAAGCGTAGTTTCCGTTTGGAGTAATGGCTATTCCTTGAGGCCCATTTAATCCCGATACGGTGTCAACAAGGGTATCTGAAGTTAAATCTATAACGGACGCTGTGCTCGGAGTAGCGCTATTGACAGCGATAGCGTATTGACTATTCGGAGTTACAGCTACCCAATCGGGATTATCTAACCCTGACACTGTAGCAACAATCGAGTTAGAAGCTATACTGATAACGGTTAAGTCGTTACCCTCAAAATTTGATACAACGGCATAGTTTCCGTTGGGAGTAATAGCTATTCCTTGAGGATCATCTAACCCTGATATGGTAGCAACAACCGAGTTTGAGGATGTGCTGATAACTGAAACGGTGCTACTCCCTGCGTTTGCCACATACGCATAGTTTCCGTTAATGGCGATACCGTTAGGCGTGTTTCCTAAACCCGTCACTGTAGCAACAATCGTGTTAGAGCTAGTGCTTATCACTGAAACCGTATTATCCCCGTCGTTAGCAACGTAAGCGTATTGACCTGAAATAGCTATGCTGTAAGGTTGATCTAACCCCGTTATTGTGGCTGTTACCGTATTGGAGCTAGTGCTTATCACTAAAACGTTGTTAGCGTCAAAATTGCAAACATAAACATAGTTTCCGTCGGGAGTGACGGCTAACCCTTCGACAGCGTTTGAAAATCCCGTAACAGTTGCAACTATTGAGTTTAAGGATGTGCTAATAACTGAAACGGTGTTATGATACTCATTACTGACATAAGCGTATTGACCGTTAGGCGTTATAGCTACACAATACGGAGTAGATAACCCAGTGACCGTACTTGTTATCGCATCATTGACATATTGAGCGTGAGTTAAGTTAATTTGAGAAAAGCAAAAACAAGATAACACTAAGACCGAAAGAACGATTATTACGCTAAGTTTCTTCAGTTTCATTTTTAGACGCCTTTAATAGAAAAAACAAAAGAAAAAAGGGATTAATATTTTAGGTCTGTGACGTCAAAACCCGCGAGCGGTTCAACCGTGAAACCGATTTTTTCTAGCTCGTTTTTTATGCCTTCGACGTAATCCATGACATCTCTTGACGCCTTTGTATCTGTTTTCGTCATTAAATCAAGTTTGGCAGCTTGCAGATAGCCCTCTTCGCTAAGTTCGCCTTTTGTTGGTAGTTGTTCAACCGCGCTATCTTCGTATTTGCCTTTAAAGTTCTCTTTTTGATAAAGTTGCTGTGCTCGGTCAAGAATCTCTTTTTCAGAGGGTAAATGAGACTCTTCTTTTATGATTTTAGTCTCTGCTTTTGCAAGTTCCTTTTCAGCCTCTTTAACGATTTCTTTAGCCTTCTCAGGTTCTTTAGTAGCTTTCTTTTTAACAATCTTGAAATGATGTCGGGAAACCTTGCCTTTTTTGCTGTTATCCTGAATCATAAGTTTGGCAGAACCCCGTCGACGTGCAATCAGAGCCAATTTTTCAGCTTTAGCCTTATCGCCTTTGCTCTCCATGATTCTTTTCATTTCACTGTTGCTTATGCCTCTCCATGCTTGCAAGTACACAATGACGGTAGGCGTTATCTCCGCGAACTTCATAAGGTCTTTAGCAGAATGTTGATCTGAAGTGTGCTCAAAAGACCTGAGCGCTTTCAACGTATCAGCGTTTGGTTTTCCCTTGCCAAAACTTTTAAAAGTGCTTGTTCCATGCCTCTGTTGACCGTAAGAGCCTTTAGGTTTACCTCTATATGACAAGTTTCAAATCACTCAATAGAAAAATGGTTTAATGAGAAATCAAGATCAAACCAATAAAGAAAAGAAATGCTGACCAAAACAACGAAAAAATATAGTTCAAATATGTAATGAGCGATGACCCAAATAATACGATTTTACCAACTATTCGTGCGCTAAAATAACTGAGTGGATCCCAAAGAAACGTTATTTTTCCGATTAGAAAAGGCGTCCAAACGTGAAAATTGACTAAGAACGAACAGACGCTAAGGAGTAAGAATAAAATGCCTATTCCTTTTGACTTGCTACCCATTGAATCATCAAAAGAAAACTAAATGGGAGTAGAATACGAAGTATATCTTCAGAAAGTGTAGAGAATTCTCTTGACTTAGAGTTATTGAGGCAAAACTGTATAGCCGTGACTCCGTAAGCTATTTTTGATGTTTCCGATAAACTGATAATCACTAAAACTCAAGGGTTTATCTGTTGGCAGTTGGTCGACTGTTTTGAGGATTCGATATTTTCTTACTGAGCTGTCACCTGATACAGCTTCTAGACCCAGTTTTTGACTTTCGGATAAAAGCGCAATTTCATAAGCGTTCTTTTCTTGCAGTGTCAGGTCTGAAGGCAAAACCGTTTTTGCACCTGGAACCGTGAAAGTCGTTGGTCTAACAAGAAAAAGACTTACGCCTTGATCTAACGGTCTGTTCTGCCATGCCACAGTTTCAGGTTGTATCTTTTGCTCTGGAGGATCCGCGTTTCTGAAATAAACAACGTCCTCTTCTTTCGGTTGTTTCGGCTTCTTTTTTCTACCCAAAAACCCTACATGACCCCTTTTTTGATTGCCATAATTACCCTTTTGATTACCACGATAACTCAATGGTGAAACCTCTAATAGAAAAAAAGGTTTAGCGGTGTTTTCGGTGGCTAAGTAAACGCATAAATTAGAGTGATTAATCCAGAAAAGAAAAAGATTGCACCAAGGTCGAACGTCAACATATGATATAGAGGCACAGTGGAAAAGGCAAGTGTATAGCCCATCAGACTAATCGAATGAAGTGTCAGCGCACCATAAAGAAGTGTTGTACCTAAAACAAATAAGATCATGGACACCAAAACTAAAAACGCGCTCTTTACATCGTTTTTCTTCTTAACCAAGTCTAAAGACCTCAATAGAAAAAGAGAAAAGGGTTCTCTCCTATTGTATCATACGATTAACTTGATAACCGATGTTCATCATGAGAAAGAGTAACTAAGCCCCTTACAACTGTCGCAGAAAGTCTGCTCAGCTGAATAGACTTTTTCACTCGGGTACTAAGCCTTCTGGATTGCCCCAACCAATTATGTGGGTTTTCTGTTTTAAAGTGGTTTTTCCTTCATATGTCACAAGTTTTTCAGAAAGGAAACGGAGGAAAGGGAACACGGGAGAAGGTGATAAAAATTGAGTCGTAAGTCGTGGCCTTGCTTTCTGCTTTTCTGATAATCTCCCGATTCCCTCATAAGAAAAAAGTTCTTTTGTAAAAGTGCGCGCGCACCTTCAGCCATGGAAAAAATATACTAGCCAGCAACCCCCCACACATAAAAAGTAATAGACGCTAATAGATGCTTTTCTTACGTTTTACTATATCCTCTCTTACGTTTTAGTATATCCTCGCTTAGGTTTAGTTAAACGCTAAAATTGTTTAAAAAGAGTAGTTATGCGCTATATTTTGTAGCGGTTAACTATAATAGCGGTTAACTATTGTTACTCTTACCTACCTACCTCACTAATTATTGTATCAGATACAACAAGATTTAAATTAATCTACAGTATAGAAGAAACCATGCAAACAATCAAAGAGGAAGTTATAAAACTCATGTGTGACCGATGTGGTAACACATGGCAGCCAAGAGTCGATCTGCCGGTGAAATGTCCTAGGTGTGGACACCGTTTTGACTCTACAAGAATCAATAAAACTAAAAAGACTAACGTGACCCCCCGCCAGGAGAAGCACGTTAGCCAGCAATCCCCCGCACCTGACACGATACTGGAGACTACCGTTATTGATTGATAGCAATCGAAGCCTTTTAAGTTTTTTGCAGCCTAAAGCGCCAAAACCTCAGTTTTGCCATAATTGCACTTTCTTCACACAGTACACGACTAGTCATTGTCGTTTAGGCTACTCAACACACGCATCATGGAAAGCGTGTAAGCAGTTTTTGCCGATTGGAGAAAGGGAGAGACCATAATTGACCTGTAAAGAATTTAGAAACTGTGCCAACTACCAACTCGGAAAATATGCTTGCGACCACGAACCGACTAAGTGCGCTGATTTTACCGAAAAAATGA
>Ga0181533_1005973_pt1 | contig 11309 bp, 9 predicted proteins | sample PEATcosm2014_Bin_45_FD_119772 | JGI IMG/M metagenome (GOLD analysis project Ga0181533, IMG submission 119772) | Peatland microbial communities from MTU Mesocosm Facility, Houghton, MI, USA - PEATcosm2014_Bin11_60_metaG | ecosystem: Environmental > Terrestrial > Soil > Wetlands > Peat | place...
AAATATTGTCTTAAAATAGACGTTGCATTGTAATCTGATATGGGTTGTTTTCTTGATGTTGTTGCGAGCTGATTATCCATAGCAACCATGGTGGATGCTGCAAAGAACAGGAGTAACGAGAGTGATTTCACTGCTTTCAAGATTTTCCTTTTGCAATAGATTTTAAATATCATGCAACTAGAGTATCAATTTTGGGATAATTATGCAATGAGAGGCGCTTATACTGTCCGTCTACGTATGCGGTCACAGATCATAGCGATATACGGTTTGCGCTCCAATTTTAATCGGCGAGTTGGGAACAATCCCCGTGCATGAAGCAAAAGCATCAAGGGATGGACAGATGATGAACGCGCTACGCTCAGTCTGCAGGGCGGTGCTTTGATCGCGATAGGTTTGTGCAAGTTGTCGATCCTCATTAAACGAGCGATTCATTTTCCCATTTGCTATGAACGTATGCATTTGCTTCTTGCGCGCTTATTGATTTTTTTTATCTTCTGTGATGATTGATGTTGATGGAGAATCGCTCCTATCATCGTGATATGCTGTAGTGCATCTGCGGATCCAATAGTAGAGATCATATTTGCGATTCGGATTGCGATCACTGGAGGTGTAATCATACACAAGCGTTGAGAGATCTGGTGCAAATTTATATTGAGTTGTGAGATCGTGGATTATGTTTGCATCGGCTTCATTGATGAAATGGTTAGGACGCAGGTGTAACAAAATATAGATTTTTTTAAGACACGAAAAGAGATCTTCTTTTTTAGGATTCATTTCATTTTTTATTACACGGAGCTTTTTTAATGCCGCATTCCAGTCTCCATGCGGATTAATAGAAGTAGTGCTTTGAAGAGCATCTAACACGTCTTGTTGATTTCGTTTCAATGCAGCTGCATATAAAATCCAGGTAAGATCGTTTTCGCTATTAAAATAATTTTTTAATGCAGGCTTGATGCACGAACTCATCATATGATCTTGAATGTTTTGATAATGTTTGGCCTGGGGGCTTGTTTGGTGGTATTTATTTATAAAGTAGGCAGCGAGTTCAGTTTGAGCGGTAAGGCATAGTGGGGAGTAATCAATTTCAACATTATGAGAGAAAAAGCACTTAGGATCTTTGATGCAGATCATGCGTTGGTACGTCTTACTCGATTGAAAAGAATTTAAATAGTTCAGTATTTTGTATTGAACATTATCGGATAGATTTATTTTTTTGTTTCTAAAATCCATGATGAGCCAGAATAGATATGAATCATCGGGTGTATATGCTTTTGGTATATATAAATAGTCGCCATTGATAAATTCTTTAAAAACGGTGGGAACTAGATAGATATAGGCGGCAGCATTTAACGTGATCCAAGGTTGAGGATTAGATTCGCATGGGAACGTTTCTTTCAATTTAGAGCAATAAAGGTTCACCGCTTCGTGTGATCCTGCTAAGCGGAATAAATCATCATATTCAGATTTTTGCGTAGGAAGCATGCGAGGATATTTGAATAGAATATCAAGCGCTTCCTTCTTATTATTTACAAGGACACATGCGAGTGGCGTTTGCCCTGTCGCGTCCTTCTTATTTGGTGCATTTGCCTGCAGAAGAATGTCCAAGGCCTTAAATTTTCCCGCTAGAATAGCCGTTTGCAGATAAGGTGACGTGGCGCCTAAGCCTTCAGCTACTTTAAGTTTGAGCTTTACTTCTTCAACATTACCCATTGCTTCAATATCAGCTATCTCCTTGATGAGCGTAGATGGACTTGCTATGAATGACTGTTCCATCGTACATGCATAATGCGGTACCGCGACAAACGCGATAAACGAGAGGAGTTTAATCATTTTCACAGATACCCTCTTTTGTTATTCGAGACCTATATAGATTGATACGATCGAAAAGCATATACCATTTTCAATGAGAGCGAAAGTAAATGCGAATGATTAAAACGCAAGTGGGGATGCAGTTTTATGCTGCATCCCCCGCTAGGCCGAATCTTTCTTCATGGCTGATTTTTTTGTCCTTATTATTTTCATTGGACTGAGCTGAGCTTGCGCTTGCGCTTGAAGGAGGAGGGTTGCCATCAACACCCTGAGCGCCTCATTCGCCGGATTCAGTACCATACGCGTGCAGCTTTAATGCATTTTTATATATCACTTCCATCATGATTTGATGATCTTTGTAGGATTTATATCGATCGCCAGATGTTTGTTGCCATATGCGCTGTTCGATGTAATTAATGTGAGCTTGCAGTAATGCCTTTGAAGTTTGATCTAACGTAATAAGATAATCATGATACTGATCGGCGATTGCCTGATCAACATTCCAATCTGGTTTCTTTTGTAAGATATTCCAAATCTCTTTAACCGATTGATCATGGCTTTTAAATGCTTCTTGCGTGAATATTGGCTCTATGCGGGGAGTGGGAGTGCGCGGGCTAAAGGATTTAAGTAATGATACCCTAGGCAGCTCCAGATTAGCAGGTCTTTTCGAGCGCGAAGATGATGACATTGTATGGGAGGATGCCGTTACTAAAAGCAGAAGAAAAGATAGTTGGAATTTCATGTTCATGCTGCGTCATCTGGCTAAAGGGGTTAAACATTGGTGAAATTATATCTTTTTTTGGAAAGAGATACATAAAAACGTAAGTGACAGATTATTCTCCTGTTTCTGAATCTATATCTTGGTGGGAAGCGGTGCAATTGAACTGTTTCATTGATGCCTTTAATGATGCCATCTTTTTCCTTGCGGTGTAATGCCCATCGGGCGTATGTAGGCAGGCGCGATCAATGATAGCGGCTGCTTCGGCTTGAATAGCGGGATCGCGATCTGTATGCATGGAATATCGTTGGGCGTGAAGAACTGTTTTACCAAATTGGCAGAAGCGATAAGCAATATCTGGATTATTAATGAGTTCCGGATGCGTTTCCATGAGAAGGGATGCAAGGCCCACAGCATTTGTTCGCGTGTGCAAATATGTCATTATTTGATCGGGGCTTAAGGAATCATAATGTTCTTTTATGCAGAGATAAAAGGGTAGTAATTTTTGATAGTTCTGATTGTTTGTTGTTTTCATAAGCGTTATCAGGGGATGTTGAGGTTCATTTGGTGTGTTTTCATGTATAGAATAACTGCGGTTTGAATTCGTGTCGTTATCTATGCACCATTCAATGCATGAAATTATAGGTGAAATATCAAGATAATTGAGTCGTAAAAGGAAATTTATATACGAGGTTAAATCAGTAGGCAGAGGAGCGCGCGATGTTTTCAGTTGTTCTAATAAGTCTTCATCACATTTTCTGAGCGCAAATTCGTATGCTTTTCTTGCGAGCAGCAGATCATCATTATTGTGCGGATTAAATTGATAGGGATATTGTTTAGCGATGCTGAGAAATGCAGGGCCTTCGTGATCATTATAATTATGCTGAGTATCAATAAGATGCTCGAGAATAAATCGCTTTGTCTTTTGATGGAGTTCCGCGGGCAAACCTTCTGAGTTTTCAGCGTAAAGATTCAAAATTTTCTGACATATTTCAAGATTGTGACGGCTTTTTTCTTTGTTGGATTTATAATACTTTGGCACGCGGAGAAACCCTTCCTGCGTAAATGCGCGAAGGCTATCGGTATCACAATGAGTTACGACCGCATCGCTTAAGAGTTGTAATTCTGTGGGGTAATTGTTAAGCCGAGTATACATTCTGGAAGAAAAATGCAATAAAGTATCAGTGTTGCAGATTGCTAATGATGTAAAATGGCAATCGTATTTTGCTCGTCCTTCTTGTACAATTGTATCAATACCATCTTTAAAATCAGATTCTAATACAATATCCATGAGTGTTTGCTGGTATGTATCTGCTATGGAAGCACCAGCCATGAGAAGTGTTCGAAACGCTTGTGCTTTACGGTGTTTCGCTGCAACCGTTACATAATATGACGTTATTCCTGACCATTCTGGATCGCGATCTGCTGCATCTATTTTGATACGAGCCAGGGAGACGGGATCATCGCTTTTATCAATTTGTTCAACATCATTCTTCCACTGTTCGCGTTTTTTCGGGAGCAATTGTGCGCGTTTGGTGAATTCAGTTGCGGGGTCATTTTTTTGTTTTATCATCATAGCTGAGATGCTTGATGTAGCTACGAGTAATAAGAATAAGGATAATGGTATCGTTATTTTCATGACTCTCTCCCCCTTGAGCCTATGCGTTCATCATACGTCGGGGGTGAGTATATCATGTTACTTCATTAGAAAAGAAGCATGTATAAAAATAACTCCATCTTCCCAGTAGATTTATGGAAATTCCTATGTAATCAGTTACGGATACATAAATTTATATATTTCTAGAAAGGACGCATGAAGTTTGTTTATAGTGGAATAAAAAATCTAAAAAAGGAGTGCCAAATGAGTAGAAGTACAGGCTTGTGGATTATCCCTTATTTTATTGCAGCCATTGTTTGGGTTATTATCTATAAAAATATCGGATCAGTTGCGGACATATATTTTGCCGGCAAACAAAATCCAATGCTCTTTATATTGATTCTAGGAATGTTTATACACATGATTGTGGGAATTATTCGCGGCTGGCATAGACCGCGAGAGCGTGAATAGTTCTTAAAAAAAATTTGAGGCGGATTATAGATTACCATAGTCCGCCTCAAATTTTTTTAAAAATATCAGTGTTTGTTAGAGAGTAATGTATTGGTACTTTGATTATTGTACTGCGTGGTCGGGGATCCACATGCTGGGTTTATGTTCTGATAGGCCGATTGGTTATAGTGCGGCGCTCCAATACCGCGCGGATCAAAGGGATCTGCGTTGTGAGCGGATGACGTTGATGTCTTTTGCGTTTGCTGCGTGAGCATTTGTTTGTACAGTTGAAGCTGTGCGAAATTAAGATAGGTAATGTACTGGGATCGGAGTTCGATGCGATGATTTAGTTCTGCGTCATTAATGATAAGAGGAGAGCAACATGGGGTTTCGTTTTCAAAGAAATTGTGCTTACTCTTTATATCACTGAGAATGGCGCTGACCGACTGCCCTGCGCACACTAAAGACTTATTTTGTACGCCACCCAAAGCAGTTTGTAGGTTGGTAATGAGCGTGATGACATCTACATCTTTTGGATTTTGAGATAAGTTTGGAATTGGTGTTGCGCATTGAAGCAGTTTTTGATCTTGATAGGCGCGAGCATGTGCTATAAGTGTTAAAAAATTAGTTCTTATTACCTGTTTATTATACCTCTTTATATCATGCTGAGTACTTGCATAAAAGGTACGTGCATCATAGCGCATTCGTTGTTGGTGTATTGCATTGAGAAGGTCGAGTAATCGATCTTTTGTATATACAATGGTTTCAGAATGTTCGTGGTCGCGCCCTTGTGGAAATGTGATATCAAAAGAGAGTGGTTCAGCGGGATTATCAGCTAAGCCAATTTCTTGCTGCAGGATATCAATGAGCTCGCCGACACAGCCTTGCCTCTTGATCATGCTTTTTAGTTCATCGTCATTTTTTTGAGTTATTCCGCAGAATAGTGACTGCAGATAAAAAAGAAGTGGAAGTGAATAAACAAACATTTTGCGAGAATGGCGGATTATTTTCATAACCATCTCTCCTTAAAAAAGAGTTATTCAGTCGAGTGGTATTCTATCGGTATTCTGTAAGGCGTCAACAACAATTCACTTCCTGTTGCGACTCCGTATGCAAGCCCAGGGTACTGCTATTTTTGACATAAACACAATAATAGGTTTTTCCAAAGCAAGAAAATAGTCAATTAAGCGTTCATGGTGAGTCCTTCGACGAGCTCCCAGGCTCCGCATAAAGCTACGCCGGGCACAGCAGGATGACCGGGCGTATCGAACCAAGGGCGAACGTGGATGAATGGTGGAAAAAGAGAAAACTATAAAAAAAGGACCGAATCATTCTCGGTCCTTTTTTATTCGTGATAATTACTCAATCGTAAGTACATTACCCTTAATCGAAACATGAATCTTTTTCTTATCAGGATGTCGCAAGAGTTGTTGCGAGACTGGTACGGTGATGAGGTTATGAACGGTGCGTTTTAACGGCCGTGCGCCAAATTCTTCAACGTATCCTTGCTGCGCAATTTCTTTAATTACTGCATCATCGATACTGATCGAGATTCCTTGCTCAGCAAGGCGCTTTTCAAGGTCTTTAATATGAATGCGTGCGATCTTTTCAATATCCTGCTCGTTGAGTCTTTTAAAGAATACAATTGCATCGATACGGTTCAAAAACTCAGGTCGGAAGCTCGTATGAAGAATCTTCTCAACTTCTTTTTTGACCTTATCAGTAATCTCTTTCGCTTCCAGAATAATATGAGATCCGATATTGGAGCTCATGATGATGATGCAATTTTTAAATGATACGGTGCGCCCTTGGCTATCGGTTAATCTTCCTTCATCAAGGATTTGCAGGAAAATATTAAACACGTCTGGATGCGCTTTTTCAACTTCATCAAAAAGAATCACGCTGTATGGATTGCGGCGCACTTGTTCAGTGAGTTGCCCACCCTCTTCGTACCCAATATATCCCGGAGGGGCGCCGATGAGGCGCGCGACTGCATGTTTTTCCATGTATTCAGACATATCAATACGAATCATTTTGTGCGGATCATTGAAGAGAAAGTCAGCGAGCGTTTTAGCAACTTCTGTTTTACCCACGCCAGTTGGCCCGAGAAATAAGAATGAACCAATTGGTTTGGTAGGTGATGTAAGTCCTGCACGATGCACTTGAATTGCATGAGTAACCGTTTGAATTGCTTCGTCTTGTCCAATGATACGCTTTTTAAGGATCTCTTCCATTTTAAGCAATTTTTCTGATTCACTTGCCTTGAGTTTTTCGACCGGAATTTTTGTCCAACGAGAAACTACTGCGGCGATATCATCTTCATCAACTTCTTGCTTAACGAGACTGGTGTTACTTTTTGCAAGTTTTTCTTGCTCTGTTTCAAGCTGTTTTTCCAGTTGCGCGAGTTTGCCATATTTGATTTCAGATGCCTTTGCATAATCGCCATTGCGCTCTGCTGCTTGAAAGGCATACGTTGCACGCTCGATGTCTTCCTTGAGTTTATTCACCTTTTCAAGCGGCGCTTTTTCAGCACGCCATTGATTGAGCAGCCTTTGATGTTGCTCTTTGATATCGGCAAGTTCTTTTTCAAGTATGGTTAATCGTTTTTTTGCTGCTTCATCTTTTTCTTTGGTCAGCGCCACTTTTTCAATCTCGAGCTGACGCATTTTGCGATCCAGTTTATCGATTGCTTCTGGTTGTGAGTCGATAGACATTTTTACTTTTGCCGCCGCTTCATCGATTAAATCGATTGCCTTGTCTGGGAGGAATCGATCCGGAATGTAGGTGGCAGCTAAACGCGCAGCAGAAACGAGCGCTTGATCGGTAATACGAATCCCATGATGCATTTCATAGCGTTCTTTAAGCCCGCGCAGAATTGATATTGCATCTTCAACCGACGGTTCGGGCACGAGTACTGGCTGGAATCTCCGTTCAAGCGCAGCATCTTTCTCAATATATTTTTTATATTCAGCGAGCGTTGTTGCGCCGATGCAATGGAGGGTGCCGCGCGCAAGTGCGGGCTTGAGCAGATTTGATGCATCCATGCCGCCGCCTGATGCACCAGCACCAACGAGCATATGGAGTTCATCGATGAATAAAATGACGTTATCTTCGCCGCTTTCAACTTCTTTGAGCACGCCCTTTAAGCGATCTTCAAATTCACCTTGGTACTTTGCGCCCGCAATTAAAAGTCCAAGATCGAGGGAATAAATGCGTTTATTTTTAAGACTTTCAGGAACATCGTTATTGATAATGCGCTGTGCGATACCTTCAACGATGGCAGTTTTACCAACGCCTGGCTCGCCGATGAGCACCGGATTATTTTTTGTGCGGCGGGATAAAATTTGAATAACGCGGCGAATTTCTTCATGGCGGCCAATAACGGGATCCAGTTTGCCTTGACGCGCGCGTTCAGTAATATTTTGGCAATATTTTTCTAAAATTTGGTATTGGTTTTCTGCATTCTTATCGTTCACTGTTTTTCCTTTTCGTATTTGTTGCATGTACATGCGTACTGCATCATGGGTAAAAGCGTGATTGCGCAAAAATGTTTTTATCGATTCTGGCAATGAAGGGGTCGTAGCCCATTGAAGTAAAAAGTGCTCAAGGCTGATATATTTATCACCCATTGCTTGCGCTTCATGCTGACACTTATCAATAAACTGCTGCATGCTGTAATCGAGTGTTAACTGCGCGCCTGTTACGGTAGGCAATTTATTGATTTCCTGTTCTGCTATGCTGCGCAATTCTGATACCGGCACATTGAGCGCGGTAAAATATGAGGCACAAAATTGGTCATCAAGACCAACCATTAATGTATGCAAGGGAAGTAATGAAGGGTTGTGATGTTTTGTTGCTAACTGAGCGCTGCGTGACAAGAGCTCATAGCTTGCGTTGGTGAATTGTTCCGGGTTCATGAATGGTGTCTCCTAAGCTTTTTCGTTGACGCGCGCGATGATGGCTAATCGCAAAGTGGTGTGCATAATCTCTGAGTGCTATAAATATTTTACCAACTGGCGTTTCAACATCAAGGGTAACACCTTCCGGATGGCGAGTGGAATATAATCTTTCTTCTCGTTTTGCAAGGCTGACTATTTCAGCATTGGGGAGGATGGCGCGCACTGCACTCAGCTGTCCCTTGCCTCCATCGATCACAATGAGATCGGGTAACATTTCATGATCTTTATACCGGCGACCAACAATTTCCTGCAGTGCGGCATAATCATTCTGAATCGTGAGCGTCTTGATGTTAAATTTTCTAAAAAAATCTTTGGCGGGAATTCCATTGGTAAAGCGGACGCATGATCCTACAATTGATTGACTTTGAAAGTGGGAGATATCAAAACAATCGATCGTCGATACTGGCGCAGGCAATCCAAGAAATTCCTGAATTTCTATGCCGATTGCAGCATGCTGTTCTTCAAGATTTCCTGTTGGAGTGGTCACGGCAAAAATATCAGTTGCAAATTTCGCCTCAGAGAAACGAAGTCGAATCGTGCTAAAGATTGTATCGACGGATTCCAAATACTCATTAAGATATTTAGATTTTTCAAACTCCAGGTTCGCATTGCTTATTGCGATTGCTTCTTTAATTTGAGCGATGAAAGGTTTTTGTTCATTGTGTAAAACTTTGTATGCAAGGTTAACCCGGAAGCGATAATCATCGGCATTAAAATCTGGGCGGCAATTGCCCGCGCAAAGACCAATATGATAATCGAGGCATCCATTTTCTAATTTCTTATTACACAGCGTAAGGCGGAATGTTTTTACTAAAAAGCGGTGAACGCTCCGGACTTGAGTTTTTTGTAAAAATGGCCCGAAATAAGTCCCCTTATCTTTTTTGGTGCGGACTATTTTCAGCTGGGGCAGCGCGCCTTTAGTAAAAAGCAGATATAGGAATGGTTGACCATCCTTGAGTAGGATGTTGAATTTTGGCTTATGCTCCTGAATCAGCTTTGCCTCTAAAAGGAGCGCTTCGGCCTCATTTTTGGTCAGAATGAAATCTACTCGGGCGTGTTCATCCAATAGGGCAGAAATTTTCCAATCCTTTTTATAGTTCAGAAAATAGGAGCCCACGCGATGGCTGATGGAATTTGCCTTACCAACGTAAAGCACGGATCCATCGGGAGCCTTAAACGTATAGATGCCTGGCAAAGCCGGCAGATTGTCTGGTTTTACGTGTGCCATAGGGTTACCGCCATTAGTGAGGGTTGGGTCCTTTTTTTTAAGCTGATCTCTGTGGAAGGGGGTGTTGGGAGCCTGTCTGCTCCCGAAATCTGATTTATTTATAGTATAGCAAAAAGGCCAAATTCTTCAATCGGGCCATTTTAATCGAGATCTTGTTATTACCGCATAAAAGATGTTTTCATTGGTAAATAATAGATGTTTAGTTGTAAAAGGAGTGAAGCTATGATGTCAGTGATATTCTTAATGAAATGCTTATTTACCCTCTTTGTTGCCACAGTGGTTTGGGTGTATTGGAGGTATTATGGGCCTCAGAATTTTCTATGGATGTCCGACATTGGTCTATTTATGACACTCGGCGCAGTGTGGCTGGAATCGCCTTTATTGATTAGTATCTGTATTTGCTCATTTTTGCTTGTCGAGTTGGCATGGAATCTTGATTTCCTTGTAGAGCTTATCAGCGGAAGAAGCATGTTTGGGCTTGCGCATTATATGTTTCAGCCGCGGCATGCGCTTTTTTTACGCTTACTTTCGCTCTTTCATGTTCTGTTACCAGTGATTTGGCTTTGGCTTACCATATTGTGGGGCTATGAGCTACAAGCCTTTATGTGTGCTGTACCGCTCATATGGATCACATTCATTGCTACCTATTTATGCACCGATCATGAGCTTAATATCAATTGGGTATTCATGCCGCTTTTGTATCATTGGAAGCGGATTTCTCTCCATGCATGGCTGATTTTGCTGCTCCTTGGATATCCGCTTTTAGTTTGTTTCCCAACGCATATTATATTTGCGCGATTGTTTTAAAGCTCAGCGGCTAAACTCAAAAGGCATTATCAATTAGTTGTTTTTTGATTGAGCACCATTGGATTCATTTGAATGAGCCGTTCAAGCTTTATCTGTTGTTCTGGCGTTAGCTTTTTCTTCCATTCCTTGTATTGCGGCTTATCTTTGAGAGTCATGTACTCATATAGGAGGGGATGCTGTATGATCGGGGCAGGATTCTCGGCAAGCATTGACTCGGGGAGCTTTGACCTGGTGCGTATTCTATTTTCCCCATTATAAAAATTTTTGGTGATAGCATCACCCTTTGGTGCTTCTACTATAACCCAGTGATTTTGCTCAAAATCAAAAGTTAAAAATGTTTTAGCATGAGTAAGCAAAATAAAATCTGTTTTAAGTATAACGGTATTGAAATCTAAAGCTTCAGAGCCCCAATTAAGAGGATTTGAATCATCAGTGTTTTGGTAACTCAGCTTCATAATAAGTTTTTCAATCAAAAAACTATAGTCGTTGGATGGCTGTGGGTTGCCTGTATCAGCGGGCAGCTTTATTCCTAGTTTGACGAGCATTGATAAAAGATCGTCAGTATCGTTTTTTTGATTAAATTTCGGTGATGCAATATCGACTTTAGGAGCTCTTATTTCCTTAAAAAAGTAATCGCCATTCACATCTAGCGGAGCTAAAAGAGGCATGTCGGTATCCTCAATTTCAAGAGGAATGGGGATATAGCATGATTCAACAAGAATCACTTTAATACTGTCTGGT
>Ga0181533_1005988_pt1 | contig 11295 bp, 9 predicted proteins | sample PEATcosm2014_Bin_45_FD_119772 | JGI IMG/M metagenome (GOLD analysis project Ga0181533, IMG submission 119772) | Peatland microbial communities from MTU Mesocosm Facility, Houghton, MI, USA - PEATcosm2014_Bin11_60_metaG | ecosystem: Environmental > Terrestrial > Soil > Wetlands > Peat | place...
GCCTGTTGCAGTTCGGCTTCGCTGTTCATCACGATCGGGCCGTACCAGGCGACCGGCTCCTTGATCGGCTTGCCGGACACCAGCAGAAAGCGAATGCCCTCCTCGCCGGCCTGCACGCTCACCTCGTCGCCGCGATCGAACAGCACCAGCGAACGATTGCCGGTCTGTTCGCGCACCACGGTGTCGCTGCCGCCGTTGGTTTTCTCGGTCAGCACGCCGAACGGCTGCGATGCGCCGCGGAAATCGCCGGAGCCCTCGAAGACGTAGGCGAAGGCGTGGCGTTCGATCTCGACCGGCAGCGTTTTGCGCTTTCCGGGCGGCACGGAAATATCGAGATAGCGCGGGTCGGCGGCGACGCCTTCCACCGGTCCGCGCCGCCCCCGGAAATCGCCGCAGACGATGCGGACGCGGGTGCCGTCGTCATCGACGATTTCCGGAATCTCGGCGGCCTTGATGTCCTGGTAGCGCGGCGCCGTCATCTTCAGCGACGACGGCAGGTTGGCCCAGAGCTGAAAGCCGTGCATGCGGCCGGTGGCGTCGCCTTGCGGCATTTCCTGATGCATGATGCCGCGGCCCGCCGTCATCCATTGCACGTCGCCCGCGCCGAGATTGCCGCGGTTGCCGAGGCTGTCGCCGTGCTCGACGGTTCCGGCCAGCACATAGGTGATGGTCTCGATGCCGCGATGCGGATGCCACGGAAAGCCGGCCGTGTAATCGTCGGGCCGGTCGTTGCGGAAATCGTCGAGCAGCAGGAACGGATCGAACTCGCTGGTATTGCCGAAGCCGAAGGCGCGGCGAAGCCTCACGCCGGCGCCCTCGAGGGTCGGTTTCGAAGTGACGATGCTTTTCACCGGACGGATCGACATGATGCGTAACCTTTCCCCTGGTCGGCAACGTAGCAATCAAATGGGTCGCCGCCGCGCCGGAGCAAGAAGGCACATGACTGATACCTTAGCGGCCCAAACCGGGCCGTTTTGGCAGCGGCGGGCGGCGCTACCCGAGCGTGACCATGCCGCTCCAGAACTGCTGTACGTCGCCGACATCGACATCGTATTTGCGCGCCAGGCTCAGCCTGCCGTCGTCGGCGATGCGCATGACCGTGATGCCGGCCGGCAGCGTGCCGTCGGCCGACGACATGATGCTGGCGACGACCAAGAGGCGGCCGGTCGGATCGATGCCGAAGGTGCGCAACTGGAGGCCGCGGCCGTCGATGTTCTGGATGAGATTGGGCTCGCCGGTCGCTTGATCGATGGCGAATACCGCGACGCTGTTCTCGCCGCCCGGGGCAATTTCTCTTGCGCCGGGCCCCGAGGCAGGGAAGGTGCGATTGGTCAGATAGACGAACCTGCCGTTGGGATGGACGTGGATCGCGCCGGCGCCTTGCGGCACCCGGGATTTGGGATCGGACAGCGTGGTCTTGACGAAGCTCGGCGCGAGCGCCAGTCCGGTCGCGGCATCGAGCTTGTAGACATGGAGCTGGTTCTGCCGCTCGACCGAAACGAAAACCCACGGCTTGGTCGGATGAAAATCGAGATGGCGCGGCCCGAAGCCGAAGCCGTTGCCGGGCGCGATCGAGGCGAGATTGGTCAGCACGCCGTCCTTGAAGCGAAACGTCTTGATCGCGCCGGGATCTTCCGGCCGGCCGGCGCCCGCATTGTTGCCGCGGGTCAGCAGCATGACGATTTGGTTGCCGGGCGCGACCAGAACTTGATGCGCGAATATCCCGGTGTCGAGCTTGTCCTGGCTTATGCCTGCGCCGATCGTGCCGTCGGGTTCGAGGCGATGGACGGTGACGTTGCTCGGATCGTTGTAAGCCGTGAGCAAATAGTCGCCGTTGGCGTCGACGGTGGTGTGAATGGGACGCGACGGCAATGGCGCCGGATCGCCGTGCAGATCAAGCGCACCTGTCGCCGGATCAATCGCGAGCGCGTTGGCATAATGGCGGTCGCCGGCGATACCCGGTCCGCCGCTGCTCGAGACGACGTAGAGAAATCGCCGCGACGGATGCAGCCAAGCATATTGGATATTGGCCGGCAACGTCACCGTCGAGCGCTTGGTCAGGACGGCAGTGTCGACGTCGAGATCGAACAAAGTGAGCGCGGGTCCGATGCTGGCGTAATACACCGTCCGCGACCGAGCGTTCTGAACCATTTGTTGAAATCCTTCGTCGTCCAGGCTGGGTCTAGGCGGGGATCCGCGCGAGCGGGCTTGCTTTGAATTGTGGGCCCGTTGGCAACTTCACCATCTCACCGAAGCGAGGCGCAAGCCAGTAGGGTTTGGCGCCTAGCGAAATAAGGCGATCGACTATGTCGCTATTCGCCGTCCGCCATCCCGATCTACGCGCTTGGCAAGAGCGTGCCGAGCAGCGTATCGATCCGCGCGACGCTGCGGAAGTTCGAAGGCGTCATAGCGCGGTCCGGAATCTTGACGTTGAACTCGCCTTCGACCGCCAGCATCAGGTTGACCATGTCGAGCGACGAAAGGCCGGCTTCGGTCAAATCCTCATCGCGCCCGACCGGACGGTCGATCGACCGCTTCGCCAGGATTTTGCGGACCAGCGCGGCGATCCGGTCGGCTGCTGTCGGGTCGATACCATCGAACACGGTGAACAAATCCCAAATTGCGACGTGAGAAACGGTGTCGTCGACGACCATTCGCGCGTCTGGTGGCCCGGTTCAGCGCTTATCACGGAAGGGGTTTGCGATTGGTAACCTTGACACCAAAGAACCGCGCCCGCTCCAGCCGAACGCGACGAGGATTTGTAAGTTTTGCCCTAGCTGTGGCGCGATCAACATCGCTTCGACTACGCCAGGCGGCCCCCAGCATCGCGAGCCAAGCCATGAATGTCCGAACCGTGCCGGTTTTCGAGGTCGAAAGCGACCCGCAAGCAGCGCCTGCGCAAGCCGTTGCCGCGAACGGCCGGCGCGTCGGCTCCGCCGGCGATCTGTCGGCGCGGGCCGCCATGGTTTCCGCCGTCGCCGCATTGCATGCCGCGGCGGTCGACAGCGCTTCGCGGTTTCCGGACGAAGCCATTGGCGCCGCGCGCGCCGGACGGCTGTTGAGCATCGCGGTGCCGCGGGAACTCGGCGGCGAGGGCGCCGGCATCGCCGAGGTGGCGAATGTTTGTTACACGCTGGGCCGCGGCTGCGCGTCCGCGGCGATGATCTATGCCATGCATCAGACCAAGCTCGCTTGCCTGGTGCGGCACGGCCGCGAAAGCGTCTGGCATCAATTGTTCCTGCGGCGGCTCTGCAAAGAGCAATTGCTGCTGGCGTCCTCGACCACCGAGGGGCAAAACGGCGGCGATGTTCGCAACAGTGCCGCCGCGATCGAGCGGGACGGTTCGCGGATTTCGCTCGAACGCCTAGCGACCGTCATCTCCTACGGCAGGCAAGCCGACGCCGTCGTCACCACCGCGCGGCGCTCGGCCGACGCGGCGAGTTCCGATCAGGTCCTCGTCACCTTTCTCAGAGAAGATTACACGCTCGAGCCTGTGCTCGGCTGGGACGCCTTCGGCATGCGCGGCACCTGCAGCGAAGGTTTCAAGCTCCGCGCCGCGGCTACGGAACAGCAGATCCTGCCGCTGGGCTATGACAAGATCCACGCCCGCACGACAATGCCGGTTGCGCATCTCGCCTGGAGTTCCGCCTGGGCCGGCATCGCCGCGGCCGCGGTGGAACGCGCCCGCGCCTTCGTCCGTCAGGCGGCGCAACGCTCGGGCGGCGCGCTGCCGCCCGCCGCGGCGCATCTGACGCGCGCTACCGCGACGCTGCGGACGCTGCGGAGCCTCGTCGCCGCCTCGCTGCGCCGGTTCGAAGCGGCAGCGGACGACGCCGCCGCGCTCGAATCAATCGAATTCCAGAGCGGCATGAATCTCCTCAAAGTGAACGCCTCCGAGCTCGCCGTCGCGACGGTGATGAGCGCGATGCAGACCTGCGGGCTCGCCGGCTATCGCAACGACGGCGAGTTCAGCATCGGCCGCCATCTGCGCGACGTGCTGTCGTCGCCGATCATGATCAGCAATGACCGCATCCTCGCCAATAGCGCCACGGCCGCGTTGCTCTCCGGCGCGCCGGATGCGTTGATCGATTAGCGGCAGCGCCGCCACAGCCAACCGACGAGGCGAACGTCAGATGAATGTTGCATTCAAGCAGCCGGCAGTTTCCAACCATCCGCTCGATTCGATCGCCGAGGCGTTGTTGCTGCCGACCGGCATCGACGGCGTGTTCGCGCGGAGCGCGGCGTTCGAGCGGGTGGTCGACGGACTGACCACGGCGATCTCGCGCCACCGCGAGCCGGACGCCGAAGTGTTGCGCTTCCCGCCGGTGATGAGCCGCCGGCAACTGGAAAAATCCGGCTATCTGCAAAGCTTCCCGCATTTCCTCGGTTGCGTGAGCTGCCTCGACGGCGGCGAAGCCGAAATCCGCGCGAGCGTCGAGCGTTACGAAGCCGGCGACGACTGGACGTCGGCGCTCAAAGCCGCCGATCTCGTCTTGAGCCCGGCCGCCTGCTATCCGGTCTATCCCATGGTCGCCAGCCGCGGCCACGTGCCGGCCGGCGGGCTTGTCTTCGACGTCGCCTGCGACTGCTTCCGGCGCGAGCCGTCGAAAATGCTCGACCGGCTGCAATCGTTCCGCATGCGCGAATTCGTCCGCATCGGTACCCCTGAACAAATCCAGGATTTCCGCGCCCGCTGGCTGAAGCGGGCGGAAAGCTTCGCCGGCGAGCTCGGTCTGTCCTATCGGATCGATCAGGCGAGCGATCCGTTCTTCGGTCGCGCCGGCAAGCTGATGGCGATGAGCCAGGTCGAGCAGGCGTTGAAATTCGAGCTGCTGGTGCCGGTGCATTCGCAAGAGCAGCCGACCGCCTGCATGAGCTTCAACTATCACCGCGACCACTTCGGCACGGCGTGGAATCTGTGCGACGCGCGCGGCGAGATCGCGCATACCGGCTGCGTCGCCTTCGGCATCGATCGTCTGGCGCTGGCGCTGTTCGCCACGCACGGCGTCGCGTTCGCGCAATGGCCGACCCGGGTGCGCCAGACGCTGATGGTATGAATCTTCCCTCCCCCACAAGGGGGAGGGGAAAGCTACACCCCGAGAATCGCGTATTCCGTATAAGCGAGATCGCCGAGCCGCGGGCGCTGCGGGCCCTTGAAATATTTCGGCTTGCTGCCGCGGCGGAAGATGCCGACGACACCCGGGATCGGGCCGTCGGCGTCGACGATGACCACCGGCCGGCCGCGGCGCGCGAGGTAGCGGCCGAGCGGTCCGGCGAACTGCGCGAAGTCGGCGAAGTCGTGGCAGTAGATCAGTTGCGCGCAAGGGACGAAGCCCCTGACCAGGCGCGGCCGGAACACGAACGGGAAGGCGTGCCCGCCCTGCACGCACCACAGACTGATGCAGCCGTGCTCGGCGTGTTGCCGCAACACGTCCTGCTCGAACGGATCGTACGGCACCCCCGGTTCTTTGCTCGCCTCGAATATCTCGGGCCGCTCGCCGGGCGGCGCGAGGCTCAGCGCCGGGACGGAGATGAAAAGCCCTTCGCTACAGCGCGAAAAACCCTGCGCCTCGACGATCGGCCAGGTATGCGGCGCCGCGGAGACGTTCAAATAGGTGACATCCTTGTGGCGCAAGGCGTGCGAAATCAGAAGCGGCGCATAGACCCGGTAGGCGGGTTCGACATACCAGCTCGACAGATTGCAGCGCGGCCCCACCGTGTCGGCGACGCGCATGGTCGCGCAGATCAACAGAATAGCGCCGACCAGCACACCGTTGGTTTCCAGCAAGTAACCGAATTTCGGCAAATCGCGCGGCGGTTCGCGCCGCGTCAACTGTCCGAGCGCACGGTGCCAGAATTGGCGATTGCGGTTGGGGAAGCCGCGGCTCAAGAGGTCGGCCACGGCGTCGACGTCGCCCTGTTCGATCTGTCGGCAGCGGATTGCCGGAACTGAAGAAGCCATTCGCCTCGACCGCGTCGCGTCGTGAACCTGATCGTAATCGTTCCGCACTATACCGATCGCAAGTGAACAAACCGTAGGTTTGACGGCAATGTCGGTAAAATTAACCATAATGGATCAGATGGCGGAGATCGCGCGCGAGCACGGCAAGATTCTGGCGCCGCTCTCCGACGATCTGGTTTTGCTCGATACCGGTCTCGACTCGCTCGGCTTCGCCGTGCTGGTCGCGCGCCTGGAAGACCGGCTCGGCATCGATCCGTTCACCGCGTCCGATGACGCGCAGTTTCCCGTGACTTTCGGCGACTTCGTGAAAGTCTACGAAAATGGCGCGCGCTGAGGCATTGCCGCTGCGCCAGCGCATCGGGCAAGGTTTCGCGGAGCAGGCGTTTTGGGATCGCGCGGCCTGTGCCCGCATCGCGGATCTGCGCGCCGGCACGGCTCTCGGCGGCCGGCTTGCCGAGCTGGCCGACAAATCCGTCGTCGTCGCCACCGCCAGTCAATTGACGACGGCGCTGGCGCTGATCGAGCTCGACGGCGTCGCGCGCCGGCTCCTCATTCTGCCGCCCGACGTCGATCCCGCTTATCTGGACGCTCTGCTGGCCGGTGCCGAGATCGACGCAGCTGTCGTCGATCGCGCGACGCCGGCAAACGCCGCTTTTGATCGCGGCGTCCGCATCGTCTGCGATGAAGTGATCGTGCCGGCCGAGCGGCTTGCTGTGGCATCGCGTGACACCGAGTGGGTGATGCTCACATCCGGCACCACCGGAATTCCGAAAATGGTCGTGCACAGCCGCGCCGGCCTGACCGCGTCGATCAAGCCCGCGGTCGGCGATGGCCCTGTCGTATGGGGCACGTTCTACGACATCCGCCGCTATGGCGGGTTGCAGATTTTTCTGCGCGCAGTGCTCGGCGGCGCCTCTCTGGTGCTGTCGAGCGCCGGCGAACCGATCGCCGAGCATCTCGATCGTCTCGGTCGGCTCGGCGTGACGCATCTGTCCGGCACGCCGTCGCATTGGCGCCGCGCGCTGATGTCGCCTTCGATCCGAAAAATCTCGCCGCGCTACGTTCGCCTGTCGGGCGAGATCGCCGATCAGACCGTGCTGGATGCCTTGCGGATCGCGTTGCCGCAAGCGAGCATCGCCCACGCTTACGCCTCGACCGAGGCAGGCGTCGCGTTCGAAGTCGACGACGGCCGCGCCGGATTTCCAGCGTCCTATATCGGAATAGCGCGCGACGGCGTCGAGCTGAAGATCGCCGACGGATCGCTCTGCATCCGCTCGCCGCGCACCGCGTCGCGCTATCTCGGCGGCGATGCGACGCTCGCCGACCCGGATGGCTTCATCGACAGCGGCGATATGGTGGAATTGCACGGCAACCGTTACGTTTTTGTCGGCCGCCGCGGCGGCATCATCAATATCGGCGGGCTGAAGGTTCATCCCGAAGAGATCGAAACCGTGATCAACCGGCATCCGCAAGTGCGCATGTCGCTGGTGCGACCGAAGCCAAGCCCGATCACCGGGTCGATCGTGATCGCGGATGTCGTGCTCAAATCCGGCCGCGCCGGGGCGGGCGGCGAATTCGCCGCGGTCAAGGGCGACATTTTGAAACTTTGCCGCGACGCGCTGCCGCGCCACAAGGTTCCCGTCGCCATCAGTTTCGTGCCGGCGCTCGATGTCGCGGCGACCGGAAAATTGGCGCGGCGCCATGGCTAAGAAGGTCTTGGCTAAGAAGACAGCCGCCGTCACCCGCACCGTCCTGATCACCGGCGCGAGCCGGGGCTTGGGGCTCGGCATCGCGCGCAATCTGGCGGCGTGCGGCTATCGCGTCATCGCGGTGGCGCGAACGAGCAACAAGGAGCTCGACGCGGCGATGGCGGCGGCGAAACGAAGCCGGCGCGGTTCGCTGCATTTCGTCTCGTTCGATCTCGGCGAGATCGATGCGATTCCCGAACTGGTGCGCAGCCTGCGCCGGGAATTCGGCCCGTTCCACGGGCTCGTCAACAATGCGGCGATCGGCTTCGACGGCGTGCTGGCGACGATGCACAATTCCCGGATCGAGGAATTGCTGCGCGTCAACACGCTGTCCCCCATCGTGCTCAGCAAATATGTGGTGCGCTCGATGATGTCGGAGGGAACGGGCCGCATCGTCAATGTCGCATCGATCATCGGCTTCACCGGCTATAGCGGGCTTGCGGTCTATGCCGCGACCAAGGCGGCCATGCTCGGTTTCACCCGCTCGCTGGCGCGCGAGGTGGGCCGGCTCGGCATCACGGTCAACGCCGTGGCGCCCGGCTTTCTCGACACCGACATGACGCACGGCCTCTCCGACGAGCAACGCCGGCAAGTGACGCGAAGAAGCGCGCTGCGCCGCCTCGCCGATGTCGACGACGTGGCGAACGCGGTGGAGTTCCTGCTCGGCGACAAGGCGCGCGGCATGACCGGCACGGTGCTGACCGTCGACGCCGGCGCCACGGCGTAGGTCGCGCCCAAAGTTGTCCGTCATCCTGAGGTGGCCGCGGAGCTGCCCTCGAAGGATGCAGCCGAGGAGGCACGAGCCGCCGCCCGTAGTTCTCCGGCAGATCGCGCCGCGGCGCACCTTTCGGGGCATAGCGGACATGGTCGGACTCGCCGCCCGCTTGACCAGGTCGCGAATGACCCAACTCGGACATGGCGGGTGCATCGCAGCGTCCTGAAATAGCGCCTATGGGGATGACAGCAGACTGCTAGGCGTTATCGCCCCTGAACCATTCGATGTAGCGCGCGGCCAAGAAAGCAAGCATCGCTTGCCGCGTGTCGTATTCGTTGCCCGACGCGTGCTGCTCGACGGTGCGGCGGGTCAGCATCGTCCTCATACGCGGGAAGTCGAAATATTTTGAGAGCTTCCCAGCCTTCTGCATGCGGTCGATCTCGGCGAGCACGCGCGGCTCGATGCGTTTCGCCATCATCAGGAAGTCCGGTCCGAGATCGTCGTTACCGGGCGGACGGTCCTGATATTCTGGCGGGTATAAATCCTTGAGCGCGGCGCGCGCCAGATACCGTGTCTTGCCGTTCTTGACGTAAAGCTCCTCAGGGATGGCGAGGCCAAACTCGACCACCCGTTTGTCGTGGAACGGCTGGGTGAATTCGAGACCATACGCAGCGCCGGAAACCGAGAAAGCCTGAGCCCGAGCGTTCTGCTGCGAACGCAGCGCGCGCTCCATGCCGATGCGCTGGCTCTCGCCGGATTTCCACCGAAACCGCGAGCGCGCATGTTTGCTCCGGCCCTCGATGACCTGCCGCGACACCGGCATTGTCGGTCCGAACAGCACGAGCCCGTTGCGATGGCGTATCCAGACCTGCATCCACGACGCGGGCACAAGCTGCAACAGCACATTGCGGACGAAGGTCTGCTTCATGCTCTGCCGCAGGTGCCGCCGCATGGCAGCGAACTCCGCAACGAAATGGCGGAATTGCCCCTTACTCAGAAGCCGCACCAGCATGTTTTGGACGCGCGGATTGACCGTGTAGTCGCCGCCGTGGCCGTCTATGACGATCCGCGCGCCTGCGCCTGCGATCTCGGCAAATATGGCGTGGGTGACGTAGCGGTTCGGACTGTGCCCGCCGTCGGTGGCGAGGAAGCCCTGTTCCATGAAGGTGAAGATGTCGAGGCCCTCGCGCGTGACATAGCGCACGTCGAGATGTGGCATGTGGCGGCGGCACATTTCGACCCACTTGCGCGCGTGTTTAATGGTGCCGCGATAGTCTTCCGGCATCACCGAGGACACGGCGATGAACTTGCGCCCCTGCGCGGTCACCACCGGACCCGCCAGCGCGCAAATGGCGCTGGAATCGAAGCCGCCGCCCATCAATAGCCCGGCCGGATTCGTGGCGCGGCGCAGCCGGCACTCGACCGCTTCGGTCAACACCTTGCGATAGGTCTCGATGTAATAGGCTTCGTCGCGGCCCTCTTGGGCCGGATCGGCGTGCGGCTCCCAATAACGGCGTGAAATGATTTCGCCGTCCGCCGCTATCGTCATCACCGTGCCGCCCGGGACACCACGGATGCCTTCGAATGTCGTCGCACCGATGTCGGTCGGCAGGTCGAACAACAGTGATTGCGCAACGCGATCTTCCAACAGCGCGCGCGGCACTTGCGGTAGCGCCCACAGCCCCTTGATCTCCGAGGCGAAGGCAAAGAAGCCTTCCCCTTGGTGATAGAACACATGGCGCTGGCCCATGTGGTCGCGCCCCAGCGTCAGTGTTTTCTTATCGCTGTCCCACACCACGAAGGCGAAGTCACCGAGCAAGTGCTCGACGCAGTCTGCGCCCCATTTTTTGTAGGCGGCAAAGAAAAGCGCGCTATCCGGCATATCGGACAGCGCCGAGACGCTGATCGACAGCGCATGCGCAAGGTCCTCGCGATTGTCGAGCCGCAGATCGGCGACTAGGGTAAGCCCGGCATCGTGCAGCGGCTGAACGTCGAATTGGTCCTCGCGCGTAATCCGCATCATCAGATGGCCGAGGCCGGTCGGTCCGGCGCACCATGTCCGCGTCCGGTCGGGGCCGAGATGCGCGAGCCGCGTTATCTGACTTTCTAGATCGCGCGCCTCGAGCGGCCCGCCGTCAAATCGAAATATCCCGCAGATTCCGCTCATGAGGCGCTTTGGCCTTTCCTACTTAGTCAGTAGGTCATTAGCGACATACAAGGCTGGCAGACTGAAGATGAAATCGATATCGTCGGTCATGGTGGGTGTGGCAGCGGGGATCAACGCGTAGGATGTCTCGACACCCATTCCCTACGCGACGTCAATGCCTTGCGCCACACCGTCAGATAAAATCGCACCTCGGCGGAATTAGCTCGGCTAGCTGAGGTGGCCACCGACGACTGATCCCGGATGAGTTGGAGTACCATGGACTTCCACACCGGAAAACGTCGATTTGGAAGTGTCGATCACAACTGTTGGCAATATTACCCGAGGAGACGACCATGTACGCTTCGGGTATTGGTTTTCGAGGGACGCTTCAGGAACATCGATAAGAGCCATACTAGAAACTCCAAACTCTGACCTGGGACATGCAACACACTGCAGTTCCATTAAGCTTAGAGAAACGCCCGCTCATTGGTTGTACACCGCCCCAGCATTGGCGCACCAGCCCACAGTCCGCCGCTACGATCCAAAGCCGTAAAATCCCGACATCCAACATATAACCGGATGGCAATTTATCGACCGACGCCCAATTAGTCGAGGATAATGTTTTGCAGTGCGTGAGGCGGAAGATGGCCCTTTGCGACAGGCAAAACAGAGAAAGGTCTCGGTCGCTTTCGGGGCCGAGCAGGCTCTCGCAAGTCGTTCGCCC
>Ga0181533_1005989_pt1 | contig 11294 bp, 16 predicted proteins | sample PEATcosm2014_Bin_45_FD_119772 | JGI IMG/M metagenome (GOLD analysis project Ga0181533, IMG submission 119772) | Peatland microbial communities from MTU Mesocosm Facility, Houghton, MI, USA - PEATcosm2014_Bin11_60_metaG | ecosystem: Environmental > Terrestrial > Soil > Wetlands > Peat | place...
CACGATTGAATACGCGGCCGCCTTGCCTGTGGCGCTCGCAGTCGTGGGAATTGCTGCACCCACGGTCTTTCTGGCGCTCAGGAAATTGATTCGATCAGTCTTCTGACAGATTATCCGCGGCAGCGCGCGCGCGTTTGTGAACCAGCCTGGACTAGGACCAGGCCCCCCCAACGGGTGCAGACCCTACCATGCGAGCCTGGTGGTATCCGATTAGAAAAAGAAGCGAATCCCAGGCTGAGCAATTAGCAGAACCAAAGGTTCGAATCAGTCATGAAGTGTCGTTGATGGGTGTTGCGGTGCTGGTCGTTGTGGTACTGGCTACAGGTGCCACATTCGGCAAGGTTATGGAGAAGGTAAGGTTCCCCCCGTTAGTCTGTGTCAAGTATCCGTTGACCGCCTCGCCAGCCGAGGCTCCGGAAATCGCAATGTTGAAAGTGGTGTTACCGGGCGCCGGAACTCCGGCCGGCGAAGTCGAGAATGCAACGCTTCCAGAGCTAGGCCCAGCTCCTGATATCCAACCGGCCTCATCTCCTGTGTTCTCTACGGTCAGCTGGCATGAAGCGTACGACGTGCATACCAGTGAGTTAGGGACGATTCTCAACACCGTATAGACACCAACAGGAGACAAGGACGACTGAGAGGGGAAGAGGTAGATTGCTGCCGCCGTCAGAAAGAGCGCCCCTACTACTGAAATCGCGACGGCCGCAGCGATCTCTCTCTTGTATTCGGACACTTGGCTTCACTGTTCAAGGGATTCAGGCCCCCTATACATTGCTACTCATTAGCAAGAGGATGACCAGAATGAGCTAATCTTTAGCAATATATCGCCACCCCCACAGATACAAGCGAGCGAAAGGGATGGGTGGAGAAGAATCCAAGGATGTCGGAGAAAGCAAGAACCCCTACCTTGGGAGGACAACGTACCGGGTCTATAACTACATACTCAAGCAGGATCATCCGGTGGGAATCTCTGACGTCAAAAGGGCTCTCGGATTCAGCTCTTCCTCTGTTTCTGAGTATCATCTAAAGAAACTTTTGGGGCTCGGCCTCATAAGAGAGGAGGAGGGAGGATATGTTATCGACAAAGTTGTGGTTGAAAACGTCATCAGGATAGGGCACAGGTCAGTCCCCACATATGCTGGTTACGCGTCCTTCTTCGGTGTCTCACTCCTTGTCCTAATCGTCTTCCTTAGACCTTCTTCTATCACCTCCTTGTTTTTCTTCGCCCTCGCCATTGACACAATTGCACTTTCGATTTCGCTGTACGAGATTCGCAAGACACTCAAACGAATCTAGTATTCTAGGAGGGCCCGGAGGGACTCGAACCCTTCAGCTTTGTTGGTGCATTTATACACAAGTTACGTGATAGGAACGGCATGGACGAGGACCAACCGCTTGGAGTGACGCTAGGCGACCTGTCAAAGGGTACGTCTTCCAAGCTAGACGACGGCCCCGCACTCATCGGCTAAGGCGACCCTGATTTAAGCCGACGAGCTCTTGAAGCCCTAGGTCAACTTCCCGTGGAGTCTCGAGGAACCGCTGAGGGAGGTGAGGCCGTGGAATCCCATTATAATGAACAAGAAGAGGGTAGGTCACGGTGGACCCGGAGAAATCGCTCGCGGAGAACTTCAAGCTCAGCCTTTACGAGGCAAGGGTGTACATCGCCCGCGCGTGCTAGTCAGGATTCTAATCTCATCGGGCTTCCCAATTCGCCGCAGCGACGCGAGTTTCCTGAAGACCCTCGGTCTCCAGGTCAGACGGACCGACAACATTCTCCTCGACCTCATGGTCGCCGACGAATCGACGGTTGTCATCGGTGTCCCTGACCCCACCAGCAAAGAGGCCTATCATTCCATCGCAATCGCCGTATCCAGTCAGCCTTTCGCCGTGGCCGTCAGGGCATCCTTGGAAGAAGTCTGGTCCAACGCCCGCTAGGCCAAGGCCGCCGCGAGATAGGCGATGAAGAGAAGAACTCCGGTCAGGAGCGTCGTCATCACCATCGACGCCATCCCGGGTATCAGCTCCACGACCTTGTCATAGTTCTTGCTGACGACCCTCGAGGTGGCAAGCGCTTTGGGGGCTGAAGCCAACACGATCAAGACGAAGGGGCTGACTGCACCGGCAAGAACTCCGGCCACTGGAATTGCGTAGGCACAGACGAGGATCGCCTTCAGTCTGCTAGCTGCCTTGGCCTTCCCCCATCGAGCTACGAGATGATTCCTCCCCGCATTCTTGTCGGCATCAGTGTCTGGGAACTCGTTTACGTAGAGAATCCCTGCCGTCATTATGCCGAGCGGCAGCCCGATGATGACCGGTACGACGCTTAATTGATGGGTTTGGATGTAGTACGTTCCAAGAAGCAGAAGGGGCCCAAAGTCAAGTCCTGTGATTGTCTCGCCGATGCCGAGCTTGGACGTCAGGGGCGAGTACGTGACAACCGAGAATGCGGCGAACGCGAGTAGGGCGATGAGCACGGGGTCGAACGAGAACTCGTAGACGAAGTATGCCCCTATTCCCAGGCCTGCCGCCAGAAGAAGTGAGCCTAGGCACAGCACTCCCCTCGTGGACATCAGCCCCCTCGGAAGGATTGTGCTTCCTCCGCTGAATGGCGTTGGCGTCGTTTTGAGGTCGATTCCGCTCCTGAAATCGAAGTAGTCGTTCAGAACGTTGACGCTAGCGTGTAGGCAGACGGCCCCGACGAGCGTGAGCAGGGCGTTGAATAGGTCGAAGTGACCAGCCGACCAGGCGATCGCTAGCCCGGTTGGTACGAAGACGACCGGAAGGAGCAGGAATGGGGGTCTGAGCTCCCTTATCCAGACGCCGTGAGACAGGGCAGGCCACCCGACCTAGACGTTTCTCAGGTGCCGGGTCAGGCCCATGCGACCGACGGCTTCTCCACGCTTCAAGAGCGCGCGCGCGCTGGTCTCCTCTCGCATTACCACTGGCGAGTGGTAATAGCCGCTTAAGCGTTACTCCCTGAAAGCATTCGCGACATCTGTGTAGTGCTACTTTGGTTGGTTGTCTAGGATATCACTAGTCGATTCAGTCGTTACCTGCGCTCCCCGAGCCGTGGTTCCTGCGAATCTCAATCGGTTAAATGTGAGGCAATGGAGTGATTGCGCGTGGCGAAGCGAACAGTCCACCACATGGACTTGCCGACGCTGGTTGCGGTCAACAGGGAGGTCGTCTTGCTCACGCGCGAACCCAACGAATACTCAAAGGCTGACGGCGAGCAGCTCGAGTCCCTGCTGAAGGAGGTCGCCTCCCGAGCAAACAACCAAGATTTCGAACAGGCAATTCCTGAGAAGGCATCACTCCTCGTCTTCAAGCTCGCCAGCGGCCAGCACTTCAAAGCGGGCAACAAGAGGACCGCATTGGTCGCAGGGCTTGTCTTCCTCCGCAAGAACGGTTACAAGATCAAGATTGAGGACCCTGAGCTCATTTCTGTCGTCGACAAGGCAGGGATGGCAGCCGCAAGCCTAGATGACGTGTACGATGTCGTAGGGAGGCTGAGCGTGAAGTCCGCGGCCGAACGGAAGGCCTGGGAGAGCGCGGTGAAGCAGACGGTCGAGTCGAACAAGAAGTTCCTGACAGACATCGGATCCTAGCAAGACGATTCTCAAAATTAGGAAACGTCTCATCCTCTTAAACGACGTTTGAAATTGGGCAAGACTGGTTGAGAGATGCCCACTCCAAGGACGGGGGGCCTCCGCTCACCCAAGATACTGCACGATTCTGGTCGCGAAAGCGAGTCATCATCCGATGCGCTAGATACCCCGGTGTCTGAATTTGCGTCTCTTGCACGAGTACGTCTACGCGGACAGGATACTCCGCTTCTCAGGCAGACTCCCCGCACGTCGGCACGACCACACGATCGACCCGGCCTTCGCGTGCCTCCAGTGCGGCTCGTCGTTGAAGGTCGTCGAGGGCCTCGACGTGAAGATCATGGGGATCGAGTAAGGCGGAAGGGAGAAAGCTCGACGGTTCCCTCCGATGACCTGTCCGCTCAGCTCAGGGAATGCATCCTCGGCGGATCCGGGACCACTCACGTCTTCGGAATCGGCAACCCCATAAAGCAGGACGATGCAGTCGGACTCGAGGTAGTTTCCTCGCTACGGCGACGGCTCGGGCCCGCGTCGAGGAAGGCTGTCAGGGTACACGGACTCTCGTCGAACCCGGAAAGGATGATCTCTGACCTCGCATCGAAAGGAGAGAGGATAGTGGTCATCGACGCCGTTGAGGCTCAGAAGAAGCCGGGGACCATCGTCTGCGCCCGTCTCAGCGAGACGAAGTTCGGATTCTTCGCCACACACAACGTACCGCTCAGGATAGTTCCAGGCGTCGCCGAGAACGCGGCAGACACATATATCGTGGGAATCCAGCCCGACTCCGTGGGCGTCGGCGAAGGGCTTTCCGACGTTGTCAAGGGATCGAGCATGAAGCTGGTCGCAATGATTGCGAGCCTGGTGGAGGATGCAGAATGACCGCCGCAACGGATGCCATCCTCGGGCCCCTCATCATAATCATCGCCGACATTGTGGTCTTCACACTAGTAGGCAGGCTCGGCAAGCGGAGCTCCGGCACTGGAGTGAGGTATGAGCCCTTCGCCGGAGGCGAAGAGTCAATCCCACCCAGAGGACTGTACAGGTCAAACCTCTTCATCTTTGTAGTGCTCTTCATGGTTGTCGAGGCGCTGGCACTCATCTTGGCAGGCTCTTTCGAGGCGCCCTCGGTTACCTATCCGCTCCTCTTCCTCATAGGCGGGGGGAGCGTCCTCACAGTCACGGTCTGGTGGTTCATCACAGCCGGGGGTGGCGAGTTTTAGGTCAGGCCTGACTGCGTGGGCAAGGAAGAGGTCCATCTGGGTCTTCCACGTCAACGCATCTTCCTGCAACGGCTGCGACATCGAGATACTGGCAGCACTCACTCCCCGCTATGACGCCGAAAGGCTCGGCGTCGAGCTGGTCCCGAGCCCAAGGCACGCAGACGTCCTGCTGGTGACGGGGACGATCAACCCCCTAATGAGGGACCGCCTCAAGACCGTCTATGAACAGGTGCCCGAGCCGAGGCACGTGGTCGCGATTGGGGCGTGCGGTCTCGGCGGCGGAGTGTACAAGGAATGCTACAACGCGGGACGCGGCGTCGACACGGTAATCCCGGTGGACTTATTCATTCCTGGATGTCCTCCAAGGCCGGAAGCAATAATCTGGGGTATCCTGAAGCTGGTCACGGGAGGGCCGCCCGACCCAATCGAAGGAGAGAAGGCAATTGTCCAGTGAAGGGTTGGCCCAGCTGGCCGCCAAGCTTGGAGGGTCTGTTACCACACACGTGAAGACCGTCGAGCTGAACGTCCCCCCGGGCAAGGTCTTGGAAGCCTGCAAGTCTGTCTCGTCCATGCCGGGGCTCTACCACCTGAGCACGATCACCGGTCTCGATCTAGGAGAGGAGATTGGCATCCTCTATCAGTTCTGGCAGGGCAGGGGATTCGTCGTAGTGAGGACCGCAGTGCCCAAGGCCGACCCGAAGATTCAATCGATCACTGGATCCTTGCCCTCTGCGATCCTGTACGAGGCCGAAATTCAAGACCTCCTGGGCGTTTCTTTCGAGGGGAACCCGTACTTGGGGAAGAGGCTCCTCCTACCAGACAACTACCCGGCCGAAGCGCCGCCACCCCTTCGGAAGGAAGCGGATCCCGAGAAGATAAGGAAGATGATGGGACTTGAGTGAAGACAACAAACCCGACCAGCGGAGAGAATCGAGTGCGGGGCTGACGCAGTATTCGGTGGAGAGCGCCATGCCCTTCGGGCCAGTGCATCCGTCGCTGAAGGAGCCCGAGTACTTCAAACTCATCCTCGAAGGGGAGAAGATCGTCCAGGTCATACCCAGAATCGGATACGTCCACAGGGGGATAGAACGAGCGGCCCAGGAGAGGACTTGGGTCAAGAACATCTATCTCTTTGAACGGATCTGCGGCATCTGCAGCTTCGCGCACAGCTTGGGATACACTCACGCCGTCGAGGCCCTAACTGGATTCGAAGTCCCGAAGCGGGGGAGGTACATCAGGTTGATAGTGGCCGAGCTCGAAAGGCTACACTCTCACCTCCTCTGGCTCGGTCTGGTCGGACACTGGGCTGGTTTCGACACTCTCTTCATGTGGGTGTGGAAGGACAGGGAACACATCCTGGACCTGGAGGAGGCGATCACCGGCAACAGGGTCAACAAGTCGTACTCCGTCATCGGCGGGGTCAGAATGGAGCTTCCCGACGGGATTGCGGCCAAGATTCAGACCGAACTGAAGTATATCGAGAAGAGGGCCGACTACTATACGAAGCTCGTCGAAACAGAAGAGACATTCATGGTCCGAACGAAGGGTGTCGGGCGGATCAATCAGGATACGGCAAGGCGACTCTGCCCTGTCGGTCCTCTGCTTCGATGCACGGGCATAGCCAGAGACGTGAGGGCCGAGGACCCCTATGCTGCCTACGACGAGATCCCCCCACACGTCCAGACCAGCAACGACGGAGACATAGCCTCGCTCCTCACGCTGCGGCTGAACGAGATTCGCGACTCCTGCCGGATGGTCAGTGAAGCGGTCGAGAAGCTCCCGACCGGTCCCTACAAAGTCAACATCCCGAGGGCGGTCCCCCAGGGTGAGTCTACCTTCCACGTGGAGGCCCCAAGAGGCGAGCTGTTCTACTTCGTGAAGTCCGGTGGCGGCAGCGCACCGGAGCGAGTGAAGGTCAGGAGTTCGACCGTGGCCAACATCCTCACTGCCACGGAGATGCTGAAGGGCCACACTCTGGCAGACGTCCCGATCGTGCTCACCGGCATGGATCCATGTTTCGGGTGCATGGACAGGATCTCGGTTCTGGACGTCGACAGGTCCAAGGAGTGGTCAATAGGCGGCGAAGAACTTCGCACGTACGGGATAGAGTACTACAAGAGGAAGCTCAGTTGAACCCGCTGCAGGTCGTCGAGCTTCTTCTCTTTCCCGGGCTGACCTTCTTCGTTTGGCTCGCCTTTGCTTTCGAGTGGCTGGACAGGAAGACATACGCCCGCATGCAAGGACGGAGGGGCCCAGTGGTGACTGGGCCTTTCGGTCTCCTCCAGCCGGTCGCAGACTTCTTCAAGCTCGCATCCAAGGAGGAGATCATCCCCACCCAAAGCGACAAGTTCGTCCTCCGGTGGGGTCCTGCCCTTTACTTCGCGGCCCCGGCCATCGGCATCGCGTTCATTCCGATTCTCGGTTTTCAGGCAATCCTCTACCACCCGCTTGACCTTCTCTTCATGCTCTTCATCCTCGCATTCTCGACTCTGATGGCAGCGATGCTTGGCTACGCCTCGGCCGGCAGATACTCGACCATAGCCATAGGACGGCTGGTCGTACAGTACACCAGCTACGAGGTTCCGCTGATTCTCGCGATGATAACACCCGCGGTCCTCGCAAAAAGTCTCTCGATAGGCTCGATAACAGGAGCGCCGGGGATCGTTGCAGCGCAGAGTTCGATGTGGTACATCGTCATCGCGCCGGTCGCTTTCGCAGTCTTCATCATCGCAGCGCTTGCAGAGCTTGAGAAGCCTCCGTTCGACATCCCCAGCGCCAAGACGGAGATCGTCGGCGGCTGGATGACCGAGTTTTCAGGCAACACCCTCGCCTATGTCAAGCTCACGAAGAGCCTCAGCTACGTCTTCCTGTCTGCGCTCGCGGTCAGCTTGTTCCTCGGGGGCCCAGCAGGCCCTGTCATCAGCGCCAACCAGAACCTGCAGTCCGTCTTCTACGCTTCCTACTTCCTAGTGAAGCTTTTCGCGGTTGGTTTCCTCTTCTTCGTAATAAAGACGGCCCTGGCTCGGGTCCGAATAGATCAAGCGACCAAGCTCTTCTGGACCATCATCACTCCTCTCAGTCTCGCTCAGCTCGCGGTGGCGATACTCTGGGTGTTCAGGTGAAAGAAGTGTCGAGAAAAACGTCGAGAAGAAACATCGGCGAAGCCGTGGGCGAGATGTTCCGGACGGTGCTGCAGACGCCCATCACGGAGGAGTATCCTTTCGGAGACAAGGTGGTCACAGAGAGGTTCAGGGGAAAGCTCGATATCGACCCTGTGAAATGCACAGGATGTAGCATCTGCGAGATTGTCTGCCCCGCCCAAGTGATTACGATGGTGCCTGTGGGCAAGAAGATGATTGGTACGAGGGAGGTTGAAATCAAGCGACCTTCCTTTGAACTCTACACGTGCATCATGTGCGGCCAGTGTGTCGACGACTGCAAGTTCGGGGCCCTCACCCTAACGCGCAACTTCGAGCTTGCTGTTTTCAAGAAGGAATCCACGATAATGAGGAAGGCGTTGACCATTGGCAAGTGAACTACTCTCCATCACGATCTCGGTCGCAATTCTAGCCACCGTCTTGGTGGCCCTATTCTCCAAGAAGGTCTCCGTCTCTCTCATAGCCCTGTTCTGGACGTCTACTCTGCTGGGGGTGGTCTTCACTATGTATGGTAACGCACTGGTGGGTCTGATGCAAATCGTCACCTTCTCAGGCGCGGTGTCAGTCCTCTTCCTGACGGTTATTCTGATGACCGGAGAGTCGAAGTTGGATATCGGGGCGACCCGCCTGACGATCGCGGTTGTGGCTGGAGCGTTAGTCCTCGTTGCCCTGGCCCTGACCCAGGTTTCGTCGGGGCTCGTCGGGTTGTCGCCTTCAGAATACACTGACGTATCGTTAGCGACCTTCTCGTTCCTCTGGCAGTTCAGGCCCTGGGACCTCCTGATCCTCGTCACGGTCTTCGCATCCGCAATGGTGACTGTCGCCAACCTGTTCTCGAGGGAGACCTAGATGGTGGCCGACCAGATAGTCTTCATGTCCACGGGGATACTCCTCGTCTTTCTGGGCATCGCCTCTATCTCCTATTCAAAGAACCTCATCAAAACTGTGATGTCGTTCCAGGTGGTCCTTCTGGGTGCCAACCTGGCCTTGTTCTCATCCGGACTGAACGGGTCTCTCTCCACGGTAGCAGGTACTCGCCTCACGACTGATTCCTTCGTGTTCCTCTCGGTCCTAGTTGGGGCCGCAGTCGAGGCGGTAGGTCTTGCTATCGTAGTCAACGTCTATCGGAAGTACGGGACGCTCAACCCGTCTGAGATCAGGAAGCTGAGGCACTGATGCTACAAGCTTGGCTGGTGTGGCTGGTCCCGCTCATCGGGGCTCCTATTGTCCCACTCGTGAGCCTCTTCGACCCGAGGGGAAGCAAGTGGTTTGCAATAGGCGTAAGCGGGTTGACGGCGGCCATCGGGCTCTACCAAGCCCTCGTGTTTTCTCAGCCATATACCGAGTCCCTCGGGGGCTGGTCGATTTTCCAGGCCTACGCGAAGGTCTTGGGCCAGGTGAGCCAAGTGAAGGTCCTGGCCGAAGTGAGCGTAGACGGCCTTTCAGTGCTGCTCTCAGCCTTCATCTCGATTCTGTCTTTCATCATCGTGGTTTACGCAGCGGGGAACATGAAGCATGAGAAAGGGCAGGCTCGTTTCTACTCGCTGGTCCTGGTGTTCATCGGGGCTATGCTGGGTCTCGTGATGGCAGGCAACCTCCTTCAGCTCTACCTGTTCTGGGAGATAGTCGGTATTTGCTCTGCCCTCCTAATCGCATTCTGGACCGACAGGGAATCCGCAAGAAAGGCTGGCGTCAAGGCGTTCATAGTCACGAGGTTCGGAGATATCGCCCTGTTGCTCGCCGTGATTATGCTTTTCACGACGCTCGGCACAACGAACATCGGCACAATCAACTCGTCCGTGGGTACAGCCGGTGTGAATTGGGTGCTGATCGGCGTTCTGATTCTCATCGGGGCAATGGGGAAGTCAGCTCAGGTGCCCTTTCATGTTTGGCTGCCAGACGCGATGGAAGGGCCGACACCAGTCAGCGCGCTCATCCACGCGGCCACCATGGTGAACGCGGGTGTCTACCTGGTCGTCCGGATGTACCCGATCTACGCCTCTTCCGCGGTCCTCTCCACCTCGGTCCTGGTCGTCGGCCTCACGAGCCTAGTGGTGGGAGGTGCATGTGCATGTGCAGCTGACGACTTCAAAAGGGTTCTTGCCTACTCTACGATCAGCCAGCTGGGTCTGATGTTTGCAGCCATCGGGCTGGGGAGCGTAGTAGGATGGACGGTTGCTACCTCGGGCGCAATATACCAACTGATCAGCCAAGGCCTATTCAAGGCACTCGCCTTCATGGCCGCTGGGTCTGTCATCGAAGCGCTTGGAACTAGGAAGATGGACGAGATGGGAGGGCTCGCACGACGGATGAAGTTCACGTACATCGCATTCCTCTTCGCAGCACTTGCGATGGTCGGTCTTCCCCCGCTCATAGGGTTCTGGACTAAGGACGCGATCCTGTCAGCGGCCGCCACATACGGCGCGGCGGCCTTCCTTGTGATCATCCTCGGCTCCATCCTCACTTCATTCTACTCCTTCAGAGCACTTGTCAAGGTCTTCCACGGCCCCAGTCGTGAAAGAGATGTTCGCGAGTCCGGGTGGCTGATGGTGGTGCCGATGATGGCCTTGGTTGTGTTGGTCGTCGTCGGTTGGTATGGTCTGGGTAGCCAGAGCCTCTTCGCACCCCCGCTCAGCGAAGCTCCCTCAATTCTCACAGCGACCTCCACTGTCGCGGTGGTACTGCTCGGGTTCGCAATCTGTTACTTTGCATTCCAGGCTCGGTCCGAGGCGACTGCACGGCTGATGCAGTCCAGTGGCTTCCTCAGAGGAACCAAGGAATTCTTGCTCGAGGGAATCGGGTTCGACAGATTCTACTCGTACATAATCAAGTCGATACTGGGGCCCCTAACTCGCCTTGCCACGGGGCTTCAGAGCGGGGACCTCGGAAAGAACGTCGCCCTGCTGTTCTCTATCCTCGTGGTTCTGTTGATGCTCGCAGTGACGGGAGTGATCTAACAGATGGCCTGGCTGTCGACAGTCCTCGAAATCCAGTTCGCTGGGGCTATGGTGGTCCTCATCGCAGACATGGCTAAATCGAAGCTCGGGAGTCGCAGAGCGCTCATCATCGGTGGGATTACCGCTGCCTTCCTCCTCCTGTCCCTCGTCGAAGTCATCGCGAGCTGGGGCCCCATCTCCATCCAGCCTCTGACCTCAATCTTCGCCACCATCTACTCGGTCGACAAGCTTGGGAACCTTGTGATCCTGACCGTGCTCCTCGCGGGCTTCGCCGTGACTGTCTACACGGCCCTTACTTTGACTCAGAAGGACAACATCGGGACCTTCTACGCCCTCCTGATGCTGCTCGTCAGC
>Ga0181533_1005992_pt1 | contig 11287 bp, 9 predicted proteins | sample PEATcosm2014_Bin_45_FD_119772 | JGI IMG/M metagenome (GOLD analysis project Ga0181533, IMG submission 119772) | Peatland microbial communities from MTU Mesocosm Facility, Houghton, MI, USA - PEATcosm2014_Bin11_60_metaG | ecosystem: Environmental > Terrestrial > Soil > Wetlands > Peat | place...
CCATATGGATTCAGGTAAAAGCGTTGCAGGAAAGCAATCGAAGCCGAGTCATTTCGACGCAGCGCCCTTCCTCGTCGCCGCGGCGTCCGTTTTCATCACCCCGGAACCCGGGATGAGCCAAACTGCTTTTCGCCATTCCTCTATCGCAATCGCAACGCCGTCGAACGCATGTTCTGCCGATTGAAGGACTTCAGGCGGGTCGCGACACGATATGACCGAAACGCCGCCAACTTTCTCGCTGCGGTTTGCATCGCCGCGACCGTCAGCTACTGGTTATGAGTCCGGACCCTAGGACAGGCGTCGACCACATGGGCATTGGTTATTATGTGGCCTTCGGATGAGACAAAGAAGCCGGTTCCTGACGATTTAGTTTCCTGCGTCGGCGGGGAAACCGGAGGAGGTGAAGCTGATCTGGCTGGTGGGGCTGGTTTAACTGGCTCTTGGCTTTCATAATCAGGCTGTTGTCCGATCTGCCGCATTTGGGAAGGATCGGCAGCGAAAAAGCGGAGCCTCTCTTTTTCCTTTTTATCGAACCTCGCAACCCAAACATATCCAGCGCTTCCACTGAGACTGTAGACAGGGAGCCCTACTCGCGCCGACTCGCGGAAATTAATTAGGAAGTCGACTAAGACCCCCAAGCGTGGGCTCTTGCCCTCCGCCAAGATCGCTAAATCGCTCGGCATTAACGGTTGAAGTTTGACGCCACCCCACGTTGCGATGATCCCACCCGGAAACCCGGGTCGTTTGGGCGATTGCTAAATATGCGGGACGCTATTGAACTGACGCGATAGGCGCTCGATCTCTCTATTGACCTCTGCATTCGTAAACGATGCCGGTGCTAATTCTTTGTTTATATAAGTAACAATGTTGTCGGATAGATGTAATATAGTTATCGCCCTGCTTACGCCGCCTTTCAGTTCGGAGAAACTGCACCAAATAGAGTTCGCATATTGCTCGCTGGGCTTACAATTGAACCTCTTGTATTGCCACGACTCGGGAGCTACGGGCGTGCCAATGGCTAACCCTTCGACGGAATAGGGCTCCATATATCGAATGCTTCCCGATGGCTGAGCACTGGCGATAGTCGACACGGAGAGAAGTGCGACAGCGTAAAAACATAATTTCCAAACCCATTCCATCTCTTCGCCCCTATCCAGAGCCTGGTTTTAAATACCCGGATTTTAGGATCGGATCAGGTCAAAGCGGCTTCGTCAACGGCTAAGGGCATTCGCTCGGTTATTATGACCAATTGGTTCGCCACGCCTGCTTTTCCCGATCAGCGGATGAACATCCGACAGCAAGAAATGTAGCGGAAGCGCCATAAGTCGTCATTCGCTCGCAAACCCTTTATCGGTATCGGGGGTCCTTGCAATTATTACCTGCGGAGAATGTTGCCGGCACCCTTTCCTTCCCCCAAATCTTATTGCCCGCCCTGCGGGGATGGGCCAGAAAATGACGATTGCGCTCGTCAAAATGGCGATCTATCGCGGCCTTGGCGTCGTCGACGCTTTCATAATCGCTGTTGTGGATGATCGCTCGCGCCATCCCGCTGAAGATCGACTCGATCACATTTAGGAACTGCGCGCGGGCCGGGAGAGGCGCTGTTTCAACCAGTGCGCCGCCAGTCACCAGCACCATCTGGTTGTTCTCCTCGATCCTCTCGAATAACCGCTTCGAAATGTGCCAAGATGCCGCGTCCCATGAAAGATAGAGCTTCTTCCTGTCCTTGTAGCGCTCCAGCAGCAAATCCATCATGCGGATCATTTCCGTCGTATTCTTCTTCAGGCTATAAAAATGCGTGACCTGGTTGCCGGAAAGCTCCAAAGCGGCGGTCAAAATGAGGCACCCTTTTGATTTCTGCCATTGCGCAACCTCCCGAAGCTCTCCCGGGGCGGTGAGCGTTTTGCCCGGCTTTGCCTTGACTGCGAAGGGGCCGAATTCATCTATCGAGAAGAAGGCCTCGTCCGGCTGAAGGCATGAAAGAATGGCGCGTATGCGAGCCAGCTTTTCTGCGTAGTCGGGGTCATTCGATGTAAGGACAACGCGTGCTTTCCGCCATTTGTAGCCGGCTGCCTTGGTAATCGCACTGACGACTTGCGGGCAGGCTGGCTTACCTATCTTGGCAAGAACTCCGCACAAATCAGCCATGATCCATGAGGTGTGGTTGATGCCATGATTGCTCGGTGGCTCGTGGAGGATAGTGAATATTGTTGACTTCAGTTCGGTGTCATCGACTTTCCGATTTGACCTGCACTTTGGCGCAAAGAGACCGGCCGCCCCATCCTCGCGAAATATTTTGCGGGTGCGGCGGACGGTATAACGGTTGACCTTGAGGGTGGCGGCGACCGTGTGATCACTAATGCCACGAAGATGAGCGAGAATGACCATCGCGCGGGTTCGATAAGTTAGTCGACTTTGGTATAGGTGGTGGACGATATCGGGGAACTCAGGGAGGTCACCGAACTCCTCACGAAGCTCCCCGAGAGATACTTCCCTCCGCAAAACACCTTGTATCCACTCGATACTTTTGTTGATTCTTCCCCTTTGAGGACTTACCTGACTACGTGATTTCATCAGATTGGCTGCTTCGTCGAAAAACTTATGAATGCGAAACGGAGAAAATATTGGGACCTTGGCGCAGCAAATCATCCTCATGAAATCAATAGCTTCAGACTTTTCCAGCGACACAATCAACTCATAGGCGTCGTTCCAAGCCTCGATATCTGGCCTACGAGCCGGGCCGAACTTTTGCGTCACATAGTCGTTTACAGCTCCATAACTCCCTGAATATTCCTCGTCGCGCTGAAGCTGCCGATATATTTTCATGACCGATAGTCGGAATTCGGGTGGCGACCGTAAGTTGGCTCCGGCAACTCGATCGATTGTTTTGGTGTGTGGTCCAAGCTTAGGGTATCGGGGCGTTCGAGGGCCATAGGGAGGCGGACACGGGTTTAAAAGCATTTTTCGGATGGTTTTTCGGTTGATGCCGGTCTCGCGCACGATTTGGCGACGAGAAACGCCTTCATCCAGGACGCGTCGTCGAACCATCGCCCATTGAGAAAGATCGCGATACGTGGCGAATTCCCCCTTTGATCTAAGAGATTCCGAAAACTCCTATGAAATGGCGTCCATACGGAATTAGGCAAATTCTGACGGGTTAGATGGGTTAGATTCGGATCGGTGCGGTCCCAGGACTCATCCAACGAGCGGCATAAATTGGATTGACGAGACGATCGATGAAGGTCGCATAAGGGTCAACTTCGCCCGTGTAGGAGTTGGCTTCAGTGGGGCAGCTTGACCTTCGACTCCGGAAATTGGGTCGAGTCCCGCCGATTACGCAGAGCGCCACAACCAGACGCCGGTCTTCAGTGCAAGTGCCGTGTCCTATCGTGAGTGCAACCTCGACGCACCGTTCTTCAATATTATCAGGCATTTTTTGGGTAATCGCCGAGAACTACGAGAAAGCTGCGCGACATTTTCTCCCAAGCTCCCCTTATGTTTACGTAATTGCTTGCCTTAGAAGGCAACGCGCGCTATGTTTGAATAGAACGCGCGAGTAATATTGTAGGCATTCATTACAGCACTATTTTGCCACTTCATGATGCTTAAGCTTCACAATAATATGAAACGCCTCCTATCTTGATAACAAGAAGTGGGTGTCGTCATTCAAATGGATGCGGCTAAAGTAAAATCAAAATGGAGGCGCAAGTGGGAAAACCTCCAGATACGCCAAACACCTTGCCGCAGCCAAAAGAGAGCTACCCGGTAACCTCCCAATTGTTCGAGGCGTATCTAGCTTGTCCGACGAAGTGTTATCTCCTTTTCATCGGAGAGCCGTCGGCGGAAAACTCTTTCGCGACCTGGAAACATGCTCGCGGCGAAACTTACCGCCTTGAAGCTATCCAAGGGCTTACGTCCGACCATGTATATGAATTTGATTTGACTTCTACCCAAGTAGGAAGTTGGAAGCATGCGCTCTGGCGTTTCGCCGTCGTCCCGCGCATCAGTGCACAAAACCTGGTAACCAGCCCTCACGTCATCGAGCGGCTATCAGTGAATGAAAATAGCAAATCTCTCCAGCTTGTTCCGATACGCTTTGCACCTGAAAACAAACTTTCGCGCGCCAACAAGCTGACGGCGGGATTTGACGCACTCGTTCTTTCGCGAGCCTTGAATGTAAAAGTTGAATTAGCGAAAATCATTCATGGGGAACATGGGACAACGTTAACGTTAAAACCCAACATCTTTTCACGCGAAATCAACCTCGCTATCGGTAAAATCGCTGCGGTTCTGTCCGCTGCGTCTCCGCCGAATCTTAGTTTAAACAAGCACTGTATCGAGTGTGAGTTCCAGGACCGCTGCCGAAAGAAAGCCGTTGAGAAAGATGATCTCAGCCTTCTTTCCACTCTTCAGGACAAGGAAAGATCGCAGCTTAACAGTAAAGGAATTTTCACCGTCCACCAACTTTCTTATACTTTTCGTCCACGTCGTCGCATCAAAAGGCGCGCCGCAAAAGCCGAAAAATATCACCACGCACTGAGAGCCCTTGCGATCCGGGAACAGAAAATATACATCGTCGGTAACCCGCAACTGCGGATCGAGGGCACGCCGATCATTCTTGATGTCGAGGGACTTCCGGATCGGGACTTCTATTACCTAATCGGACTGCGAGTGGGAGGTGACCTAGGCGTATCCCATCATAGCTTTTGGGCGGATAGGGTGGCAGATGAGGAAAGAGTCTGGACCGACTTTCTCAGGGTCCTGTCTGGCATCGACCGTCCGGTCTTGATTCATTACGGGAGTTTCGAAACGACGTTCCTAAAAAAGATGTGCCAACGTTACGGTGCGCCGCCCGTGGCTTCCGCCAGCGGAAAGGCGATCGCATCTTCACTCAACATTCTGTCTATAATCTACGCTCAGGTCTACTTTCCCACGTATTCGAATGGGCTGAAAGATATTGCCAGGTTTCTCGGCTTTGAGTGGACCAATCCCGCTTCCTCGGGCCTTCAATCCATTGTTTGGCGCCACGAATGGGAAGCATCGGGCGACTGGGCAGTTCGGGAGAAATTGACCGCCTATAACATCGACGACTGCGAAGCTCTCAGTTTAGTGGTTGAAACTCTCGGCCGCATATTCCAACCAGAGTTAGACGCCACAAAAGCCCCTGGTTCGACTGCCGAAATCGTTCGGGAAGATGAGCTGGCAAAGAACTTGCCGACTCAATGGCCTAGGTTCAAGAGTAGCATATCCGAGCTGGAGCAAATCAATGGCGCTGCCCGTTGGGACTATCAGCAGGATCGCGTTTTTGTCCGGACTGGAAACCGTAAGCGTAACGCGAATTCAAAGAAAATAACGTCTGTGCCAAGACCGCTCGAAACAGCGCAAAAAATAGTTGTCCTCACTGTCCCTATATCCTGTCCAGAATGCGGTAGCGCGAAGCGAAAAAGAAGCCGGGTTTTCTCCAACACCGTTTATGATCTCGTTTTCGGTCGAGACAGCGTTAAACGAAGAATCGTAAAGTACGTTGTGCAAACGTACAAGTGCCTTAGCTGTGGTCACGAGTATGGAAAACAAGAACGGTATTTTTTCGGTTATAAATGGGGACCAAACATCAGATCATACTTTCTATACCACATAATAGGCTTGCGTGTTCCGCAACTAACGATGCGGCACAGCATCAATAGGTTGTTTAGTTTCGACTTAAGCTCTGTAACTTTGCATGAATTTAAGGTTGTAGCGTCAAAGAAATATCTAGCAACCAAAAGCCAGATTTTGAATCGCATCGTAAATGGGAATCTCATTCACGCCGACGAGACCAGGGCTAACATAAAGGGGCGTCAGGCCTATGTTTGGGTGTTGACGAACCTGAATGACGTTGTTTATATCCTTTCTGACAGTCGTGAAGGAGAAATGATTCGGGAGTTGCTTAGTCAGTTCCGTGGCGTCCTGGTATCAGACTTTTACGCGGCCTATGACTCTATCGATTGCCCCCAACAAAAATGCTTAATCCATCTTATACGTGATCTGAATACTGAAATATTAGACAACCCATTCGACAGTGAAATGAAGGTGATCGTCACTCGGTTTGCTGAGTTGCTGAAGCCCATGGTCGATACCATAGATCGGCATGGGCTGAAACGGTATTTTCTACATAAGCATCTCGTTCATGTCGAGCGATTCTATAAATTTCTTGATAAAACAAGTTTCAGTAGCGAACCAGCTTCAAAATGCAAAAAGCGATTTGAAGCTAATCGCGACACACTTTTTACATTTCTGCGCTACGATGGGGTTCCGTGGAATAACAATAATGCTGAACATGCTATCAAGGCTTTCGCGGGGCTGCGTGATGTGCTCTCTGGCTCTACAACGAAAGCGGGACTCGACGAATACCTAACCCTTTTGAGTGTGGCTGAGACTTGCAAATACCGAAGACTCGACTTCCTTGATTTCCTTCGATCCGGAGAGACAGATGTCGAGACGTTCGCTCGCTATAGCCGCAAAGGTCGCGATTCCGGAAAAGTTGGGACGGCAGGGGAACGTTCCACTCCAGCAAAAGATCGATGACTTCACGGCCGCTACGGGTCATGTTCCGCCGAACAACCGGCCACCTCGAGCGTCCGCAACACCATCGGCAGGGGACATCAGTAAGGCCTAGACCGGGAGGAAGCTGGTTAAGGCGCGTGCCCGGCAACGACGCTGGTAATGTGCCTCGCCATCTCCGGATTGAGCCTGCAAACCCCATCCGACCGGATCACGAAATCCGCCGGGTCAAAGACGTGGCCCTTGATAAATTCCAGCGTCGCGCGATCCACCAATGGCCGATGCGGCTCCATCAAATCGAACACAAAGGCCGCCGATCCAGCGTTAGGCTCGTGCATAATTCCAATTGTCGGGTCATATCCTTCCGCAATCGCATTTATCTGAATTTCGCTCTGCAGCACCGTATAGACGTAATTCAATATCGCATTCACGGGATGCGACGCATTACGGTTGCCGGCGCGGTGAAATAGCGACGTGCGCTGACCAATTTCCTTCCATGAATCCGGAATTGGCCGGCGGCTAATTCCCCGCCATTTAATTGGCGTACCCTTCCACGCCCGAAAATACGCCGCAGCCGCATTGGCCTCCAGCGCCCGCAATTCAATAATTGATTGCGGCTGCTTGGCATCCAATTTCGTCAGCGTGGAATAGGCCATCTCCACAGCCTTATTCCATGCCTCATTCCGTCGAACAGACTTCTCCAGGGTCGCTATTGAATTCTCGATCTTCTGTGTGATCTTCGCAATTGCGAATTCCATCCGTTTGCGTTCATCAGCGCGTGTGTCGCGCTGCCATTGCACCCGGTATGGATTGGCGGAATAGCCCGACCGCGAAGCCACGCAAATGACTTCGCCCCGCCAATCAATGCGAATAAGCGACACGTCCTGCTCCGCCAGCCAGGACAATACATCAAATGAAATGCTGCCGCTCCCGTCCAACATGACGATGCGTTCGGGGATCGAAAGCTCGCCTTTGAAAAAGCGATAGGTTTCTTGCTTTTGCGGATAATGGGTAAAGCCATTGCGAATGGTCAGCGCGCCATTTTCGATGCGAAGCGTCACGCCGTGGCCAGATAGGACAAGCGGCTGCCGTGGCCTCTCCCGAGCGGCGCGGCGACCACCGGCTTTCCGCGCTCGATTTGCCCAGAGTTCACAACGCTTGGCCCAATCGTGATCGTCTTCCTCTAATTCCACGTTGAGCGGTATTGGCTCGGCGCAGCGCAGCGGCGGGCGCAACTCAATAATTTTCGCCGATTTCCCAGCCTTCATGGCGTTCGATCTTTCAGAATTTCATCCGATTGACGCATGCTAGCGCGCCTTATTTCTTCCTGCCAGCATTTCAGCGCAATTTCGTCGGCGAATGCGGCCTTCATCCGTTTCGGATTGAGAACCTCGGAAAAACGCGGATCGTTCCGCCACAACCATTCGAGGCGCTGCGAGGCATTCCACACCCCTCGAGCGTCTTTCGCCATCTTAGCAATTTGCGCTGATGGGAGGATCGCGTTGGGGATTTCGCGAAGACGAAGCATCGAAAGGATTAAGCCATTGATCATGGCGTCTGGCGCTTTTCGAGCGAACCAGGCAAACAGCCTCAGTCCGAACGCTCCGGGACCATAGACCCATTTGAGAGCTTCATAGAGACAGCCCCCGATCTGAAGAGCGTTCCTCGCATCGTCGCGCGCCTTGTCGATTTCTTCCGCAGGAGCTTCGGCGGCTGCCGCGAAACTCCCAATCTTGAAAGCCTTGGCCGCATTCTCAAGCGCCGACGGCAACACATTAATGAAGTTAAGTTTGTTGCCGAGGATTTCATGCCTCTCAGCGTTACCGATATCGAAGGCTCTGATGGTTGCGGTTTCGTCACGGGAACGGATTTCGTCGCCGCCGGGAGCGTCGAAGCTTTCGAACTCGCCGAGTCCTAGTTCGAGGATCACGCGATAGAAGATGGCCAAATCCTCGCCGCCCAACCTCCCCATGACGCGCGACAAAATGATGCTGCTCGGAAGATGGCGCACAGCTTTCTCTTGAAGGGTATCTCCTTCTTCGTTGCGATCAACGCGGGATCGCAAACGCAGGACGAAGGGCACAACCCGGTCGACCAATCGCGCGAAGCGTCTCAGCTGCGGTCGCCAATTGTCCTCGCTAACGGGAAAGCCCCGCCACCATAGCCGAAGTCCCACATAGTCCTTGCGGTTCTTTTCTCGGAATAACGCCTGGGTCGCCCTGATCTGCGCGCAGCTGCCAACGGGATAGAGGACGGTGCTGCCGCGATAGGGGTCCTGTTGCTGGGTCACCTCGGGCAACAGCCCTTCGTGTCGCCAACGCCTGACCTGATTCATCGTCACGCCGGTCTCAGCCAGGCAGGCGTCAACATCAGCTTGGCTTTCCCACTCCGCGCCGTGGGCGTCTAAGACCGTCATAAGAGCCCTACGCCAAACGCCAATTTCCAGGATTCGCGCGCCTGATTGTCGCGCTCCCTCCAACTTTGGGAGCCGATCATGGCCACGAAATCACAGAGAAAACGGGACTTCAAGCGGGAGTATGAAGCCAGAATCGCGCGCGGGTTGGCAAGCGGGAAAAGTCGGTCGCAAGCGCGCGGGCATGCACGAGCGAGCGATCTGCCTAAACTCGAATGGCTGGCGCCAGTCGATAAAACGAGCGCGCTCGAAAAAGCCCTGAAAATGATGAGACAGGGCGCCAGTCAAAAACAGGCGGCGAAAGCGGTTGGCGTCTCCTCCGAAACACTGCGCCGCTTTCAAAAGCAGAACACGAGCTCGCGGCGCGAAGGACGCCGTTGGGTCATTTTTGACGCCCGTCCGGTCACGGTCCTGATGGCGACGCGGGGCAAGCTGCATGACGTCACCCTGTCGCGCGATGCGGCCAGCGACATTGGCCGCCACTGGGTCGCGATCAACAAATTTCTGGAGAGCAACGACCCGTCCCACCTCGCGCCCTTTGTCGGGCTGGGTCTGCGCGATAAGCGCGGCAAATGCTGGCCGTTTGAGACACGTCCGAACGTGCTGCGCAAACTCGATAGCGCGGGCGAGCTGTCGTTCGTCGATATTTACCGCCAGACGGCGCAGCAGTAAGGGCGCCGCCATGGACGAATTCGAACGCTTCATGAGCCGGGCGCGAGCGCAGTGGCGCGCAAAACAGAAGGGCAAAACGACCTCCCTTTGGGGTTTCGAAAATTGGGCGAGCGAGGGGAAGGGGGACCACCACATCGCTAGAGAAAAATACGGCGAGGCCATCATGCCGGTTCCGATCAGCATGCATCGTGAATTGACGCGCCGGCAGATGGAGGAGCATCCGCCAGAGGGAGCTGATCCCATCGGTCCGTTGGAACGAAGAAGGCGGCTTGCTCTTGGCCTCGTCGATATGCTCGAATGTCTCGCGGACGGTCTTCGCCTAGCTGGGGAAAAGCCGGCTGACGCCGATGGCCACGGCGCGCGCGATCTGGACGAGGAGTTCGATATCCCAGAAGATTTAGCCGCCTTGATATGCCTTGTGAGTGGGCGTCTCATGGCGATAGCGCTGAGCCGCATGCTGGATGTCGAGGAGTAACTTAATGCCGCCGGCCGACCGGGATTTTGACGGGAAACCTTCGGACCCGGTTGACCAGCTGGTTATTCAGCTGCGCGCCTATGTCGCGCGCGGGCGAGAAAAGCCGAAGCAGGACGCCAAAAAGGCCACGGCCACGGCGCGCCGAGATTCCATCTCCGATCCTGACGCGCCACGAACGCCACCGAGCGAATGGGTCCTGATTTTCGACTGCGAAACTCATACGACCCCGGATCAGCGGTTGCGGTTCGGCGGTTATCAGCTCCGCTACAAAGGCCAACTTTGGGAGCGCGGCGCATTTTACGAGCCAAAGGCCTTGGAAGAGCCAGAAAAGACGCTTTTGCGGCAGTTCATGGCCAAGGAAGAGCCCGGCCCCGACGGCGAACGCATCCGCTTGCTGAAGAGGTCCGATTTCGTCGAAGAGGTGTTCTATAAATCCGGCTTTGCTGTCGGCGCGCAGATCGTCGGCTTCAATCTGCCGTTCGACCTCTCGCGACTGGCCATTGAGCACGAAAGCGCCCGTCGCGGCATGCGCGGCGGCTTCAGCCTTCGTCTTTCTGAAGAAGCCAGATGGCCCAGGGTCGCCGTCAAACATCTCTCCCAACGCGCGGCGCTGATCCGCTTCACTGGCCTCCGAAAAGAGGACAAAGCCGAAGAGGAAGAGGTCGATCCCGACGCTCCCCACGAAAGCGAGGAAAAGGCGGACCCGGACCGCGGCTATTTCGTCGATGTGAAGACACTGGCTGCCGCCCTCACCAGCGGATCGCACTCGCTGGAAAGCCTCTCCGAACTGTTGCAGGTTCCGACAAAGAAAGAGCCCTCCGAGGAGCACGGCGGGCCATTGACGGAGGATTATATTCGCTATGGCCTGCGTGACGTGCAGACGACATGGGAGTGTTTCGACGCTCTGGCGAAACGATTTGCGACGTTCAACCTGGACGACACCGGTCTCTATGACCTCTATAGCGAAGCCAGTCTCGGCAAGGCCTACCTCAAGACGATGAAGATCGCGCCCTGGCGCAAGCTGCAGCCGGACTTTCCGCCGCAGCTCCTCGGTCAGATTCTTAGCGCCTCACATGGGGAGCTTCGGGTCAAGGGTTAGTTCATTCGCGCATGGGGCAAACTCCGAGGGCAGTTTCGGTATCCGAGGTCCAAGCCCGATTACATGACGCGGCTCGTTTCCGAGCACG
>Ga0181533_1005999_pt1 | contig 11278 bp, 5 predicted proteins | sample PEATcosm2014_Bin_45_FD_119772 | JGI IMG/M metagenome (GOLD analysis project Ga0181533, IMG submission 119772) | Peatland microbial communities from MTU Mesocosm Facility, Houghton, MI, USA - PEATcosm2014_Bin11_60_metaG | ecosystem: Environmental > Terrestrial > Soil > Wetlands > Peat | place...
CACATGCGTGACGCCGAGCGACTGCGCCATGGATTGCAGCTCGCAGTGGCCATTCGAAACACACGACGAGCAGATGTGGTTGCGCTCGACGAGAAGCAGCTCGACGGCCATGCGCCGGTAGAGCGTGAGGCGGGACGATGCGGTTTTGATCGACATGCCTTCCTGTACAGGCGTGGTGCAGGCAGGCAGCAGGCGGTCCGTGCCGGCCAGTTCGACCACGCAGAGGCGGCAAGCGCCCACGGCGCTGAGGCCTTTGAGATAGCAGAGCGTGGGAATGTACTTTCCATTGGCGCGCGCGGCGTCGAGGACGGTGTCGCCTTCGTGTGCGGTGACCAACTCGCCGTCGATGCGAACGGAGATGATTTTGGTTTCTGCCTTGGCTTCCATGTCTACCGGCTTTCCCTCGGGGGCTAAAGCCCCTCCTAATTGGCGGCGTTTTCGGCGCGGCTAAAGCCGCGCCCTGATACAAACCCCGTTCACGTCGTGCGTTTCATCGAGCCGTTTTCCTCATCTCCCACCCTTTCCGCAAAGAACGCGGAAAGGATGGGGCAACGCTTTTTCGCTTTTTCGCTTTTTCGCTTTTTCACTTCTTCACTGATTCACTTCTTCCTTCATCTCATCAACTGCCACTGGGCGTGCCGCGCAAATCGCAGCGCAGACAGCGGCGGCACTCTTCCAGCGCTTCCTGCGGGGTGAGGTTCGAGACAACTTCCTGCTGCGACCGGGCACGCGCCGCGGAAGGCAACGAATGGGCGGTGTGACGGCGCGAGAGGCTGGGCTCTCCCGGCGTGGCGTGGCTGTATTCGAAGTCGGGGAAGAGCTGCTCCCAGCGGGCAATTCCCGTCTTCTCCTGACCCATCAAACGCTCGTCGATCTTGCGCGCCGCCTGCTTGCCGCCGCTCATGGCGTTCGACATATTGGAGGCGCCGGTGATCACGTCGCCGCCGGCATAGAAGCCCGGACGGCTGGTTTCAAACGTGAAGCGATCGACGACAATGGTGCCTTCCTCCTTGAGTTCGAGGCCGGAGGCGCGGCAGAAATCCATGTCGAAGGTCTCGCCCACGGCCAAAATCACACTGTCGCACTCGAAGCGCTGTACCTCATCGGTGGGGATGGGACGGCGGCGGCCGGATTTGTCGTACTCGCCGAGGCGCGTTTTTACAATCTCGATAGCCTTCACGCTGCCGTCCGCGCCGCCCAGGATGCGATGCGGCGCAGCGAGGAAGACGAAACGCACGCCCTCATCCTCCGCCGCTTGGATCTCCTCGTCGATGGCGGGCATGTCTTTGCGTTCGCGGCGATAGAGGATGGTGGCCTGAGCGCCCATGCGCAGCACGGTGCGCGCGGAATCGATGGCCGCATTGCCGCCGCCAATGATGGCGACGCGGGATCCGACTGAGGCTTTTTCGCCGCGGGCGACCGACTCAAGTTTTTCGCCACGGGCGACGGACTCAAGAAAGATGAGCGCCGGAAAAACGTTCTTCAGCTCAGTGCCGGGCAGATAAAGCCAGGACTCCTTCCAGGTTCCGATGGAGATGAAAACGGCATCGAAGTTGGTGGCGAGATCGTTGAGCGGGAGATCGAAACCGACGCGGGTGTTGAAGACAAATTTGACGCCCACGCCCTCGATGAGATCGAGCTCGCGGCGCAGCACGGCCTTGGGCAGCCGGTACTCGGGAATGGCGAAGCGCAACATGCCGCCGGCTTCGCTGCGCTCTTCAAGGACGGTGACGTCGTGGCCGAGCATGGCGAGATAGAAGGCCGCAGTGAGGCCGGTGGGACCGGAGCCGGCCACGGCAATCTTGCGGCCGGTGGGCGGGAGACGGCGACAGAGAAGCCGCTCGAGCATGGCGTCGAAACGGTCGGATTGGAAGATGGAGTCGGCGATGAGGCGATGCACCTCGCGCATGTTCACGACTTCATCGAACGATTGGCGGCGGCACCGATTATCACATGGGTGCTGGCAGACGCGGCCCGTGGAGGCGGGTAAGGGATTGTCGAGAATCACCGACTCGAAGGCGTCGTCGAGACGGCCCTCGCTGTAGAGCTCGAGGAAGCGAGGAATGTTCATGCGCAGCGGGCAACTATTCTCACAAGGAGACAGAGCGAGTTCCTGGCAGACCCCGGCGCGGCAACGGTGCGCGACGATGTGGTCCTCGTATTCGTCGCGGAAATGGCGAATGGTGGTGAGCACGGGGTTGGGCGCGGACTGGCCCAGCGCGCAGAGCGAGCAGTCGCGAATCATGCGGCCCAACTCATCGAGAAGATTGAGGTGCTCCGATGTGCCGTTGCCGGTGGTGATGGAGTTGAGGATGCGCAGGGCCTTGTTGAGGCCGACCCGGCAAGGAACGCATTTGCCGCAGGACTCAGAGTGCGTGAATTCGATGAAGTAGCGGGCCACGTCGACCATGCAATTGTCTTCGTCCATGACGACCATGCCGCCGGAGCCCATGATGGAGCCGATCTGGGCGAGGTTTTCGTAGTCGACCGGGGTTTCGAACATCTCCACGGGAATGCAGCCGCCCGAGGGTCCGCCGGTCTGCACGGCTTTTACGCGGCGGCCGGCCACTGCGCCTTCGCCGATGTCGTAAATAAAACTCTTGAGGGGCGTGCCCAGCGGCATTTCGATGAGGCCGGTGTTTTGTATTTTGCCCACCAGCGAGAAAACCTTGGTGCCGGTGCTCTTGGCGCTGCCGGTTTCAGCAAACCAGCCGGGGCCGCGCGTGACGATGGGCGCAATGTTGTACCAGGTTTCGACATTGTTGATGTTGGTGGGGCGTCCCCACAGGCCTTTTTGCGCGGGATATGGCGGACGGGGACGCGGACGGCCGGGGAAACCCTCGAGCGAGGCGATGAGGGCAGTTTCTTCGCCGCAGACGAAGGCGCCTGCGCCCTGCACCAGATCGATGTTGAAGTTGAAGCCGCGATCGAGGATGTTCGTTCCCAGCAGGCCGTATTCGCGCGCCTGCTCGATGGCGCGGTTGAGGCGGCGCACGGCGAGCGGATACTCGGCGCGCACGTAGACGATGCCCTCGGTTGCGCCCATCACGTAAGCGCCGATGATCATGCCTTCCAGCATGGAATGGGGGTCGCCTTCGATCTCGTTGCGATTCATGTAAGCGCCGGGGTCGCCCTCGTCAGCGTTGCAGATGATGTACTTGGTGTCGCCTTTGGCCTTGGCGAGGAAATCCCACTTGTTGCCGGTGAGGAAGCCCGCGCCGCCGCGGCCGCGCAGGCGCGAGGCTTTGATTTGCTCGATGACGGCGTCGGTGCGGCTGTCGATGAGCACCTGGTAGAGCGCCTGATAGCCGCCGACGGCGATGTACTCCTCAATGTCGGAAGGACTGATGAGGCCGCAATTGCGCAGCACGATTTTCTTCTGGCCCTTGAAGAAGGGCAGCGCGTTCCAGAGCGGGATATCGGGATAGCCCTGGCCGTAGCGCACGTGGCCGGTGATGTGATCCCACTCTTCGATTTTGCAGTACACCAGATCGGAGGGAAATGTGCCCGTGGAGATGCCTTCGAGAATGCGGTTGGCGTCGTTGGCGTGCACGCGATGCAGAATTACGATGGGATTGCCGGGAAGACGTACGCTGACAATGGGCTCCTGAAAGCAGGGACCGAAGCAGCCCACACTGGCGAGCAGAACGTCGAGGCCGCCGCGCTGAATGGCTTCATTGAGGGCGTGAAAGACCTCTTCGGCTCCATTGCCGCGGCCGCAGGTGCCCATGCCCACCGTAATGCGCGGAATGGACGGGGTGAGCTTGGCCAGCCCGGATTCACGTACCGCGTTGAAGGCGCCAATATCCTGAATGCGCGGCATTACTTCCTCCCTTGGGTCAACGATTTCACTTCGCGCTGCAGCGTGCGCTCATTTACGTGGCTGAGAATGTGGTGGTCGACTTCGACAACCGGCGCCAGCGCGCACTGGCCGAAGCAAGCCACCGTGCGCACAGTCAAGCGGCGATCCGCCGTGGTGATGGCCATTTTGTCGGCCTCGCTGTTTTCGTCGGCTTCGCGATCGCTCAAGCCGAGATCGAGGCAGAGTTTTTCCAGCAGATCGCGGGAGCCGCGCGTGTGACAGGCGGTTCCGCGGCAAACGCAGATCACGTGATCGCCCTGGGGTTCCAGATTGAAGAGCGAATAAAACGTGGCTGCGCTATAGACTCTTGCCGGAGGCACGCCGGTTTCGTCGGCGATGTAGCGCAGCGCCTCCAAGGAGAGGAACTTGTGCGTGTTGGCGGATTGAACGGCCTCAAGAATGCCCAGCAGCGCGCCGGGGCGATTTCCGCACTTGGCGATGGCCTGATCGATGAGCAGACGCTCTTGGGGGAGCAGACGCTCGTGGGCTTCAAGACCGTTGTGAGCAACTTCAGGAGCGGCACTTGGCATGATCTCTCCCCGGCGGGTTCCCAAAAAGCCTGACGCACCGAACCCTCGCGCAGTGGACGAATTCTCCGGGAGAAGAGCGGCGCTCGCCGGGTACGCACCGAGCCACGGCAACTTGTGCGCAGCGGCTCAATAGCACACAGCTAGACCACCGGCCTCTCTCCAGAGAAGCTCCGGCTGGAACTTTGCACCTTCACACCGCGGGTGCGATGTGCCTATGGTCACAGGCGGCTGTGATTGTGGGAGTTATGGGCGAGGAAGAACGCGTTCTATCCCACCAATTCGCCCAAAAAACGGGCGAGAGGATGGGGCACGGTGAGATTCCTCTTCAAGCGGCCGGAAATATAGTTCTAGGTTTCCACGTCGGGCGCACTCGCGGCGGAAGGCGCGGTCTCGGCAGGTTCGGATTCCGGCGCGGGAGATGCGGCGGATTTGTCGGATTCTCCGGTTTCCGGCGCAGGAGGTTCGGCGGTTTCGTCGGATTCTCCGGATTTCGGCGCCGCAAGCGGACCCAGCAGTGTATTGATGCGATAGTCGGCCGCCTCGGCAGATTGCAGAGCGTTGGCGACGGTCTTGCTCAACTCCTCCACTGCGGCGCGGCTGGGCGCGGGCTCGCCGGCGAGACGCAAGAGCGCAGGCATGAGCAGCCACCAGAGCAGTTCCTCGTACTGTTCGCGGACCAGGTAGAAGTGGCCCTCCGATTCATGGACGCCGCACAGCCAGCGGACGTCGGGATCGAGCCAGAGAACGGGAGCCAGCGCGACCTGATCCTGCTCGGGTTGCGAGTTTGCTGGTGCGGTTTTCCCTTCCCCGGTCCCCAAATGCGAGGGACCGGGGGCACCCGCGATCTTCCCTTCCCGGGCTTCATTTGCAGCAGGCGAGGAATCAGCGGCCTCCGGCAGCGTGGACGCTGCCGGTACAGTCGGACTGGAGTCCGGCGCTACAGAGGAGTCCGGCGCTACGCCAGCGCGGGCATCAGTCAACAGCAGAACCTTGATGCGCGCGGCGGCGCGCCAGGCTTCTTCACCCTGGAAGCCGAGGGCGGTGAAGGCATGTCCAAACGGCTGGCGCAAGCGGAGACGATCGAAGAGATCGAGCGCGATGCGTTCGGGTTGCGCAGCCCCGGGTTGTGCGGTTGCAGGTTGCGCGGCACTCATCGATTCGGCGAGCCACTGGAGCACGCACCAGGCGAGCACCGGGCCCCACATTGCCGTTGCCGTGAGTTCCGGGCTTGGACTGGGCAACATGCGGCGCGCGGCAGCGGTCCACGGCGCGGGGAAGAGCGCTTCCACGGCGGGCATATGCATGGCGGCGCGGAAGAGTTTATTGAACGCATCCGCCTGCGCCAGGGCATCGCCAGGCTCGCGGCTGGGTGCAGGCTCGCCGGCCTGCTTGAGACGTGCGGCATAGGCGTCCTTGACCACACGCAAGAGCAAGCCGGCCCGGGGCCATGCATCTTTCAAGAAGTCATTGCGCTGCCGCTCGATTTTCTTGGCTCTTTCCGCGCCCACGGCACGCGGATGGTCTGCGACATCGGCGAAGTGCCGCACCAGGCCGGGATCGAGGAACGAGCGCAGAGCCTCATGCACGGGCTGCAACTCGAGATTGACGAGTTCCTCGTCGAGCGAGACGACGCCGCGGCCATTGAGCCAATCGGCGAGGCGGTCCCAGGGCTTTTCGGCCGTGGCATGAAGCTCATGCCAATCGAGGAAGACGTGGCATTGGTAGGCGTGGAGGTTGAGGGTGAGGCCGCGGTCCAACAAATCTCCAGCCCGGCGCAAATACTTGAGATCGGTGATCGAATCGCGCCAGGCAATCACGGCTGTGCGGTCGCCGCTCAGACCGAGGCCGTCGGCCAGGCGGCGCTGGCGAAGCTGGCCCGATCCCTTGTCGGCATAGGCGGCCGAGAAATCGATGGTCCCGTGCGCGTCAGCGTAGCGATTGTGATAGACCACAAGGGCGCGCTCGCCGCCGGTGCGGTTGGAATAGGCGAAGACGTCCTCGATCACCGAACCGCTGGGATGGAAGAAGTCGTAGAGCAGGAAGTGCGCGCTCTCAGCGAAGAGCCAGCGGCGTTTGAGCAGCGGGGCAATCTCGCGCTCGTGGCGCTCGACGAGCCAGTGATCGGGATCTTCCTGGTAGCGCGGCCAGCGGTACTCCATGCCGTACTTCTCTGTGAATCCCTCGATCTGGCCGTGGCCGAACATGGGCAGGCCGGGCAAGGTGGACATCATGACCGCGACGCCGAAGTACTTGTCGCCCTTGCCGAACTGGTCGATGGCGGTGCGCTCGTCGGGATTGGACATGAAGTTGACGTAGCGCTTCATGATGTCGGGATCGAACTCGAGCGTGTTTTTAATTACAGACCGGTACTTGGCATTGTCCTCGTCCCTCAGCATGATCATGAAGGCCGAGTTGTAGACGCGATGCATGCCGAGGGTGCGAACGAAGTAGCCCTCCATGAGCCAGAAGGCCTCGGCGAGGAGCAAAGTGCCGGGCACTTCGGCGGCGACTCTGTCGACCACTTCGCGCCAGAACTCGTGGGGCATGGCTCGGTCGAACTCGGCCTGGTTCATGCCGAATTCCGCGCGTGAAGGGATGGCGCCGCTTGAGCCCGGTCCCGGAAACCAGAGGCGATGAAAGTGGCGCTTGGCGAGAGTCATGGCCGCATCAAAGCGAATCACCGGGAACAGGCGCGCGACATGCAGGATGGTCTGAATGACCTGTTCGCGGACGGCAGGATTCAGGTAGTCGAGCTGTGCGGTGTCGTTCCAGGGGAAGCTGGTGCCGTCGTTGCCGTGATAGATGTAGCGCGTTTCGCCGCTGGCTTTGTCGCGGCGGCGAAAGACCACGGCAGCATCGGACTGGTCGTAATAGTGATCCTCGATTTTGAGTTCCACGCGCCCATCGTGGGAGAGATCGGGCCCTTCGAAACTGTAGGCGGGATAGGGCGGATCGGGGCGGGAGATGAACCATTCGGGATGTTCGATAACCCAGGGCGAGTCGATACCCATGTGGTTGGGCACCATGTCGCTGGCGAGGCGGATGCCGTGATGGTAGGCGCGGTCGCGCAGAGTGATGTAGGCCGCTTCGCCGCCCAGATCGTCGGCAATGCGGTAGTCGAAGAGCGAATAGGCCGAAGCCACGGCATCTTGATTGCCGCAAAGTTGCTTGATGGTGCGGGAGGCGCGGCTGCGCTCCCAAACGCCGATGAGCCAGAGAGAGTTGATGCCGCGATGCGCGAGATGCGCGAGATCTTCGTCGGGAATTTCGTCGAGGCGTCCGATGTGGCGGCTGTATTTGCGACTCAACTGCGCCAGCCACACATAGGTGCTTTTGGCGATGAGCACCGCGCCGGGCATCCACGCGGTGTCGGGCGAGAACTTTTCGTATTCATGCGCCGGATCGCCGAAAACAGGCACTTCGGCATGGCTGACATCGGAGGGCCACTGCTCGCGGCCGGTCTGGCGGCGGCGCTCGGCGGCTTCGCGGGCACGGGCAGCCGGAGGGTTGAACTGCATCCAGATGGCCAGCTCTTCTTCGCGAAGAATTTCGCCGGCCATGAGCAGGAATCGCTCCAGAGCGTCGCCGAGCAACGGCTTCCAAAGCCGCCGGATCAGGTCGAGCTGTTCGCTGAGCGAGGCGGGCGAGCCGGCTGCGGGCGCCTGCAGAAGTTCGAGCAGGCTCACGGGCTTTGCGTCGGGCAACGGGATGAGCGGACGCGCGGCGAAATACTCCGGCATCTGCGCCGTGACTTCGCGATAGACCGTTTTTTCGGCGAGGGTGCGGTCTTCAAAAAGCTCTTCGAACGGCTTGAATGCCTGGTTTCGATTCGCAGACCAGAGCAGAAGCAGCTCTTCGAGCGCCGCGGCGCGGTGCGGCAACCCGGCAGTTGCACCAGCCAGCCATTGCGCCGGCGTTTCCTGGCCGCGTATCACGCTTTGCCCCGGGAACTGCTCGACAAACGCGAGCAGCATTTTATCCACATTGTCAGAACCCACCCGGGCGCCGAACCAATCCAGGGCGGAGGTCATCACCTCGGGATCGAGCTGCTGGCGATAGCGGGCCATAAGCACGTGACTGGCCTCGTCAATGAGTCCCATGGCGAAGAGCTGGCCCGCATGGACGGCCTGCTCGGGATGCTTTTCGACATCGCGCACCTGGTTCATGCGGTGAGCGAAGACGCGGCACGCGCCGATGCTGGCCAGGATCACGTTTCCGTTGTAGGAGAACAGGGATTCGGCGAACCCGTAGCGCTCTCGAGCCTCGCGCGCAATGTGAAATTCCATGATCAAGGTTGCCGAACTCCGTCCCCCCGCGCCCGCCCCATCGGGCAGGGCTGGGTTCTTCTAGCCTGGATTCTTCCCTTCCCGGCTGCATTGTGGCCCTGCCGGGCCAACGCAACGCTCCGCTCCAACCGCGGCCAGAGCTAAAAGTAAAGCACGAAAAAGGACAAAGCCGCCGGAAACTGTGATTGTAAATGGACGATGCCACTTGCCGCAGCCGGGCTGACGCAAAACAGCACGCGGAACGAATCCGATAGGCGGAGTGCGGCAAGCGTCGTAAAATGAAGCGCAAAGATCGCATGCCTGAAACGACCCATCCCGACACGACGGGCGCGCATCCGACGCGTGCCCTGGCTTATTTGATCAGCACCTACCCCACGCTCTCCATGACGTTCGTGCTTCGCGAGGTGCTGGCGCTGCGCGAGCTGGGATTTCGCGTGGAGACGGCGTCGATCAATCCACCCGACCGGCCGATTGAAGCGCTGACGGCGGTGGAAGCGGCCGAGGCGCGGAGCACCTATTGCGTAAAGCAGCACGGGCTGGCCGGGGCGACTGTGGCCAAGCTGCAAACGGTCTTCGGAAACTTTGGCGGCTACTGGCGGGGAGTGGGGCTGGCGTTCCGGCTGGCAGGGCTGGATCTGCGGCGGCTCTACTTGAACCTGATGTATTTTATTGAAGCGCTGATGGTGGGCCAGTGGATGAGGCGGAAGGGATTGCGCCATCTGCATGTGCATCTGGCTTCGCAAGCGGCGAGCGTGGGGCTGTTTGTGCGGACCGTCTTTGGATTCGGCTACTCGCTCACGGTGCACGGGCCGGATGAATTTTACGACGCCGGCAGGCAGATGCTGGCCGAGAAGATTCGAGCCGCGGATTTTCTCTGCTGCATCAGCTCGTTTGCGCGCAGCCAGCTGATGAAACTGTCGCCGTATGAGCACTGGAGCAAATTTGTGGTGTCGCCGCTGGGCGTCGATCCGGAGACTTTTGCGCCGCGGCCGCACCGCGCTGCGCCAGAGCCTTTCGAGATTCTCTGCGTGGGGCGGCTGACACCGGCCAAGGGCCAGCACATTCTGATCGACGCGCTGGAAAGGCTCACGCAGTTTGACCGGCTCAAGCAGAAAGGCCGGCAAGTGCGGCTGCGGCTGGTGGGCAGCGGACCCGACGAAGCATCGCTGCGCGAGCATGCAGCGCGCAGCACGGCTCGTGAGTCCATCGTGTTTGAGGGCGCGATCAACCAGGATCGCATCCGCGAATATTATGCGGCGGCCGATGCGTTTTGCCTTCCCAGCTTTGCCGAGGGCCTGCCCGTGGTGCTGATGGAGGCCATGGCCATGGAGATTCCCTGCGTGACCACATACATCGCCGGGATTCCGGAGCTGATCCGCGACGGAGAAGACGGGTTGCTGGTGCCGCCCTCGGACGTGGACGCGCTGGTAACGGCCCTGGCCCGCGTAATGGATGACGCTGAACTACGCCAGCGGATGGGGATTAGCGGGCGGGCACGCGTTGTGGAGCACTATGATCTGCAGCGCAACGTGGAAAGGCTGGCAGCCACTTTCGTTGAGCGCGTGTAAAAGACAGCTTCTGGCTTCTAGCTGCTAGCTTCCAGCCTGTTCATCGTTGCGCCGGGCTTTTTGATTTGACGATCCGATCGACTAAAACAAGGAGCGAGAGGCTGGCCCTTCGAACCTACCGGCCCATCCGCTGGTAGGTCCCGACAATCTGCCCCTGTGCCAGGATGTGGCCACTCATCGCGGCGTCCAGTTGTTTCCGGGTCACTCCTGGCGGCAAATCAAGAAGCAGATCGAGGGCATACACGCGAAAGACATAGTGGTGCGGGTTGCCGCGAGGCGGGCAGGGACCTCCATATCCGGATCGGCCGAAGTCATTCGTTCCCTCGGCTGCTCCCTGATGCGCGGCGGCGTGGGTCGATGCGTTTTGCGGCAGGTCTCGCACCCCTGGGGAAATGTTGTAGACCAGCCAGTGCGTAAAGTCGGCGGGCGCGTCGGGATCGTCCACCACGATGGCAAAGCTTTTTGTGCCTGCGGGCGCAGACTGCCATTGGAGTTGCGGCGAAAGGTCGGCGCCATCGCACGTATGATCGCTGGGAATGGCTCCGCCATCGGAGAAGCTCGCGCTGCGGACCCAAAATGAGGTGCGCACCTGGCCATGCGCGGGCTCGGATCGCTGCCAAAGCAGGACCGATGCCAGAAGGCATGAAAAAAGGACAATGGCAAAGGTGAGAATCCGCTTGAGGCAAGGCCCGCGGTCGATCTTATTCATTTCCGGTTTCATCGCTCCTCTCCGCATGGGTCTCCAGAATCGTTGGTCACTCAACTCTGAAATCAGGCGGAATCGTCGCGCAAAGTGCCGACCGGCCCTGCGCCGGGTTGCGCATCCTTCGTGACCTGTCTGGAACCAAAGTGAAACTGCCATTAAGAATACTTCGCTTCGTACGCATGTGGTGACGCCTGCGCGTTGCCACGAATCGAGGTTTGCAACTAGACTAAGAGAGGCAGCCGGTGTGCCCCAGCCTCGTGAAAAGGCTAAGTCGGTCGAGTGGAGAGGTGGCAGAGCCCGGTTGAATGCACCTGACTCGAAATCAG